>OKWQ01000079.1_pt1 | contig 121518 bp, 115 predicted proteins | sample 1607071 | NCBI WGS metagenome assembly OKWQ01 (sample SAMN07501039, study PRJEB24779) | human gut metagenome
ATCAAACTCTCAAATAAAAGTTTATCAGGCTCAGATACTATTGTTATCAAAATATCTGGCTTTATGGTTTGTTTCTTAATATAAATTAACCTACTGTTTAATTTTCAATGTTCGTGTTTATTTCTTGTTCCTTTTTTCAAGGACAAGTAATACTATACCATCTTTAAAACAGTAGGTCAATACTTTTTTTATATTTTTTTATAAATTTTTTTCATATTCTTTTTTCAGCTTCTCTACTACCTTTTTCTCTAGTCTAGAAACAGTCATCTGTGATATCCCTAGTTCTTTAGCTATACTAGATTGTGTTTTATCAAAGAAAAATCTATCTTTAAAAATTTTAACTTCTAATTCATTTAAAGTTTCAATAAACTTATTAATAAAATCTTCATACTCTATACTTCCAAAGTTACCTTCTTCTTTTCCAATCTTATCAATAAGAGTTATATCTTTATCCTCTGAATCATCATTACTTGATGAATCCAAAGACATTGGTTGATATCCATAAGAAGCCTCCATAGCCTCTAAAACATCTTCTTCACTAACGCCTATATAATCAGCTATATCTTTTACCTTTGGATGCTTCTTATTTTCTTGTTCTAATTTAATCTTCGCATCACTTATCTTTTTGCTTAATTCCTGTATTCTTCTTGGGACTCTAAGTGTCCATACCTTATCTCTAAAATACTTTTTTATTTCTCCTACTATAGTTGGTGTTGCAAAGCTGGAGAACTCAAATCCTTTCTCAACATCATATCTATCAATAGCATAAATTAATGCCAATGAAGCAACTTGATATATATCTTCAAAATCAACACCTTTGTTTATATACTTCTTAGCTAACAATCTTGCTAAATACAGATGTCTTTCAATAAGAATATTTCTAATGTCTACATTTTTATTTTTATTATATAAATTAAATAGCTCTTTTGTATCCATATTTAGGTAATGTGTAGCATTAGCTACATTTTTCATTAAATATCAACTCCTAAATATTTAGTCATTTTTATTTTTGTCCCTTGATTATGTTCTGATTCAATATCTACATCATCCATTAAAGTTTTAATTATAAACAATCCAAGACCACTCTCTTTTGGATTCTCTAAATCTGGTGTACTTATTGAGCTAACATCATATCCTTTTCCATTATCTTGAATTTCTATATTAATTGCATTATCTAAAATATTAAATACTATATTAAACACATCATCTTTACTGTGTTTTATTGCATTTGTGCATGCTTCAGATACTGCTACCTTTATATCTTCTATATCATCTATTGGAAAACCCATCTTATTGGCAATTCCAGATGCTGTTAATCTTATTATACTAACATAATCTGGATTTGTAGTAATTTCCATCTTTATAGTCTCACAAGCCAAAGTTTATCCCTCCACTTTAAATATTTTATCTAGACCTGTTATAGTAAAAATCTTTCTTACGTTACTCTTAGGATTTACTATGTATATCTCTTTTTCATTTATTTTTAATTTTTTTAATACACCTATCATAGCTCCTAAGCCTGTTGAGTCTATATAATCTAAATCTTTAAGATTAATCTTTACATCTAACATATTTTTTTCTATTAAAGCATGTAAATGTTCCTTTAGTTTATCTGCTGTAGAAACATCAAGTTCTCCATCAAGACAAACATTCCAAAATTTATTTTGTGAATCTAAATTTGAATCAATATTCATAGACATGTAAAAACCTCCTATTTCCTTTTAATAATTTTAAATATATTTCCTATACTCAATATTTTATTAATTACATAAACTATATCATCTATTCCCTTTGATATTGATGATGCATTTTCAACAATATCTTGTATATGTCTTTCATTATAATCTACAATCTTATATGCCTTTTCAACAACCTTATTTATGCTGTTTAGAGTTTTAGCTAAATAAATTGCTACTATAAGAGCAGAGCTTCCTACTAACACTGCTCCAATTTGCCACCCCCATGCATTCATTAGTTAACATCTCCCTCATCATCAAAGCTTTTACTTATTACTATATCTTCTTCTGAAATCTTTATATCTTCTTCATTATTATCATCATCCACTAAATTTATTATTCTCTCTTTAACATCATTAAATGTTTCATGTAGAACTTCTTTTGGATTTTCTTTGACATCATTAAACTTCTCTTTTGTTTCTTTTCTTAGTTCAGAACCTTTTTTAGGTGCAAAAAACATACCAAATATAAACCCTAAAATAGCTCCTAATAATAAAAATCCACCTTTTTTACAACTTCTTTTATTGCACATAACAATTACTCCTTTCAATTTTAAATTTTTATCTAACTACATTATACAAAAAGAATAGGATATTTATCCTATTCTTCTTCAATATTTATTTTGGCAATCGAAACTACATTGACTTCATCATTCGTCTTCATTAATTTAACACCACTTGTAACTCTTCCAAACAGTGATATTTCATTGACTCTTATTCTAATAAGAACTCCATCAGAATTTATAATCATTATCTCATCATCTTCGTTGACCATATCTGCACCTACAATTGTACCAGTTTTTTCAGATATATTATAAGTTTTAATTCCTTTACCAGCTCTTATTTGACTTCTATACTCTTCTATATTTGTTCTCTTTCCAAAACCATTCTTACTTACAACTAACACATCTGTACCTTTACTGCAAAGGTTCATAGACACAACAAAATCTTCTTTACTTAAAGTTATACCTTTTACACCCATTGCTGTTCTACCCATATATCTTATATCATTTTCATCAAATCTTATAGACATACCTTCTTTAGTTACTAAAAGTACTTCTTGTTTTCCATCTGTAAGTTCTACTCCAATAAGCTCATCATCATCTCTTAAACCTATTGCAATAAGACCAGATTTATTTATATTTTTGAACTCTTCTCTCTTAGTCTTTTTAACAATACCTTTTTTCGTTGCAAGTAATAAATATTCATTTTCATCATTACCATCAATAGGTATTAGAGTAGCAATTTTCTCATCTGCTGACAATTGAAGTAAATTCACTATAGCAGTACCTTTAGCCTGTCTCTTACCTTCTGGTATTTCATATGCATTTAATTTAAATACTCTACCTTTATTTGTAAAGAATAATAGTCTACTATGAGTAGTTGTAGTTACCAAGTGCCTTACAAAATCTTCTTCTCTAGTTGTAAGTGCTGAAATACCTCTTCCACCCCTTTTTTGACTCTTATAAGTATCAGATGGAAGCCTTTTTATATATCCAAAGTGAGTAAGAGTTATTGCTATTTCTTCATCACTTATAAGATCTCTCATATCTATTTCGCCTTCAGCATGTCTTATTTCTGTTCTTCTCTCATCAGAGTAATTTTCTTTTATTATTGTAATTTCATCCTTTATTACATTTAAAAGTAATCTTTCATCAGCTAAAATCTCTTTTAATCTATTTATCTTCTTGATTAAATCTTCATATTCAGCTTCTATCTTATCTCTTTCTAAACCTGTAAGTCTTTGAAGTCTCATATCTAATATAGCTTGTGCTTGGATTTCAGTTAATTTGAATTTTTCTATTAAACCTAGCTTAGCTTCTTGCCCAGTCTTTGAAGCTCTTATCAAGCTTATAACAGCATCTATATTATCTAAAGCAATCTTTAATCCTTCTAAAATATGTGCTCTTGCTTCAGCTTTATTTAGTTCAAATTTAGTTCTTCTTGTAACAACATCTTCTTGATGTTTAATATAATGATATAATATTTGTTTAAGATTTAAAACTCTTGGCTGACCATCTACAAGTGCAAGCATTATTATACTAAAAGTATCTTCCATTTGAGAATGTTTATACAAATTATTTAATACTATATTAGCATTAGCATCCCTCTTTAATTCTATAACAATTCTCATACCATTTCTATTACTTTCGTCTCTTAGGTCTGATATACCTTCTATTCTCTTTTCTTTAACTAACTCTGCTATTCTTTCAACCAGTTTAGCCTTATTTACTTGATAAGGTATTTCTGTAACTATTATTTGCTGTTTTCCTTTTGGTAGCTCTTCTATAAAAGCTCTAGACCTAACTTTAACTTTTCCTCTTCCAGTTCTGTATGCTTCTGCTATACTTTCTTTTCCCATTATAATTGCAGCTGTAGGGAAATCTGGTCCTTGAACAAATTTTATTAAATCATCTACACTACACTCTGGATTATCTATCAAATATACAGTTGCATCAATTACTTCTGCTAAATTATGTGGAGGTATTGAAGTTGCCATACCAACAGCTATACCATTTGAGCCATTTACTAATAAATTAGGATATCTAGCTGGCAATACTGAAGGCTCTTTTAACGACTCATCAAAGTTTGGTTTAAAGTCTACAGTTTCCTTTTCAATATCTCTCAGTAGTTCTAATGATAATTTACTCATTTTAGCTTCTGTATAACGCATAGCAGCTGGTGAATCCCCATCAACAGAACCAAAGTTACCATGACCATCTACTAAAAGTGCTCTAGTTGAAAAATCTTGTGCCATTCTTACCATAGCATAATAAACAGCAGTATCTCCATGAGGATGGTACTTACCTAAAACGTCCCCAACAATACGAGCTGACTTCCTGTATGGTTTATCTGGAGTTAAATTTAACTCACTCATTGAATATAATATTCTTCTATGAACTGGCTTTAAACCATCTCTAACATCAGGAAGAGCACGTCCAGCTATAACACTCATTGAATAATCAATATACGATTTTTTCATTTCTTCCGCTATTTCAATAGGGAGTATTTTGTTATTTTCTTCCATGTATACTAATCCCCTCTCTCTATATATCTAAGTTTCTAACAAATCTTGCATTTTCTTCTATAAATTCTTTTCTTGGAGCAACCTTATCACCCATAAGCATTGAAAATACTTCATCTGCAATTGCAGCATCTTCTACAGTAACTTGTAATAAAGTTCTTGTCTCAGGATTCATAGTTGTTTCCCATAATTGCTCTGCATTCATCTCTCCAAGACCTTTGTACCTTTGAAGTTCAACACCATTTCTTCCAATTTCATCTAATAAGATATTTAACTCTTTATCTGAGTAAACATAATGTTCCTTCTTTTGCTTTGTCACTTTATATAAAGGTGGCTGTGCTGCATAAACATACCCCTCATCTATAAGAGGTCTCATATATCTAAAGAAGAATGTTAATAATAAAGTTCTTATATGGGCTCCATCTACATCAGCATCGGTCATAATTATAATTTTATGATACCTAGCTTTATCTATATCAAAATCTTCTCCAATACCACAACCATAAGCTGTTATCATATTTTTTATTTCATCTGAAGATAGTATCCTATCTAGTCTTGATTTCTCAACATTAAGTATTTTCCCTCTTAATGGAAGTATAGCTTGACTATTTCTATCTCTACCTTGTTTAGCTGAACCTCCCGCTGAATCCCCTTCGACTAAGAATATTTCACTTTTAGATGGATCTTTTTCTGCACAATCTGCAAGTTTTCCAGGTAAAGATGTACTTTCTAATACACTTTTTCTCCTTGTTAATTCTCTTGCTTTTTTTGCAGCTTCTCTAGCTCTTTGTGCTCTTAAAGCTTTATCAACTATGATTCTTGCTGTTGATGGGTTTTCTTCTAGGAAAGACCCCAGTTCATCAACTGTTACACTATCAACTATACCTCTCATAAAGCTATTACCTAGCTTTGTTTTAGTTTGACCTTCAAATTGAGGTTCTGGTAATTTAACTGATACTACTGCTGTAAGACCTTCTCTTATGTCTTCACCAAGTAGGTTAACATCATTTTCCTTTAAAAATTTATTTCTCTTAGCATAATCATTTACAGTTTTAGTAAGAGCTGCTTTAAATCCACTTAAATGAGAACCACCTTCATGTGTATTTATATTGTTTGCAAAAGAATATATGTTCTCTGTATAACCATCTGTATATTGCATAGCTAGTTCAACAAAACAATCATCAACCTTTTTATCTATATAAACTATGTCATCATGTATACCAGTTCTAGATTTATTTAAATACTTAATATATTCTACCAAACCACCTGTATAGTGAAATTCTTTTCTTTTTTCTTGTCCTTCTCTTTTATCTTCAAATACTATTTTTATTCCTTTATTCAAGAAAGAAAGTTCTCTAAGCCTATACTCCAATGTTTCATATTTAAACTCTATTTCATCAAATATTGTCTCATCTGGCATAAATTGAATCATTGTTCCTTTATCTTGAGATTCTCCAACTACTTCAAGCTTAGATGTTGGCAATCCTTTCTCATATGTCTGCTTATATATCTTTCCGTTTAAATAAACCTCTGCTACCATCCATTTTGACAATGCATTAACTACAGAAACACCAACTCCATGAAGACCTCCAGATACTTTATATCCTCCGCCTCCAAACTTTCCTCCTGCATGAAGATTAGTTAATACTGTTTCTAAAGTTGATTTACCAGTTTTAGGATGTATTTCAACAGGTATACCTCTTCCGTTATCTTTTACTAAAACACTGCCATCTTCATTAATAGATACATATATGTCTGAACAATATCCTTGTAAAGCCTCATCTATACTATTATCTACAACTTCATAAACTAAGTGATGTAAACCTCTAGGGCTTGTACTACCAATATACATACCTGGTCTTTTTCTAACGGCTTCTAATCCCTCTAATACTTGTATCTGACTTGCACCGTATTCTTGTTTCATTTAATTTCCTCCATTCTCTATGCTAATAACATCGCCATTTTCAATATTAAATATTGTAACATTTTTTTCATCAAATATTTTTTTATGTGAAACTTCAGCACTTGTTATAAACATTTGAACATTGCTTAAATTATTTACTAAAAGTTTTTGTCTTGCTTCATCTAACTCACTAAAAACATCATCTAAAATTAATACTGGATATTCTTCAACTTCATTTTTTATTAATTCTATCTCTGATAACTTTAATGATATTGAAGCAGTTCTTTGTTGACCTTGTGAACCAAAAAGTCTTGCATCTAAATCATTTATGAATATATTTAAGTCATCTTTGTGTATACCATATCTGGTAGTCTTAGATTCTATATCATTAGGTCTATTCGATGACAACTTGGCTAAAAATTTATTATATACTGTATCTATAGTATCTTCATCAGTTATATTTATTTGATTTTTATATCGAATTGATAATCTTTCAACTCCATTAGTCAAATTCATATGCATATTTTCAGATATATTAGCTATCTTTTTTATAAAGTCTCTACGCAAAATATAAATATAACTTCCATACTTTGCTAACGTATCATCATATACATCTAATAAAGCTTCATCAACATGTATATTTTTAAGCACCCTACTCCTTTGAGAAAGTGTTTTATTATAATTGGTAAGATATTTATAATATTTAGGTATAATCTGACTAATCTCTTTGTCTATAAATGCCCTTCTTTCTTTAGGACCCTCTTTAACCAATCTTAAATCCTCAGGAGAAAATATAACAACATTTAAGTTGCCAAGTAGTTCTTGTATCTTTTGTAAAGGAACTTTATTTATTCTTATCCCTTTTTTATCTTTTCCAATAATTAGCTCTATTAGACTATATTTATTATATTTTGAAAAACTTCCTCCAATATATAAGTTTTCACTATTAAATCTAACCATTTCTTTATCTTTGTTAGTCCTAAATGATTTTCCAAAAGAAAGCATATAAATAGATTCTACTATATTTGTCTTTCCTTGACCATTTTTACCAACAAGTAGATTTACTTTCCCATTAAATTCCAGATGCAACTTTTTATAATTTCTAAAATTAACAAGTTGCAAACTTTTAAGTTTCACAAAAAGTTCTCCTTTTTTTACAATACTTTTATTTTAGTTCCTTCTATTTCAACTATATCTCCTGATTTTATCTTTTTTCCTCTTCTTAATTCTATTTCATCATTTACTGTCACTAAACCTTCTTGAATTAAAAATTTTGCATGACCTCCTGTTGATGCAATCTCTGCTAATTTAAGAAATTGATCCAACTTTATATATTCTGATTCTATAGTTATTTCAGTCATAATAGTTCCTCCTTGTCACTATTTTAAACAAATTCCTATTGATACACTAAAAGTATATTATACCATAAATATGCTTATAAAAGGAGTTGTCTAAGATTAGAAAAATTTTCTACAAAAGACAACTCCTTCATGTCTGCTATATATTTGATGATATTCTTACTGGAAGCAGTAAGTAAATATAATTAACATCATCTGTTGGTTTAATTATACAAGGATTTACATTTGTAGTAAATTCTATAAATATTTCCTCATTATCTATATTTTTCAAACCTTCGATAAAATATCTAGAATTGAAAGCTATATCTAGGTAATCTCCATCTAAATCTATTTCAACTTCTTCATACACATTTCCTTTTTCTGTATTAGAAGTAATTGCCATTACTTTATCTCTTATAGATAACTTTATAAGATTATTTTTTTCTGATTGAGACAATAAAGACGCTCTCTCTATACTATTTAAAAGTTCCTTAGTATTTAATTTAACTCTGCTGTTATGTTCTCTTGGCAATAATTTTTTATAATCAATAAAATCTCCTTCAAGCAATCTTGTAATAATTTTCGTATCATTAATTATAAAAATAGCATTTTTTTCATTAAATCCAACTTTAACATTATCCTCTCCAGAAAGCAAACTATTTACATCTATAAGTGTCTTTCCAGGAATTATGACTTTTATATTTTCAGTTAAACTATCAACCGAACAACTTTTTACAGCTAATCTATATCCATCAATTGCTACTAAATTTAAGTTTCTATCTACAATTTCTAAAAGTTCTCCCATTAAAACAGGTTTTGTTTGGTCCTGTGAGATAGCAAATACAGTTTGTTTAATCATATTTTTTAGGATTTCTTGAGGTATGCTATATAAATCTTCTTCATTTAATTCTGGTAATTTAGGAAATTCTTTTGCTGCATAACCTTTAATTTTAAATCTTGAATTTACACAATTTATGTAAATATTATTTTCTGAATCAGTTTCTATCTCAACAAAGGAATCTGGTAATTTTCTAATTATATCTCCAAATAGCCTTGCATCTACAACAACATCACCTTTTTCTATGATTTCTGCTTGTACATAAGTTTCTATTCCTATTTCAGCATCATATCCAGTAAGTTTTAATTGACCTTCTTCTGTAGATATAAGTATACCTTTTAATAATTCTATTGTTGTTTTTCCATTAATAGCTTTTTGAGCAATTCCAATTCTATTTGCTAGGATTTTTTGATTACAAATTATTTTCAATGTGGATAACCTCCTCTGGCTTTTTATATATAAAAATAAGTTAAAATCATAGTAGTAATAGTAGTAGGTGTTGTTGATAATGTTAATAAGTATGTATAACATTATAAATACAAAGATATTAACATGTGTATAAGATGTTAATATCTTTGTTATTTTAGACTTGATAATTTGTTAATAATTTTTGTTCAAAAAAAGTATTAACAGGTTATTCAAGAGATATAAACATACAATTGTGTATAAATTATCCCTTCAAATCTGATATAATTTTGTCTATTTTAGTCTTAATTTCTTCACTTTCTTCTATATCCTTAGATACTTTGTCATGAGCATGAATTACTGTTGTATGGTCTCTACCCCCAAACTCTTCACCTATTTTAGGAAGGGATAAATCAGTAAGCTCGCGCGTTAAATACATAGCTATCTGTCTTGGATAAGCTATTGAACGTGTTCTTTTTTTAGAATTAAAATCTTCCATCTTTAAATTGAATACAGAAGATACTTTTTCTTTTATTCTGAGAACATTTATTTCTTCATTTTTAGAAGTTGTTATAATATCTTTTAAAGCTTCTGTAGCAAGATCAAAAGATATTACCCTATTGCTAAGAGAAGAATAAGCAACCACTCTAGTTAATGCACCTTCTAGTTCCCTTATGTTTGACTTAATATTTTTTGCTATATATGACATAACCTCATTTGGCACATCTATACGTTCTAGTTGAGCCTTTTTTCTAAGTATAGCAATTCTTGTCTCAAAGTCAGGTGCTTGAATATCAGTTATAAGTCCCATTTCAAATCTCGATCTTAGCCTATCTTCTAGTGTAGGTATGTCTTTTGGCGGTCTATCACTAGATATAATTATTTGTTTGTTTGCTTCATGAAGAGTATTGAATGTATGGAAAAACTCTTCTTGAGTTCTTTCTTTTCCTGCTATAAATTGAATATCGTCGATTAGTAATACATCTACGTTTCTATATTTATTCCTAAATTCTTCGTTTTTATCGTCTTTTATAGAGTTTATAAGTTCATTAGTAAATTTTTCTGAAGAAACGTAAACTACTTTTGAGTCTTTTTTTTGACTAACAATATGATGACCTATAGCATGCATTAGGTGAGTCTTACCTAATCCAACTCCTCCATACAAAAAAAGTGGGTTATAAGCTTTAGCTGGAGATTCTGCAACTGCAACGCATGCAGCATGTGCAAATCTATTGCTATTACCAATAACGAATGTATCAAATGTGTATTTTGGATTTAGATTGGGGTAAAGAACTCTATAATTTAAATCTGTGCTATCAGAATTTAAATCAGCAACCTCTTTTTCGCTCAATACAAATTTAATATTATATTTTTTTAATGACAGTTGACTAATAGCATCTTCAATTAAATGTAAATATCTATTCTCTAAGATATCTTTATTAAAATCACTAGGAGCCAGTAAGATTAAATCATTAAGATGTATTTTTAATGGTACGATGTTTTTAAAAAAGGTATTAAAACTTACTGAAGTTAAGTCACCTTTTATTAATTGTAGGGTTTTGTCCCATAAAGAAACTATATCCATAATATAAACCTCCGAACAGAATAATTAATATTTTCCACAAAGTTATTAACAGAAAAGCAAAAATATATATAAATTTTACAGAATAACTAAATTTATGGATAATGGTGTTGATAAATTAATAATAGTATAAATTATTAAAAAAATATGAAAAGATATAAACAATATGTAGATAAAGTTATAAATAACATAAACATACAATAAATGGTGATTATAACTAGAGTATTGTCAGTAATCTTAAAAGTTATACACAAAAGTATCCACAAGCTGTGAATAATTTCTAATAAGTTGATAACATTTATGCACATTATCAACAAGTATATTTATAATATCAAAATATATGTCAAACTTCAATGATTTGTAACTAATTTATCCACAATATTAACTAATTGTTGATAAAAATATAAACATGTTAAAATTACTTTATTTGTGTATATAATTGAAAAAAATAATTTAGAATAAAATTAAATAGATTTTTGCTAGTATTTTCAATAAAAAAAATACATAATATATATATGGTAGATTTTGTGATATAAGCGTCCCAAAAACTCGTTGACAACAGTAGTAAAAGTATTTATAATTATATGTGTTATGTTTACTTTGAGGGTAAAGTTATTATTTTTATAAACGGAAAATAAAATCTGAAAGGCGGTGCAAAATAATGAGTAAAAGAACTTATCAACCAAAAAAGAGACAAAGAAGTAAAGAACATGGTTTCAGAAAAAGAATGAAGACGTCTAACGGAAGAAACGTGTTAAAGAGAAGAAGAGCTAAAGGAAGAAATAGATTAACTCATTAATTACAAAAGGGCCGCTGCAAAGGTGGCCTTTTTGTGTAAATAATTACAATTCATAGCTGTGTTTATGGAGGTTAACTATGGACTTTAATAGGACTAAAGGGTTGAAAAAAGACTCTGATTTTAGAAAAGTATATAAACACGGCAAATCTTTTGCAAACAAATATTTAGTAATATATATACTTAAAAATAAATCAGATTATAGTAGAGTAGGTATTTCTGTTTCAAAAAAAGTAGGAAAAGCTATTACTAGGAATAGAGTAAGAAGATTAATAAAAGAAGCCTACAGATTAAATATTGATGAAAAAATTAAGCCTGGATATGATATAGTATTTATAGCAAGGGTATCTAGTAAGGATGCTACTTTTAAAGACATAGACAAGTCTATAAAAAATTTAGTTAAAAGAACGGATATTTCTATTTAATTGTATGCTATAAATATGGAGGTTAATGACTTTGAATAAAATAATTTATATATTAAAGGAAATAAGTAAGTATTTATCGAATTTATGTATTTATTTAGTGAGATTTTATCAAAAGTATATATCTCCCTTAAAGGGACCTACCTGTAGATTTTATCCAACTTGCTCACAATATTCAATAGAGGCGTTTAAGAAATATGGATTTGTAAAAGGTATGTATTTAACGATAAGAAGACTTTTAAAATGTCATCCTTTTCATCCAGGAGGTTACGACCCTCTAAAATAAAAGAGAGTAACTATTAGGAGGTATAAAAAAATTGAATATAATAGGAAATTTCTTAGGATTGATTCTTAAGGTAATATTTGAATTTGTTAATCATTATGGTATTTCTATAATACTTTTTACGATACTTGTAAAGATTATTTTATTACCATTAACAATTAAGCAGACTAAGTCAACAAAGGCAATGCAAGATATACAACCTCGTATAAAAGAGATACAAGAAAAATATAAAAATAAGCCAGAAAAACAAAATGAAGAAATTGTTAAGTTATATGGAGAAGCTAAAATTAATCCACTATCTGGTTGTTTACCTTTATTAATACAGTTTCCTATATTAATAGGATTATTTAGCGTTTTGAGAGAACCAGTTGCTCATGGCGTTTTTGCAAACAAAGCTGCATTTTTAGCAGCTGACAATGGGTTTTTATGGATAAAAAGCTTAACATCACCAGATTATGTATTAGCAGTATTTTCAGGAGCAAGTGCATATGTCATGCAAAAAGTAATGACACCAAAAGATCAGTTACAAGGCTCTATGAAAGTAATGACATATGTAATGGCAGGTATGTCTTTCTATTGGGGATTTATATTCCCAGCAGGACTTACATTGTACTGGACAGTAAGTAACTTATTCTCAATAGCTCAATATTACTTAATAATGAATCCTTTAAAAGCTAAACTGGCTGCTAACTCTAAGGAGGAAAAAGTTAATGAGAAAAAGCCTAAAATTAATAAAAAGTAAGAGTAAAGAGGAAGCTATAAGTAAAGCTATAGCAGAGTTGAATTTAAAAGCAGAGGATATAGAAGTAGAAATACTTGAAAATCCAAGTAAAGGGTTTTTAGGTTTTATAGGTGCTAAAGATGGTACTTATGAAATTTTTGTTATCGAGAGGGAAGTAGATGTAGCTAAAAATTTTATAGAGGTAATGTTGAAAAATGCAAATGTTGATGCCAAAGTCAATGTATCTCAAAAAGATAATTTAATCATGGTTGATATTGAAGGCAAAGAAGCTGCAAGTTTAATTGGTAGAAGAGGGGAAACTTTAGATTCTATTCAATTTTTGACTGGATTAGCTCTTAATAAAATAAATAAAGATTCTCATACAAGAGTACTTGTAGATATAGAAAATTATAGATCAAAACGAGAAGAATCTTTAATAAGATATGCTAATAAAGTTGCTAGAGAAGTAGCGAAAACAAGAAAAACTAAAAAATTAGATTATATGAATCCATATGAGAGAAGAATAATACATTCAGCTCTTCAAAATGACAAATATGTAATTACATATAGTGAAGGAACCGATCCATATAGAAGATTAGTAATTGAGTGTAAAAGATAAAGTCAACCTCCTAAACATTAGGGGGTTTTATTTTTTAATATTATTAAATCATTAATGATTGGTTAAATGTAAATCTATATGTAAAAAATTATGAATTAAGAGGTGATAAATTTGTTTATAGATGATACAATTGCAGCAATAGCTACAGCACCTGGAGAAGGTGGTATAGGTATACTTAGAATAAGTGGAGAAAAAGCTTTGAAGGTTGCAGAAGAAATCTTTAAATCTATGTCTGGAAAGAGTATTGAAGAATACAATAAGAGAACATTAATATATGGAAATATAGTGGATAATGAAAATATAATTGATGAAGTTTTATTGGCATATATGAAAGGACCAAATTCCTATACAGGAGAAGATGTTATAGAAATTAATTGCCATGGTGGATTTATTTCGGTAAAGAAGATATTAGAATTAATACTATCAAAAGATGTTAGATTAGCAGAGGCTGGTGAGTTTACTAAAAGAGCATTCTTAAATGGAAGAATAGATTTATCTCAAGCAGAGGCTGTAATTGATGTTATAAAAGCCAAAACTGATATAGCTCATGAAGTTGCTCAAAATCAATTAGAGGGTTCTTTATCAAAGAAGATAAGAGAATTGAGAGATAAAGTCACTGAGATATTAGCTCATGTAGAAGTTGCTATAGATTATCCTGAGGAAGATATTGAGCATATAACATATCAAACTCTTAAAGAAAAAACTGATGAACTTAAAAAAGACATTAAAAAATTATATGATACAGCTGAAAGTGGAAAAATACTTAGAGAAGGCTTAAAGACGGTAATTGTTGGGAAACCAAATGTAGGTAAATCTTCACTACTTAATTCTATTTTAGGAGAGAATAGAGCAATAGTTACTGATATACCAGGAACTACTAGAGATGTTATAGAAGAGTTTGTAAACATAAAAGGTATACCTTTAAAAATTGTTGACACAGCAGGTATAAGAGATACTGATGATATTGTTGAAAAAATAGGTGTTGAAAAGTCTAAAGAATCATTTACTAGTGCAGATTTGATAGTAATGGTTTTAGATGCATCTAGAAAGTTGTCAGAAGAAGATATAGAGATATTAGAAAAACTTAAGGATAAACAAACAATAGTGCTGTTAAATAAGAATGATTTGAAACAAGAGATTGAAGAAGAAAAAATACTTAAATATGTAGAAAATAATAGTATAATAAAAATATCAGCTTTACAACAAGAAGGAATAGAAGAATTGCAAGATAAAATAGAGTCTATGGTATATAAAGGTAGTATCAAAAATAATTCTAGTTTAGTAGTAACAAATTCAAGACATAAAGATGCACTTAGTAAAGCATATAAATCTGCAACAGATGCTTTAATTGCTTTGGAACAAAGTATGCCATTTGACTTTGTAGAAGTCGATTTAAAAAATATATGGGACTATCTTGGATATATTAATGGTGATACAGTAACAGATGATTTACTAGATAATATATTCCATAATTTCTGTATTGGTAAGTAATGTACAAAAGTAAACTTGTTTTTATTATAGAGATTTTTAAAAAATTTGAAGTGTTTCTCATGAAACATTAATTTTGAAAAGAAAGGAATTATAAATGATAAAGTTTGAAGCAGGAAAATATGATGTTATAGTAGTCGGAGCAGGACATGCTGGATGTGAAGCTGCTTTGGCTACTGCAAGAATGGGATATAAAACTTTGATAATAACAATGTCTTTGGATTCCATAGCATTAATGCCTTGTAATCCATCAATTGGAGGGACTGGTAAAGGTCAGTTAGTTAAAGAAATAGATGCCTTAGGCGGTCAGATGGGATTAAATATAGACAAGACATATATACAAAGTAGAATGTTAAATACTGCCAAAGGTCCAGCGGTACACTCTTTAAGAGCACAAGCAGATAAATTTAAATATCATGAAGAAATGAAAAAGACATTAGAAGATGAACCAAATCTTGATATAGCTATGGATGAAGTTGTAGAAATACTTCATGAAGGAAATGTTGTAATAGGAGTTGGAACTAAACTAGGATGTTCATTTAAATCTAAAGCTGTAATATTGGCCACTGGAGTTTATCTGAACTCAAAGATATATATGGGTGAAGTTGCATTTTATGAAGGTCCTAATGCATTGGGGTATGCAAAATATCTTACAGATAGCTTAGTTGAGCTTGGTCTTAGAATGAGAAGATTTAAGACGGGAACTCCAGCAAGAGTTCATAGAGATAGTATAGACTTCTCTGTAATGTCTTTACAAGAGGGCGATGAAAAAGTAACTCCATTCTCATTTATGAATGAAAATATAGAAAAAAAACAAGAACCTTGTTATTTAACAAGAACTACAGAAGAAACTCAAAAAGTTATACTGGATAATTTAAAAAGGTCTGCTATGTATAGTGGAGTAATAGAAAGTACTGGTCCAAGATACTGTCCTTCTATAGAAGATAAAGTAGTACGATTTAGTGATAAAACATCACATCAATTATTTATAGAACCAGAAGGGTTAAATACTAAAGAAATGTATATACAAGGAATTTCAACTAGTTTACCTTTTGAAGTTCAATTAGATATGTACAAAACTATAAAAGGACTTGAAAATTGTAAGATAATGAGACCTGCATATGCTATTGAATATGATTGTGTTGACCCAACTCAACTAAAAATAAGTTTGGAAATAAAGGGTGTTGAGAACTTATTTAGTGCAGGGCAATTTAATGGAACTTCTGGATACGAGGAAGCAGCAGCTCAAGGGCTTATGGCTGGTATAAATGCAGTTAGAAAGATAGAAGGAAAAGAGCCATTTGTATTAGACCGTTCAGAAGCTTATATAGGTGTCTTATTAGATGACCTTGTTACTAAAGGAACTAACGAGCCTTACAGAATGATGACATCAAGAGCAGAATATCGACTATATTTAAGACAAGATAATGCAGATATGAGATTAACTCAAAAAGGTTATGATATAGGATTAGTTAAAAAAGATAGATATGAAAGGTTTCTAAATAAAAAGGCTGCTGTAGAGAAAGAATTTGAAAGACTAAAAAATGAAAGAGTTACACCAAAAGAAGTAAATAGTTTGTTAGAAGAAAAAGGAGCAACACCAATAAAGGTTGGAATATCTCTATATGAATTTTTAAAGAGACCAGAGGTTACTTACGAATTGCTTGAAGAATTAGGGAAAGGCGCTGGAGATGATGTTTCAAGAGAAGTTAAAGAACAGTGTGTAATAATAACTAAATATGAAGGTTATATAGAGAAACAATTGAAACAAATAGACCAATTTAAAAAACTTGAGAATAAAAAGCTGGATGAGAAAATAAATTATTCATCTATAGAAGGTCTTAGATTAGAGGCTAGACAGAAACTAGATGATATAAAACCTATTTCAATAGGGCAAGCATCTCGTATATCTGGTGTTTCTCCAGCTGATATATCAGTTTTACTTATATACCTAGAACAAATCAGAAGAACTAGAGGTGGCAAAAGTGAATAATATAGAACTTCTGAAAAACGGGATTGAAGGTTTTAATATAGATACGAATGACAGTATGTTAGAAAAATTTAAAATCTATAGAGAGATATTAGTTGACTGGAATAAAAAGATGAATCTTACTGGAATAGAAGATGAAAAAGAAGTGTATATAAAACATTTTTTAGACTCTATTTCAGCTGTAAAGAATGGATATATAAAAAATGGGATGTCTATAATAGATGTTGGTACAGGTGCTGGTTTTCCTGGAATACCATTGAAAATATGTTTAGATAGCTTAGAACTTACTTTGTTAGATTCGTTAAATAAAAGAATAAACTTTTTAGAGGAAGTTAGTAGAGTACTAGAGTTAGATAATATTACATTTATACATGGAAGAGCTGAAGATTTTGGTAAAAATGAAGACTATAGGGAAAAATATGATGTTGCTACGGCAAGAGCTGTTGCTGGATTACCGATTCTTATGGAATTTTGTGTACCATTTGTAAAAGTTGGAGGGTATTTTATTTGCTTAAAAGGTCCGAATGCTAATTTAGAGCTAGAAGAATCACAAAAGGCTATTGATGTTTTAGGATTGGAGTATATTGAAAAAATAGATGTAGAGTTACCAGAGGTAGATTTAAATCATAATATATTAGTTTTTAAAAAAGTGATGGAAACACCAGTTAAGTACCCTAGAAAAGCTGGTAAACCAGCCAAAAATCCTATTAAGTAATGAAAAATTTATTATTGGTAAGCTTAATTATTTCTCAGGAAATAATTAAGCTTACTGTAAAAAAACAAAAATAAAGGAATTATTAAAGTAGATGCAGAAATAAATTTGTATGTACATATAGAGAACAAAAATAATTTATATCTAAAATAAGAGAGGTATGTTATGGAAGATAAAAGAGTTATGGAGATACCTATAGAAGATGTAGTTCCAAATCCATATCAACCAAGAAAAATATTTTCACAAGTTTCATTGGAGGAATTGAGCAATTCTATAAAGGTATATGGTATAATTCAACCTATAACAGTTAGAGCAAAAGATGGCAAATATGAACTAATTGCAGGAGAAAGAAGATTAAGAGCAGCTAAATTAGCAGAGCTTAAAACCATACCAGCAATTATAAATAATATGAACGATGAATCTTCTGCTGTTCTAGCGTTATTAGAAAATTTGCAACGAGAAGACTTAAATTTCATTGAAGAAGCAATTGGTTATGAAAACTTAATAAAAGAACATGCTTTTACTCAACAGCAATTAGCAGAAAAATTGGGCAAAAATCAATCTACTGTAGCAAATAAGCTTAGAATATTAAAGCTTCCAAACGATATAAAAATGAAGCTAATAGAGAATAATTTAACAGAAAGACATGCTAGAGCATTTCTTAAACTACCAAGTGAAGATTTAATGCAAAGTGTGTTAGACAAAGTCATAAAAAATGAATTGACTGTTAAAAAAACAGAAAAATTGATACAAGATGTATTAGAAGAAACTAAAGTTCAAGAAGAGCCTGATAAAAAACAGAATATAAAGGGTGCTATGAGTATAAGAATTTACATAAATACTATAAAGCAGGCCTTTGATGCTATATCAAATACAGGAATTGATGCTAAGTATAATGAAATAGATAAGGGAGATTATATGGAAGTTGTTGTAAAAATCCCTAAAAAATAGAGATTACTGCTTACCAGTAATCTTTTTTTGTAATATAAGCCTTGTAATATAAACTGATTTATAGACATTATTTATACTTAAAAAACACCTATTCAACATTTAAAATTAATTTAATTCTTAAAGGGGGGAACATCATGGGCAAAGTTATAGCTGTATTCAATCAAAAGGGTGGAGTCGGGAAAACTACAACAAATGTAAATTTAAGTGCTAGCTTAGGAACTTTGGGAAAGAAAATATTAGTATTAGATTTAGACCCACAAGGAAATACAACTAGTGGATATGGTATTAATAAAAACGAAGTAGAAAATACAATCTATGAAATTATGTTAGATGGGTTACATATTAAAGAAGCAATAATAAGTACTGAATTTGAGAATATAGATGTAGTTCCATCAGCTACTGAACTATCAGGTGCAGAGATAGAGCTTACATCTAAAACTAATAGAGAGTATATTTTAAAAAATTCCATAAAAGCGGTAATAGATGAATATGATTATATATTTTTAGATTGTCCACCCTCACTGGGGATGCTTACAATAAATTGTTTAACTGCTGTAGATAGTGTTTTAATTCCAATACAATGTGAATATTATGCTTTAGAAGGTGTTAGTCAATTAATGGAGACTATCAAATTAGTAAAATCAAGATTAAATGCTGATATAGAAATTCAAGGTGTTGTTTTAAGTATGTTTGATGGAAGAGCTAATTTATCAATACAAGTAGTTGAAGAAGTTAAGAAATACTTTAAAGGTAGTGTATATACAACTTTAATTCCAAGAAATGTAAGACTTGCAGAAGCTCCAAGTCATGGAAAACCTGTAATTTATTATGATAAAAGATGTAGAGGGTCTGTAGCTTATTTGGAGCTAGCAGAAGAATTTATAGATTTAGAAGAGGAGGAATGGTAGTATGGAGAATAAGTCTAAAAGAAGTAATAGATTAGGTAGAGGTCTTAGTGCATTGATACCAGAAATTAAAGGAGAAACTTCAGAAAAAGAAATAGTCAACATAGATATAGACAAAATATATCCAAACGAAGTTCAACCTAGAAAGCAATTTGATGAAGAAAAGATAAAAGTATTGTCTGATTCTATAAAAAATTATGGTGTTTTACAGCCAATAGTGGTTAAAATGGATGAAAATAATAAATATATGATAATAGCTGGAGAAAGAAGATTTAGAGCATCAAAACTTGCAAATAAAAATCAAATACCTGCTATAATTAAAGATATAGATATGAAAGATATAATGGAGATAGCCTTAATTGAAAACTTACAGAGGGAAGATTTAAATTCAATAGAAGAGGCTCTAGCATATAAGAGTTTAATAGAGCATTACAATGTAACTCAGGAAGAAATATCAGAAGCTGTTGGGAAGAGTAGACCTCATATAACTAATACACTAAGACTTTTAAATCTTGGACAAGATGTTATAGAAATGATAGACAGTGGTAGAATTACAGCAGGCCATGGTAAGGCTTTATTGAGAATTGCAGATAAAGATTTGCAACTTCAAATAGCGAAAAAAATAGAAGAAGAAGAACTTTCTGTAAGAGAAGTCGAAAATATAGCTAAAAAAATATCTGAAAATAAACAAGAAGAACCTAAAAAATCTAAACCTAAGGATGTATTTATTTTAGATGTTGAAGATAAACTTAGAAATATATTTGGAACAAAGGTGAATATTTCTAAAGGAAAGAAAAAAGGTAAAATAGAGATAGAATACTATAATGATGATGATTTAAATAGTATTGTATCAATGCTTCTTGAATAGAACAAAAATATAAAACAGAGAGGAAGATTGTTATGATTTATTTAGATAATGCTGCAACTACATATCCAAAACCAGAAAGAGTGTATAATGCTGTTTTAGATTGTATGAAAAATTATTGTGCAAATCCAGGTAGAGCAGGCCATAAACTTGCTATGAGAGCTGCTAGGGAGATATATGATACAAGAGAGAATATAGCTAAGTTGTTCAATGTAAGTAATCCTATGAATATAGTATTTACATCTAATGCAACAGATTCTTTAAATTTAGCGATAAAAGGTGTATTACAAGAAGGAGACCATGTAATAACAACGTCTATGGAGCATAATTCAGTAATAAGACCTATAAAAGCATTGGAAAAAAGGGGTATTGAAAATACTGTAGTAAAATGCGATTATGAGGGATTTTTAGATTATGAAGATTTAGAAAAATCAATAAAGAATAATACTAAATTGATTGTAACAACACATGCTTCTAATGTATGTGGAACTTTAATAGATATAAAAAAAGTTGGAGAAATAGCTAAAAAACATAATATACTATTTTTAGTAGATGCATCACAAACAGCAGGTGTTTATGATATAGACGTAAATGAATGTAATATAGATATGTTGGCAATGCCAGGTCATAAATGCTTATTTGGACCTCAAGGAACAGGTATATTATATGTAAGAGAAGGGTTGAACTTAAATATATTAAAAGAAGGTGGAACAGGTAGTAAATCAGAAGAAATAGTTCAACCAGAGTTATTCCCAGATAAATATGAATCAGGAACTCATAATACTCCAGGTATAGCAGGTCTTAACCAAGGTATACTATTTATATTTGAAAGAGGAATCAACAATATAAGACAACATGAAGAAGAATTATGTCAATATATGATAGACAAATTAGAGGAAGTACCAGATATAAAGATATATGGACCAAAGGACAGTAAAAAAAGAGCATCAGTAATAGCTCTAAATATAGGAGATATGGATTCTGGAGAGGTTACTTTCTTATTAGATAGTGATTATAATATAGCGACTAGATCAGGAATACATTGTTCACCACTAGCACATACCACTTTAGGTACTTTAAAACAAGGTGCAGTAAGGTTCAGTATAGGATATTTCAACACAAAAGATGAGATAGATAAAGCAGTGGAAGCTTTGAAAAAAATTTCAAAAAATAAATAGCATGAGATTTAATAATATAGAAATAAAAAAAGGGGATATTTCAAAATAAAAATTTGAATCATCTCCTTTTTTGTACAAAAAAGAAAAGGGGTTCCTAAGAACCTCTAATCTATTTGATAATAGTTTCAAGAAATTACTTTAAGTAATCTCCTTCTTCAAGAACTATATGACCACTTTCGTAATTAGAACCATCAACAGTAATTTTTATTTGTTCAACATTCATATTTTTTATGTAAGTACGAGCAACTGAATCAAGCATTAAAGTTTCTGCATCACTACCTAAGTTTGACTTTGTAAAGTCAGAGCTAACATCTAATATACCAGTTTTTACACCATCAATGTCTTTTGTAGTAAATGAATTTAATTTTGCAGATTCTGGAACAACTTTAAGTTTTTGAAGTTCTTCAAATAAAGTGTTCTCATCAATTTTATTTAAATCAACTTTATTTTCAATTAAATCTGTCTTATCTACATCAAAAGAGTAAATAGTAGCTGATTGAGTTTTAGTTTCTTCTTTTGGAGTAGGTTTAGCTTTGTTATTAGGAACCTCTTTTTCAGTATTGTTTTCTTCTTTTGGTTGCTCAACATTTGTATTGCTCTTAGTTTCTTTTTTAGATGAATCACTTCCATTTTGAGCATTAGTACAACCAACTGCGAATATAGATATAGATAATATACTTAACACTAACATTATTTTCTTATTTTTCATAAAAATTTCTCCTCTCTTAAAAACTATTCTTATATATAATTATAGTCGTTATGAGCAAATATATGAATACAAAATAGTAACAAATTTAAAAAATGATTTATTTAAATTAATAAAACTCAAAATAAACTAAATTTTAGTCATTTTTATGGGAAATCATTTAATGTACAGTGAAAATATTGTAAAATAAAAGTAGTGTTTTTAAAATAAATATAAGTTATAATTATATTATAAAAAAATGTCTTCAAAAGGTGGGAATAGTATGGAAATTTTGAGCTTAGGAGAAAAGATTAAAAAATTAAGAAAAGAAAAAAACATGACATTAAAAGAATTAGCTGGAGATAGGATAACAGCAGCACAAATAAGCCATATAGAGAGGGATAAATCTCATACTAGTTATGAACTGTTGGAATATCTAGGCGATAAGCTAGATGTAAGTGTAGAATACTTATTAGAGACCAAGGAAATGCAATCAAAAAAGATAACTGATAATTTAATACTACAGAGCGAAATTTATATAAAAGAAAATGAATTAAACAAGGCTGAGGACCAAATAAAAGAAGTTTTAGATATATGTAAGAGATACGATTTAATGGAGAACTATGGCAGATGTAATTTTTTAATGGCTAATATTAATTTGAAAAAATCTAATTATAATGATGCTATAGAAAACTTTGAAAAGGCATTGTACTTCTTTATAAAAAATAGTGATAGTGAAAATATACTTAAGTGTTATTTAAACATAGGGAAAATATATATGCAGGAAGACTTTTATAAAGGTGCTATAAGCCACTTTAATTTTGCAGAGGAAATTTTGTCAGAGAGTAAATTTGAGGATGTTAACATACACAAGGAACTATATAGTAAGATGGCATATTGTTACATAAAACTAGATAATCCAAATATGTCATTGAAGTACATAGAAAAGATAAATGAAATAGATAATAGAAATGATAGAAAAGAAGATGTCGATATTTTGGTGTTAAAAGCAAATAATATGCCTGAGATTGGAAAATATGAAGAATCAAGAGATTACTTTAAAAAAGCACTAAAAATACTTGAGAGTGAGGATAATAAAACTGGATTAGCAAATGTGTATTTAACAATTTGTGATGTTTACAGAAAAATAGGTGAAACAGATAGAGTACTTGAATATTCACAAAAGGTATATGACATAAAGAAAAATGATGAAGATGAATACATGATGTCAGGATTATTTAAGATAATAGAAGCATATATAGATAAAGAAGATTATGATTTAGCTAGAAAATATTGTAAGATAGCCTTAGCTTCATCAATAAAAAATAAAAATAAATTCAATGAATATAAAGCATTGAGATTCTATGCTAATATGTATAAAAATCAGAATGAAGTAACTCTTGCAATTGAATATCTGATTAAATGCATAAAAATAGTATCAGATTTAGGCAACAATAGAATATTGGCCAATTTATATATAGACTTAGGTCAATTATATTCAAATATATCAAAAGAAAAAGAGTTAGAATATTATCAAAAAGGTGTATTTATGTACAAAAACTTAGAAATAATGTAGGGTAAATAAACCTATAAGGGTATAGAAACAATCTATAACAAGCAAGATAATATCTATGATAAAATATAAATTGTATGAATATTTTTAAGGAGATGAATCAGACAATGAGTATAAAAATAGATGCGAGAGGGCTTGCTTGTCCTAAACCAGTTATAAATACAAAAAGAGAATTGGATAACCTAGAAGAAGGTGTTGTAGTTACAATAGTTGATAATGAAACAGCTAAGGAGAATATATTAAAACTTGCTAAATCTTTAAGTTGTGAAGCAAATATTGTTGACGAAAAAGAGAATTTTATATCTATAGAAATTAGAAAAGGTAAAAATATACTAGATAAACAAAATGTTGTAGATAATAAAGAAAGTGAATTAGACAATACATGTATATTTATATCTTCAGATAAGATGGGACTTGGAAATGACGAATTAGGAAAAGTGTTAATAAAAGGATTTATATATACATTAACAGAATCTAAACCTTATCCTAAGTATGTACTTTTAGTTAATGGAGGAGTAAAATTAAGTGCTGAAAATGAAGAAACCATAGAAAATCTAAAAATACTTGAGAATATGGGTGTAGAAGTTTTATCTTGTGGTACTTGTTTAGATTATTATAATTTAAAAGACAAATTACAAGTAGGTACAGTTACAAATATGTATACTATAGTTGAGACATTAAAGAATGCATCAAATACCATTTCTATATAATGTATGTATGTTTAATAATATAAAACTAACAATAAAGATTAACTCAAATAGATAGTCAGAAAGGATTAAGTAATGAATCAAATGTATATAGTGTCATTTAATTCGACACATCATGCGATAAGATCAGAAAAGTTATTTGGTGAAAATAGTCTAAAAGTAATGGCTCTTCCAACACCAAGAGAAATAACAGCAAGTTGTGGAATATCAATTAAATTTTCTTTTGAAGATATGGAAAAGATAAAAACTATTTTGGTTGAAAATAATGTAGATATAAAAGGAATTTATTGTATAAGTAAATTAGAAAATGGTTCAAAAGAAGTAGAGAAGTTAGATTAGGAGGCTAATTATTTATGCCAATGGATTTAAAAATAGGTGATATTGTTGAATTAAAAAAGCAACATGCATGTGGGTGTAAAGAGTTTGAAATCATAAGAACGGGAATGGATATAAAGATAAAATGTACTAAATGTTCAAGGCTAATAATGCTTGATAGAGAGACCTTAGAAAAGAGAGTAAAAAAGCTAATAAAAAAGTGATAAAAATTTAACACTTAAAAAATGTCAAATACCGTATATTAATATCCAAAATTTTGGTATAATAAGAATTGAAGAAAACATTTTCATGGGGGTGCTTTAATTATGGCAGTTAAATATGCAAAAAGAATGCAAGGATTACAAGGATCAGAAATACGTGAGCTTTTAAAACTTACTCAACAACCACAAATAATATCTTTTGCTGGTGGAATGCCGGCTCCAGAGTTATTTCCAGTTGAGGAAATGAAAAAAGTATCAGTTGCAGTGCTTGAAGAAAATGGAAGATCAGCTATGCAATATACTACAACAGAAGGATATGAACCATTAAGAGAAAAAATAGCAGCTAGAATGAATGATAAAAACAAAACTAATGTAAACAAAGATGATATATTAGTTACAAGTGGTTCTCAACAAGGTCTAGATTTTGCAGGAAAAGTATTCATTGATGAGGGTGATGTAATTTTATGTGAAAGTCCATCTTACATAGGAGCTATAAACGCATTTAAATCTTATCAACCTAAATTCATAGATGTTCCAACAGATTCTGATGGAATGATAATGGAAGAATTAGAAAAGATACTAGAAACAACTGATAGAATAAAAATGATTTACGTAATACCTGACTTCCAAAATCCAACAGGAAGAACTTGGCCACTTGAAAGACGTAAAAAATTCATGGAAATAGTAAATAAATTTGAAATACCAGTAATAGAAGATAATCCATATGGAGATTTAAGATTTGAAGGAGAGACTTTACCATCTTTAAAATCAATGGATACAAAAGGATTAGTAATATTCTTAGGAACTTTCTCTAAAATATTCTGCCCAGGATACAGATTAGGATGGACTTGTGCTTCTCCAGAAATTTTATCTAAGTTTAACTTTGCAAAACAAGGTGCAGACTTACAAGCATCAACTATATCTCAAATGGAAGTAAGCAAATTTATGGATATGTATGACCTAGATGCACATGTTGACAAAATAAAAGCAGTTTATGTTAAACGTAGAGATGTAATGCTTAAGACTATGGAAGAAGAGTTCCCAGAAGGATTAGTATTTACTCATCCAGAAGGTGGATTATTTACATGGGTAGAGCTTCCAAGTAATTTAAATGCTAAAGAATTAATGCCAAAATGTTTAGATAAGAATGTTGCTTATGTTGCTGGAGGAGGATTCTTCCCTAATGGTGGTAGAGAAAATACTTTCAGACTTAACTATTCAAATATGCCAGAAGAAAAAATAATAGAAGGTATAAAAAATATAGCAGCTGTATTAAAAGAAGCTATGGGTGTAGAAGCTTAATTAAAAATAATAACTTATATATAATACAAGGGATGGTTGTTGCCATCCCTTGTTTGTTTGAAAAGTATATAATTCACCTTATACTAAACTTTGTCCAAAATTTAAATTGACAGAAATAAGAATAAATGATAAAATATGTAGGTATGAGATTTTAGTCTCATTTCTCTGCTCTAAGAGTGTAGAGCCGTTAAGTCCAAAGGGAGGTGAATTATAGTGAGAAATTATGAATTAGTTTATGTGGTAAAGCCAAACTCTGATGAAGAAGTAAGAGAGGCTATACTAAACAAAGTTAAGGAAGTTGTTGCAACTGACGGAGAAATAGTTAAAGTTGATACTTGGGGAACTAAAAAATTAGCTTATCCAATAGCTAAGTTTACAGAAGGTTTCTATGTATTAGTTAACTTCAAATCAGCAGTAGACGTTCCTAAAGAGATAGACAGAAACTTAAAGATAAATGAAAACGTAATAAGACACATGATAGTTGTTGCTTAATAACTGGTTTTATTATAAAAAATAGGTGGTGTTTTTATGAATCAAGTTGTATTAGTGGGAAGGTTGACTAGAGACCCTGAATTAAGATACATCCCAGGTACAGGAACACCAGTGGCATCCTTTACAATAGCCATTGATAGAGACTATGTAAAAAAAGATGGATCTAAAGAAACTGATTTTATACCTGTTGAAGTAATGGGTAAATCTGCTGAATTTTGTGCTAACTACATAACTAAAGGTAGATTAGTAGCACTTCAAGGATCTATAAGAGTAGACAATTATCAGACACAATCAGGTGAAAAGAGAACTTTTACAAAAGTAAGTACTAGATCAGTACAAGCTTTGGATAGTAAGAATAAATCGGAAAATTCATATAGAGAGAGTGCTCCAGCTTTTGAGCCAAGCTTTGAACCTCAAGGTTTAGACCCACAAGGTTTCCAAGCTATAGATGATGACGATATACCATTTTAAAAAGGAGGGAAAAAAGTCATGATGAATAAGAAAAGACGTAAGAAAAAAAGAGTTTGTCAATTTTGTGCTGACAAAAACGCTAAAATAGATTACAAAAGTACTCAAAGATTACAAAAGTATATAACTGAAAGAGGAAAGATATTACCAAGAAGAATATCTGGAACTTGTGCTAAGCATCAAAGAGAATTAACAGTTGCTATAAAAAGAGCGAGAAATATAGCACTTTTACCATATACATTAGACTAAAAAAATGAGCCTTGTGCTCATTTTTTATTATATGTATTTATATATCTAAATGAGGCGAGCTATAAAGCTCGTTTTTTTGTTTATATACTTAAATATATTATTATTTATGATATAATATTATATATTAAGGAGGGTTGTAAACGTGAAAATAGATAAAGGTTCTGAGATAACGAGAAACATAAAGATAATAGAATGGATGAAAACAGAAATATTAATGAGTGTAAGTGATTTGTTTAATTTATTGTTTAAAGGGGTAAAACCATTAGATGAAGCAATTCAAGATACTTTAGCAAATATAATAATGATAACATATCTCTTAGCAAAGAGATTAGGAATTAGTTTTAGAGATGTGGATTATAAAGTCAAGGAAAAAATAAAAATTGGTATAGATGAGGACCATAGCGTTGAAAGATGGTATGGAGATTTATCTAATTTAAAAAAACATATGGATAATAGGGAGTGATATTAAATTGAATAATAAAATTAGACTATCTAAGGCAATGTCTATAATAGTTTTAGCTATAATAATCGCTTTAGTAATAGCCTATATTCCAATGCTAGGAATATTTAGTATGTTAGCAGCTGTTCCATATGTAATTATAGGTGCTATTACTGATAGAAAGTATTCTCTTATATCTATTTTGGTTACATTTTGTGTACTGATTCTATTTGCAGACATTTCTTATGCATTAAATATATGTATAATGTATTCTTTACCAGGTATAGTAATAGGAAAGATGCTAAAGAGAAGCTTTGAACAAGAGGACAGTAATAAATTCGAACCGATATATGGTGGAACCATAATATTTGTACTTTCAATGCTTGTATATTTTTTTGTATTAAAGACATTTTTAAATGTGAATCTATTAGATGAAGTTTCTAAGATGATATCAGAAATTGTAAATATTCAAAAAAATAGTTTTTCTGCAACTGAACTTAAAGTGTTTGATAAAATGAAGCCAGATGAGATTGTAAGTTATTTTACAAATATGCTACCAATGATGTTATTTTTACAAGGGTTGTTATCAGCGTTTGTCACATATTATTTGAGTGTATTTTTTATAAAAAGGATTACAAAGATGAATATAAGATTTCCTAAGTTTGCTGATTTTTATTTACCGGGAAATGCTATACTCACAACTTTCTTACTTTATTTATTAGTCTTATTTATTCAAATTATTGGTTCAAAATTATATACAGAATTAATAATGACTAATTTACAGCTAGTTTTTAATTTAATGTTTGTAATTCAAGGTATAGCAGTTTGCATTTATTTCTTAAAGAAATGGATAAGACAGGGACCAAATAAAATTATGTTTTTTTCAGGGATAATTTTATGTTTATTTGGATTTATGGGAATATCTTTTGTTGGTATGGTAGATAGTATAATTGACTTTAGAAAGGTAAGAAGCTATAAATCCACTTAGGAGGATAGAAATGAGTAATAAACAAACCTTTAAATTAAATATGCCAGAAATAAATTTATATATAATTGTTATTGGTATTTCTAGTATAATTTTGCTTTATTACAACTTGTATGTAGGGTGTTTATTTTTCTGTATTTTTGTATATATGGTTTTTCACAATTGGAGAACTACTAATATTAGACGTCATGAATGGACAGAGTATATTCAAAATTTATCTTTAGATATAGATGAAACAACTAAAAAAGCCATAATAAATCTTCCAATACCATTATGTATTTTAGAATTTGATGGAAATATATCCTGGTATAATGGAAAGTTTTATGATATGATTGGTCAAAAAGATTTACTTGATAAAAATATAGAGGATATAGTTAAAAATCTTAATTTAAGAAAAGTATTAAATGAAAATAAAGAGATGTACACAGAAATAAACTATAAAGAAAAAGAATATACAATAATTTATAATGTTATAAAAAATGATCAAGAAAAAAATCCTAAATATTTGATGATATTATACTGGATAGACAAGACTGAATATTTAAAAGTAAAACAAAATTATGATGATGAAAAAAATGCAATGATGCTAATACAAGTAGATGGATATGATGAAGTATTAAAAAGTGCAGCAGAAGATAAGAGAGCTTTAATTAATGTTGAAGTAGAGAAAATACTTTCTGCTTTAGAATTAAATTCAAATGGTGCATTGAGAAGAACTTCAAAAGACAAATTCTTCTTGGTAATGCATAAAAAAGAGCTAAAAAAATTGGAAGCTGAGAAGTTTTCTATTTTAGATACAATAAGACATATTGATTATGGAAATAATCTTCCTGTTACTATAAGTATAGGAATTGGTATAGATGGAGATACATTAAATGAGAACCTAAAACTTGCTACGGGTGCTCTCGATTTAGCACTTGGTAGAGGTGGTGACCAGGCTGTTGTAAAAACAAAAGATAAATTTGTGTTTTATGGAGGAAAATCTAAAGCTGTAGAAAAGAAAACCAAAGTAAAATCCAGATTAATAGGTCATGCTTTAAGAGAGGTTATACAACAAAGTGACCAGGTTTATATAATGGGACATAAATATCCTGATATGGATGCTATGGGAGCAGCAGTTGGTGTTTATGATATATGTAAATCCTGTAACAAAACTGCAAACATAGTTTTACAATCTGTAAATGAATCTATAGAAATATTTATAAATAAAATAAATGAAAATAATTACTATAAAAAGTTGTTTATTGGAAAAGAGGAAGCTATTGACAACTGCACTAAAAATACATTAGTTGTAGTAGTTGATACTCATAGACCAAATTATACTGAATGTGAAGAACTGTTAAAGCTATCAGAGAAGGTAGTAGTTATAGACCATCATAGAAGAGGTGTAGAGTTTATAAATGATGCAGTGCTTTTATTCCATGAGATATATGTATCCTCAACGTGTGAAATGGTTACAGAGTTAGTTCAGTATATGGATGAAGATGTAACAATAAATAAACTTACAGCTGAAGGGCTTTTAGCAGGTATAAGTCTAGATACTAAAAACTTTGCATTCAAAACAGGTGTTAGAACTTTTGAAGCTGCTTCTTACCTTAGAAAAGTTGGAGCAGATACTATAGAGGTAAAGAAATTCTTCAATTCTGATGTAAAAGATTTCATAATAAAAGCTGAAATAATTCAAAGTACTAAAATAATTAATAATAGAATATGTTTAGCATATTCAAGTACTGAGATAGATAGTATAAATGTTATAATAGCTCAAACTGCTGATGAGTTATTAAATATCAAAGAAGTAGAAGCTTCCTTTGTATTAGGTGAAAAAGATGATACTATATTTATAAGTGCGAGGTCTTTAGGACAAATAAATGTACATGTACTTATGGAAAAATTAGGAGGCGGGGGACACATAGATATAGCTGGAGCACAGTTAAAAAATGTTTCTCTAAAAGAAGCTTATAAGATGGTAAATAAAATAATAGAGGAGTATTTGGAGGAGGAAGAATAGATGAAAGTTATATTATTAAAAGACGTAAAAGGAACTGGTAAAAAGGGAGAAATGAAAGAAGTAAGTGATGGATATGCAAGAAATTTCTTATTTCCTAAAAAGATGGCTGTGCAAGCAGATAGTGTAGCAATAAAAGAATTAAATGAAAAGAATAAATCTAAAGAAATAAAAGCACAAAAAGAGTATGAAGAAGCAGTTTTATTAGGTAAGCAAATGGAAGAAATTAATATAGAAATATATTCAAAAGCAGGAGAAGGTGGAAGATTATTTGGTTCAATAACTTCTAAAGAAATTGCTGAGCAATTAAAGAAACAAAAAGACATAGATGTAGATAAAAGAAAAATATTATTAGATGAACCAATAAGATCTTTAGGTTCAACTTTTGTAGAAATAAAAATACATCAAAAAGTAACTACTAAAATAAGAGTGGATGTAAAAGAAAAACAGTAATAACTAGAGGTGATTAAGATGGAAGATATGACGAGAATTCCTCCTCATAGTGTAGAATCAGAGCAATCAATATTGGGTTCTATACTTCTAGATAAAGATGCTATAATAACGGTTACAGAAACTATAAAGCCTGATGATTTCTATAAAGAGGCTCACAAAATAATATATGAATGTATGATAACTTTAAGTAATAAAGGTGAGCCTATAGACTTGATAACATTAACAGAAGAACTAAGAAAACAAGGGCATCTTAATGATATTGGAGGAATCAGTTATATTACAAGTCTTTCTACTATAGTACCGACGACTTCAAATGTAAAATACTATGCTGATATAGTAAAAGAAAAGTCTGTACTTAGAAAGCTTATAAAAGCTTCTAATGAAATAATAAATCTAGGATATAGTGGAGCAACTAAGATTGAAGATGTTTTAGAACAAGCTGAAAAGAGTATATTTGATATATCACAGGAGAAAACTAGTGATGATTTTAAATCTATAAACTTAGTTTTGATGGATGCCTATGATATGATAGAAAAATTATACACTAACAAGAGTGATGTCACTGGTATAACTACTGGTTTTAAAGATTTAAACAAAAAAATAAATGGTCTTCAAAGGACTGATTTAATATTAATTGCAGCTAGACCAGCAATGGGTAAAACTGCTTTTTCTTTAAACTTGGTTCAAAATGCAGCATTAAAAGGTGATGCCTCTGTAGCTGTATTTAGTTTAGAGATGTCTAAGGAACAATTAGTACAACGTATGTTATCTTCACAATCTAGTGTAGAATTAAAAAAAATAAAGACTGGAACACTTAATGATAATGATTGGCCTAGAATTATAGATGCTATGGCAGTATTATCAGATGCCAAAATACACATAGATGATACTCCTGGTATAAAAATATCAGAACTAAGGTCAAAGTGTAGAAAGTTAAAAATAGAAAAAGGACTAGATTTAGTGCTTATTGATTATCTTCAACTTATGGAAGGTGAAGGTAATAATGAAAGCAGACAACAAGAGATATCTAAGATATCAAGGTCACTAAAAATATTAGCAAAAGAATTAAACTGTCCTGTAGTAGCACTATCTCAGTTATCACGTGCACCAGAACAAAGAGCAGACCATAGACCTATGTTATCTGATTTAAGAGAGTCTGGAGCAATAGAACAGGATGCAGATATAGTTATGTTCTTATACAGGGACGAATATTATCATGCTGATTCTGAGAGTAAAAATATAGGAGAAGTAATAATAGCAAAAAATAGACACGGTGAAACTGGTTCTGTGGAACTTGTTTGGCTTGGTGAAGTTCAAAGATTTGGGGATAAGTTGAGAGACCTATAATCTAACGAATATCCACAGAACGTCCTTTCTTTCTACAGGAAAAATGTGGATACATGTCACTAAATATGTCCAAACATTGAAATTTAGCTAAAAAACTATCCACACTATCCACAGATGACCTGTTGATAAGTGTGAATAAGTAGATAAAGCAAGCTTTTGGCTTGCTTTATCTGTGTATAAATATTAATTATTAGGAGGAATAATATGGAAAAAATAAGCTTAAAATATATATATCCCAATATAATTAAAGTACTTGATGAAATAAACTTATTTAGAGTAATTGACAATAATTTAAGAGAGTCTATTGTTGTTTATGCTAATAATGTGGATAATCAGTATCATATAAACATGACTAATACAAACTTTGGAAACATAATTAACATATGTAAATTAGAAAAACTTTTAGATGTGGATAAATTTATGGAAAAAGTTATAAAATATGAAAAAGAAATAATAGAGAAAGAAGAGTTTTCAAAAATAGAAGAATATATGTTAAATATTGGAGAATACTAAAAAAGTTGAAAAAAATACGAATGTTTGATAGAATAAGTAAGTAAAGTGTTCGAGAGTATATAAAATATAGAGGTGAATTACATGAAAACAGTTGCAATTGTTGGTTCTCAATGGGGAGATGAAGGTAAAGGTAAAGTTATAGATTATCTTGCTACTCAAGCAGATGTAGTAGTAAGAGGGCAAGGTGGAAATAATGCAGGACATACATTAGTTGTAGAAGGTAAAAAATACGCATTACATCTAATTCCATCTGGAGTTTTAAATCCAAATACAGTGAATATAATCGGAAATGGAATAGTGTTTGACCCTAAAGGATTTTTAGAAGAATTGGAAATGTTTAAAACGGATAATATAAGTACAGAAAATATAAAAATAAGTGATAGAGCACATGTCATATTCCCATATCATAAAGAACTAGATGCATTGTCAGAAGAAGCCAGAGGCGATTTAAAGATAGGTACAACAAAAAAAGGTATTGGACCTTGTTATATGGATAAAACAGAGAGATCTGGTATTAGAATATGTGACTTAATGGATAAAGATAAATTTGCTATAAAATTAAAAGCTCAAATAGATGCTAAAAATGAAATAGTTAAAAATATATATGGAAAAGAAGAATTATTTGATTTTGAAACTATATATAACGAATATCTAGGATATGCAGAACAAATAAGAAAATATGTGGCAGATACGTCTGTTATTGTATATGATGCAGTAAGAGCAGGTAAAAAAGTATTGTTTGAAGGAGCACAAGGGACTTTATTAGATTTAGATTTAGGAACTTATCCATTTGTTACATCTTCTCATCCAACATCTGGTGGATTTGCAATTGGTGCAGGTATAGGACCAAATATGATAAAAGACGTTGTTGGTATAGTAAAAGCATATACTACAAGAGTTGGAGAAGGACCGTTTGTTACAGAGCAAATAAATGAAACTGGAGATAAGATAAGAGAACAAGGACATGAATTTGGGGTAACTACTGGTAGACCAAGAAGATGTGGGTGGTTTGATGCAGTTATAGTTAAGTATGCAGCTAGAGTTAATGGATTGACTAGTATTTCATTTATGTTACTTGATGTATTAACTGGATTTGATAAGATAAAAGTTTGTACGTCTTATAAAATGGGCGATAAGATAATAACGGATTTCCCAGCTTCATTAGATGATTTAGCAAAATGTGAACCTGTATATGAAGAATTAGATGGATGGAATGAAGATATAACTCAAATAGATAACTTTGATGACCTTCCAGAAAATGCAAAGAAATATGTAGCAAAAATAGAAGAACTAGTTGGAGTAAGTGTAGATATGGTTTCTGTTGGTCCAAATAGAGCTCAAACTATAATAAGAAGAAATATATTTGCTTAATATTTTATCAATTAAAAAATTTAAAATAGTTGAAGAAGAGTATCTCAAGATAATGTTTATAGTTATTAGAGATGCTCTTTTATATTTGACTTACATTGATTTTTTATTAAGTTAAAGCTACTTATACATATTCTAACTGAAATTAAAGTTGAATTTATGTAGATACATATAGGTTTTTTAAAAAGAATTTTGTTGAAAATAAATGGCTAAAGATGATTTTAATTATATTCTAAAAAAAGTAAAAAAAACTATTGACTAAAAATTATATAGACGCTATAATATAACTTGTGAGTGAAAGAAACGACGAAAAAAGTCGAAAAAATGTGGTCTATTAGCTCAGTCGGTAGAGCACCTGACTTTTAATCAGGGTGTCCCGCGTTCGAGTCGCGGATAGATCACCAAAATATGGCTCGTTGGTCAAGAGGTTAAGACACCGCCCTTTCACGGCGGTAACAGGGGTTCAATTCCCCTACGAGTCACCAGTATGGGACTATAGCTCAGCTGGGAGAGCACCTGCCTTACAAGCAGGGGGTCACAGGTTCGAGCCCTGTTAGTCCCACCAAATTTTGAATTAGAGATAAATACTAGATTATATGCTGGTGTGGCTCAACGGTAGAGCAGCTGACTTGTAATCAGCAGGTTGTAGGTTCGATTCCTATCACCAGCTCCACAAAGTACATAAATTCAAATTAATATAATTTTCTATGTTACAGGATACTTTTAAGTATCTTTTTTTAATTTCATTTTTATTGTATTAAAAATGAAATTAAACATACAACAAAATTTTGAATTACTTGCAATGTGATAGTTTTAAATATAAAATTTAGAATCATTCTAGCATAGTATTATGTAATATAGCAAATTTAATTTATAGTATCAATAAATATAGACTACTAAGAATGTAAATGATTTGTTAGATTAAGATACATTAGATATGTAAATAGAAAAATAAAAAGTATGTTTTAATTTATGTGATATAAGTTTTAAACAGAGAAGCAAGTTTGCTCTTACCTCTCTATTTAAAAATAAAAAAATGTTTTTTAAGGGCTATTTTATTTAAATCTTTCCCATCTCAAATCATCTCCAGTAAATTCTAAAATCCTAAACTTATCTAATATTCTAGAGAGAGTTCTTTGAGTGTAAGTATTTCCTATTTGAGATGGTGTTAAGTTGGTTGAAATAATGATTTTTTTACCAGCAACAAGTCTTGTATTTACAATATTGAAGATTTCTCCACTAGTAAAAGAATTATTAAGTTCAGTTCCAAGGTCATCTATTATTAATAAATCACAATCAAACAAGTTTTTATAATTATCTTCACTTATTTGATTATTTGTGTCTCTTCTAAATTTATAATCTTCAAGAATATCTAAAATTCTAAAAGAAGTTTGATAGATTACAACATTGCCTTTATCTAACAATTCCTTTGCAATACAATTGCACATATAGGTCTTTCCTAGTCCAGTAGAACCATAAAACAGTAGATTTTCACTATTATCCTTCTTAAAATCATGAACAAAATTTTCGCAGATACTTAAATTATTTAGCATATTTTCTCTAGGAGATATTTCACCATCAGAGCCTTTCTTAGGAGAAAATATATTCAAGTTAAAATTCGAAAAATTTTCCTGACTTAAAATCCTATCTAAATTAGACATTTTATAAGCTTCATTTACAATTTCTTGTTTGAGGCAAGAACATTTTTCTCCATTAGGTAAAAATCCTTTATCTTTACAAGAAATACATTGAAACTTTATTTCCAAGTAATCAAGAGGTATGTTACTTTCAGCTAAAAGTCTTTCTTTCTTTACTTTTAAAGACTTTATATTCTCTTTAGTCTTCTTTACAATTTCATCTTTAGACTTGGGATTTAAAAGTACTATCTTAGCTAAACTGAGACCTATTTTAGAAATTTCATCATCTATAGATTTTATCTCAGGGATTCTATTATATACCTCATTTTTTCTATGTTCTAATAAGAGTTCATTATCATCTCTTCTCTTAGCATATTTAGCAAGTATTTTTCTTATTTTATCCTCATTCATTTAATCACCTACTTAAACTTTTCTTTTTGACTTTTTTTAATAATCTCATCGAGCTCATCAGAGGTATACTGAGTGAATGTTTCGTTGAAATTATGAAACTTAGTTTTTTTGTAAGTATTGTTGTTTTGAGTAGTATTAATCTGCTTCTTATTAATATTCTCCTTAACTATACGTTCTTCCTCTTTTTGCTTTAAATCATTTAAATTTTTTATATTTTTTTCATTCCAATTTTTAATTATACCATTTATATAAGATATACTTGGGTTTGAAATATTCTTAGACTTAGAACATGCATTTATTATCAAATCTATATCCATATTAAATTTATCAAACCAGGTGTCCATAAGTTCTTTTTCTGATTTTGATGGTTGTCTTGAAAATCCCAATTCATTGAAAATCGTTTTATATAAAATATATCGTTCACTTCTTACCAAAAAGCTTTCTTCAACATCTTTTGGTGTATATAAATTTGAATCATACCAATTTCTAATAATGCCTTCAATGTATTTAACGGGCTTTGATGTACCAGTTTTATCTTTGACGTATTCATATGCGCAAAGTATCATATCGGGGCTCATATTGTATTTATTCATTATATCCATAATACTCATCTTTTCACTTGGGTCGAGATATCGCCCAACTATTTTATTTATAGAATTAAACATTTTTCTAATACTTGGATTTTCAGAAGTAGATACAACCTTATCTGTATTAGATTTTATAGATGAATTATTGCTTAATATATTCTCAATATAGAAATTTTTTAAATCTAAAAATTCTATTGAATAATTAAAATTATCATATTCTCCATTGTCATGTATTTTTATAATCTTCTTTTCTTCCCAGAATTTCCAAGCAGATAACACATCAGACAATGGTATATTTAGGTTTTTGGCTATTGAATTATTGTCGAACTTAGGATTAGAAGTAATATCACATGCTTGTCTATATCCTAAAAGATAAACTTTTACGTATAACCCGTCCGCCATTGGCATAAATATATCTATAAAGATATTGGGAATAGTGATTTCACCTAAGTCTATTTCATTGCTTTCTTTAAAAAACATTTTATCACCTCAGATTAAATTATATCATTTTTTATATTATATTTGTCTGTAAACAAATAAAAGGTCACAAGATTAGCATGTAAATATTTTCTAAAAGTATTCATTTTGAAAAGGAGGAGATATTTTGGTTATAAAATTCAACCAAAAAGTAAGAAGAACATTATCAGTAGCGATTCTATTTATGGTATTAATAATAGGTTGCTTTATAGAAAAGGATGACAGTTTAGAAACATACAAAGAAAAAACTAATTCAAAAATAAATCAGTATAATATGGATGTTATATTTGATGATGAGACTAAGAGGTTAATGTGCAATCAGAATGTTGACTACATAAATAATACAAAATCAAACATAGATAAAATATATTTCCATATATATCCGAATGCTTTTTCCAAGAAAGATTTTGCTCCTTTTGAAAAAAGTGAAATGACAAGGGCTTATCCTAATGGATTTAACGAAGGATATATAGATATAAAGAATATATTAAATAATAATAGTAAAATGGAGTATAAAATTAAAGGAGACAAAAATGACATATTAGAAATAGAATTAGGGAAAGAGTTAAAACCAAATGAAAGAATGTCATTAGATATAAAATATAACGTAAAAATACCAAATTCAATTGGAAGATTTGGATATGGAGAAAATACTATAAATGTTACTAATTGGTTTCCTATAGCTTGTGTAAATGATGAAAGGGGATGGAATTTAAAGAGTTATGAAACTATTGGCGACCCATTTTATAGTGAGACTAGCGATTTTCATGTGAAACTATTGATTCCAAATAAATATAAAATTGCTCATACAGGAAAACTTATTGATGATAAACATGATAATAAGAAAATGCTATATGAAATAGAAGCTGAAAACGTTAGAGATTTTGCATTTATACTAAGTAGTAAATTTGATGTAAACAAAGTAGATTCAAAGGGAGTAGCTATCAATACATATAATTTAAATAAAAAGCTTTCTAAAAAAGCAACTGAAGTGGCAAAAGATTCAATAAATATATTTAGTGAATTATTTGGAAAGTATCCTTACAAAGAATTTTCTGTTGTAGCAAGTGACTTTTTTATAGGGGGGATGGAATACCCTATGCTTGTTATGATAGACCAAAGTTTATATAATGAAAAAAATGAATTTTTACTAGAATATGTTATTGCCCATGAGACAGCACATCAATGGTGGTATTCTGCTGTTGGAAATGATGAAATAAGTGAACCCTGGTTAGATGAAGCACTTACTGAATATTCTACAATAGTTTATTTTGAACAAAAGTATGGTAAAGATATGGCAAACAAGCTTATAAAAACTATGGAGATACAGACAAAAAGTTATTTGAGCGAAAATATATTTAAGCCAGCAAATGAGTATAAAAATTCTACTGAATACAGCTTGAATGTTTATACAAAAGGCGCAATAGCATTTAATGAAATAAGAAAAGAAGTTGGAGATAAAGTATTCTTTGAGACTTTAAATGAGTACTATAATAAGTATAAGCATAAAAATGCTAATGGAAGAGCTTTTGTGGAACTATGGAATAGTAAAGGTGTAGATATAAATAAGATTATAAGTGAATGTAAGTAAATTTTGTGCAGAGTATTAAATTTTATTTAATACTCTGTTTTTTTGGTATAATATAATTTATAAGGCAGAAAAAGAGGTGAAGGAATGCTAAAGTATTGTTCAGTAGGGAGTGGTAGTAGTGGTAATTGCCACTATATAGGGTATAAAAATACTAATATACTAGTAGATGCAGGATTAAGTGGCAAGAGAATAACTACAGGTCTTAAAGACATTGGTGTAGATGCAGATAAATTAAAAGGAATATTTATAACACATGAGCATGTTGACCATATAAAAGGAGCAGGTATATTATCAAGAAAGTTTGATATACCAGTATTTGCTAATATAAAAACATGGTGTTCTATGAAAGACAAATTAGGTGACATCAAAGATAAGAATATGAAAGTATTTGAAAATGATAAAACCTACTCATTAGGTGATATCATAGTAAGACCTTTTTCAATAGAACATGATGCGTCTGACCCAGTTGGATATAATTTTTATACAGAGAGTGATGAAAAAATGTCTATAGCTACTGATATAGGATGTATAACTCAAAATATAAAAAAACATCTATATAAATCTAAATTAGTAGTATTAGAATCAAATTATGACCCTAATATGCTTATGATGGGTTCATATACATATGCTTTAAAGAAAAGAGTAATGTCAAGTACTGGTCATTTATCCAATGAAGATGCAGCTAATTTCTGCGTTGAACTCATTAATGAAGGTACAGAATCTATATTATTAGCACATTTAAGTAAAGAAAATAATTTTCCTGAGTTAGCGTATGAGACTTCAAAAGGAGTATTAGCATCAAATGATATAGTAGTTGGACAAGATGTAAAACTAGATGTACTATCACGAAATGATGTTTCTAATGTTTATGAGATGAAGTAGAGGTGAATAACTTTGCTAAAGAGAAATTTTGAAAATGTTGAGGATAATAAAATTTTATACTCTATAAAGCAGGGTATGATTTTAGCAATACCTGCTATTATGACTGGTTCAACTGCTCTTGTAATTTTGAATCTTCCAATAAAGGCTTATCAAGAATATTTATCAGGCTTGTTCAATGGAGAGGTTACAAATATTCTTAACTTTATAAATGATTCTACTTTAGGAATTATTTCATTAATAATATTATTAACAATAAGCTATAGTTATGGAAAAATATATGGGAGCAAGTATACAGTACTTGTTCCTATAGTTGCAATGTGCTCTTTTTTAGTATTTTCGCATGGTAATGAGCTTAATTCTTATATAGAAATATTTAAGACAAAGTGGTTATTTACATCTATAATTGTTTCTATGACATCTTCTGTATTGTTTGTAAAACTTACAGAATCTTTTGTTACAAGTGTAAAATTTCATACAGAAGGGGCTGATGCAGACTTTAATATGGTAGTTTCGGCTATAGTTCCTTTCATAATAGTAGTATTTTTGTTTTCTATTTTTAGAGTGATAATGATAAGTCTAATTGGCAGTTCAAACTTTCAAGATATATTTTATAATTTATTTTCAAATGTTTTTAATAAAATGGGAACAAACCTTATGAGTGCTCTGTTGTTTATTTTTTTAATGCACTTTATGTGGTTTTTTGGGATTCATGGTAGTAATGTATTAGATACCGTCGCAAAAAATTTATTTGAAAATAGTATGGCAATTAACATAAATTTAGTTAATAATAATCAATTACCAACAGAAATTTTTACTAAGACCTTTTTTGATACAATGGTTTTATTGGGAGGATGTGGCTCTTTACTATGTTTAGTAATTGCAATTTTTCTTAGTGAAAAACGTATAAATGTAAGAAAGTTAGCTAAAATTGCTTCAATACCAGCTCTTTTTAATATCAATGAGATGCTAGTTTTCGGGATACCAATTGTTTTTAACTATATTATGTTTGTACCTTTTGTAATTACTCCTATAATCTTAACCATTACAAGTTATGTGGCTATGTCTACAGGTATTGTACCATGTACAGTTTCAGCTGTAGAATGGACCTCACCTATATTTTTAAGTGGATATATGTCTACAGGTTCAATAAGAGGTAGTTTGTTGCAAGTATTTAATTTATGTGTTGGTGTTATGATTTATATTCCGTTTATAAAAATGTCGCAAAATAGATATACATATATGTTTAAAAATAATATAGAAAATTTAACAAACTTATTAAAAAGGTATGAATTAACAGGTGAACAGCCTAATCTTCTAAACCATAATGGTAAAATAGGTTCAATTTCAAAAATGTTGGCATCAGACTTGAAGTTTGCTATGAAAAGAGGAGAAATAGAGCTTTTTTATCAACCACAAGTCAATTATAATGGAAATGTTGTGGGAGCAGAGGGATTACTTAGATGGAAACATTCAATAGGAGGGTTCATTTATCCACCACTAGTTATAATTTTGGCTAAAGAAGAAGGGTTCTTAGATGAGCTTGGAGAGTATATTATTAATAAAGCATGTATTGATTTAAAGAAGAGTGAAAAGCTATTGAGAAATCCTGTTAAGTTCTCTGTAAATATATCTCCAGACCAACTTGATGACCCTAAGTTACCAGAGCAAATAAAAAATATCATTAGTAGTAATGATATAAATCCTAATATGTTAGGTATAGAAATAACAGAGCAAATTGCATTATCAGGTTCACAAATAATTATTGAACGTATCAATGCGATACATAACTTGGGAATAAAGTTAATTATGGATGATTTTGGGATGGGGCATAGCTCTCTTATATATCTTCAAAATAATAACTTTGATATAGTTAAATTGGATGGTTCATTAGTTAAAGAGATACTTACAAATAAAAGAAGTAGTGAAATTATAATGACTATTGTAAATCTTTCAAAAAATTTAGAGTTTGATATAGTTGTTGAGTATGTTGAAAATATAGACCAAAGAGATAAGTTATATGGTTTAGGATGTGAAATATATCAAGGATATTATTATAGCAAAGCAATACCTTTTGAAGAGTTTGTAGAATATGCAAATCAAGAAAGAGAGATATAATTTTATAAGAGCTTGTAAATTCTAGTAATGCATAGATTTGTAATAAAATTAAGTTTAGGAGAAATATATGAATATAAGTATAGTAGTAGTAGGTAAAATTAAAGAAAAATATTTAAAATTAGGTATTGATGAGTTCAAGAAAAGGCTTTCTAAGTATTGTAAGTTAGAAATTATAGAGTTGGATGATGAAAAAGCTCCAGAGAATTTGAGTGTTAAGGAAATGGAAATTATAAAAGACAAAGAAGGAAAGAAAATTTTAGGGAAGATAAAGCATAATAGTTATGTTATAGCCTTGGCTATTGATGGTAAGGGTTTATCCTCTGAAGAACTTGCTAAGACTATGAGTGATTTAGCAGTTAGAGGTAATAGTAGTCTCTGTTTTATAATAGGAGGTTCTCTAGGGCTTTCTGATGAGGTTTTAGGAAGGGCTGATTATAGGTTATCTTTTTCTAGGATGACTTTTCCTCATCAGATGATGAGATTGATATTGTTAGAACAGATTTATAGGGCTTATAGGATAAATAATGGAGAACCGTATCATAAATAAATGATACGGTTTTTTATGATATAATTGAATTATAAAATAAAATCAAAATGTAAAGTAGGTGTAGTAATGGACAGACTAGATATATTTATCGAAAATTATGATTTTAAAGAATATCTTGAAAAATTACCTAGAGAATTAATAGAAGAAAATTATAAAGATTTTGTTATAGAATTTTGGAAAAATCCTAGTGTAGATATTATTAAACTAAAATCAAAATATAGTATAAAAAATGTAGTATCTATAAGTAGTATATTAATGCAAAATCCTATCCAAGAGTATTATGAGTTTCTTGAAGATATTTGGAAAAATAACATAAAAATAGATGAATTAATTAATAAGTATTTAATTACAGCAACAAGAATGGATCAAATTAAATTCCCATTAATATATATTGATGAAGATTCTTTTTGTCCTTATTGTTTAGGTAATAAATTCAATATTATTAATAATATTAAGCAACAAGATATAAAAGTTGAATGTGAAAAGTGTGGTGAGGCAATTAGTTATTTTATTCATAAGGAAGAAGTCGATAATATAATAGAAGAAGAAAAAAGAAAAAAAGAACTATTTATAAGAACATTGGAGAATGTATATAATAAAATAAACAAGATTAAATGTCATAGATGCCAATCAGATTTATATGTGTGTATTAATGATAAAATAATGGAGTATAATATTAGGTGTGATAGATGTAATTCACAGTATGAATCGGTTGAAATTGCACAGGAACAATATAGATTATGGCAACAAAGAGCTGCAATGATGGCTAACATAAAAAATAAAGAAAATGAATTGTTGCTAAAGACACTATCAATTAAGGACGAAAAAGATATTAAATTTAAACTCGAAGATATAATTACGGAGAGTGAAAGTATAGATGTAATTAGTGATTTAGTAGATATGCAAGATAGAGGAGAGAATATTTTCAAGCAATTATTTAATAATTATGTTAGACTAGGAAGATTAGACAGAAGGTTATTGGTAACTGTGTGTAAAGATTGCAAGCAAAATGAAAATACTTATACATGGGAAAGAGGCAAAGAACATTTAATAAATATGAGGGGGATTACATACAGTGAAGCAGTTGTATATGAGTTAATGGAAAAAACAAAGCTATTGCCAATAAGAGCAATTATTAGAAGACTTATGGAGAAAAAACTATTGTATTGTGATGAAAGGAGCAATAATTTACAAGTACACCCTGTTTTGATTGAAAATTTAGCTAAACTAGAATCAATAAATAAATCTCAAAATATAAATAATCAAGTAGCTTATCTAATATTCAATAAGCAAAAATATATATGCTATCATTGTGGTGAATCAGGAAGACCCTTAAAGATAGGATATCTAACAATAGATAAAAATATAAATGATTTATCAAGTTTAGTGGGAATATGTGATAGTTGCTATGAAGATATTACTGAAGATGAAATTATTATAGATAATATTTTTTGTGTGGTAGATGAAAGAAACAATGAATTAGGGGAAGCTTGGAAATTTTTAATACAATATGATAGTAGTTTTAGAAATAATACAATTGCAGAAGTAGAGCATGCAAGATTATATGATATGTATGATGAAGATAATTTAATTCGTGCGTATGCAAATACATTGTATAAACAAACGAAAGATGGGTTTGCTAATGAAAAAGTATTTTTTGCATATGCAAGAGCAATATTGAAAAATAGCAAAGGGCAAGTAAGTGTACTACAAATAGCAAAAGAAAAATTTAAATTAGAAAAGTGGTTAAATGGATAAAGTGATAATACATATTAAAATTATAAATTTATATAAAACTGTATTGCAATTAAGCAATACGGTTTTTATATATAAGATAATGATACAATTAACCAAAATGTGGTAGTACATAAGTGTTATGAGATTTAAATATTAGCGATTAAAATAATGATTAAGTAAAATTGTAATTGATGAGGAGTATTAACGTATTAGTTTATTTTTATATATAATTAAAATATAGGAGGGAAGAATGTGAGTCATAGTAAACTATCTGATCACAAATTAAAAAAGGGGAAATTTATAGCACCTTTTAATGAATTTATGACACCATTGAATAGTAATGAGTCATGGTGCCTTGGTCGATTGCCAGAGTATATATGGATAGGATTATTAATAAATAAATATGGTAGAAAAAAAGGGATGGAAATAATTTATAAAATAATTGTAAAACTTCATTCAATTGAATCAGATATTGTAACACCTAGGTTGTCTGAGATTTTATCTATGGAGGATGTAAAGCAGGATGAATTCTTTAGTTATATTCTAACTATTGTTGAAAAGGAAGCTTTATCTCCATTGACATTAATATTTACATATAGTAATTATCCTATTTTTGTTAAATATTTTGCAGAGCCAAGTATAAAAATTGAAGATAGGGTTACCTATTTAGATGAGACTTTAAGAAAAGCTATGCATCATCAAAGTGAATTTGCTACAGACATAAGATTTATAGTTTTATATTATTTTTGTATGTCAGGAAAACTCGTATTGCAAAAAGAACAGATTAATAATTTGCTGGAATATCCTAATTTAGAACACACTGATGAAAAAATGAGAATGTTACGTCCGTTTATTCGTGCAGCAGAATTAATGGTTTTAAATATGGAAAAAAAATCTGATTGGTATTTAGATATTTTTTGGGGGAGGATTAGTGTTATGACTGAATGTAAATTATACGCAACTAAATTTGAAGATGAAACTGCTAATACAGACTTGTATATGGAACAATTACATGAGGTTTTTGTTTATTTATCAGATTTACTATGTAAAGTAAATCCATTAGACGAGAAAATGTTAGTATTACTTGGAATAGCAATATATTCTTATAAACGATTACGAGAAGTAGTTGAGCATAAATTATTTAATTCCATTTCAGGTAGAGGCTCAGTAAGGGTATTGATAGAAAATTATATTATGATGAAGTATTTAGTAAAAATAGAAGCTCAACATGAAAATATATGGTCAGAATATCAATTTTATGGAATAGGTCAATATAAATTAATTGTGGCTAGATATAGAGAACAAGAACAAGATTTAAAAAATAGTCATGTTGATTATAAATATATTGAAGCTTTAGTTAATGAATTTGTAATTGAAGAAACAATAGATATGGATACTAAATATTTTGATAAGCAAAATATACGTAGTAAGGCTGAAATAGTTGGAGAAAAAGAGCTATATGGGTTGTACTATGATTATGATTCCGCATATGAACATGGTTTATGGGGATCAATAAGAGAAAGTTCAATGTTAAAGTGTGATAATCCAGCTCATCACTATCATTGTATACCAGATGTAGACAATAATCAAAATTTAAAAAGTGTTTGGCATGATTGTGTAAACATAATGGAAAAAACTTTACTTTTCTTAGATAGTGTATATGGTATACCACAACATTTGCTATTAGAGGTGATAAAAAATGGAAAAGAATTTTTTACTAAATAAAATAAATAGTATTCAGAAGGAATATTTAGAATTATTAGTAAAGTTAAAAGATAATATAGATACTATAGATTATATTTATATAATAGATGAAATAAATATATTTTGGTATTCATATAGAGATGTTATAAAGCTTTACTTAGGGAATATTACACAAAAAGACAATGCATATATTTTTACAGGTGCAACATATCTAGATGTTGATGATTTAGAACATTATCCATTTGTTATGATGGGAGATATACATATAGTAGATGATTCGCTATGTAAATATTCAAAAACAGTACTAGTATTATCAAATCAGGAATTTGCTAAAGTATTAAAAGACCAAATTATTTCTTGTATAGATGATAATATCAAAATATTGTCTAATTATTCTTTTGCGATGTTAATATTACCAATGAATTTACTATATGGTAATGATATGAAAATAATACATGAATATTCAAATAATATATTTCTGAACTTTTTTTCAAGAAAAGACTTAAACTTAGATACTTACTTTGAAGAATTTAACTCAATCGAAGATATAGCTCTAGCATTGAATCCAGGTATAGAGAGTTATATTGTTTTTGACGAAGGTGAAGATTTAACTAAAAATCTGGAAGAAAGATTTAAAAGCTTTATTGATAAGGGGAAGGTACCCCTACCAGCACATAAAAGTGATGCTTTTAAATTTTGGCTGATAATTTATGGATTTATAACTCAGGCATTAGATATTATATTGTCATGTAAAGGATTTAACCTAACTCCTTATTTAAGATATAGAGTTACATTACAATATGTTTTATTACTAGGCGATAATGTTTTTGATATTGAAGATCTCAGCAATATGTTGTTAAAATGTAAAGTAGCTCATGTACTTTATGCAATATTTGATAAAAGCGAAATAAAAAATATTTCCTTTGTTCAATTTTATAAGAAATTAAGTGAATATAAATTTAGCTATAAAGTAGAAGATGATATCAAAGAAAATATAAATATAAATCAAATTGCTGAAATTTTAAATAAAAATATTACATTGTTTTTAAATTATATATAAATTTATTTATATAATTACATTCCTTAGGGTACATAACAGAAAAAAGGCTGTCGCACTAAAAAATAGTGCTACGCCCTTTTTTATACAAAAAAATAAAGCTCAAGTTCAAAAGAGCCTGGGATTCCTGTATAATAATTGTATGCTAAAACAAAATACTATACAAATTGATTATACTACTTATGGTAATAATTATCAATTTAAATTACCACTAAATATTGATTATATGATTCCAAAAGATGCTATATTTATTGATGGTACAAAAATAGAGTCATCTGCCAATAGATATACTTTTGTTTGGAAAAAAACTATAAACAAAAATATGGTTAGAGTGATGAATGATATATCTAATTTCATATTAAAATGTGAGATTGATTTTGGTATTAAAATAATTTATAGAAATAAAATCAAAATATATCATTTAAAAAAACTTTTAAAGAAGCTTAAAAAAATATCAAAAGAATCAAATATAACATTTGTTCATGGAAAAGGAAAGAAAAAATCTATAGCGAAATTAAATAATTATATCGATAGATTGAAAAAATATACTAAAGACCTTCATATAATGGGTGAACGAAATAGTTATTCTAAAACAGATAATGACGCAACTTTCATGAGAATGAAGAAAGACCATATGAAAAATGGGCAATTGAAACCAGCATATAATATACAATTTGGCGTAGATTCAGAATACATAGTTTGGGTAAGTTCAGAGCATAAACCTACTGATACTACAACATCAATACCATTTTTAAAATCTATTGAAGAGCATACAAAATTTAAATATCCTAAAATAGTAGCTGATTCTGGGTATGAAAGTGAGGAAAACTATACATTTTTAGAGTGTAATAATCAATTATCTTTTATAAAGCCTGCAAATTATGAAATTAGTAAAACTAGAAAATATAAAAATGATATTGGGCGTATTGATAATATGGATTATGATGAAAAAAATGATTATTATATTTGTAAAAATGGCAAAAAACTATTTGCTAACAAAATAATCAATAGAAAATCAAAAACAGGATATAAAAGTAAAATAACTTGTTATACTTGTAAAGAATGCTGTGATTGTCAATATAAAAACGGTTGTATTAAGGGAAATAATAGTAAGATTCCTCTTGAAAATAGAACTAAAAATTTACAAGTATCTAAGTTATTTCATGAAAAAAGAAAAGAAAATTTAAAGAGAATTATAAGCCAAGAAGGTTGTCAACTTAGAATGAATAGAATTATACAAGCAGAAGGAACTTTCGCTCAAGTAAAACAAAATATGAAATTTAGAAGATTTTTAAGCTGAGGCAAAGAAAATGTTATATCAGAATGTATTATTGTAGCGATAGCTCATAACATTTCTAGACTACACAACAAAATAATAAAAAATAAATGTGGAATATATCTTCATCATTTAAAAGAAGTATTCTAAATTTATTATTTATAGTTAGATATTATCTGAAAAAATGGTATTTTTATACCTTTATTTGTTATGCATAATTTTACTTAGAACATAAGCTTTATATAAAACAATTAAAAATATATCTAATTAAGATAAGTAAAAAAAGCTGTCACAGAACAAATTTAATTTGCTAATGCGACAGCCCATTTTTGTTAATTTGACACTTAATAATATTAAAATAACAAAAAAGTATTGAAAGTATATTGCATTTAAGGTAGAATTAAATAAAATATTATAACATTATAATGTTTATATAGTTGTTAATAAAAATTTGGAGGAAAATATATGATAAAAATAATGTTGGCCTGTTCAGCAGGGATGTCTACAAGTTTATTAGTTACTAAAATGGAAAGTGCAGCTAAAGAAAATGGTATAGAGTCGCAAATTTGGGCAATACCAGAATCAACTATACAAAATGAAATAGAAAAATGTGATGTATTATTACTAGGACCACAAGTTAGATATGTATTACCTAAGGCTCAAGAAATTGCTAAGCCATATAATATACCAGTAGAAGTTATAAATATGATGCACTATGGAACAGTTAATGGAGAAGCTGTTTTAAATAGAGCGATAGAACTTAACAACACTAAGTAATATAAATTATAATGTATTTTTAATATATAAATTGGGAGAATCAAAGGATGGATGAAAAGATTATAGAAATATCTTTTAATATAATAGGTTATGCAGGTGAAGGTAAAGGATTAGCTTTTGAAGCAATAAAAGAGGCTAAGAATGGAAATATAGAAAAAGCAAAAGAATTATTAAAAGAGTCTAGGGAAGTTATAAATAAAGCACATAGATATCAAACAGAATTAATACAAAACGAAGCTAGTGGAAACAGGACTGAAATAAGTGTCATACTTATACATGCACAGGACCACTTAATGAATGGCATGAATTTTCAACAGTTAGCTGAGGAAATCGTTGATTTACATTTGAAATTACAAGATAAATAAAAATTAAAGATAATAAATTAAGAGAGTTCTTAAAAGATACATTATGTGTAGCACACTAATTGTTAGATTATTGATTCAATATTTAGTGAGTAATACATTAGGATTATTTTGAGGACTCTTTTTATATTTAGTTTAAAGTTAATAAATATTTATTATTAATAATATAAGATTATATGTTATAATATTATAACATATAATTTAAGAGGTGAATCATGTTAAGAAATCAACCATTATATATACAAGTTGTAGATATATTAAAGCAAAAAATATTAAATAACGAATATAAAATTGATGAAAATATTCCAACAGAAAGGGAGTTAGAGCAAGAGTTTGGAGTCAGTAAAATTACTATTAGAAAAGCTATTGAGATATTAGAATCAGAAGGGTATGTAGAGAAAAAAAGTGGAAAAGGGACAAAAGTAATAAGTAATAGCCTTTTTAATAAGCTATCAAAAGCAGAGTCTTTTTCAAGTATACTTTTATCTAAGGGTCATAAGTTATCTAAAGAGACTATTTCAATTGAAAAAATAATAAATGATACAAATTCACAAGTATTTAGTATATTTGGAGAAAAATATAGCAAGATTACTAGAATGTATTACTTAGATAGTAAGCCATATATATTTTTTACTCATTATATTCCTTTTGATGAAAATCTAACTGTTGAAAGTTTTAATAATGAAAGTTCTTTATATATGTACTTATATAGGAGAAATATAAATATAACTAGATTTGAAGATGAATTTTTTATAGAAGAATCAGAACTAGAGGTATCAAAGGCTCTAAATCTAGCTAAAGACATATTATTAGGAAGAAAAAGAAAGACCTATGATGAGAATGATAATATAGTTGAGCTATCATTTGCAAGATATAATACAGAAGTACAAAACTATGTAATTAAATATGAAATATAATAAGAATCCTGAGTTTATTGAAATGATAATATGCTCAGGATTTTTGTTTAGTTGTAAAAACAAAAAATATTATAACATTATAATGTTTACAAGAAAACATTATAATGTTATAATATTTTTAATAAACAAGTGATATTATCAATTACATAAAAATTAGTTTATGTTATGAAATCGTTATTGCATTATAAATAAAGGATAATATCAATAATACAGGGGGATAACTATGGAAAAATTCGCAAGTTTTTTAGAGCGCAAGATTATGCCTGTAGCAGCGAAGATAAGTAATCAGAGACATATGAGAGCTGTAAGAGCAGGTATAATAGCAACATTACCACTAACAATAGTGGGGTCATTTTTCACAATATTATTAAACATACCTATTGATGCTTATATGGATTTTATAGCTCCATTTAAAGCAATATTAGATATACCATTTAGATATACTGTAGGATTTTTATCTCTATATGCTACTTTTGGGATAGCATCATCACTTGCTAAAAGCTACGATTTAGATACAACAGGTGTTGGTATGCTTGCAGTTATGGCATTTTTAGTTTCTACAATAGTTCCAACTCAAGTAGTTGAACCAGTAGGTGGAGTTATAGAAGCTGGTAGATGGATGGATATGGCAAAACTTAATTCGCCATCATTATTTGGAGCTATCGTAACATCATTAATTACAGTTGAAATATATCGTTTTATGAAGGAAAAGAATATTACAATTAAGATGCCAGCAGGAGTTCCAGTAGAGGTTTCAAATTCATTTACTGCATTATTACCGACAGCAGTAATTTTAATGTTATTCTGGGTAATAAGACATATTCTAGGATTTGATATAAGTGTTGCACTAAGTGCTATGTTATCACCTTTAAAAGGATTCTTATCAGGAAATAGTTTAGGTGGTGGGTTACTGACAGTATTCCTAATAACTTTATTCTGGGTACTTGGAATACATGGTCCAGCTATAATGGGACCAGTAATAAGACCTATATGGGACATGTCTATAGCAGAAAATATAACTGCATTCACAGAAGGAGTATCAGCTCATGCAATGCCAAACATATTTACAGAACAATTTTTACAGTGGTATGTATGGATAGGGGGAGCAGGGGCTACTCTTGCATTAGTTGTAATGTTTATGTTTTCTAAGTCACAATATCTAAAAAGTTTAGGTAGATTAGGATTTTTACCAGGGTTATTCAACATAAATGAACCTATAATATTTGGAGCACCAATAGTTATGAATCCAATACTAGGGATACCATTTATAATTGGACCTATAATAATGACAATTCTATCATATGTTCTTACTATTACAGGGGTTATACCTATGATGGTAGCAAGATTACCATTTGCAATGCCAGCACCAATAGCAGCAGTAATGAGTACTAACTGGAGTATACTAGCAGGTATCTTAGTATTAATCAACTTTGTGATATCATTTGCTGTTTATTATCCATTCTTCAAAGTTTTTGAAAAACAACAATTACAAAGAGAACAAGAAGAAATGAGTGAAAATTTATAAAAATACATAGATATAGAGGTTTTGTACTATATAAAATATAGAAAAAGCTTATAAGCTATTAAGGGTGAAGGTAGGAGGAATGACCTTTGCCTTTAATTTTATATATTTTAAATAATGTAATTTGAGGAGGAGAAAGATGGAAAGAAGATTAGGAATATCAGTATATCCAGAGCATAGTAACATGGAAGATGATAAGGCATATATAAAAATGGCTTCAAAATACGGATTTAAAAGAATATTTATGTGCATGCTTTCAATTACAAGACCTAAGGAAGAAGTTAAAAAACATTTTAAAGAGATTATAACCTATGCAAGAGAATTAGGATTTGAAGTAATCCTTGATATAGCTCCAAACATATTTGATATATTACAAATATCTTATGATGATTTAACATTCTTTAGTGAGTTAAATGCTAGTGGAATAAGGCTTGACTATGGATATGATGGAAGTAAAGAAACTATGATTTCTTTCAATCCATATGATTTAAAAGTGGAACTAAATATGAGTAATGATGTAGCATACTTGGATAATATAATTACTTACAAGCCAAATGTAAATAATATATATGGTTGTCACAATTTTTATCCTCAAAGGGGTACAGGCTTGCCATATGATTTTTTTGTAAGATGTTCAAATAGATTTAAAAAGTATGGAATAAGAACTGCTGCTTTTGTTAATTCAAAATACGCAACAATAGGGCCTTGGAATATAAATGATGGGCTGTGTACGCTTGAAATGCATAGAAACTTAGATATTGCTACAGCAACTAAGCACTTATTCGCAACAGGATTGATTGACGATGTAATTGTAGGGAATGCATATGCAAGTGAAGATGAATTAAAAAGAATGTCTGAAGTAAATAAATATCAAGTTGTATTTAATGTAGTAACTGAGGAAAAAACTTCTGAAGTAGAAAAGACAATAATGGCAAATGAGCAACACTTTAGAAGAGGGGATATAACCAACCAAGTAGCAAGGTCTACAGAAGTAAGAAAAAAATATGCTAAAGAAAATTTCCCTAAGCATGATAATACGACCATCTTTAAAAGAGGAGATGTAGTGATTGGTAATGATGACTTTGGAAAGTATAAAGGGGAATTACAGTTGATACTTCAAGATTGTGCAGATGAAAGAAAAAATAAGGTAGGTAGAATAAAGGAAGACGAAATAATACTTTTAGACTTTATTGAACCTTGGAGTAAATTTAAGATTATTTTAGAGGGAGAGTAAAGTGAAGATAGACATATTAATAAAATGTGGAAAAACAGTAGATAAAAGTATAATTGATATAGCTATATTAGACGATAAAATAATAGAAGTAAAAAATCAGATAGATGATTCTAAGTATCAGGCAAAACAAATTATAAACTTAGATGGAGAGAAATTTATTAGTGCTGGTTGGATAGATATACATACGCACTGCTACGAAAGACTAGACCTTTATAAGGATTATCCAGATGAGGTTGGAATAAAAAGTGGAGTTACTACTGTAGTAGATGCAGGAACAACAGGAGCTTTAGATATAGGTAAATTTTATGAAGATACTAAAAAATATAAAACAAATGTATATGCTTTAATAAATATTGCTAAGCAGGGAATAACATCTCAAGATGAACTTTCAAGTATGATGAATATTGATGAATATGAACTTAAAAGAGCAGTTAAAAAATACAAAGATTTTGTTGTTGGAATCAAAGCTAGAATGAGTAAAAGTGTTGTAATTTCAAATGATGTTGAACCTTTAAAAGTAGCTAAAAGAATAAAAAATGAACTTAATCTACCTATGATGGTTCACTTTGGGAGTTCTCCTCCAACGATAGAGGATATATTTGACTATATGGAAAAAGGAGATATATTAACCCATATATATAATGGAAAGCCAAATGGAATACTTAGAGGCAATGAGGTTAAAAAAGAAATCATAGAAGCTAGAGAAAGAGGTATAATCCTTGATGTAGGTCATGGAACCGAAAGTTTTAGTATGGATATTGCAATGAAATCTAAGGATGCAGGAATTTTTCCAGACACTATAAGTACAGATATATATATTAAAAATAGAATAAATGGTCCAGTGTATAATCTATCTACAACAATGGAAAAGTTTATATATATGGGCTATTCACTTGAAGATATAATAGATAAAGTTACTAAAAATGCAGCAGATGCAATAAGTTTAAAAAATAAAGGTTTAATAAAAGAAGGATATGATGCTGATTTAACTATATTTGATGTGGTTAATGAAGAAAAAGAACTTCAAGATTCTTTGAATAAGTCAGTAATCACAAGTACGTCTATAAAGCCAAGAGCAGTAGTAGTCAATGGAGAATATTTAAATATAGGTAAGTCTATAGGAGAGAATGAGTAGAAGGGAGAAACTATTGTATGAGTAGTATATTTGAAAAATACTCTGTAAGACGTGTTATAAATGCTTCAGGCAAAATGACTATACTAGGAGTATCAACAGTAGATAAGGAAGTTATTGAAGCAATAGGTGAAGGGTGTAAAAATTTCTTTATAATAGAAGAACTTATAAATAAAACAGGTGAATATATAGCAAATTTATTAGGGTGTGAAAGTGCACTAATAGTTTCTAGTGCATCTGCTGGGATTGCACAGAGTGTGGGAGCAATGATAGCAAAAGATGATATGAGTCTAGTTTACAATGTAAATAATCCTAAGAAACAAGTTAAAAGGGAAATAATAATTCCAAAGGGACATAATGTTGATTATGGAGTTCCAGTAGAAGTAATGATAAGACTTGGAGGAGGAGAAGTTGTTGAGGCCGGTTATGCTAATATGTGTAACAAGGAACATATAATAAGAGAGATAAATGAAAATACAGCAGCAATTATGTATATTAAATCTCATCATTGTGTTCAAAAGAGTATGCTAAGTGTATTAGATGCAGTACAAGTTGCTAAAGAATATAATTTACCTTTGATAGTAGATGCAGCAGCAGAAGAAGATTTAAATGTATATTATGAATTGGGAGCAGACCTAGTGATATACAGTGGTGCTAAGGCTATAGAGGGTCCTAGCTCAGGGTTAGTAATAGGTAAGAAAAAATACATAGATAATGTAAAGCTTCAATCAAAGGGTATAGGAAGATCTATGAAAATAGGAAAAGAAAATATTGTAGGTCTAACATGTGCAATTGAGAGATATATAAGTAATGATAAAGTAACTTTAAAAGAAATGGAGGACAAGCTAAATCCATTTATAGACAAGATAAATACTATAAAGGGAGTGAGTGCTAGTATAACTAGGGATTCAGCAGGTAGAGAAATACTTCGTGGAGAAATTGACTTTAATGAAGATATAATAAATAAGTCAACACAACAAATTATAAATGAACTTAGAAGTGGAGAGATAGCTATATACACTAGAGACTATAAGGCTAATGAAGGTAAGATTGAGATTGATATAAGAAGTGTAACTGGAAGTGATTTAGATACTATTTATAATAGGATAAAAAATATAGTAGAAAGTTAGAGTGTAGAGTAAGTGACATTATAATGATTTAATAAATTAAATTTTACCAATGGAGGGGATAAATATGAATTGTATACCACAATATTATAAAAATAGAGTTTGTTTAAATGTTCTTGCAGGAAGCATAAAAAATGCTAAAGAAGTATATGATGCTTGTGACGGGCATGTATTGATAGGAGTACTATCAAAGAATTACAGCACTGTAGAAGCAGCTATTGAAGATATGAAAAAATACTCAAAGGAAATAGATAATGCAATATCTGTGGGGCTTGGAGCTGGAGACCCAAATCAGTCAAATATGGTATCTCAAATTTCTAAAGAACTTCAGCCACAACATATAAATCAAGTGTTTACAGGTGTGGCTACGTCTAGAGCATTGCTTGGTCAAAATGATAGTATAATAAATGGATTAGTTTCTCCAACTGGTAAACCAGGATTTGTAAAAATATCCACAGGTCCATTAAGTTCAAAAGAAAAAGATGGTATAGTTCCTATAGAAACAGCAATAGCTATGATGAAAGATATGGGAGGAAGCTCAATTAAGTTTTTTCCAATGGGAGGGCTTAAAACAAAGGATGAATATATAGAAGTTGCAAAAGCTTGTGCAAAGCATAATTTTTATTTAGAACCAACAGGGGGTATAGACTTAGATAACTTCAAAGAGATAGTTCAAATTGCACTTGATGCTGGTGTAGAAAAAGTTATACCTCATGTTTATACATCAATAATTGATAAAGAAACAGGTGAAACGAAAGTGGAAGATATAGGAGTACTTTATAAAATAATGAAAGAATTATTGGGATAGATTTATGAATATATTAGCTTTTGGTGAAATAATGATGAGACTTTCAGTACCTGACTACAAGTTCTTAACACAAACCAATGAACTAAATTATATAATTACAGGCACGGGATTAAATATATTATCTGGACTTAAAAACTTTGGATACAATACCTATATGTTGACAAAGTTGCCTAATAATAATGTAGGTAAAGCATCAAGTGCAAATATAAGAAAGCTTGGAGTAAAAGATGACTTTATCACGTATGGAGGGAATCATATAGGAGTGTATTTTCTTGAAAATGGGTATGGAGAAAGACCTTCTGAAGTGACTTATTTGAATAGGTTAAATAGTTCATTTTGTGAGAGTAAATTACAAGATTATGATATTGATAAATGTTTAGAAGAAATGGATATAGTCCATATTTGTGGTATTGCTATGCAACTTACAGATTCAGTTAAAGAGATTGCTTTAGAACTAGCTAGAAAATCTTATGAAAAGGGGATAAAAGTATTCTTTGATTTTAATTTTAGACAATCATTAAATCCAGAAAGGACTTATGATGATTTAGTAAATGATTATAAGAAAATACTACCATATTGTCATGGGCTGTTTGCTAGTTATAGAGATATAAATAAGATACTTAATATAGATAGTCTAAATATAAAATCTAGTTCAGAATTGATTAAAAAAGAGTATGATATAGGTATTGTAGCTGGAACTATGAGAAGATTTGATGATATGAATAATAGATTTATAAAGGGATATATATCAAATGATGATGGTTATTTTGAAAGTAGGGAGTATAAGTTAGAAATATATGACAGGGTTGGTGCCGGAGATGGATATGTAGCAGGAATTATATATTCATATTTGGAAAATATGAAGAGTGAAGATATAGTTGAGTTTGGGGTTGCTAGTTCGGTGTTAGCTCATACAACTTATGGGGATAATTCTTTAGTAAGCACAGGTCATGTACTTAGACTGATGAACAATGAAAAAATAGATATATTGAGATAATACATTTGTATATAATAAAACTAAAAAAAATGAAGATTTGTTAAAAGCTTATTATCAGTAAAAGTAATAGATTATAAGTTATCATTTTCTAAGATGAAATATTAATTACACTGTACTGTCATAAATATGTAGAGATATTGATGATAATAAAGAGAACAGTTAATTGAAATAATCTAAATAAAATATATAGATAAGATTATAATAGAAAAAAACAATTTTTTATTCATAGAACAAGGATAAGCAATATAAAAAATTCAGTAAAAATATGATAGAAGCGTAAAAATAGATATATTCAAAAAAGCATCCCAGTTGGGGAGCTAAAGTGCCCAGTTGGGGTCAAAGTGTTGAAAAAGAAAATATAGGATGTTATCTTGTAAATATAGAAGATTTAGAGCTATAAAAATTATCAAATCTTTTTTATATAAGATAACATCATTTTTGATTTGTAGCAAAGTAATAAAGGATGAAGAATCTGATTTATATCTAAATGAATTTCAAATATTAATAGCTTTTATAGTTAATATGATAGTCATATTGTTTATGGCATATGTTTTTTGAATAGATTTAATGAAACATTTTTATTTTCTAATATGTTATTGTAACATAAGGTAATTGCATAAGAATATTATTCCAATAATTATAAACGCTATTTAATAGAATATCTAATAAGTATTGTAGAAATTTGCTTTATATAACCTTTAGAATATAGGAATAATTTTTAAGTTATACAGATAAAATCACGCATAAAAATATTAGTTTCATATTAATAAATATGTGCTAGGTGTAGTATTTTTATATGTGAATACAGCTTCAACATGGATATCTCATCAACCTAAAATATCATATAAAGTTAGTAAATTTAAAATTAAGAAATAAATAAAATACAGGGGGGTAACTATGGGATATAGGTATAGTAAATATAGCACAAATATAATAAATCTAGATAAGGTAGTTTTAGCAAATAGAGGCAGTGGACAATGGATTAGAATATCAAAAGAAGTTTATGACATTTTAAATTTAGGAATAAAAAACAGTTACTCAATAGAACAATTAAAATTAAGTTTATATGATGAAGATGATAGAAAATATATAGATAATTTATATAAAAATTTATGTTTTATAGGTGTTATAGAAGATGAAAATAACAAATATGTACAGAAAAACAAAATTGCATCATTTGAAATAACACGTAGGTGTAATTTAAAATGCATTCATTGTTGCGTAAATGCTGATGAAGTAGTTAGTAATAAAGAAGATTTATCAATAGAAGAAGTTAAGAAGGTAATAGATAAGTTAATTGAATGGAATCCAAAGTGTATAGCACTTACAGGTGGAGAGCCTATGTTAAGAAAAGATTTTTTTGAAATATTAAAATATTTGAAATCAAAATATGATGGAAAAGTAAGTATTTCAACAAATGGTACATTTATAAATAATAAAAATGTAGATCAACTATCTAAACATACAGATCAAATAGATATAAGTGTTGATGGGGTAGATGAGGAAACGTGCTCATTAGTAAGAGGATCAGGTGTGTTCAATAAAGTCATTGAAAGTGTAAATTTACTAAAGTCTAGAGGTTTTAATAATATATCTTTATCTATGGCTTTTGGAGATAGAAATGCTCATTTAGAGAGTCAATTTATTGAACTAAATGAATGTTTAGGAACAATACCTATAGTAAGACAATTTGAGGCTACAGGTAGAGGCGTTGATAATAGAGAGCTTTTCTCAAATAAAAAAATTACAGAATCAACTCTAACAGATAAATTTTTAAATGGAAATTTCAGTAAAGAATTCAATTCATGTAGTTGTAGTGCTGGAAAAAGAGAATTTTTTATATCATACAATGGAGATATATATCCATGTCAATCCTTTATAGAAGATGAATATAAGTTAGATAATATATTAGAAATTAATAGATTAGACGATTTGCGATTAAATAAAAATAAATACATAAAAATTTATGATAATATAGAGAAATTGTTTCCAGAAAATTATTCTTATTGTAAGGACTGCAAGGTAAACTTATTTTGTTGGCCATGTCCTGGAGAACTGTTTTTAATTAAAGACAATAAAGAAGCATTTAAAGATACCTGTAAGAAAATAAAACCAATACTATATAAACAAATTTGGGGATAAAATAGATTTTAAAATGCAAAATAGCATTTTTAAAATAAATAAAAATATAAAAAAGGGGGAAAAACAAATGCTAAAAGTAAAAAAAATACAAAACAAAGAAAAAATAGAGGTATTATCTCAGAAAGATTGTTCAACACAATCAAATCCATATGGAAATCTTATGGGATGTGACAGGGATTGCTCTGATCAGAATAAGCCGCCTTACTATGGATCAATTAAATATTAAATAGTAAGATGTAGATTAAAAATTAGGGAGCATAATTTTAAATGCTCCTTAGTTTTTAATTAGTTTATATAACTTATTTAAATATACTATTATTTATCAAGGATTTAATTACCATGTAGATTAAAAGTTTGATAAGCAATAATATTTAATTTGAAGAGGTGGGGATAATTGTGCCATATAGGTTTAGTAAATACAGCAATTTAATGATAAATAAAGAAAAAGTTATTTTAGGAAACTTACAAAGTGGATATTGGACTAAGATATCAAAGGAAGTTTATGACATTTTAGCTTTAGGCATAGATAAAAATTACTCAATAGAACAATTAAAGTTAAATTTATATGATGATGAAGATAGGGATTATATAAGCGTTTTATATGAGAATCTATGTTTTTTGGGTATTATTGATGACGAAAATAATAAATCTATAATTAGAAATAAGATAGCATCATTTGAAATAACGCATAGATGTAATTTAAAATGCAAACACTGTTGTGTAGATGCAGATCAAATTGTTAGTAAGAAAGAAGACCTTTCTACAGATGAAATTAAACAAATATTAGATATGTTAATTAAATGGAATCCAGAGCGTATTATGCTTAGTGGTGGAGAGCCTATGCTACGACCTGACTTTATAGAATTATTAATGTATTTAAAAGAAAACTACACAGGTGAAATTATTATTTCTACAAATGCTACCTTAATAAATGAAAATAATGTAGAAATAATATCTAAATATGCACATCAAATAGATGTAAGTGTCGATGGTATAGATGAAGAATCGTGTTCTATTATAAGGGGTCCAGGTGTGTTTGATAAGGTTATGAAAGGTGTAAAACTACTTAAAGGCACAGGATTTGAAAAGATATCACTATCTATGGTTGTGTCAGATAAGAATGAACACTTAAAAGAGCAGTTTAACTTATTAAATAATAGATTAGGGACAAAAGCTGTATTTAGAGGTTTTTCTGCTGTAGGGAGAGGGAAAAAAAATAAATCATATTTTTCAGAATATGGAGAAAATGAGGTATATATATCTGACAATTACTTAAATGATGATTTTAATGAATTAATAGGAATTTGCTGTTGTAAAGGAGGAAGACAAGAGTTATTCATATCTTATAATGGGGATGTTTATCCATGTCCATTATTTATAAAAAAAGAGTTTTTAATAGGGAATATGCTAAAGGTAGATAAAGTTGAAAACTTAGAAAAATTCAAAGAAAATGGTATGTATAACTATAATTTAACTGATATTGTAAATTTTGAGAATAATAAAGACTGTATAGATTGCAAAGTGAATTTATTTTGCTGGACATGTCCAGGTAAACTTAATGAGTTAAATGGAAATAAATTTGCACTTAAAGATAAATGTAGAAAAATAAAACCTGTTTTATATAAAAGAATTTGGGGAGAGTGAAAATAGATGACAGCTACATTTTGGGTAACATCAGATTGTAATTTAAGTTGTAAGTATTGTTATGAAGGAGACAGTAAATTGAAATTAAATATGAGCAAAGATACTGTAGATAAATCTATAGAATTCATATTTAATTATTTTAAAGATATTTGTGAGGATGAATTAGTTATACCAATACATGGAGGAGAACCTTTTTTAGCTTTTGATACTATAAAGTATATTGTACATAGAATGAAAAAAGAGTGTGAGAAAAGAGAGATAAATGTATATTTCGCGACAACAACAAATGCAACGATTTTAACAGATGAAATGGTAGAGTTTATAGTAAAAGAAATACCTAATATATCTGTTAGTATTGATGGAGATAAAAATACCCATGATAAAATGAGACCATTTAAAAATGGAAATGAAACACATAAAATTGTATTAGAAAATACTCATAAATTATTTGATTATTTACCAAATATGAGAATACGAAGTACATTTGATAGCACTACTGTAAATAATCTATTTAATGATATTAAATTTTTAATAGATGAAGGATTTAAATATATAGTTCCTGCTCAAGATTTTTATGATAAAAATTGGGACAAGGATAAGTTGGATATTTTAGAAAATGAGATGAGAAAAATAAAAGAATATATAAAGGAAAAAGAAGATATATCTATCAGCATAATAGACAAGAGTTTATACAAGTTTAAAGGAAAGTGTGATGGTGGAAGATCAAGTATAAACATATATCCAAATGGTGAACTATATCCATGTACACTTGTTGTGGGGAACGAAGAATTTTGTATTGGGGATATATATAAGGGTATAGATGTCGAAAAAAGAGATGCAATATTATCACACTCTAACATAAGTAACCCTGAATGTGAAGGGTGTGACTTATACCATTTCTGCACTGGACCAAGATGTAAAATTATAAATAAATTGATAACAAATAGTTACTATAATTCATCACCTATAGAATGTGAAATTGAAAATATAAAATATAAAATTAATTTATTAGAAAGCGGTATAAATTAATGATATTAAAAGATATAAGCCATTTCTTTAAAATGAAATGGCTTATATCTTTACAAGGGGGTAAAAATATGAAAAAAAAATTAAACCTATCAAATAAATATATAAAAGCGTATAAAGGAAGGTCTATATCAATTTCAATAAGTATAATACTTTCAATAGCTCTTATTGTAGGCGTTAGTATTTTAAATGCTACTAATAATAACCTCGAACTTCAAAATATGAGATATGAAAATGGAATCTATAGTGTTAACTTTGAGGAAATAGATAAAACTCAAATAAAAATGTTAGAAAAAAATAATGCAATAGAAAATTTTGGATTAACTTCAGTATACAAAAAAACCTCAATTGAAGAACGTCAAAGTATAGATATAGTAGGAGCAAACAATAACTATATAACGAGTAATTCTAAGGTAGTAAAAGGTAGACTTCCAGGAAAGAAGAATGAAATGGTAGCAGAAGAATGGGTTTTAAGAAATTTTGGTATAAAACCAGAAGTAGGACAAGAAATAACATTAAAAGTTTACAATGACAAAGGTGAAACAGGGGAAGAAAAATTTAAATTAGTTGGAATAATAAGTGATAGAGCTTTAGAGAAGTCAGCGGCTAGATTAGATTTATTTATACCTATAGATTTGGATAATTACTCACAAATACAAGCATATGTAAGCTTTAAAAAAGGAACAGATATATATAATGAGGTAAATAAAATATGCAAAACTCTTAATATAAAAGATAAAAATACCATTATAAATAGAGATATGGCAGATCTTGAGATTTCAAATGCTTCTATAAATTTAAAAGATATGCAAGTAGTGCTTATTATGAGTTTTATATGTGGAATAGTTATATATGGAATATTTAATATTTCTATATATAAAAGAATTAGTGAATATGGAATTTTAAGAGCTGTAGGATATAACAATTTCAAAATATTAAAATTAATATTACAAGAGTTATTGAGTTTATATAGTATTTCAATACCTATAGGATTAATATCGGGTACATTTGGAGCTATTATATTTAATAATTTAGCAGGAAGTGTAAGTACACAATTTATATTTAATGGTGAAGAAATAAAAGTAGGGATAGTTTTACCAGTCTTTATAATAGTAAGTTGTTTAATTTTAATTGGTTTAATAAATATATTAATAGCATTTTTTACATATAGACAAGTAAAAAAAATATCAGTTATAGATTCTATTAAGAAAAATTTAAGTTCAAATGATATCAAAAAGAATTTTATTACTGTTGGATTTTTAAAGAAATATATGAAGCCATATAAAGCTATATCATTTAAAAATATATTTAGAAATAAAAAAAGTTTTGTAATGATAGTTTTATCTATGAGTATTTGTGGAATTTTATTTATTATTTTAAATTATAAGCTAGATATAGATATGTTAGGTAAATCTGAAAGCTTTAAATCGCAATTTATGAATTCTGATTTTATGATAGATGAATTTGCATCTGACACAACTATGACTGGAATAAGTTATAATTCTCTTAAAGAGATTTCAAGTCTTAAAGGTGTTAAAGATATAGAAACATCAATGGTTATGCCTTCTAGATTAATACTCAATGAAAATGAAATATCAAACAAAGTATATTTTAAAAATATGAATGATTCTTCTAGTGATATGTATTATAAAATGCTTTTAGATACTGATAAGTCGACAAATGAACTTGTTTTAAAGAACAATATTAAAGGATATAATGATGCTGCTCTAAAAAAGACTAGTGAATATTTACTAGATGGGAATATAGATATAGATAAAATGAAAAAAGAAGACTTAGCTGTACTATATTTACCTCAAATTATTGAAGGTAATCCAAGACCACAATTTAATAATAGTGGTAAAAGTGTTTTGGATACTAAGGTAGGAGATAAAATAAAAGTAAAGTTTAGAAGTGATAAAAATGTATCTTCTGATGAATATTGGTTATTAGAAGATTTTGGAAAAGAGTATGATTATAGAGATTTTACAGTAGGAGCTATAGTGTATTATCCATATATGAATGAAACATCTGTAATAGGATATTCAACAGCAGAGGTTATAATTAGTGAAGAAAGATTCAGAGATATTACTGGAATAGGTGCATATACTTCAGCAAATGTAAATGTAGATAAGGGTATTGATGACAAAAAACTAGAAAAGGAAATATCAAAAATTACTTCTAAAGATAAGGATGTTATTACTAGAAATATAATTCAAGAAAAAGAAAATGTAGCCTCTATGCATAAAAAGTCTAAAATATATAATTTGGGGATAACGTTTATAGTGTTTACAATAACTATGGTAAACATTATAAATAATATAGGTTATAACATAATCGCTAGAACTAATGAATTTGGAATTTTAAGGGCTATAGGTCTTAATGATTTAGATTTTAAAAAGATGATAATTTTTGAAGGATTATTATATGGAATTATATCAAGTGTAATTTCTATAATAATATCACTTATTTTACAAGAATTTATCTATAATACATCTGGAGTTAAAAGTGTAGGGGTACAATTTAATATCAGTTATATTGATTATTTAACTATTATAATCATGAACTTGCTATTAGGATTTATAACAACTTATGTTCAAGCAAGAAAATTTAAAGATATAAGTATAATTGAATGTATAAGCAAAGTAGATTAAAAATGTATAGTTAAGGGAGAAAATAACATGAGTATATTAGAAACTATAAATTTAGGAAAAATATATGGGAAAAAAGATGTTAAAGTAAATGCTTTAAAAGATATAAATTTAAATATAGAGAAAGGTGAGTTTGTAGCTATAGTTGGTCCAAGTGGGAGTGGTAAAAGTACAATGCTTTACTTGTTGGGTGGTCTTGAAAGAGCAAGTAAGGGGACTATAAAAGTAAATGGAGTAGATATAAATAAATTATCAGATAAAGAATTAGCGGAGTATAGAAGAAAAGATGTAGGGTTTATTTTTCAACAATTTAATTTAATTCCTATACTAAATGTTAGAGAAAATATAGAGTTACCATTAATGATAGGAAATGATGATATTGATGAAAATTATATAGAAGAACTTATAGACATATTAGGGCTTAAAGACAGAGAGAAACATTTACCTAGTCAACTTTCAGGAGGACAGCAACAAAGAGTAGCAATAGGTAGATCCTTATCTACAAAACCAAGTATAATACTAGCAGATGAACCTACTGGAAACTTAGATAGTAAAACAACAGAAGAAGTTATGAACTTACTTAAAGTATCTAGTAATAAGTTTAATCAAACATTGATTATCATAACCCATGATAACAATATTGCACAAAAAGCAGATAGAATTATTTCAATAGTTGATGGAGAATTAAAATGAAAAATTATATAGAAATATCTTAATAATTAATAAATAGGTTAAAACAAGTGCATTGGGAGGGATATTATGGAAAAGAAGATAAAGATAGCAGTAATAGATACTGGAGTAGATATTAATCATGAATATTTAAAAGATGTAATTGGTGGAGGAATTTCATTTGAATATGATGAAAAATACATATTTACATCTGATAATTACTGTGATTACAATGGTCATGGAACAGCCTGTGTATCTACAATTAAAAATGAATTTAGAAATTTAGAATTTTTCATAGTAAAGATTATGGATGAATATGGAAAAACAAATATTCAAATACTGGAGGAAGCATTGAAATATCTGCTAAATACAGATATCTCAATTATTAATTTAAGTTTATCAGTTATGAATAGTAATGAAGTAGATGATTTATATAAAATTTGTGAAGAATTACATAAAAAAGGAAAAATAATTGTATCATCTGTGGCTAATGGATATGAAGAAACCTATCCAGCTATATTTGACAATGTCATTGGAGTAAAAGGATTTATATTAGAAGATGAAAATACATATTGGTTTAATAAGAATGAAAAAGTTCAGTGTATTGCAGATGATAATCCATATTTAAGATGCCATATAAATAATTCATATAAATTATTTGGAAAGTGTAATAGCCAAGCGGCGGCTAAGGTTACTGGAATAATCGCTAATATCTTATCAGAAAATCCGAATATAAAATTTGAGGAATTAAATGAAAAGTTAGAAATATGTGCGACTAGAAATTTTTGGACAAAAGAAGATTTACTTAAAAGTAAAAGATTTCCTATATATAAAAAAAATATGTATAAAATGGATAAGTATATTTTTGAAAAGACATATAATATAGTAAAAGATTTTATAAACAAAGAGATATTTTATTATGAACGATATGATTTTAGATTATTTAATCAGTACAATGGGATAGAATATGATGAGTGTTTCAGAATAATAGAAAAATTAGAAAGTGAATTTAATTTAAAATTTAATTATATGAATATATCGAGATATGACTTTGTATCAATAAATACACTTGCAGATTTGGTTAAAAGAAAGTTAGATGTAAAGCAAAAAGATTAAATTAGAATTTTGAGAAATAACTTTGAATATTACAAAATACAGAAATGAAGATTTTAAAATCACTCTAATCAGAAGGATATTATGAAGATTAAATTAAAAGTTAAATAATAAGTAAGTATAAAAATAGTATTAACCATATAAAAATGGTTAATGCTATTTTTATCGTTAATATTGATTAATTTTATATTATAGAAATGAACTTTTCTAATGCTGGATTTGTATTTTTTTTATTCCATACAACTACAACTTCAATTCTATTTTCTACTTCTTTTATAGGTACTATTGCAATATCACGTTCTATCATTGTATCTGTAACACAAAATGAAGGTAAAATGGATATTCCCATGTTAGAAGATACCAATGATTCAATAGTATTAAGATTATTTGAACGTTGTACCACATTAGGTACAAACCCTGCTTCACGATATCTATTCTGTATCATTGACTTTTGTCCATACTCATCCCCTGTTTCTTTTACAAAAATAAATTTATCATGTTGTAATTCAATTAAATCGATAGAATCCTCATTGTAAAGTGGATGACCAGGAGGTAAAAGAGCTACCAAAGAATATCTTTCTACAGTTTTATATTCAAAATCTTTTAATGGTTGATTTTCTGGATTAATAACAAAAGCGAGGTCCATAGAATTATTTTTTACTAAGTTTAAAAGTTCGGTTATCTCATTAGTACAAATATCCATAGATATATTAGGGTATGTATTAGAAAATTCTTTTAAATATTGTTGAAGTTTGTTTTTTTCGTATCCTATTAAGGTTCCAATGCTCAAAGTTCCAAAAAAACCATGTGCAAATTGTTGTGTTTTTGCAATAGCATCATTGATATTTTTTATTATAGTACGTGCCTCAGATAAAAAAACTTTTCCAGCTGGTGTTAGTTCAACATGACGTTTACTTCTTGTAAATAGAGTTACATTTATTTGTTCTTCTAAAGCTTTTATTTGCTGTGTAACAGCCGTTTGAGAAATATAAAATTTTTCTGCTGTTTTTGTAAAACTTAGATTTTCTGCTACAGATATAAAATATTCTAATTGTTTAGTATTCAAATAATCACCCCTATTTAAACTTGATTGTTTGTAAACCTTATTTATCTATAATTAAAGCTTATTATAGTATAAGAAAATTTACTTTTAAAGAATATTAGAAAATATTTGTATAAAAATATATGTTTTAAGTATATCTTTACATTAGATTTTATAAATTTATTAATAAGAATAACTTATATATTCCAATGAAAATGATATTGGATTTAAGTAAGTTTGTCTCATAAAATGAAAGTATATCAATTGATAATACTTTAAATAAGAAGGGAGAAAAAATGGAAGATAAATTTTATGCAAAAGGCAACGGAAATAACGGATATATTAAAAATCTTGAAGTTTGTTCCTTTAATAACTTAGATGGAACTTGTGGAATGTTTCAAATGGCTCTGTACAAAAGAGATGAAAAATACTATTTATATGGATGCTGTTTTGGAGGAAATAAAAAAAATGGAGTAATGATTAGCGATATTACAGACCCTTATAATCCACAATTTATAAAACATTTTCAAATGTTAGACCCTAAAGAGTATCCTACAACAACAACTCCCAAAATTCAAATAGCAGATGATTTAATGATAGTAGCAATGAGTTGTGGAAGTGGACCAGGAGCACTTGTTGACCAAGCTAAATTAGCAAATATTAAGTGCGAAGCAGGAATTAGAATATACAGTTTAAAAGAAGACCCTTTAAATCCTAAGTTTTTAGGATATTGGGATTGTGGCTTAAAGCATGTAATGGGTGTTCATAGATTCATGTACAATGGTGGAAGATATGTACATTTATCAAGTGATTGTGTTGGCTTTGAAGGTCTGATTTATAGGGTCATAGATATAATAAATCCTACTAATCCAGTGGAAATAGGTAAATGGTGGAGACCAGACCAATATGCAGATGGATATCCAAATAGAACTTTTGATGCAGGAGCACCTCATTGCCCAGAATTTATGGATAAAGGATGGCTTCATGGACCTCCATTTGTAAGAGACGGAAAAGCATATTGTGGTTATGGAGGAGCTGGTTTAGTTGTATTAGATGTTGAAGATTTAACAAGACCAAGATGCTTAGGTGAATTGCCATTTACGCCTGCATTTTCTAGTAGACTTGCAGGTGCAAGAACTCATACAGCATTACCATTGCCAGGAAGAGATTTAGTCGTTGTTCAAAATGAGGGAGAAAGATTCCAGTTCTTTAAACCAGATAACATTACAGATGTTCAAGCTATGAATAATATACATATGGTTGATGTTAGTGACCCAACAAAACCAACATTAATTGCTCAATTTCCATATCCTGAAGTTCCAAAAGATTTCCCTTATCCTAACTTTAATGTTGCGGGATTAGGAAAACCAGGGCCATTTGGTCCACATAATCTTCATGAACCAATGGATAATAAGCCATGGTTAGAGCAAAGAGGAGATAGAGTATATTGCTGTTATTTCCATGCAGGGCTAAGGGTTTATGATGTATCAGACCCATATTATATCAAAGAGCTAGCATATTTTATACCACCAAATCCAAATAAAACACCAGAAGAATCTTATTTCCCAGGATTCCCAGGACCACGCTTGGCAGTAACAGAAGATCTTATCGTTGATGATAGAGGCTACATCATCATAGATGCTTTAGATGATGGATTCTATATATTAAAAATGAAAGAAGATTAAATAAATACTAAAGAGGGAGAGTTGAAAATGAAAATACTAGGTATTTCTTTTGGAACAAAAAATGGAAATAATGACACAATGTGTAAAGTTGCACTTAAAGGTGCCAAAGAAGCAGGGGCTGAAGTAGAATTTATTCAAATGTCATCTATTAACATTAAACATTGTACTGGATGTTGTGCGTGTGTTAAAACTTTATTATCTGGGAAAGGTAGTATGTGTGTATTAAAAGATGATTTTGAATGGTTGCTTGACAAAATGAAAGATGCAGATGGTATAGTAGTTTCAGACCCTATTTTTGAAGAAGGGGCATCAGGATTATTCCATACTATAATGGACCGTTTTGGACCCAGAGCAGATAGAGGAAATAACATTATAGGAACAAAAGTTGCAGAAGCTATAGGAGGAAAAATTCCAGATTCAAGAATGCTTAATGATAAAGTAATATCATTTATGGGAATAGGAGGTTCTGACTGGGGTACAAGAGTTCAATGTGAACATGCTATGCTAGCTCTCATACCAATGTGGAAAGTTATAGATAATGCTTGGTTCCCATGGGCAAAGGAATTAGTAATGGATGATACAAGGCTTGTTCAAGTTCATCAAATTGGTTTAAATATAGTTGAAGCAGCAAAAGATTTTGAAAAAGCTTCATATCAAGGAGAAGAAGGTGTATGTCCACATTGCCACAATAGATTATTCTACCTTGAGCCAGGTACTAAAAAGGCAATTTGTGCTCTATGTGGTATAGTTGGAGAGTTAGATACTATAAGTGGAAAAACTATATTTAGTTTTCCAGAAGAGCAATTAGGTCATGCTCATGATACTTTACCAGGTAAGTTTATACATGGTGATGATATTAAGAAAATGGAAGGTCATTATGCAGAAGTTCGTAAAACACAAGAATTTAAAGAAAGAAAAACATCTTATAATTTTATAGAGACATTAACTAAAGAAAAACAAGCTGGAGTTTCATTAGGATAATAATTAAAATACTAAGACTCTTTTTTAAGGGATGTTAGATGTTATAGGAGGCTTATTGTATGAATGAAAAGCCAAGTTTTAAACAAATTGAAGTTATTTTAGCAGTTATTTTTTTGGTACTTACATATTACAAGGTTAGATTAACTCCAGCATTTATTGTTATATTTATACCACTATATTTAAGTTATTTTGCAGTATCTATGATTGTAAATCAAATAGCAATTAAGCTATTGGAGATAAGGCAAGCTAGGGAAGCTACTAATTACAATATAGGAAATGGATAGAAAGAAAAAAGAAATATTAACACTGTCTATGGGGATTGCTTTACTACCTCCTTTATGGGCAGTATTAGCACCTTATATAGGAATAAAAACTGGAGCTGTAGCACTAATCTGTGCAGGATTATATGTAACTAATGGTAATAAACAAAAAGATGGATTAAAAATAATGTTTGGTTTTTGGTGTGGAGATTTATGGGCAGTGTTAGCCATTTTAATTATGGGATATATGAATTTCAATCAAAACCTAGAATTATTTTTAACACTTAGTATATTAGGTTTTTTTGCAGTTGTAATTGCATCCTTATTTGAAAAAATAATTTTCCTACCATCATGGCTTTGTGGTTGGGCTATAGGTCTAACTATTATGACAGGTGAAAATATTATTAATTTACAAGATATTTGTATTCAAATTGCTGTAGCTATGGCAGTAGGAGTATGGTACGTGGGTGCAGGTGTAGATTTGTTTACAATATATATTTTGAGTAAAGATAGGAAAAAGGGAAATTGAAAGCATGTGAATATACTTTGATTATAGGAGAATGGCTATGGGTTTTGAATTTAAAATAATGAGAAGTTTAATATATGTAGGACTTGCCAAGGAAGAATATAGACCTAAGCTAATGGACTGGTTATATCGTCACCATATTCCAGATAGTATTAGCACTTTTGGACCATATTGTACTAAATATGCCTTTTATCAAGCATATCCTACACCAAATGAAGGTGAGCGTTTTGGTGCACGTAAGATGCAACTAACAGAACATTATTGGCTTGTAGATGAACATATGCCTGAGATGGCAAATAGAATTATGACAGAATATATGCCTATGGATGTTCTACGTTGGCAAGGGTGTATACCAGATGTAGAAAATAAAAGGGTTCATGAAAATGCAGAAAGTGGAGATGCAGGACGTGCAGTAGGTGGAGATAATGGATGTCCACCATTTATATTTGCTTTTGTTCCAATAAACTGGGAAGAAGACTTTAGAGGAAAAGGACGTACTGTACAAGATGGACCAAACTATCGTTGGCAATTTATGATTAAGTATCCAGATGGTATCTCTAAAGAAGAAGGAGAAAAATGGTTCTATGATGAGGTAGTGCCATACTTTACAAACTGTTGCTATGTTAATCGTTTTGTCAGTAGTAAAATAATGATTAATTATGGAGCAACTGCTTTTGACCGTGTATCAGAACTATGGTTTGAAGGGGAAGAAGAATGGTATAAAGCTGTGGTTGAAGAGACAAAGTCGTTTATTAAAAAACCAGAATGGGCACAAGAAGAGGAGTTCCCATATTTAAAACCACAATTCAATATCGCATCAGTATTCTTAGGTGATATAGCAACTATGGATGCATACTCACAGTATCGTGGATATATACCAATGAGATAAAAATTATAGTTTGTGATAAGTAGAGAAGGCATTTACTCTTACTGGTAGAAGAAGACTTATTGTATCCTTAAAAGTAGGTGAATATATAGTTTTATATTTAAATTTATATAAAACTAAGACTAATAAATATGAAACAATAGAATTAGAATAATTTGATAATATTTGTTAAAAGAGCATTTAGAATGTGTTTAAAGATTAAGATATTCCTTTTATGGTAGCAGATAGTTGAAATAATAAAACTGTTATCATGAAAGGAATATTTTTATGTATAGGAAATTTTTAAAAATAAAAGTTAAATATGTTTAAGAACATCTTAAAGTGAAAGAATCATTGTTAGAAATATGTAGACAATATAGTCTTTATAACGTATCATATTAACAAGTTTACACTTGGATTATGAAATAAAAAGAGTAATTCCAAAGGTTGTAAATACTATGCTGACTTTGATACTTCAAAGTTTAGGTGATTTTGTAATTGTTAATAGAAATACGTTTAATGAGCATAAAGAATTTATCTAATAATAGGAGAATATAATGTATACAATTGGACAAGTATCTAAATTTTTAGGAATATCTAGAGATACACTAAAATTTTATGAGGACAAAGGATTAGTAAATCCTAAGAAAAATGATGAAAATGGATATAGAATATATAATCAGGTTGATATCTATGATATTGCAACAATAAACTTTTATAGAGAAATTGATATAGAAATTAAAAAGATTCAAGAAATAAGAAAAAGTAAGAGTATAAACAATTTAGAACTCTTACTAGAAGAGAAGGAACAAATCATACTAAAAGAGATAGAATATAAAAAGCTTCTCTTAAAAAAGGTTCAGTTAGTCAAAGAAGATTGTGACAAAATCAAAACATATTTTGGAAAATACACAATAAAAGAAATGAAGCCTTTGGAAGTAAAAGGTAAAATAAAACATGTTACTAACTATGAGGAATATGAAGCCTTAAAAGAGAATACAAACAACTTAAAAAAAGCAGTTACATTAACTGATTTAAGAAGAGTAATAAATTTTAATGAAGAAGGTATAATAGAAGAAAAATTTATAATTGTAAGGGAAGTAGATGACTACAACAAAATCATAGAAGGTGAAGTTCTATCTCATCCCAATTGTATTTATACTATTATTGAAGATGGCAGATGGTCAACTGGAGGAGAAAATATTGATAATAAAGTGGAAGACAGATTAAGAGAAATAGCAATAGAAAATGAATGTGAATTACTTGGAATAGTCTATGTTAATATATTGCTTACTACTTATGAAGAAGGGATTGAGCGTATATTTTTAGAGATTTATGCACCTATAAAATAATATAAAAGCATTGACCTGGGACTTACTCATAGGTTTAAACTCATGATATAAGCAGTTATAACTTATATAGCAATTAAATATTAATTTGAAATGAGGATTACTTATGAGAACAGAGAAATCATTAAAAAGGCCTATAACCAGTTTTATTATTCTAACAAATATAATTTTTTTACCACTTTTTTTATTGGTAGTAGTGACTATAATGTTAAAACTTCCAACAGTGATATCTGACATTGCGTTGTGTATATCAGCGTGGTCATCCACTTTTGCATTTATGATATTATTTAAAAAAATTTATCCAGGTAAGAAATTTTTAGTACACGTAAAAGATAGATTTAGAAATAAACTTAAATTTTCAACAGTATCTATAATAATTAGTATACAAGTCCTAATAGCTGTAGTAGTTATATTTATATTAGCATCTAAAAATCATGGAATAATGCCTAACTTTACAGTTTCATCATGGGGAGCATTTATATATTTATTTTTAAAAAATTTATTTGCAGGATCATTAGGTGAGGAATTAGGTTGGAGAGGATTTGTTCAAAATCATCTTCAGAAAAGATATTCTCCTTTAAAAGCATCCATAATAGTAGGTTTTTGGTGGGGGATGTGGCATTTACCAATATGGTTTACAACAGGATTCAAAGGGCTTGATTTAATAAAATACATTATATTTTTTATGATTGCAATTATATCAATCAGTATTATAATGACAACTTTTTATAATCTAAATAAAACTTTGATAATACCTATTGCAATACATCAACTATTTAATTTTTTAATAGGGATAATTAATGGAGATTTAATAGAGCTTATAAATTACTATGCAATGTTATATTTAATATTTGCAATTGCATTAATAGTTATAAATCCAGGAAATGTATTATATAAAAATATTAGAGAGTAATATATATCTTTATGGTAAGATATAAAGAAATTATTAGAAGAACATCCAAGGAGGAATAAACATGGTTTTACTGATTGTTGATGCACAAAAGTTAATAACAAACGAGAGGTTATATAAATTTAATGAATTTGTAGTAAATGTAAAAAATTTAATTGATACAGCTAGAAAAAATAATATAGAAGTAATATATGTACGTCATGATGATGGAGTTGAAAATGAATTGACTAAAGGTAAAAATGGCTTTGAAATATACGAAAAATTTAAACCATGTAATGGAGAAAAAATATTTGATAAAAAAGTAAATAGTGCTTTTAAAGAAACTGGTCTATTAGAATACCTAACAAATAATGGTGAAAAAGATATTATTATTGCTGGTCTCCAAACAGATTATTGTATTGATGCCACTATAAAATGTGGATTTGAACATGGATTTAATATAATAGTTCCAGCTTATTCAAATACAACTGTTGACAATTTTTTTATGTCAGCAGAACAATCATATAAATACTACAATGAATTTATATGGAATGAAAGATATGCGAAGTGTATTTCATTAGAGGAAACACTTAGAAAAATGAAATAAAAATAGAGTATGAATTGTATATGTACATAAGTTGATTTCATAAAAAAGGATGTTAAATTCCAAGTTAAAAATTAGATTAAATATATTATATTATAGATAAGGCACATCAATTTTATTTTAAATTAATGTGCTTTTTAATTGTAGTAATTTATTTATAATCAATATGATTTTTATTATTTAAATCAATTTTTCTTGAGTTTCTTTGTCTAAAGAAACTTTTTTTATTTATAAAATCTACAGTTATATTATAGTATCTATTTTAGAGAAGTTTAATTTTTGTATCAATCTAAAACAAAAGTTATACTTAAATGAAATTGAAAACGATAAAATTCTCAAATAAAATAAGTATTGTGGAGGTGATGAAAGAATCCAATGATAATATGAAGACTAATCTTAATAAGAAAGTAGGGGTTAATGGTAGTGGACAAAGAAATTGTATCAATTCTCCAGATTTTATTAAATAGCACATTGATTACAACTAATGGATTACAAGAGGAGTTTAATTCATCAAAGAGACAAATTACTTATAGAATAAATAAAATCAATGACATGCTTAAAGTAAAAAATGTACCACTTATATGTTTAAGAGCCGACAAAGATATTATCGTTAGAAAAGAAACAAAAAAAGCAATTAAAGAAATTTTAGAAAAAAACTATTCTAAGAATACTTATTATTTTAGTAAGACAGAAAGACTTTTATATATGTATTTAATGCTTTTTATTAACATGGATGATATTTCAATTAATCATTTTATAAATTCTATAAAAGTAAGTAGGTCTACTGTAAATCTTGATTTCAAGGATTTGATACCAGAGCTTGAAAAGAAGAACATTAAAGTTAAGAACAATCGTATAAATGGATATTACATAGTTGGCAATGAGATGGAAATTAGGAGAGTGCTTATTAAAAACATTATAGAAACTTTGTCTAATGAGAAAAGTTCAAGAGTATTTGATATTTTTATTAAAGAATATAATTTAGATAGTTTTGAAGAGGCTAAAAAAATTATATTAAAGCTAATAAAAAAATATGAAATTACTTTTGTTGAAGATAGATTAATAGAATTTATATATATATTTATCTTTCTAAAGGCAAGGATGTATTCAACTAGAATAGTTACTCAGGAAAATGTAGATATTCCTAATATTTCAGTTATGAGTTCAATGAAGGAGTATAAATTTGCTAAGGAATTATTAGAAGTATATGGGAGTGAAGATAAAATAAAGCCTCACAATATAATGTATATTAGTGCTTGGATTTTAGGTATATCAGTAGGAAATTATGAAGAAGATACAGAAGATAAGGATGTAATTTCAAAAATTGTAAATAAAATGATGACAAAGTTTGGATATTTAAGCGGAGTTTACTATATAAGCCAAGAAAAAATATTTAAACAATTATATTCTCATTTTAGACCTGCCTACTATAGACTTTTATTTAAATTACCTATTTATAATCCGATTTGTGAAAAAGTAAAAGAAGAATATAAATTAGTTTATAGAATTGTAAGTAATGCAATGAAAGAGTTTTGCGGATTATTTGGAGAAGAAATTCAGGAAGAAGAGTTAGCATATCTTACAATGCACTTTGCAACACTTTTTTCAAATAAAAAAGAATTTGATGGTTTTAGAAAAAGAATAGCATTAATAGTTTGTTCAAATGGCGTTGGTAGTTCAGCTATTTTACATGCAGAACTTACAAACTTATTTCCTGACTTACACTTTATACCAATGTCGGAATCAGTTGGATTAGAAAATATAAGTGAACCTGTAGATATTGTATTTACTACTAATTATAACGCAGAGGGTTTAAAAACAGATGTACCAGTAATTAAAGTAAGCCCTGTTATGACCACAAAAGAAAAATATAAGATTACACGTGAAGTGTATATTCAATTAGGTGATATTTTTTTAAGACAACCTAAAATAGATGAGGTTATGGATATAATAAAAAAATATGCAAATGTAACCTCTGAAAGTATTCTTTCAAGTGAGCTATTAGCTTATTTTACACAGATAGAGAATTTTACATCTAAGGAAGGAGAGGGGCCTATGCTAAGTGAGATTACTAATGAAACACTAGTAAAAATAAAGGTAAAAGCTAAGAATTGGGAGGAAGCTATTAGACAGTCAGCTTCTGTATTAGTTGAAAATAACAAAGTAACTGAAGGGTATGTAGATGCTATGATTAACTCAGCAAAAGCATCTGGACCATACATAGTAATTACAAAACATGTTGCACTTCCACATGCTAGACCAGAAGCTGGGTCAAAAGAGATTGCAATAGGCATTGCTACTTTAGATAGTCCTATTGAGTTTGGGAATAACGAAAACGACCCTGTAAAATATGTATTTTGTCTAAGTGCAATAGACAATAATAGCCATTTACGTGCTATGTCTGAGCTAGTTGAACTATTGGAAGAAGATGAGTTTTTTAAGGTTTTAGATAGTGCTAAAGAAGCTAAAGAAATTATTGATTTTATAAAAACACACGAATTATAAAGGAGGATTTAATTATGTATAAAATTTTAATCGCATGTAGAGCAGGAGTTGGCTCAAGTTTAATGTTAAAAATAAAGACTCAACAAATTATTAAGGAAAATAACTTTCCAATTGAAGTAGAGCATGGTTCATTGGATTCACTAAATGGATTCAATGGAGATGCTGTAGAAACATTAATTGATGTTGCTGAAGAATTAAAAAATAAAAATTTGAAGTTTGATATAATTGGGATTCACAATATTGTTGACCGTAATGAAATAAAGACAGCACTAGAAAAATTCCTTGCTTCAAAAGAGGGATAAATTTAAGATGATAAGGAGGAATATTTATGGAGTTTATTATTAGTTTGCTGAGTACACCTGCTGTTTTGCTTGGCGTAGTTGCATGTATAGGATTGATTCTTCAAAAGAAATCAGCTGTTGAAGTATTTACAGGCTCTTCAAAAACACTTATCGGTTTTTTGATATTTGGTATTGGTGCCTCTGCTATGACAGGAGCACTTCAAAATTTCAATAAACTGTTCCAACATGGCTTTGGAATTACTGGTGTTATAGCTTCACCAGAAGCAGCTACAGCACTTGCACAAGGTACATATGGTTTTGCAGTTTCATGTACATTAATTCTTGGATTCATATTAAATTTAGTATTTGCACGTATTACAAAGTTTAAGAATATTTTCTTTACAACAGGTCATAGTTTGTTCTTTTCTTGTGTATTAGTTTTAATTATGAAAGCACATGGATTTGATAATACAATCACTATTTTAATAGGTGGAACTATCTTAGGGTTTATGTCTGCTGCACTACCTCAATTCTGTCAACCATTTATGCGTGAATTAACAGGTGGCGACGAACAAGCTATTGGTCACTTTAACATGATTGGTTATGGTTTATCAGGTTATATTGGGCGTTTATTTTCAAAACATAAAGATGATACAACAGAGACTATAGAATTTCCTAAGTGGTTATCAATATTCAGAGACTTCTTAATGGGTCTATCCATAGTTATGTTAATCTTATTTTATATTGCAACATTAAAAGCTGGTCAAGCATTTACTCAAGAAATTGCTGGTTCAACACATTGGTTGGTTTTTCCGCTTATAGAGGCATTTACATTTGTGGCAGGTATGTCAATATTGATGTCAGGTGTTCGTATGTTCTTAGCTGAAATAACTGCAGCATTTGTAATCATTTCAGAAAAGTATATTCCAGGTTCACGTCCTGCGCTAGATGTTCCAACCGTATTTCCATATGCACCAAATGCAGTTATTATTGGGTTTATATCAGCATATGCTGCTGGTCTATTAGCAATTGCTATTATGGCATCATTTCCTAGTATATTTCCTGTAGTAATTATTCCAGCTGCTCACATATGTTTTTTCTCAGGAGGTACAGCTGCAATATTTGGCAATACTTCAGGAGGATGGAGAGGGGCTATTGCTGGGTCATTTGTTGTGGGGTTATTACTTGCATTTTTGCCAGTTATACTATATCCAGTTTATGGGACTCTTGGTATAGAAGGAGCAACTTTCCCTAATATTGATTACAACGTAGTTGGTTCGATATTGCATAATATTTTACAATTTATAAAACCTATTTAAACTAAATTATATAAAAGTATAGTCATAGTTACTATGATTTCAAGGAGGATACATCTTATGGAAAATACATTATCTGAATTTTTAGATAATATATCTAATGAATTGTCAGAATTTATTGCCTCAATAGATGAGATATCTATAAATAAAGCATGCGAATTAATTCTTGAAGCTGAAAAAAATCACGGACGTGTACATGTGACTGGTATTGGCAAACCAGGACATGTATCGGGATATATTTCATCATTGCTTTCATCTACTGGAACGTCAGCATATATATTGCATGGTACAGAAGCAGTACATGGGTCAAGTGGTCAAGTAGTTGAAGGAGATGTTGTTATTGCAATATCAAATAGTGGTGAAACTCAAGAGTTAAAAGCAACTCTTAAGACTCTAAAAGTAAATGGAGCAAAGATAATTGGTGTAAGTGGTAATGAGAGTTCATTTTTAAAAAATATTTCTGATATATTCCTGTTTGCAGGTGTTAAGCAGGAAGGAGATTGTCTTAATAAAGCTCCTCGTGCTTCAATTTTAGCTGAAACAATAATATTACAATCATTAAGTGTTGTATTACAATATGCTAAAGGTCTTAATACACAGCAGTATTTGAAGTGGCATCCAGCAGGAAGTCTTGGAAAGTCTATTAGAGAGGGAATATAATTTTATGAAATATAAAGGGATTATATGTGCAATGATAACACCATTTGATGAAAATCAAAATATTAATTCACAAGCAACATGTCAATTAATTGATTATTTGATTGAAAAGGGAATTTATGGATTATTTATTTTGGGCACTAATGGTGAATGTCATGTATTAACAGATGATGAAAAAGTTGAATTTGCAAAGATTGTTATTAATCATACAAATAATCGTGTACCTGTTTTTGTTGGAACAGGGGGTAATTCAACTCGTGAAGTTGTAGATTTATCTAAGAGAATGGAAGCGATTGGAGCAAGTGCATTATCTATTATTACACCATACTTTGTTACACCAACACAACAGGAATTAATCTTACATTACAAAACTATTGCTAATTCAGTTAATTTACCTATTATAATGTATAATATGCCAGGTAAGACTGGAATTAATATTGAACCAGAGTCAGTACGTGAATTATCAAAGATAAAGAATATTGTTGGAATTAAGGATAGTAGTGGTAAACTTGACAACATGAAAGCTTATATTGAAGCAACGAAGGATGAGAATTTTAGTGTGTTTTCAGGCTCAGATTCACTTATTCTGGATAGTCTAAAAGCTGGTAGTCAAGGAGCTGTTGCAGCAACAACAAACTTCCTCACAGAGATTGGTATCTCTATCTATGAAAACTTTATGAAAGGGGATTTGGAAGAAGCTCAAAAAGCTCAAAGTAGTATAGAAGAACTTCGACGTATACTGAAACTTGGAACAATTCCATCTGTTATGAAGAAAACTATTGTCTTGAATGGAATTAATGTTGGAACTGCACGACTTCCTGTAACTGAACCAACTGGGGAAGTACTTGAAGAAATTAAACGAGTAGTTGAAAATTATAGGACAATACTTAATAAAAGTAGTGAGAATAGATAATATAAATAGGGAAATTACACTGGTATATAATTAATATATATATTATAAAATATGACTAAAATTAATGAATAAGTAAAGTGGTTTGATGAGTATAGAGGTGATAATATGAAAAAGATGAATATAACCAAAAGAATGTCAGAATGTGGGGCTCTTGCAATTGTAAGAGAAGAAAATCTTAACCGTGCATGTGAAATTGCTGAAGGATGTATAAAAGGTGGTATAACAGTTATAGAAATGAGTTATACCCTAAATAATGCTGGAGAAATAATTCAAGGGCTTAATAAAAAGTATGGTGAAACACTTTGTGTGGGAGCAGGAACAGTTTTGGATAGTGAAACAGCTCGTCATGCTATATTACATGGAGCCCAATTTATTATTGCACCAAATTATAATGAAGGTGTAGCGAAGATTTGCAATAGATATCAGATTCCTTATGTTCCAGGATGTACATCATTGACTGAGGCAGTAGATGCACTAAGTTTAGGAGCAACTTTTATAAAAGCTTTCCCAATATCAGATTTCTATGGACCTAAACTAGTAAAGGTATTTAAGACACCAATACCTGATATGCCAGTTTTAGCAAGTGGAGGGATTAATATTGAAAACCTACATATATGGTTAGAAAATGGAGTTGATGTATGTGGATTTGGTGGTTTATTAACTAAAGGTTCTGTTGAAGATATTGCTAAAAATGCTAAAAAGATTCGTGAAATCATTAAAAATATAAGAAAAATTTAACATAGGGCTGTATCATAGTATCTTATAATTACTATGATACAGCCTTTTTAATATTATTCAAATTTAAAACAGTTTACATTTCTATTATATTACATATAATTTCAGTAATTTTATCTTAATTTTTCTATCTGGAAAAAAATGATTTAAAACTTAAGTTATGATATAATTTCATTAAAAGAAGGCGATTTTTAGTAAATATGAGAAAATAATGTGTTTTTAGGGGAAAAGTTAAATACAGATTTAAGTGAACAAGAATCGATAATTAAGATATTAAATGGTGAATAGGGCATCAAAAAAATTACTAAATTAAAAGTTTTAGAGGGAGAATCTTAGCAAGTGTGTGTGAAAATTCAATTTCAAACAAAAATAATTGTAAATGAAATCAATTTATACACGTTGAAGATTCACTTTTATCATTATATTAAAAAGCAGAGTGAATTAAAAGTGAGTCTAAAGATAGGAGGATAATTAAAACAATGAAAGAAGACATTGGGTTACATCGAATGTGTAAAAAAGAACAAGCAACAAAGAATGAAGTTATATCAGAGGATATTCTAAAATCTATGAGTATTGGGGTCAGTAAACATTTTTTAGATGATTCATTTACAATAATATGGGGAAATACATCATTCTATCAATTATTAGGATATACAGAAGAAGAATTTTTAGTTAAATTTTCTAGTTTAAAAGATTATTATGAACAGAATCTTTATCATTTTGAATCTATGAAAAATCATTTTTTAGAGGCTTATCATCATGGCGAAAAGAGTATAGAATATCAAATTTGCATTTCAGCAAATAATGGAGACCCTGTTTGGGTAATAATGACTGGTATATTAATTGAATCACAAGATAATGAGAAATCAATGGTCTATATATTGTATTCAAAAATTAATGAGTTAAAAATAAAGCAAGAAGAACTATCTGATATGGAAAAAGAGAGTACAGAGAATTTTAAATGGATGATGTCAGAGTATGCTGGGAATGTTTATATTAGCGATATGGATACATATGAATTACTATACTTAAATAAGCACTCATGCAATACTTTACAGGCATCAGCAAATGAACTTATTGGAAGAAAATGTTATGAGGTAATTCAAGGTAGAACTTCGCCATGTCCGTTTTGTACAAATTCGTATTTAAAAAAAGATGACATATATGAATGGGAATTTTATAATAAAAAACTGAAACGAACATTTATAATTAAAGACCGTATGTTGAATTGGCAAGGGCGAAGAGTTCGTATTGAATTATCTTATGATATGTATAGTGCTGAATATAAATTAGCAAAAAAAGATCAGGAAAGAGAATCAATTTTGAAAACTATTCCAGCAGGAATGGTTAGATTAGATGCAAGAGATTATCTTACTATACTTTGGTGTAATGATATATTTTTGAATATGATTGAATATACAAAGGAACAGTTTGCAGAGGAACTTAATAATCAATGTGGATATTTATTTTCTGAAGATTATAAACGTAGTAAGAAACTGGCACAAGATTTGAAGGAGTCTGGGGATAATGTTGTATTTGAAGCAAAAATATATACACGTTCAAGGGAAGAACGTATATGGACTGTTACATTGTGTTATATCAGTGGGGAAGACAGTTGGGATGGAATACCATCTTTTTATAGTATAGGTATTGACATAACAAAGGAAAGAAAACAGATTGAGAAATTACAGCATATATCAGAGAAAGATGCATTAACAGGAATTTATAATCGTGCTGAGACTGAAAGGCAGATTAAGAAATATTTTGAAAAAAATTTAAATGTTATGGGTGCACTGTTTATGATTGATACAGATAATTTTAAACAGATTAATGATACAGAAGGGCATATGATTGGAGATATAGTACTTACTGAGATGGCATCAGGTATGAAAAAAATAATGCGTGACAGTGATGTTGTTGGAAGAATAGGTGGAGATGAGTTTACAATTTTTATGAAGAATATTTCTTCAGTTAAAGATGCAGAAAAGAAAGCAGAAGAACTATTGTATATGTTCCGTCATCTATTTCAGAAAGAAAAAAGTTTTCTAAAAGTAACTTGCAGCATAGGAATAGCTATATATCCAAAGGATGGTACTACATTCAAGGAAATATATGCAAGAGCTGATAAAGCACTATATCAAGCAAAAAATATGGGAAAAAATAATTATGTAATCTACAACCAAGATTATTTTAAAGAATTAGAAGAATTTGATTGTTCTTCTCTTGGTACAGTTATTGATTCAGAAAAACAATATGCTGAATGTCCTGATAATCTTACACGTTATATATTCCGTATGCTTTATCAGACTGATGATATAGACCAGGCGATTAATATGATACTTGAGGTTGTTGGGAAACAGTTTGATGTAAGTCGTGTTTATATTTTTGAAAATACAGAAGATGGTCGATATACTTCTAATACTTATGAATGGTGTAATGAAGGAATCTCTTCTCAAATGGCTTATTTGCAAAACAGCAATTATCAAGACTATGAGGATTATGAAAAGTTTTTTGAGGATGAATCAGTTTTTTATTGTCGAGATATCCACACATTAAGTCCTAAACTAGAAGAATTGTTTTCTAGTCAAGGTATCCACTCTACACTTCAATGTGCATATAAAGAAGATAGAGTTTTCAGTGGATTTGTTGGATTTGATGAATGCACAGGACTACGTCTATGGTCACAAGAGGAAATAAGTACATTATCATTGATTTCTCAAATTATATCAATGTTTTTACAACGTAAAAAAAATAATAAACTTAATCAACAGATTCAACAATACCAGAATATTTTAGATAATATTGACCAGTGTATTTGTGTGATTAATAAAGAAAATAATTTTTTATTATATGTAAATAAAAAATTTAAAAAGACATATTCTAAATTCCAAATTGGACAACCTTATTATCTTGATTCTATAGATATTCATAAGATATCCATTATATGGAATAAAAAAGAAGCATACCTATGTACTAGCACGATTTAATGGTAAAGTAAAGTTTATATTGGACTTAAATTAAATTTCGTTTTAAATAAGATATTATTTTAGTTGATTACTGAAAAGACTAGAATCTATATTAATGAATTATACTAATTTTATACCACTATTAAAATATTGTTTGCTAAAAATAAAAAATAGCCTTAAAACAGTTGATTATAAAAAATTAACTGCTTTAAGGCTATTTTTATCTTTGTGACGAAATAGACACTTGCCATTTAGAATGTGACAATATAGTAGTTGTTTAGAAAAGGCACAAAGCATTATACTTTAACTAAAGTAAAATGTATTTTGCTTTTAGAATAAAAACAATTAGGAGGGAGCTATAATTGAAAAAGATAATATATGTATTATTTACAATTGAACTATTAATAGTATCTTTATTAGGTCTAAATATAGTTAAAGATAATGAAATTAATAATATTTTATATAACGATACAACAAGTATATCTGTAATGTTTAAAGATTATAAAAAGTTAAATAAAAATTATAGTAAGTGGATTAAAGATATTGCAGATGAAAATAATGTGGCTATATCAAAGTATGTTTTTAATAATAATGAAAAATTATCTATATATACGACTGATACAAGTTTGAATAACAATATAAAGTTAAAATCAGGAAAATTTCCTAATACTAATTCAAATGAATTTATTAGTAATATAAACACTAATAATAGTAATCAAGTAGGTAAATTCTCAACTATGAGTAAAGACATATCAATTTTAATTAGGGATTTTGGTAAAATAAGTGAAGTTGGAGAATCAGGAATCTTATATATTTCAACTCAAAATGAAGATACAATAAATAAAATATTAAGAGAACTAAATGTAGACAGAAGTATTTTTGTAGCAAGATTACATGATAGATATGTTAACTCAAATTTATACTTAAATCCTTCAATAATTAGAGATTTAATACTAATTATCCTTTGTTTCTTGGCTACAATAATACATTATTCAATTAGTGTGAGTAGAGAGGCTTCTATTTTAAGATTAAATGGATACTCTAAGCTAGATATAATTGCTAGAGTTATAAAAAATATACTTAGAATTATGATTTTATCATCTGTCACAGCATTATTAATATATATAATCTATATTTTAAAATTAAATATAGGTGTTAGAGCATACTTATACTTTGCTATGTTTTCGATTATATGTATTTTGATAAATATTTTGATATCTATATTAATAGTTGGTTTTAATAGTAGAAGTTCTAAATATGTGCTATCTCTAAATGGAAAAAAATCTTATGGTTTTGTAAATATAATGCATTTCACATTGAAAATTGTATTTGTATCATTTCTTATATTATCCATAAATAACTGTATTTTAAATTATAATATGCTACAAACTCAGTTAGGAAATCTATCTGAGTGGGATAAAGCAAAAAATGTTTATAATCTTACTCTTAAAGATACAGGCGAACAATCTTTAGGAAAGGAAGAAGTAATTAAAAATGCCAAGATTAAAGGTTTCTATAAAAATTTGGTAGAAGAAAAAGATGCTTTCTTAATAGATTCAACTAATTTTGAAAAACTTGAAGATGGAAGTTACATGTATGAAATAAATTCAAAGGGTAAAAACCCAGAAGTAAGTCAATATGGTAAAAATATAAAAATAAATAAAAACTATCTTAAAGTTAACCCTATTTACTCAAATGGCAAAGAAATATTTAATCTAATCGATTATGACGATAAGACTATAAATTTATTAGTTCCTAAAAAGTTACAAGTACATGAAAATGAGATTAAAAAAGAGTTTAGAGAATTATTTTATTTTGAAAAAATAGAAGTAGAAAATATGTACAATAAAGAGTTAAATAGAGAGTTAAATAAAACAAAGAAGTCAGATTTAAATGTTAATATAATATATGTAGATAATAATCAAAGCTATTTTACTTATAACTCCCTTGTTATGGATGACAATAGGAATCTCATTGATGACCCAATAGCAATAGTTGACATAGATAATATTGATGATTCTTTTTATCTTTCTTATATATCTAGATGTGTATATTTTAATTCTAAGAAATTAGATGCCCTTGCAGATATAAGTAACATTATTGAAGCTCAAGGTGTAGAAGCGCATATCCAAAGTTTACATGCTGTTTATAATGAGTATGGTTTAGAAATAAATAAACTAGAAAAATATTTGAATAGTGAAATTTTTACTATAATAATAATAGCAATATCAAACTTAATGATTACCTACAATATAGTAGCTAGCTACTATGAAAGAAATAAATATAAGTTATATATTAAAAAAATATTTGGTTATTCAACTACAGCTAGAAGTATGTTGTTAATAGTCTCATTAATATTAACAAACATTATTCCAATAGGCATTATATCAACAAGAGTAGATTTAAGTAATAATATTATCTTATTTGGACTTTTGATATTAGTTATAGAAGTAATTGTATCTATTGTATTAGACAAGATTATCTCAAATAGTTCATTTAATAAAATTATAAAAGGAGAACATTAAAAAGATGATTTCATTAATAAATATATCTAAAAAATTTAAAGATAAATCTATAATAGACAAATTTAACCTAGAAATTTCTAAGGGCGAGTTTGTAGCGATAACAGGAAATAGTGGTTCAGGTAAGACAACTTTACTTAATATAATGGGATTATTAGAAAAACCTAATTCTGGTGATATTATAATAAATAATATAAAAAATCCAAATAGTAAACAGATAAGAATTTTACAAAGGGATTTTTATGGCTATCTATTTCAAAATTATGCTTTAATTGAGAATGAAAATGTTGAAAATAACTTGAAAATTGCTTTAAAGTATCAAAAAAATATCAACCATAATGAAAAAATAAATTACGCACTTGAGTCTGTAGGTCTTAGAAAATACAATAAAAAAAAGATATACGAATTGAGTGGAGGAGAACAACAAAGGGTAGCATTAGCAAGAGTAATATTAAAAGAATGTGAAGTAATATTTGCAGATGAACCTACAGGTAATTTAGATAAAAAAAATAGAGACATAGTATTTGATATACTTAAAAGTCTAAATAAGAATGGTAAAACTATCGTATTTGTAACTCATGATTTAGAGTTATCTGAGCAGGCAGATAGAGTTATAAAATTGTAATAATATAAACTATAATAAATATAAGAAAGAGATTACAGCTAAATCAAGTTTAATAATAATACGAATAGAATTTAAACATTAAGTAAATTAGTAGTTTGTAAATATAAGTATAATATGATATCATAAAGGCTCAAAAGAAATTTTATATAATAAGAAATCTAAAAATAACAAATGGAGGACATATAAAGATGGAAAATTTACCAAATTGCCCGAAATGTAATTCAGAATATACTTATGAAGATGGAACTCTTTTAGTTTGTCCAGAATGCTCTCATGAGTGGGCATTAGGATTGGGAGCTGAAGAAGATTCAAATATTATCAAAGATGTAAATGGAAATGTATTAAATGATGGAGATTCTGTTACAGTAATTAGAGACCTTAAAGTAAAAGGAAGTTCATCATCTATAAAGATTGGAACAAAAGTGAAAAATATCCGTTTAATCCATGACTCATCAGATGGACATGATATAGAATGTAAGATAGATGGTTTTGGAGCTATGAAGCTAAAGTCTTCTGTTGTTAAAAAAGCGTAATATTATAAATAAGCTGTAGTGTTTATTGTTTTTCAGTACAGTATAAAACCATAAGAATCTATTAAGTAATAAAAGTTTGTTTATTTATCTTTATATTTTCTTATGGTTTTATTAAATATAAATTTTATTGAACACCAAAATATTCTCTCCTCTACAAATAAGCCAATCTTATTTAAATTAATATACTTTGTACTATTTATACTGAAATTGTAAATTTAAATGCTATGTTATTTAGGTTTGTATAGTTAATTTATATATTTCTGATTTTATAAATTGTATTTATTATTATATCTTGATTCTAAAATCATTAAAAATTTCAACTTCTATAAAGATTTACAATTTATCAAATACATTATGAGTATATAAACAATTTATTATTACAGTGCTACATTTAAAATAAGTCTTAGTATAAAGGTATTGTTACAAGTATAAAGAAACTTATGTATGCTATTGGAATAAATAATACCTTAAATTATAATTAAGAATAAGAACTGTTAAATAAGGGACTTGATTATCATTTAGTTATAGATAATATAATATTAAAAATAAAGTTTAAGAGGAGAAAAAATATGATAGATATACATAAAAATATATATGATAATAAGTTATTTGAGGAGCTAAAGATTGACTGTAAGAAGTGCTTTGGACTTTGCTGTGTAGCTCTTTATTTTTCTGCTTCAGATGGATTTCCTATCGATAAGGAATCAGGAAAACCTTGTATTAATTTACAACCAGATTTTAAATGTTCTGTACATAATAGTCTTATGAAGCGAGGTTTTAAAGGGTGTACTGCATATGATTGTTTTGGTTCAGGTCAAAAAGTAGCACAAGTAACATATAAGGGGATAGACTGGATGCAATCACCAGAACTAACAAATCAAATGTCTGAAGTGTTTTTAATTATGAGACAATTACATGAAATGTTATGGTATCTTAAAGAAGCATCTGTATTAAATATATCAGATACAATCAAATCAAAAATTGATTTAATAATTGAAGAAACTGAAAGGATAACTAATATGGGCCCAGAACAGATAATTAATTTGGATATCATATCACATAGAACAAAGGTTAATTTATTATTATCACAAGCGAGTGAGTCTGTGATGGGAAAGGTTAAATCATTTATCAAGACTTCTACTCTTAAAAACATGAAAAAATTAAGTAAAAATATAGATTTAATAGGAGCAGACCTTAGAAAAATAAATCTAATAGGAGCAGATTTAAGAGGTAGATTTCTAATAGCAGCAAATTTAAGAAATACAGATTTGAGTGGGGCAAATTTAATAGGAGCAGACTTAAGAGATTGTGATATTAGAGGTGCTAATCTTGAAAATAGTATATTTTTAACACAATTACAAGTAAATACTGCAAAAGGAGATTCTAGTACGAAGTTACCAGCTTCACTAATACGCCCTAAATACTGGGAAAAATAATTAAATTAATACATAATTTTACAAAATATGAACTTTTTTGACTTTAATTCATATTATACATTAGAGATTCTTTACAAGAATTTCTTAATATAATATAGGGAGAGATATAAAAATGAGTTATCAAAATTATAAATGTGAAAGAGATTATGTGTATGATGATTATAAATACAATAAGTGCAACAAGTGCTATAATGATTATGAGGAAATGACACATGTTCATGAATATTCAGAAAGTGTTAAGTTAGCAGAAGAATGTGAGGATAGACATAACCACCGTGCAGCAGGGGTTACTGGTGAAGCTATACCAATAAATGGAGGTACAAATCATGTTCATAAAATAAATGATAATGTAGATTTCCTTGACCATTTCCATAAGATATGTGTTACAACAGGGCCAGCAATTAGAATACCTGGAACTGATAAACACATTCACTTAATATGTGGAGAAACTACTGTTAATGATGGTCATTGTCATAAATTCCTTTTTACTACTCAAATAGAAGCACCTTTAGTATAAGCTGATGTGAATTATTGTAGTGAATTTGCTAGATTATAGTATAATATATAATAGATAATATTTAAACTTAATGAGGACTATGATATTTAACCTTCGTAGTCCTTTCTAAGTTTTGTATAAAAAAGTGTTATGCAATTAAAAGTGATATAGGGAGGAAATTTTTATGAAATCTGGAATAATTCTTGAAATGAAACAAATAAATTCAATAGAATATGACGAAATGTTGCAAGTCTGGGAATCATCAGTAAGAGCAACGCATGATTTTTTAACAGAAAAAGATATTGAATCTTTGATACCATTAGTTGAGATTGGACTTAAAGAAGTAGAAAATATAGTTTGTATAAAAGATAATGATATAATAAAGGGCTTTATAGGAATAGATAAAGATAAAATTGAGATGCTCTTTATAGAAGATAAATATAGAGGAAATGGTATTGGTAAAAAATTAATAAAATATGCTATAGATAAATACAATGTAAAATATGTTGATGTAAATGAGCAGAATAAAAAAGCTGTAGGATTTTATATTCACTTAGGATTTAAAGTGTTTGATAGGTCTGAAATAGATGGACAAGGTAACCCATTTCCAATACTACATATGAAATTAATTTAAAGTTATACTTCTCACTTATTCGCAAAAATATTTACTTAAATTTTTATACAAATAAAAGTCGTGACAGTCTTAGGACACGACTTTTTTACTACACTATTAAATTGAAATTTATCTGTTCTATATTATGATTATTAGATGTAGTTTTTTTATTTTTACTATGTACTTAAATACCAAGTATACCCATACCTATCAAGTACTTCAGCAGCGCCATCATTTTGATGTGGTGGTGGGTGTGGTAAAAATTCTTGTACAAGTGTACCACCTTCGGCAAGTTTTACAGATATTTCTTCTATCGCTTCTCGAGATGGTAGAACAACACAAATCGCCATGCCAGAAATTACAACAGGCTTGTCTGTATCCGCACCCATTATACAACCTTCGTATTTTGTGAAAGTAACACTTGCGTGCATAACAGGATTGTTTGGATTGCTGTCTAATCGCGCAAATATAGTTTTTCCTCCTCCGAAAGCCTCAGCATAAAAATTAAATGCTTTTTCACAATCACCATTAAATATTAAATATGGAGTTAGCATGACCAATATATCCTCCTTGATATAGAATAATTTATAGTTGCACCTGATAATCTAAATTATGATTTAGTAAATTGTATCATAGGGAAACCTTGAAGTATATAATTTTTTATTATTATATTATACAAATTTATTAATTTAAAAAAATGTTATATGTACGGAAGGTTTACAGGATAAAATATAATAAAAAGATTAAGGTGACATTATAAAAAATGTATATTGACATTGACGCTACGTAATTGTATATACTTTGTCTTAAAGGAGATGGTAAATATGAATATTATAGAAATTCGCTCAGATAAAATATACAAGAAGATAATGGATGCACCAATAAACAAAAAAGAAGATATATACAGATATGAATTGATGAAGCCTTTTGAATTTAAGTGGAAGTGTATGAATGTTCCAATAGTTGCTAGACAGAAAGGTGGATATGATGTAATTATAGCAAGTGAAATGTTAGGGGTTTTATCGCCTAAGGATATTGATGAAAAGCAAAAAAAGAATATAAATGTGTTATCTGCTGATAAAATTTGGGGCACTTGCAAAGAAACCATAGAAAACTCTATAAATGCTTTTATAAAAGAAGGGTATGATTTAAACATTAAGGACTATAAATATTCAATATTATTGGCGAATCCAAATAGTCCTTATACAATATTAAGTGATGGATACTGGGGTGATGGTGGGATTCCTGGATATATATTTCTATCATTGGTTCCTAATGAATATACTATCAATAGATTACCAGTATTAATAGCACATGAATGTAATCACAATATTAGATTTCAGTTTATAGAGTGGAATAATAATATAACATTAGAAGAAATGATGATAAATGAAGGTCTTGCAGAAAATTTTGCAACATGGATGTTTGGAGAGGAAATGTTAGGACCTTGGGTCAGTAGAACAGATATCGAAACATTAAATACTTATATAAAGCCAATAATAAAAAGTGCTTTAAAAGAAACTGGATTTCAAAATATAACATCTTATCTTTATGGTGATGATATAGCTAAAATGCAAGGATATTTTCCAGTAGGGTTGCCTTATTGTGCAGGATATGCTTGTGGATATTATATGATTAAGTATTATTTAGAAAAGACAAATAAATCAATAATCGAAGCGACTTTATTGCCTTATAGTGAGATAATCGAAGCAGTAAAAGAGTTTTGGGAATAAATTTTATAAATTGCATAATTTGAAATAAATTATGCAATTATTTTATTTTTAAGAAAAAATAAATTGACAATAATTTATAAGAAATATACAATAATATATATAAAGAAATATTTCAATATTTAAAAGTTTTAAGATTTCATATCTAGAGTACCTAACATTACATGTTAGTTTCTTGTTACTTATCTAATTACTTTATATTTCGTAGTTATATATAAAATTACTATAAAAAATGAAATATATTAAACAATCAACTAAAAAATGAAATATTAATAAAAAAAAATTCAAATTATAAATATTAAATGAATATAATTAAAACAAATATATAAATTTAAGTATAACACTCACATTTTAATGTATTGTGAAATTTTTGTTGAACTTTATGTACCATAACTTATAAAATTTATGTCATGTTATATTTGAATAAGTAATAAAATTGTAGATGTAAATTAATCTACAAAATTTATATGAAATGGAGTTGATGCTATGACAGAATTAATGATTATAAGTGGGTTAGTACTATTGATTTGTATAACTTCTAGCAAGGTATTGTATAAATTTGGAGTACCAATATTATTGATTTTTATCTTACTAGGGATGTTATTTGGGTCTGATGGAATGGTAGGAATCTATTTTGATAACTATGAACTGACAAAACAATTATGTTCTATTGGACTAATATTTATAATGTTTTTTGGAGGGTTTGGAACAAACTGGAATATGGCTAAACCTGTTGCTATACCTTCTATATTAATGTCTTCACTGGGTGTAATAATTACGGCTGGCGTTACAGGTATGTTTTGCCACATGGTAATAGGAACTAGTTTACTTGAAGGTTTATTAATTGGGGCAATTGCAGCTTCAACAGATGCTGCATCTGTGTTTGCTGTGTTGCGTTCTCAAAAACTAAACTTAAAGGGTTCACTTGCATCATTATTAGAAGTTGAAAGTGGAAGTAATGACCCAATAGCGTATATGTTGACACTAATTCTTTTGACATTGATGAATAATTCTGGGGTAGAACTTATTGCACCAATGGTAATAAAACAAATAGCTTTTGGGTTAGCTATAGGATTTATACTAGCAAAATTATCTGTTTATATTTTAAGACATTCAAACTTCGAGATAGAAGGATTTTATACTATATTTATAACAGCTATTGCAATACTTTCTTATGCATTTAGCGAGTATCTTGGAGGAAATGGATATTTAAGTGTTTACATTTCAGGTATTATTATAGGAAATAGTAGGATACCTCTTAAAAAAAGTTTGGTTCATTTCTTTGATGGAATTTCATGGATTATGCAAATAATGTTATTCTTTATGTTAGGATTGTTATCTTTCCCTTCTAAGTTACCAAATGTATTTGGTATAGCAATGGCCATATCTATATTCATGATAGTTATTGCAAGACCATTAGCAACATTTATAGTTCTAGCAAAATTTAAATTCTCAAATAAAGAAAAATTATTCATATCGTGGGTAGGTCTTAGAGGTGCGGCTTCAGTAGTTTTTGCAATTTATGCTGTTACTCAAGGAGTAGCCATAGAGAATGACATATTCCATATAATATTTTTTATAGCGTTGCTTTCAGTAGGAATACAAGGTTCATTGATACCAACTGTAGCCAGAAAGTTGGATTTAGTTGATGATAATACACCTGTATTAAAAACATTTAATGATTATGATGGAGAAATTAGCTCTAAACTTATCGAAGTAAATGTTGATGAGGGTAATAAATGGGCTAATAAGAGTATAATAGATTCTAATATACCAGACGATATATTAATAGTTATGATAAAAAGAAAGGAACAGGTTTTAATACCTAAAGGTTCAACCATTATAAAAACAGGGGATATTTTGGTATTGAGTGGAGATAGAATTGAAGAATTAATACAATTATAATTTATTTTGTATTGACTTTAACCTAAGGGGAAAGTTTAAACTTAAATTAATCAAATCTAATGCGCAGGTGATGAGATGTTTTCTATAGGAATGTTTTCTAAAATAAATAAAATAACTACAAAGACATTAAGGTATTATGAAGATATAGGGTTGTTAAAACCAGAATATGTAGATGAATTTACAAAATATAGGTATTATACAACAGAGCAATTACCTAAATTACATCAGATAATAACTTTAAAACAAATGGGTTTATCATTAGCTGAGATAAAAAAAGCTGTAGAAAATCCTGAAGAAGTTGAAAATATTTTAATGAATAAAGAAAAAGAAATGTTGGATGTAATTAAAAGTGAAGAATATAAAATAATTAAACTACGTAATTACCTTATGAATTTGAAAGGAGAAGTCAATATGAATGATGTAATTATTAAGTCTTTACCAAAAGTTAAAGTTGCTTCTATGAGAAAAGTGTTAAAGGGGTATGATGAACTTTTTAATCTATTTCCAAATGTAATGGCTGAAGAAATGATGAAAACAGGGTGTACATGTGCAGTTCCTGATTATTGTTTTAATATATATCATGATGGTGAATATAGAGAGACTGATATGGATGTTGAAATGTGTCAAGCTATAAATGATTTAAAGGAAGATACGGATATATTAAAATTTAAAGAATTAGATGCAGTTGAAAATGCAGTTTGTATATTACACAATGGTCCATATTCAACGTTAGGAAAAACTTATGCAGATGCATTTAAATGGATAGAGGACAATAAATATAAAGTGGTTGGAAATCCTAGAGAATCTTATATAGATGGTATATGGAATAAAGAGAGTGAAGAAGACTGGTTGACAGAAGTTCAGATACCAGTGAAACGCATGTTATAATATGTCTACAAAGTATAAATAAGAATAAAAAAGGTGGTGTCTCAAAGTAAACTTTTTAGTTTATGAGACACTCTTTTTCATATGAAATCAAGTATATTTTTATAATTACGATTATGAAAAAAGGCTTATCTATATTTTTAGACAGCCTCTTATTTTTTTATTATAATAGTTTTCTAAAGATGCTCTATTTATAAATTTTTATTAAAGACTTTATAAATAATTGTATTTAATATACAAAATATATATAAATATTGATGTTTTATATATAAAGTTGTATATTTTTTTAAGGATATAAAGTAAAAAAATATACAATATCAAGAAAAAAAGATATTGGGTATTTAAAGTAATACTTTATTTAATTTTAAGTAAATCGGGTATCTACATATATAGATACTAATTTCAAAGAATAGGAGGGTGTTTATATGGAAATATTCGCAATAGGACATTCAAATTATCCATATGATAAGCTTATTAATATGATAAAAAAATATGACATAAATTGTGTAGTTGACATTAGAGAAACTCCATATTCTAAATATAATATTCAATACAATAAAGAGGCATTTAACGAATCTCTTAGAAATTCCGGATTTATATATATATACATGGGAAAAGAATTTGGAGCTAAAAGAACTAATAAAGATGTATATACGCAAGAAGGTTATGCAGATTTTGAGAAAGTAGCAAAAGAAGATATTTTTTTAAACGGAATAGAAAGATTAAAAAAGGGTTGTCAAATGGGTTATAGGATAGTTTTATTAGGAGCTATGCAAGAACCTATAAGATGTCATAGAAGTATCTTGGTGGGAAAAGTATTAAATAAAGAAGGCTTTGATGTAAAATATATAATGCATGAAGGAAATTTGGCATATCAGGAAGATATAGAGGAATCATTATTGGATAAGTATTTTAGTGATAGAAAGCAACTGAGTATTGACAATTTATTAGGGAGTGCATTAACGAGAGAAGAAATGATACAAGAAGGTTATAAGCTAGCTAATAAAGAAATAGGATATAGAACTGAGAAACTAGGTAAATAAAAATATACAAGTAGATAAAATACAGTACTTATCTTAAGTAAAATAATATTATGAATTTATAATAGCTAGGCATGATGTGCCAATTAAAAATATTCTAGTTATTTAATAATATCATTAAATTTAGGGTATTTTTTAATAGCACATCATGTTGCAGTTTTAAAAAATAAAATCTCTAATATTGCCATAATCAACTGTTCTATTAAGAGTAGGATGACTAGATATAAATCTAACTGTAATTTTTGAATTTAACAAACAAGGATTTGAAATTAAAAATACTCTATCTCCATTGACAATAGAAGTAATAGCTACTGGCAAAATATCTACAAATGTATCATATCTGTTTTTAGCAATTTGATAAGGATAATTTCCTACAAAAACAAATAGATTTAAATCATATATATTATCAGTAAACCAAGCCCATTGACCATAAACTTTGTCGATATTCATTGTGCCTAAACCAAGTGTATCAAAGTATGTTGCTATAGTTAAATAAATATTTTCCATGTTTTCTAAATATGAAACAGTATATCTTCTGAAACGTATGGGTGCTGTGGAAGAAATAGGATAAACCATATTTACATTTAGATTATTTGCATTTAAATTAACCAAAGTATCACATCCTAAAATTAGTCTATAAAATACAATATTTAAATGGATGCGATTTTGTTACATCTAAAGTGTAATATTTTATATATTGAAAAAGTGGTAAAAGTTTGGATGATTAAATAATATTATAAAAAATATATAAAATGTACTTATTGTTATTGCTACACGATAGTGATACAATATTAACGAAATATAGCTACTTTTAATAATAACGGAAAATATTTATATTAAATTAATAAATATTTTAAATGTGGTATCCATAAAAAATAATAAACATAAGATAATTATAAAGATATACTGTGTTCAAATGATATTAAACAAGATTTATATTATTTGAAAGCAGTATATTATAATGCGAACAATACAATTCTAAACTTTGCATTGTCAATTTACAGTTCGATAAACTAATTAAAAATTAAATTTATATAAAGAGGGAAAAGAGGAATAGGGATGTTTATAAGGAAAAATGTTATAAAGTTAGCAATTCCTATAATGATAGAGCAGACGTTTGTCATGCTTTTAGGAGTATTTAATACAATGATGGCAGGTCATATTGGGGAAGAAGCTGTATCTGCAGTTGGAATGGTTGATTCAATAAACAATATATTTATATCTGTATTTGCTGCACTATCTGTTGGAGCTACTGTTGTTGTAGCTCAACAAATAGGAAAAAAAGATAGTGAAAAGGTGAATGAAACTATTAAGCAGGCTCTAGTGTCTGGAGTAATATTATCCTTTACAATAACAATATTGATGTGGGTTTTTAGAACTGGTGTAATTAATTTATTTTATGGTTCCGCAGAAGAATTGGTAAAATCAAATGCAAAATTATACATAGAGTTTACATTATTTACGTATCCATTTATTGCGACACAACAAATAGCAAATGGTATTTTAAGAGGGTGTGGAGATGTAAAGAAACCTATGTATGTGACTATGTTTATGAATATAGTAAATGTAACATTAGGATATATACTTATATATGGTATTGATTTAAATCCTCTAGGAATAAATTTGCAAACACCATCCTATGGCATAACAGGTGCAGCTATATCTATTGCTATAGCTAGAATAATTGGATGTATAGTAATTATAAGAGCTTTATTTAAAGGAAACGAATTTATATCTATGGGTAAAATATTTCCATTTAAGATTGATGTTGAAACTCAAAAGTCTATATTTAATATAGGAATACCAGCTGGAGTTGAACAACTACTTTTTAATGCAGGTAAATTGATTGTTCAAGTATTTATAGTTACTATGGGAACATCAGCAATTGCATCCAATGCAATAGGAATGTCAATTGCATCCATAATAAATGTAATTGGGAATGCTTTAGCTTTGTCTGCTACAACCTTGGTGGGACAGTATATAGGACGTGGAGATATTAAAGGAGCTAAGAGTACTTTATTATATTTAACTAAATTTGCAACAATTTGTTTATTTATAGTAGGAGCTATATTTATACCAATTGCACCTTGGATTTCAAGTATGTATACTCAAAATGCTAGTGTAATTGACATCTCAACACAATTAATTCGAAGTGATTGTTTAGCTATGGTAATATGGCCTATATCCTTTGTATTATCAGCAGGGCTAAAGGGAGCCGGTGATACTAGATATACAATGATGACTGCAGTAATAGGTATGTGGATTTTTAGAATTTTTACAGGTTACGTATTGGGGGTTGTATTAGAATTTGGAGTGTTAGGAATTTGGATAGGTATGTATACTGATTGGCTTGTTAGAGGGACTTTATATTGTTTAAGATTAAGAGGAACAAAGTGGCTAAAACACAAAGTTGCATAGAATATATGAAATCACTTTTAGATGGATAACTCTATTTAGAAGTGATTTTTTATGTAGTTATTATCATAATTATAAGTATGATATATAAGGTGATTAAATTACATAAATAAAGGCTATAATAGTATGGATATTATAAATTATATATTGAGCAGAATTACATAATTTGGCGATAAATATTAGAAATATATATCTATAGAAAATAATATATATGGGTATATTATTAAATATAAAAAATATTAGGTATTTATTTAATAATAAAGGTGGGTATTGTTATGATAAATAAAATAGGAAAAATAACTCTCTATGTAAATAATCAAGAGGATGCAAAGTTATTTTGGACAGAAAAATTGAACTTTGTAGTAACTTATGAAAAGGAAATGGGTCCAAATATGAAATGGGTGGAAGTAGCACCAAGTAAAAATGAATTTACAACATTTGTGTTGTATGATAAAAATCTAATGATGAAGCAAAACAAAGAGATAAATGTATCTCATCCATCAATAATTTTAAGTACAAGAGATATTAATGGAACTTATGAACAAATGGCAAATAACGAGGTTGAGGTTGGGGAATTAATGGAGATGCCATATGGAAGGATGTTTTCTTTTAAAGACCAAGATGGAAATGATTATTTGGTCAGAGAGGATAAATAATTTTACAAAGTATTAAATTTACTCAATATCTGATATAATTAGAGACAATAATTATTATAAACTAGTCTAGGATTAGAATTATATAATTAAAAATTAAGTGTAAATTTTGAGTAGAGGTGATAAAATGTTTAAGAAAATGGCAGTACTAAAAGATATAGCAACTAAAATAGGTCGTAAAAAAGCGTATGAACTATTAGAAATGGTTGAAGGTAATGATGCCTTTGTAGCTGAGGTAAAGATAAAAAAGAATGGAATAGAATCTAAAAAAGAAGAAATTATGTTAAAAGATAATCAAAAAATAATATTAGAGTATATAGAAGGTTAAATTTTAAATACATATAAGTTGATATACTAAATTTCTGAGATGAGTTTACATAAAACTCATCTTTTTTACTTTTCAATAACTTTGTTTTATTATTTAATATACATTTTATCTCCTTAGAGTTGCTGATATATAAAAATTACTGATATAATAAAAGAATGGATATTAATGTAATATTTTATAGAAAAGAGGGGTATTATGCTTGAAATAAAAAATCTTTCCTTTAATGTTGAGTCTAACAATGAGGAACTAGGAATAATAAATGATGTTAGCCTTTCATTTGAGAGGGGAAAACTTATTGTTATCACAGGTCCAAATGGTGGAGGAAAATCTACAATTGCTAAGCTTATTATGGGAATTGAAAAAGCTACGAGTGGTCAGATAATTTTAGATGGAGAAGATATAACAAATCTTAGTATTACAGAAAGAGCAAAAAAAGGAATAGGATACGCATTTCAACAACCACCAAGAATAAAAGGTATGACAGTTGAAAATTTACTTACACTTGCTCATGGAAAACCATTGTCTACTGATGTATGTTGCCAATACCTTACAGATGTTGGATTGTGTTCAAAAGACTATTTAAATCGTGAAGTTGATAACTCTCTTTCTGGAGGGGAAATGAAAAGAATTGAGATAGCAACTCTTTTTGCTAGAGATTTAAAGGTTTCTATATTTGATGAACCTGAAGCAGGGATAGACCTTTGGAGCTTTGGAAAACTCAATGAAAGTTTTAAGAAAATACATGAAGAGTCTAATCAGACTATAATCATAATTTCTCACCAAGAAAGAATATTAGAGTTAGCTGATGAAATAATTGTTCTACAAGATGGTTCAGTAAAAAGCCATGGAACAAAAGAGGCTATATTACCTGAAATCATGTGTCAAGTTAATTCAAGTTGTGAATTAATGAAAGACATGAATTAATTAGAAAGGAAGGCAAATTAAATGAACAAAATAGATTTAAATCTTTTAGAAAAAGTTGCTGAACTTCGTGGAACTCCATTAGGAGCATACAATATACGTAAAAATGGGCAAGGAGTAGAGAGACATTCAACTGAAAATGTAACTATAATTCCTAAAACTGATAAACCTGGAATAGATATTATAGTAAAGCCAAATACAAAAGGAGAAAACGTACATATACCAGTAATAGTAACAGAGGCTGGTGTACAGGATATGGTATATAATGATTTTGAAATTGGAGAAAATGCAGATGTTGTTATAATTGCTGGGTGTGGTATACATAACTGTGGTTGTGATGATAGTGAACATAATGGTATACATAGATTTTTCTTACGTAAAGGAGCTCGCCTAAAATATGTAGAAAAACATTATGGTGAAGGTGATGGAGAAGGAAAGAGAATTTTAAATCCAGTTACTATTGTCAATATGGATGAGGATTCATATTGTGAAATGGAAACAATTCAAATTAAGGGTGTAGATTCAACTAAAAGAGAAATGGATGCAAACCTAGGTAAAGGAGCTAAAATAGTTGTATTTGAGAAATTATTAACTCATGGTAATCAAGTTGCAGAATCTAATATGAAGGTTATCTTAGAGGGTGAAAACTCTTCTGCTCAAGTAGTTTCTCGTACAGTTGGGCAAGATAATTCTAAGCAAAAGTTTAATCCTTGTGTTATTGGGGATTCCCTTTGTTCTGCACATGTTCAATGTGATTCAATAATTATGGGAAATTCTCAAATTAGTGCTATACCTGAAATTGCTGCAAATCATCCAGATGCTCTTTTAGTACATGAAGCAGCTATTGGAAAGATTGCAGGAGACCAAATACTAAAGATGATGACATTAGGTCTTACTGAAGAAGAAGCCGAGCAACAAATACTTAATTGCTTCTTAAAGTAAATTAAAGATTTTATTTAATTTAATATAATTAATATAGTATAATATAGTGAATAAGTCTAAAATATTTTTATTTTTAGGCTTATTTTCTTTATGTAAGAAAAGCTATTAGAGAAATTATATTGTAATTAGGATGTGGAATAAATGAAAAATTTACTTATAAGAAATGGGACAATAATATCTCCAACAGATGGTATCAAATTTGAAAAAAGAGATATCTTGGTTTTACATGGGAAAATATATGCTATTGGATTGAACCTTAAAGAGAAAATAAGAAAAGAAAAATTACTTACAAATAAAGAGTTCGAGATAATAAATGCCGATAATATGTATATTTCCCCAGGATTTATAGATGTTCACACCCATTGTTATAAGAGAAAATTACCTACAGGTATGGATTCTGATTCAATTGGAATTGAAAAAGGTTCTACAGTTATATTTGATGCAGGTACAGCTGGTCCCTCAAACTACTATGATTTTAAAAAAAAGTATATGGATGAGTGTAAAACAGAAGTATATTCTTTTTTAAATGTTACAAATGAGGGACTAAATATATTGAATGAATCAACTTCTTTAGATGTTATAAATTTTGACAAGGTTGAGTCAATTGTAGAAAAAAATATAGAAAAGATAAAGGGTATAAAAGTAAAAGCGAGTAAATTTCAATCTAATGAAAGTGGTATAGATATAATTAAGAAATCAAAGCAAGTTGCTAAAAAATTAAATTTACCCTTAGTGGTATATATAGGAGAGTATCCATCATATATAGATGAAGTAATGAATATTTTGGGAAAAGGAGATGTGGTTACACCGGTATATGGAAATAGTACAAATGGAATCCTTAAAGAATCTGGCACATTAAGAAAATCAGTAATAAATGCAAAGAATAGAGGAGTATTGTTTGATGTATGTCATGGAGTGGACCAATTTGATTTTAAAGTTTTTAAAAAAGCAATAAAGCAAGGTTTAGAGCCTGACCTAATAAGTACTGATATGCATATAAAAAACATGAAAGACGTAAACTATTCTCTTTTAAATGTTATAAATAAAATTATGGAACTTGGGATATCCCTAGAAAAGTGTATAGAAAAAGTAACTGAATACCCAACAAAGATTTTCGATTTACATGGAAATAAAGGCAGAATAAAGATTGGAGGAGAAGGTGATTTTACAATATTCACAATGGAGGAGTGTAATGATATTATAAAAGACTACAATAATAATGAACTTGTTTTAAATAAAAAATTAAGATTGCAATATACTGTAAAATCATGGATGAAAAGCAGTGAAGTTTATAGACATGGATACGAAAATACTATAATAAACTAAACAATAGTGATAAAATAATAAATATATGTTTAAATTGGTATATATTGGATAAATATCTAAGGAAACAACAATTAAAAAATAATAATTTTAGGGGAGGTATTTTAGTATGAAAGCATTTGTTGATAAGGATGTATGTGTAGCTTGTGGAGCATGTATAGGAACATGTCCAGACGTTTTTAGTATGAGCGATGAAGGGCATTCAGTAGCAATTGAAGGAGAAATACCAGCAGATTTACAAGATTTATGTAAAGAAGCCGAAGAAGGATGTCCAGTTTCAGCTATAACAGTTAAATAGAGCTGTTTAAATTTATTTTTAAAATAAATATATAAGATTTAATTGGTACTTAAGCTATAGTATTAGAAATTTCTATTACTATAGCTTTTTAAAATAGATAAACTTAATATATAAGATATTACTTTTTACAAATATGGAGGACTGAAATATGAAAAAAAATTATGAAATAGTATTATTCGATTTAGATGGAACACTTACAGACCCTAAAGAAGGAATAACAAAGTCTATTCAGTATTCTTTAAATAGCTTTGGCATAAAAGAAGATTTGGAAAACTTAGACCAATTTATAGGACCACCATTACATGATACTTTCAAGGAGTATTATAAATTTGAAGATAAAAAAGCTAAAGAAGCTGTTGAAAAGTATAGAGAATATTTTGTTGATAAAGGGATATTTGAAAATAAAATTTATGAGAATATGAAAGAGATATTAGAAATGCTCTATAAAAATGGTAAAATATTATTAGTAGCAACTTCTAAGCCAACAGTTTTTGCAGAAACTATACTTAGATATTTTGATATAGATAGATATTTTAAATATATAGCAGGTAGCAATCTTGATGGTACAAGAGTGAATAAAAATGAAGTTATACAATATGTACTAGACCTATGTAATGTAAAAGATAAAGATAAAGTTATTATGGTTGGAGATAGAAAGTATGACATAATTGGAGCTAAAAAAATAGGTATAGATTCTATTGGAGTATTGTATGGGTATGGTTCTTTTGAAGAGATTAGTGAAAGTGAACCTACTTATATTGTCGAAAATGTAGAGTCTATAAAAGATATTTTGTTATAAATATCTTTTATAGACAAAAATATTACAAAATGGTGTCGCATATTTAAAAATATGATATTATAGTTAAGGAAGTCATTTAAAAAAGAGGAGGATGCACTTAAAATGAAATCTATTTTAATTATGGGTGGAAGCGACTTCATAGGTTCTGCACTTGCTAAGCGCTTGATTAAATGTGGGTATCAAATTGATATACTTACAAATGGTAAAAAGGAAATAGATTATAATGGTTTTAAAGAACATCTAATTTGTGATAGAAAAGTTCGAAAAGATATGGAAAACATTATCACAGGAAGAAAATATGATTACATATATGATATGACAGCATATACAAAAGAAGATGTAAGTAATCTGATTGATTTTATAAGCATGGATAACTTAAAAAAGTATATAGTATTGTCAGCAGGAGCAGTATATAAAGATAGTGGAAGAAATATAAAAGAAGAAAATGAGAAAGGTGAAAATGAAAACTGGGGAAAATATGGGTTAAATAAAAAAGAGGCTGAAGATTTTATTATAAATAGCCCTATACCATATATAATTATTAGACCAACTTACATATATGGTGAAAATAATAATTTATATAGAGAGTATTATTTCTTTGAAAAAATAGAAAAAAATGAAAAGATACCAGTACCAAAAGGAAAACAAGTTAGTAATCAATTTATATATATTGGGGATTTGGTAAAGGTATTGGAAAGCATAATGAAAAATCCTCATGTAAGAGAGGCCTATAATGTGACAAATCCACAGTTAATTTCATGGGATGACCTTATATATACATGTGGAGAAATTATTGGCAAAGAACCTATAATAAAATATGTAGATATGGAAAAAGTAGAGTTTAGAGAAAGAACGTATTTCCCATTTAGAAATATAGACTTTAATCTTGATATAAATAAGCTTATTGAACATGGGCTTTATATACCAAACGTGTTACTAAAAGAAGGTCTTACAGCAACATATAAATGGTTTTCAGCAAATAAGCCAAAAATGCATGACAGAAAAATGAACAAAGTTGAGTCTGTAATGCAAATAGTTTAAAAAAATAAATAAGTAGGTAGATATTTTGAACTCAAAAATTAAGTATTTTTTAAAATTTTTTATCTTAATATTTATTTTGATTTTTATATACTCAGTTGCGATAGAGCCGAGTCTATTAATTGTGAAAAAATATAATATAAGTGAAAATGGAGCATTGATAAAAAATGATACAATTGAGAGTAAATCTGAAAGTGTAAAAGTAGTTCAAATTTCAGATACTCAAATAGGTAGTTTTTATTCAACTAAGAATCTCAAAAAAGTAGCTAATAAGATTAACACTTTGAATCCAGATATAATAGTATTTACTGGTGATTTAATTGATTACTCCAATAAAAATCCAAGTGTAGATGAAATTACAACTATTTTATCAAGTATGAATGCTAGGTTGGGAAAATTTTCAGTATTCGGCAATCATGATTATATGTATAAACTTCCTAGGTATTATAGGCAGATTATGAAAAATTCCAACTTCAATCTTTTAGTAAATGAAAATAAAAAAATAAAATTAAAAGATGATAAATATATTAATATATTAGGTGCTGATGAAATATTAAATGGAAATCCTAATATAAAATATCTGGAGAGTCAAATAGATAATAAAAGTTTTAATTTATTGTTAGCACATGAACCAGATTTAGTAGATATGCTTAGTAAAGATACAATGAATTTAGTTCTATCTGGGCATAGTCATGGTGGTCAAATAAGATTACCTATTAAGGGAGCATTAGTTACTCCTCCATATGGAAGGAAATATACTAAAGGGTTTTATGATATAAATGGAAATCATTTATATGTGAGTTCGGGTCTTGGAAGTACAAAGTTACCATTTAGATTTTTTAATATACCAGAGATAATAGAATTTAATATTATAATCTAACATAAAATATTTAGAAAATATAATTTTGCTTTTTATAATATGTAGATGTATATACTGTAAAAATGGATTAAACCAGTAGATTGAATGAATTAATAGATTAAATTAATATATAAAATATTTAAGTTATAATTAATGTATTAGACAAAATAAATACTATTAAGAACTATTAAAATATAGATTAAAGATAATAACATATAATAAATAAAAAAGTAAGATTGTGTAGATTATATAAAGATTATTTACAATTAATACAATCTTGCTTTTTTATTTAAAAATTTTAATTATTATTTAAAATTTTTTATCTTCTCTTTATCCCATATAAACAATTTCTCAGAATTATTTAAAGCACCAAATACATTTCTTTTAAAATCAGGCATCTCTTTATTTAAATTAGCAATAAGATTTTTTATGTACTCTCTCCTAGTATGACCATTTGCAGGGCAGGGATTTGTGATAATAGGATAGTTAGAATCTTTTGAAATTTTCTTAGTCATATACTCTTCTATGTAAACCATAGGTCTTATAACTGTTAAATCCTGTCTGTCTAGGTATGTCTTTGGGGAAAAACAATTTACTCTACCCTCATAAAACATAGACATTAAAAATGTCTCAATTGCATCATCTTTATGATGACCAAGAGCTACTTTATTACATCCAAGTTTTTTAGCATTATCGTTCAAAGCACCTCTTCTTAAATTAGCACATAATGCACAAGGATTCTTTTCTTGTCTTATATCAAATACAATTTCTTTTATGTCAGTTTGAAATTCATAAAAAGGAACATTTATTTCTTTACACAATTTATCTAGTGGAGAATTATCAACACCTCCAGTATTTAATGTTATGGCTATCAATTCAAAGTTTTGTGGAGAAAATCTTTGATAACTTTTAAGTATATGAAGTAGAGTTAAACTATCTTTTCCACCAGAAAGTCCAACCGCAATTTTATCATTTTCTTGTATCATATCAAAATCTTGTATAGCCTTACGAGCTTTACTTAGAAGTTTTTGTATAGACATTTTATCACCATCCTTTAAAAATATTAAATTTAAGATTTATTTAAGATTTACTTATAAAATACTTAAGTCTTATACTCTAAAATTAACATTATAGCAAACATAACAAAAAGGAGAAGATTTAATTATGAAAAAATTTAAATTAATAGGAGCCATTATTTTAGTAGTATTTATAAGTGTATTTATATCTAAAGATAGATTACTTAAGAAAGATAAAGATCCAATAGTAGCTGCTCAACATGATTCAGAACAAGATGTTGAGGCAAATTCTCAAAATAAAAATCACTCAAATAGTATATCAAATATATTATTGGTAAACAAGACAAATGGAATTAGCAAAAACTATACTCCTGAAAATATTACTAAGGTAAACATACCTTTTGTTGAAGAAGCAACAGAGGAAGAAAAACAAATGGCAGGAGAACCTGCAAAGGCAGTTGAAGATTTAGTTAAGCAAGCTAATTCAGAAGGAATACAGTTTTTAGGGTCTTCAGCATACAGATCTTATGATACTCAACTGGATACTTATACAAGAAGGGTAAAATCTCAGGGGCGAGAAAAGGCAGATGCATATGTAGCAAAGCCTGGTTACAGTGAGCACCAAACTGGACTTTGTATTGATTTAACAAATCCAGAAAGATGGTTTGTTGGAAGTACAAAAGAAGCTAAATGGTTGGCAGAAAATGCTCACAAGTTTGGATTTATAATAAGATATCCTGAAGGCAAAGAAGATATAACAGGTACAGCATATGAACCATGGCATATTAGATATGTTGGTAAGGATGCTGCTGAGGAAATTTATTCAAAAGGATTAACTTTAGAAGAATATTTACAAAATAAATAATATAAATGTGTAAATAATTTGTATTATATTGGAAATTTAGAAATTAATAAATTTATAGATTACACTAACTAAAATATAGTATAATTTTATATGAATAAAGCTATATACAAAGATTAAGTTAGGATGTGTAAAAATGAATAATACAGTTCTTGTTGTGGATGATGAAAAGGAAATAAGAGACCTTATAGAGATATATCTTTTAAATAGTGGATATAATGTAATTAAAGCTGAAGATGGAAAAGAGGCTCTAGATATTTTAAAAAAGGAAAATATTCATTTAATGATATTGGATATAATGATGCCTAAAATGGATGGGATAGAAGTTTGTAGAAAAGTTAGAGAAAGTTTGAATATACCAATACTTATGTTAAGTGCAAAATCAGAAGACATGGATAAAATACAAGGGATAATGACTGGTGCAGATGATTATTTGACAAAACCATTTAACCCACTTGAACTTACTGTGAGAGTGAAGTCGCTGATTAGAAGAGCATATTATTTTAGTGGTGCTAATAATGAAGATAAAGATGTCATAAAGGTTGGAGTAGTAATTATAGATAAGGAAAAACATAGTGTAACAGTGGCTGGAAATGAAATAATTTTGACATCAAGAGAATTTGATATATTATATTTACTAGCAAATAATAAAGGCAGAGTATATAGTACAGAAGAAATATTTGAAAAGGTATGGAAAGAGAAATATTACCAATCTAATAATACTGTAATGGTTCATATGAGCAGAATAAGGGATAAAATTGAAAAATATACAGATGGAGAAAAAATAATTCATACTGTATGGGGAGTAGGATATAAAATTGAAAAATAAAAGTTTATTAAATCATATGTTTCGACCCATATTAGATCTTATAATAAGCTGTGCTTTAACTTCAATGCTTATTTTAACAAGTATGTATATAATAAAATCATTATATGTCAATAGTGATATGTCTGTAGTTAATCAACTTGTATATCAAGCAAGAGATTTCAGAAGTCTTATAGGGTATGATTTATTTTATCCATTTTTATTTACAATCACATCATTAGCAATTTATTCCATTATATCGTACAAGAGAAATAAGCAAATTGTAGATTTTATAAGAAAGACTAATAGAAAAAATCAAAAATTAGAAATCATTAAAAGTGCTGTAAATTTAATGGATGAAGGTAACTTAGAAAAAAGTATAGATATTGAGTATGATTTAGATATATTAAAGGATAAAGAAAAGGATGATATTGATGAACTAGCACATAAAATCAATAATATAGTCCATCAACTTAGAAATATAACTATTGAAGAGAGACAAGCTCAGCAGACAAAAACAGATTTAATAACAAATGTGTCACATGACTTAAGGACACCTTTGACATCCATAATGGGTTATTTAGGAGTGATAGAAGAAGGTAAGTATAAAGATGAAGTTCAGATGATGTATTATGTTGATATTGCATATGAAAAATCGAAAAATTTAAATGTTCTTATAAATGATTTGTTTGAATTGACTAAAATGCAAAATAATACAATAAAATTAAACAAAATAGAAATAAATTTAGTAGAGTTATTAAGTCAAGTAGTATCTCAATTTGAAATTTATTTTAAACAAGAATTTATGGTTAGTAGAATTAATTTTAATGAAGAAAAATTAATTGTAAAAGCTGATCCAAATAAATTGGTAAGAGCATTTGAAAATCTTATAACTAATGCTGTGAAATATGGAAAAGATGGGCATTATGTAGATATAGTCACAGAGAAAAAGGAAGATATGGCGGTTGTAAAAGTGATAAATTATGGGGAACCAATTCCAGTGTTAGATTTACCAAATATATTTGATAGATTTTATAGAGTTGAAAAATCGAGAAATAGAAATGTTGGAGGTTCTGGATTGGGTCTTGCGATTACAAAAAATATTGTAAATTTACATGATGGAGAAATTACTGTTTCAAGCGATAAATATCAAACTGTGTTTGAAGTACAACTGCCAATAATACAATCAGCTTAGTTATAAAATAAAAGTACGATTATGTGATATAAATATTATAACAATAAAGTGTTTACAAAAATAAAAAAGTAATATATAATTTAAGTCAGTTTAATAAGATACTTATCAAGAGTTAGGGGAGAGAGTTAGCTCAGTGATCCTATACCAACCTTTTATCAGGTGGTCCTGCTAACAACGATGAGATGACTTGAAATAATATACTCTTCTTATCAATAATAGATAGGAAGAGTTTTTTTTAGAATTAATGTAACAAATTTTAAAGTATAATGGAGGATTAAATAATGGAAAAAGTAGAAAGTTTTAAGCTAGACCATACAAAAGTAAAAGCTCCTTTTGTAAGAAAGTGTAGTGTACTTGAAGGAGTAAAGGGAGATAAAGTAACTAAATTTGACTTGAGATTTTTACAGCCAAATGTAGAAAGTTTTGGAACTGCTGCTATGCACGGTTTAGAGCATCTTTTAGCTACTTATTTAAGAGATACATTAGATGGTGTAATAGACTTATCTCCAATGGGATGTAGAACAGGATTTTATTTAATACTATGGGGAGATGTAGATGCCAAAACAGTTAAGATTGGTTTAGAAGAAGCATTAAAAAAAGTTCTTGAATCAGATAAAATGCCAGCAGCTACAGCCATAGAATGTGGAAACTACAGAGACTTATCTTTATTTGGGGCAAAGGAATATGCAAAAGATGTTTTAGATAAAGGATTTTCTTTAAATATATATGGAGAATAATTTAATTGGAAGAGAAGATATAAGCATAAATCAAAGTGAAGTTTTAAGATATTTACAATACAGAGGTCAAGAGATAGATAAAGACCTTAAATATACTATTGATGAATGTGTAGCTATAACTAAAAATAAAATAAATCCTAGATATTTATCTAGGATTTATCCTATTAGAATAAATAAAGATAATGTTGTAGAATTAGAGGGAACAAATTTAACATTAGAGAGTAAAGATGTATATGAACTTTTAAAAGAATGTAATGAGTGTGTAATTATGGCAGCTACTATAGGGATAGATATAGAAAAAGAAATAAGACGACACTCTTATTCAAATTTAACAAAAGGACTAATAATTGATTCATGTGGAACAACAGCAATAGAAGAAGTGTGTGACATTGTTCAAAATAATTTAGAAAAGGTTTTTTTAAAGCAAGATAAATTTATAACTATGCGATATAGCCCAGGATATGGAGATTTACCAATAGAAAAAAATATAGATATATTAAACGTTTTGAATGCTCAAAAACAAATAGGTCTAACAATTACTTCTAATGGAATTATGATACCGAGAAAGTCAGTAGTGGCTATTATAGGTATTTCTAATACAAGAATAAATAAATCTAAGAAAGAAAAGTCGTGTGAAAATTGTAAAAACTATAGAAACTGTACATATAGAAAAGGAGCGAACTCTTGTGGAAATAAGACAATATCTGAAAAATAATATATTAATATTTGATGGTGCAATGGGAACAATGCTTCAACAAAAAGGGTTAAAGTTAGGTGAAAATCCAGAAGTATTTGGTCTTCAAAATCCAGATAAACTTATAGAAATACATACAGCATACTTAGAGGCAGGTTCGAATGTAATTCTTACAAATACTTTTGGATGTAATGAACTAAAATTAGATAGTAAGTATACGGTAGAAGAAGTGATTGACAATGCTGTTTTGGTGGCTAGAAAAGCTATAGAAAATGTAGATAATACTAAACCAAGATATGTAGCTTTAGATATTGGTCCTATAGGAGAAATGCTAGAGCCTATGGGTACTTTAAGTTTTGATAAAGCATATGAAATATTTAAAAGACAAGTACTACAAGGCGTTAAATCTGGAGTTGATGTAATAGTAATAGAGACTATGATGGATTTATATGAAGCTAAAGTAGCTGTATTAGCAGCAAAAGAAAACTCTGATTTACCTATTTTCTGTACTATGACATTTGATGAAGGTGGAAGAAGTTTTACTGGATGTATGCCAGAATGTATGGTGGCTACTATAGAAGGTCTAGGTGTAGATGCAATAGGAGTTAATTGTTCATTAGGACCTAAACAACTTTTACCAATAGTTGAAAAAATAGCATCAAGAGCTACAGTCCCTGTTATGGTTCAAGCAAATGCAGGTCTTCCAAATATAGTTGATGGAGAGGCTATATATGATGTTGATGCAAAAGAATTTTTTGAAGGGGTTAAAAAGTTCGTTGAAGTTGGTGCTACTATAATAGGTGGATGTTGTGGTACGAATCCAAGTTTTATAAAAGAAATATCTGAGAATATAAATTCTGTTACAAAGGGATGTATCGAGAAAATTGATAAATGTGTAGTCTGTTCACCATCAAAATTTGTGGAAGTACAATCGCCTACAGTTGTTGGAGAAAGATTGAATCCCACAGGTAGAAAATCTCTACAAGAAGCATTAAAAAATGAAAATGTTGATTATGCTATAAATTTAGGTTTAGAACAAGTAAATGCTGGAGCACAAATACTTGGAGTAAATGTTGGTCTTCCAGAGATTGATGAAAAAAAACTAATGCCAAAATTAATAAGAGAGATTCAAGCAGTAGTAGATACACCTTTACAAGTTGATTCTTCCAATGTAGAGGCTTTAGAGCAAGGACTTAGATATTATAATGGTAGAACAATAGTAAACTCTGTAAATGGCAAAGAGGAGTCTTTAGAAAGTATATTACCAATAGTTAAAAAGTATGGTTCATGTGTGGTTGGACTTACACTTGATGAAAAGGGGATACCTAAAAAGGCTGAAGAAAGATTTGAAATAGCAAAAAGGATAGTTAATAGAGCAGTTTCTTATGGGATAAAACCAAAAGATATATTTATAGACTGTTTATCATTAACTGTTTCAGCACAACAAGAAGAAGCAATAGAAACTATAAAAGCTATAACAATGGTAAAGACACTAGGAGTAAAAACTATATTAGGTGTTTCAAATATTTCATTTGGTCTTCCAAATAGGAAAGCACTTAATGCTTCTTTTCTAACATTAGCTTTAGGGGCAGGGCTTGATTTAGCAATTATAAATCCAAATGAATATAGTATGATGGAAGCTATCAATTCTTTTAAAATATTAAATAACACAGATAAAGGATGTATAAACTATATAAATCAATATAGTAATATAAATAATTCAAAAAAATCAGATTCATCTACAAAGATTGACAAAGATTTGCCATTGGATATTTTAGTTGAAAGAGGATTAAAAGATGAAGCAAAAAATGTAACACTGAATCTTTTAAAAGAGAAGGATGAAAATTATATATTAGATGAGATTTTAATTCCTGCTCTTGATAAAGTAGGAAAAAGATATGATAGTGGAGATATATTTTTACCACAATTGATTCAATCAGCAGAAACGGTAAAAGTTTCATTAAATACAATAAAGGAAACTTTATTAAGTAAAAGTAGCAATAATGTATCTAAAGGAAAAATAATAGTTGCTACAGTAAAAGGTGATATCCATGATATTGGGAAAAATATAGTAAAAATAATGCTAGAAAATTATGGATATGAGGTTATAGATTTAGGTAAAGATGTCCCTATTGAAGAAGTAGTGGAAGTTGCTAAAAAGAGAAATATAAAATTAGTAGGATTAAGTGCACTTATGACTACGACTGTTCAAAGTATGAAAGATACAATTCAGGCACTGAGAGATAATGAGATAAATGCAAAGGTATTTGTAGGAGGTGCAGTTTTGACAGAAGAATACGCTGAAGAAATGGGTGCTGATTATTATTCAAAGGATGCAAAGTCTGCTGTTGAAATAGCAAAGTTAAATTTTTAGCATATAAATTAAAATAAAGGTTTTACTAAATAGGATATTTTATATATAATATAAATATAAGTTTTAGATACTTATGTTTAAAACAATAGGAATTAATCTATAATAATGAGATTAATTAATATAAAAAATATTTATCATCAACATTAAAAAGGGCTGGGAAGTCTGGTATAACTTCCATCAGCCCTTTTTAGTTAAAATCATATGTTAAAAAGCCCAATTACCATTTTTAAAAATCTGTATTTGCTTTCCATCATAAGTCTCACCAATAATATCCATATCAGCAGAACCAATCATAAAATCTACATGTGTTAAACTGTCATTTACACCATGTTCATCTAATTCTTCATCTTTTAAATTGTTTCCACCTTCCAGACAAGTCTTATAAGCAGAACCAATTGCAAAGTGGCAAGAAGCATTTTCATCATATAGAGTATTATAAAAAATTATATCCGTATTGGATATTGGTGAGTTGTATGGAACAAGAGCGACTTCTCCTAAATAATGAGAGCCTTCATCCGTTTCAATAAGTTTTTCTAGTGTATCTAGTCCCTTTTCAGCAGAGAAATCTATTATTTTACCATCTTTAAATGTTAAGAAGAAATTGTCAATTATGTTTCCACCATAAACAAGAGGTTTTGTACTATAAACAGTTCCATTTACTTTAAACTTATGTGGCATTCCAAAAATCTCTTCAGTTGGAATATTCGGATTAAAACTTATTCCATTAGGGTCTTTGGATGCTCCACTTAGCCAAACATGACCCTTTGGCAAGTCTAGAGTCAAATCAGTTTTTGAGGATTTATATTTTAAAGTTTTAAAGTTATTTTTATTTAGAAAGTCCATTTTAGATTTAAGATTTTCATTATGTTCTTCCCATGCTTTTATAGGGTCCTGACCATCTACTCTTGAACATTTAAATATAGCATCCCACAGTTTTTCTATTGCTTTATCTTCTGATAAATTTGGAAACACTTTTTTTGCCCAATCTTTTGTTGGCACAGAGACTATACTCCATTTACATTTATCAGTTAGAGTGTAAGAACGCCATTCTTTTAAAGCTTTTCCAGATGCCTTCTGAAAATTTGCAACTCTTTCAGGGTCAACATCTTTTAATAAATCTGGATTTTGGGCATAGACTGATAAAAATGCCCCACCTTCTTTTGCTATATCTACATATTGTTCTGCTGTCCATTTGGGGAACTCATGAAATGCTTCATCTGGAGCATATAAGTATTTAATAAGAGTACTTTCTTCATCAGACCACTCTATATAAACATTTTTAGCACCACATTTATATGCTTCTTTAAGTGCATTTCTTGCAAAATCAGCACATTCTATTGGTGACTTTATAAGTAGAATTTGACCTGGCTGTATGTTAACTCCAACTTTTATTGCTAATTCAGCGTATTTTTCTAAATTTCTATTTAAATTCATATTTATCCTCCTATATTTTTAATATTGAATAACTTATAAAGTATTATAACATTACTTATGTTTTTAATATTGAACAACTTATAAAATATTATAACTTTACTTAGATTTTGGGTCATATTCAAAATATTTATACTTTATAGATTGAGAAATAAAAAAAATATTTTAATTAAAACAGATTATGAGGATAACAAACTTATTTAAGCAGTATGTTTTTTGTTGATAATAATATTAAAGTAGAAATAAAAATACTTTTTTAGTGAAAAGCTATACAAGAATACCGAAAAAAACTTATAATATAATAATGAGATAGATATTTATAAATGAAAAAAAATTTTTCTGGCAAAGCTTAATTAAAAAGGTAATAGCTAGTGTTGTTATTTAAATTAGCATAGAAAATCAAATAAAAAAATTATGCTAATGTATAGACATTGATAAGGTAGAATTTAAGCCTTTTGAATGCTATATTAAACTAGAGTAGATATTCTTATGAATTTCAAAATAGGGCAGGAGGAAAAAGGAAATAAAACTATAAAAAATATAAAGTATTTATATAAATTTATAGAGTTTATACGTCAGAAGATTTCAGTTAGGAGGGCATAAATGGAGCTTTATGAAGCCATTTTTTATAGAAAATCTGTAAGAAATTTTTCCAGTAAGAAGATAAAAAAGCCATTGATGGAAGAAATAAAAAGAAGTTGTAAAAATTTAGAATACTTAAATGAAGATTTAAATATTAAAGCACATGTTGTTGATAGAGGTCATATAATACATTTTTTGATGGGTAAGGAATGTAAAGTAAAGGCACCTCATTATATAGTAGTTACATCAGACAAAGGTGAGGACTATTTACAGAATATAGGATTTGCTACAGAAGGTGTAGTTTTGCGCCTTACAACATTGGGAATAGCTACTTGCTGGTTGGAAGGAAACTTAAAGAGAGAAGATATCTTGGAATTTGTAGATATTGGGAATAAGAATTTTGAAGAAGATGATGAAGATGATTTAGATTATCTAGCTGGAATAAAAACAGAAGAAGATGATGAAAACAAAATAGAAAATCCTTATATAATAATAGCATTTGGATATCCAGCAAAAAATGAAGAGTTGTTTAGGACGAGATATGCTAGACCTGATAGAAAGCCAGTAAAAGATATGATAAATAAGATAAATAGGAATAGAAAGTGGAAAGATATCTTAGAATTGACAAGAAGAGCTCCATCTGTAAAAAATTCTCAACCGTGGTATTTCCATAAGGATGAACGAGGTCTTCATTTATTTGAAAAGAGACCTAAGAAACACTGTGAAGATATGAATAAGGTTAGCTTAGGTGTAGCCTTAAGACATTTTGATATAGCTTGTATAAAAAATAAAATAGATGTTTCATATGAAAAACTTCCTATAAGGAATAAAATAGGAAAATCATATTTTATAACTGTAGTCGAGCATGTGAAACCAGAAGAAGAAACCCAAGAAGAAAATGTAACTCTAGAAAAAGAAGAATCGCAAGATGAATAAAATTTTGGAAGGGGATATTGGATATGTATAAGTGTGGAAAATGTAATCTTAGAGGCTGTTCTAATGGAAATATGGATAAATTAATGAAGATATGTCCAACTAGAGAAATTGAACTACAACAAAAAGCAAAGCAACTTTATGAAGAAGAAGAGAATAGAAAAATAGCTTATAATGCTGGATTAGTTGAAGCAGAGGGGTATTGTCAATATACTAGACTAAAAGAGATTATAGAGTTTGCTAAAAAGTGTGGTTATAAAAAGATTGGCATAGCATTTTGTATTGGACTAAAAAGAGAAATGCAAACAGTGCAAAAAATATTTGAACATCATGGGTTTGAAGTATTTTCTGTTATATGTAAAAATGGGGCAATGCCTAAGAGTACAATTGGACTAGAAGCATCTCAAACAATATCAAAGTGTTCAGATGAGGTAATGTGCAATCCAATAGGACAAGCTTTATTTTTAAATGAAGCTAAGGTTGACCTTAATGTAATTCTTGGATTATGTGTTGGTCACGATACTTTAGCCATGAAATATATGGAAGCTCCTATAACAACTTTAGTTGTCAAAGATAGAGTAACTGGGCATAATCCAGTTGCTGCAATATATAATGCAGAATCATATTTTGAGAAAAAATTGTTTGATAAAGATGAAGAATAATTCAAAGACTTATTGACATAAAAAGCAATTAGTGGTTTAATTATAAAAAAGATAAAACTTTAAATTATCCTATAGATACATAAAGTTATATAAATAAAGAAAAATATTACAGCTAAATTCCTTAAAGTAGTCCAGAGAGACTAAAGGGTTATAGATAATGTTAGTATATAACCTCTAGTAAATCTTCTAGAGGTTTTTGATGAGTATAAAATAAAAATTTAAATATAATAAAGTCTTTTAAACTAGTCCAGAGAGACTGGGAAAGATATCTCATAGCTAATGAATAGAGTTATGTATAGATAAAATCCTTATGCCTCTTTTGGTGTGAGGATTTTTTTATGATTATTTAGGCTTTATTAAAAAGGAGATGTAAAAATGATAAATGGTAAAGAAAAATTGATAGTTGCAATTGATACTGACGAATTTGATAAAGCTAAAGAACTAATAGACAGATTAGAAGATAGTGTAGACATATTTAAGGTAGGGCTAGAGCAATACGTTGCCACAAAAGGTAAAACAATAGATTATCTTAAAGAAAAAGGGAAAAAAATATTTTTAGACCTTAAATTCCATGATATACCAAATACTATGAAAAGTGCAGTGAGAGCTGCAGTGAGAGATAATGTTTGGTTAATGACAATACATGTATCAGATATGGAAGGAATGAGACAATGTGCACTAATTGCTAGGGAAGAAGCAGAAAGATTAAATATAGAAAAGCCATTAGTAGTTGGAGTAACAGTTTTAACTTCATTAAGCAACCAAGATTTACAGGACATAGGATGTAATATGACAACAGAAGAGTTAGCTATAAAGAGAGCTAAACTGGCAAAAGAATCAGGAATAGATGGGGTTGTTTGTTCAGCGCAAGAAGTAGATAAAATAGTAGAAGCATGTGGAACTGATTTTATAACAGTTTGCCCAGGAATAAGACCTAAATCAGCAGAGGTTGGAGACCAAAAAAGAGTTGTAACTCCATCAGATGCAATAAAAAAAGGTGCTCATTATTTAGTTGTTGGAAGACCTATAACAAAAGCAGAAAATCCAAGAGAATCAGCTATTAATATTGTAAGAGAAATAGAAAATGCTTAGATAAAATATTTGGGAGGTAGCTTACATGAAGGGGAAATTAATTTTAGAAGATGGAACAGTATTTGAAGGAAAAGCATTTGGATATCTAAAGGAAGCTATTGGAGAAGTTGTATTTAATACTTCAATGGCTGGGTATGGAGAACTATTGACAGATGCAACTTATTATGGACAAATAGTTACTATGACTTATCCACTTATAGGAAACTATGGAATAAATTTAGAAGATGTTGAATCAAATAAGGTGCAAGTAAAAGGACTTATTGTAAGAGAAAAAAGTGATAACCCAAATAATTTTAGATGTGAAATGGATATAGACACATATCTAAAGCAAAATAAGGTAATAGGACTTGAAGGAATAGATACAAGAGCATTAACTAAAATTATTAGAAATAATGGAACTAAGAGAGGAATTATAACTTTAGAAAATGTATCATTACAAGATGTTCAGTCTAAATTAGAAGAGCATTGTAACAAAGATTCAGTAAAAAATGTTACAAGAAAAGAAATTGAAAATATAAAAGGTACTGGAGCTAAAGTTGTAGTTATAGACTTTGGTGTTAAAAATAGTGTACTAGAGTCTCTTAAAGCTTGTAACTGTGATATAACTATAGTACCAGCAATGACTACAGTAGAAGAAATTTTAAATATAAATCCTGACTTAATCTTATTATCTAATGGCCCAGGAAATCCAGAGGATATAAATGATATAGTTGAAAATATAAAAAAATTAATAGGCAAAAAGCCATTGACAGGAATAGGTTTAGGACATCAAATTTTAGCATTGGCATTAGGAGGAAAGACTTCAAAGCTTGTATTTGGACATAGAGGAGGTAATCACCCAGTTAAATGTTTAGAAACTGGAAAGGTATTTATAACTTCTCAAAATCATGGATATAATGTTTCAGAAATGCCAGAAAATACAGAAGTAACTCACATAAATTTAAATGACAATACTATAGAAGGAATGAGACATAAGGAATTACCAATATATAGTGTTCAGTACATTCCAGAATACACAACAAAAGAAGATTTAGATTGTATATTTAATAAATTCTTAGCATTAATATAGATTTAGTATTATTTACAGATAGTAAAAACCATTTAGATAAGGAGAAAAATTTATGCCTAAATTAGATAGTATAAAGAAAACTTTAGTATTAGGGTCAGGACCAATAATAATAGGTCAAGCTGCAGAGTTTGACTATTCAGGAACACAAGCTTGCCAGTCTTTGAAAGAGGAAGGAATTGAAGTTGTATTAATAAATAGTAATCCAGCCACTATAATGACTGATAAAGAAGTGGCAGATAAAATATATATAGAACCATTAACAATAGAATTTATAGAAAAAATAATAGAAAAAGAAAGACCAGACAGTTTACTTGCAGGTATGGGTGGACAAACAGGGCTAAATCTAGCAGTTGAACTTTATGAAAAAGGCATACTAGATAAATATGGAGTAAAGATAATAGGTACTTCAGTAGAATCTATCAAAAAAGGTGAAGATAGAGATATATTTAGAGAAGTAATGAAAGAAATAAATCAGCCTGTAATAGTTAGTGATATAGTTACAGATTTACAAGCAGGTCTTGATTATGCACTTACAATTGGATATCCAGTAGTTGTAAGACCAGCATACACACTAGGTGGAACTGGTGGGGGTATAGCTGATAATGAGGAAGAATTAAGAGAAATACTTTCACATGGTCTACAATTAAGTCCTGTTGGACAAGTATTAATTGAAAAGAGTATAAAAGGTTGGAAAGAAATAGAATATGAGGTAATAAGAGATTCAAAGGGAAATTGTATAGTTGTATGTAATATGGAAAATATAGACCCAGTCGGAGTTCATACAGGAGACAGTATAGTTGTTGCTCCAACTCAAACTTTAAGTAACAAAGAATGTGCAATGCTTAAAAAAGCATCTTTAGATATATTAAATGCAGTAGAAGTTCAAGGTGGTTGTAACGTTCAATTTGCACTTAATCCACATAGTTTTGAATATGCAGTTATAGAGATAAATCCAAGAGTTAGTAGATCATCAGCTTTAGCATCAAAAGCTACAGGATATCCAATAGCTAAAGTTTCGTCAAAAATAGCTTTAGGTTATACTTTAGATGAGATAGAAAATGCAGTAACTAAAAAAACTTATGCTTGTTTTGAACCAACTATAGATTATGTGGTGGCAAAAATACCAAAATGGCCTTTTGATAAATTTAAAAAAGCAAATAGAAAATTAGGAACTAAGATGATGGCAACTGGTGAAATCATGAGTATAGGAAGTAACTTTGAGGCTGCTATTCTTAAAGGGATAAGATCACTTGAAACAGGAAAATATTCATTAGTTCACACACCATCTGAGGAGAGAAGCATTGAGGAATTAAAGAAAAGAGTTGTAGTACCTGATGATGAGAGACTATTTGATTTAGCTGAAATGATAAGAAGAGGCTATAAAGTAGAAATGATAGAACAAATTACAGGTATAGATAAATGGTTTATAAATAAATTTAAATGGATAGTAGAGCAAGAAGAAAAATTAAAAGTTATGAAAATTGAAGATTTAACTAAAGACTATCTTCTTGAATTAAAGAAAAAGGGATTCTCTGATAAAGGTATATCTGACCTAATGAAGATAAGTCCAGAAAAATTATATGAATTGAGAAGTCTATACAATATCAAACCAGCATATAAAATGGTTGATACTTGTGCAGGTGAGATAGATGCTATATCTCCTTACTATTATTCAACTTATGAGCAATATGATGAGGTAGTTGTTAGTGATAAGAAAAAGGTGATAGTATTAGGTTCTGGTCCAATAAGAATAGGTCAAGGTATAGAATTTGACTATTGTTCAGTTCACTGTGTAAAATCTTTAAGAAAAATGGACATAGAAACTATAATCATAAACAATAACCCTGAAACTGTAAGTACAGACTTTGATACATCAGATAAGCTGTATTTTGAACCATTAACAGAAGAAGAAGTTTTAAGTATAATAGAAAAAGAAAAACCAGAAGGTGTAATACTACAGTTTGGTGGACAAACAGCTATAAAATTGGCTAAATTTTTACATGAAAAAAATATACCTATATTGGGAACTGATTTTGATGATATAGATGCAGCAGAAGATAGAGAAAAATTTGATGATTTACTAGAGAGACTAGATATAAATAGACCAAAAGGAAA
>OKWQ01000081.1_pt1 | contig 120496 bp, 88 predicted proteins | sample 1607071 | NCBI WGS metagenome assembly OKWQ01 (sample SAMN07501039, study PRJEB24779) | human gut metagenome
TTTTTCTTTATTTTACCATAAAACGGGGATGCAAAACATTTGTTTTGTGCAACTTTTAATTTTCAAACACGCTCTAGTCTGCAAAATTCTTAATAATTTCCAGATGGCAATTTTCAGTCTGCTGTGTCTGGTTCGAAAGGAGTATATAATATGAATACATATAGTGTAATGCGCATGGATACTGCAAAAGTAAAATCATTGATTAAAGATACCCGGGATAAAAAAGAAAAAATGCGATATAGCTTTGCATATGGGCTTAAAATTGTATCTACAGTATTATTTTGCATGATTGTAGTCCTGCTGTTTACCGCACTGTTTGGCTCTGATAACAGTATTGTTGGTGTAATTACTGTAATTGCCGTGATGGTCTTTGAAAAAGCAGATCTGGGTATAAAGGCGAATCATGCAGCGTTAACCTTAATTGCCTCTTTTCTCATTCTGGCTGTTGGTCCGCAATTGGCTTCCAAGGTTTCTCCCGGAGCCGGTCTTGTCATAAACCTAATTTGCATTATGACCCTTCTGATTTTATCCTGCCATAATATTATAATGTCTAACCACTCCACGATTATTCTTGGATACCTGCTGCTGATGGGCTATGACGTAACCGGAGATGCCTATCTGAAAAGGATAGCAGGACTTTTATTCGGTGGTATTATCGTCGCCGCTGTTTTCTATCACAAACACTACAAAATAATATACCGCCGTTCATTTAAGGACTTATTTAAAGAATTCAATTTGGGAACGCTGCGCACACAATGGCAATTGAAAATGGCATTGGGAATTTCCCTATCCCTGTTTCTTGCTGAAATTCTGCATTTTTCAAGACCTATCTGGGTGGGTATTGCCTGCATGTCACTGTTACAGCCCTTTACCCATGATCTGACGTTCCGTGCCTGCAGGAGAGCTCCATTTGTAATTATAGGCAGTATTGCATTTGGCGTCGTTTATTACTTTTTGCCGGACACTTTCATTCCTTTTATCGGAATTTTCGGCGGTCTGGTACTTGGATTATGCAGTTCATATAAATGGCAGAGCGCTTTTAACTGTTTTGGTGCTATCTCCATTGTAGTTCCTCAGTTTGGATTAATAAATGCAATACTGTTTCGAATCATTAATAATTTATTTGGTACATTGTTCAGCATAGCATTTGATAAACTATTTACCTTATGTATCAATCTTGTTAACGTTATCAAAATCAAGGTTCTGGCTAATGCCACATAATTTTATTAAAAATACCCTGTAAAATTCTCTTCTGTCTGTAAGAGAATTTCACAGGGTATTTCAGGGGTTGTGTCTATGTCAATATCGTAATTAGGGGTCTATCTGCCAAAAAACATATAGAGATTAATAAGTAAATAACTGTGTCCAGTATCCTGTGCCATTACTGTTCACATGATAACCTACACCAATATACTTAAAGTTTTTATTTAAAATATTTGCACGATGTCCATCTGAATTCATCCAGCCGTTCATTACTTCTTCCGGACTTCTCTGTCCCCAGGCAATATTCTCACCTGATCCTCTGTAATCAACGCCATTTTCTGCCAATACGGTACTAAAACTGCTGCCATTTGGTCTTGTATGAGAAAATGATTTTTCAATTTCTTTTGCACGTACCTGTGCTGCTGTCTGCAGGTTCACTTTTACTTCTAACGGAGCAAGTCCGGCTTTTGCACGCTCCTGATTTACCAGATCCGCAACTTTTCTGGCTGCACTGACATCCTGGCTTCCGTCTGTTTCCGGAGCATTAGTCTCTGGCGCATTCGTTTCCGGCGCATTTGTTTCCGGGACATTCGTTTCCGGGGCTTCTGTCTCCGGCGCATTTGTTTCCGGAACATTTGTTTCCGGCGCATTTGTTTCCGGCGCATTTGTTTCCGGGGCTTCTGTCTCCGGCGCATTCGTTTCCGGCGCATTTGTTTCCGGGGTCTCTGTCTCCGGGTTATTAATATCAGGGCAATTTGTAATCTCCGAAATATTAATTCCCAGCTTTTCCAACTCAGCTTTAATGTCGCTGTTGGATATATCTATCTGTTGTACAATTGCACACCCATTTGCTTTTGCCTGTTCCAGAGCCGCATTTAATTTTCCGGCATCCATATCCATTACAGGTGCCCCAATTATTGCAGTTGCTAATAATGCTGATAACATATTACTACCTCACTTTCTTATTTGTTACATTTGTGTTACGTTTGTGTTACAAAATATATATTATCATAGTTGTCACATCAAGACAATGGTACTTTCTGGGATTGAAAAAAGGAACATTCCAATGTTCTGAAACGTTCCTTTTTTGATTACACTCTTAAAATATTGTGTATTACCTTATTTTTGATAATTCTCTTCACTTTTAAGATATCCTTTTAGTATGCGATTTATAAACTGGCTTAAAGAACGGTCTTCTTTCTCAGCCAACTGCTTTAGCTCAACTATAATATCTTCATCCAGTGTAATACTTACTTTTGCTTTTAAAGGTTTCATTTCTCCCATTGCATACCACCTCATCTCCTAATATAGCATTATCTGCGATATAATATTGACTATTCGTATAAAATAGTATAAAGTAGTATTTATCAATATAAATATAAGGAGGATAACAACTATCGATGGATAACCATGTATTAGCAAGAAATCTAACAGATTTAGCCACTATGACAGATACCAGTTTTTATTTTCATTATTTACAGGCTTCCAGTGCATCGGAACTTTCCCGATTTATTGAATTAGTACCTGACTTCCTTAATGATGACATCGCGCAAAATCCCCATAACAAAGATACAGAATATGCAATACAACAGATATTGGAGAAATTTGAAAGAAGCGCATAACTTATATATTTAATGGAATATTTTTATAAATATCAGATACATAAAGGCAGCTGTCATACACCAGGGACATTCTAACGAATCTAACACCCTACCGTATTGCGGCTGCCTTTATCTTTCAAATTTTTACGTTCCCTTAAATCTCCTTATAAAGCATCTCAACTATCCCAGCTTTTTACTTTAATGCCCTTTATATTACCGTAACTTTACAATTATACATTATATTATCTGCATTCGCTGCTGTGACTCTGCAGCACAACTTTAGCCGTTACCTTTCCTTAGGCGTTGACAAACGCCGCAACGATCTCATTACTACTCCCATCCACGAATATTAAGACACACAGGAAAACGTGTCCGAAAGATGCTTGAACCTGACTGATTTTTCCAATATGCTGAATGCAGCCACTCAATTTGGATTCGTAGCGGGGTTACATTACGATCCTGAAATTAAGGTTACAGACCGCTGATTGAAGCTGTCAGGCGGGTGCTCTTTACATTACATTTCTTATCCACTACCTGCCATGATCTGGATTAAAGACATTATAATATATTTTAATTCTGTTGTCACTGATTGTATTTTGGGGTTATATCTGATCTTTGCAGAATGACGGTCAATAAAACGCCATGCACATACCGGAAACTGCTTACCTTTGTACTCGTTTCTGTTACTGCTTGAGACATTAAAATTGACTTATCCTCTTTTCTTCTAATAATCAAACATAGTTAAATATTTTGAATTGACATTACTTTAAGACTCAGATAAGATGTAAATACAAAAAGGGTGTTGCCGATAGACGGTCAGCCTAATTTAAAGTTTAAAAAAAGTGACCTTACCTTTCGACTAGGGCGGTCACTTTTTTGTGTGGTTTATGTAGGCTACTAAAATTGACACAATGATTCCAAGAATCATTAAGACAATGGAGAGCAGTTCAAAATCACTCATAAAGCCAGCCCCTTTTCCCAGATTTCCCCTTGTGAAGATTTCTATGTAATCAGAAGGTTCAGTCCCTCTGTTAGAGGGCTCGCCTACCCGTTATGGCAACACCTATTTGTTTTCGATCAGACACATTTGTAAATGGCAACGAATTTTTCATATTCATAACCATTTCTCCCTTATTCGGTAATTTTTTTAATATTACCTTATATTCAGGGCATAAACTTTCATTATGTATTAATGAGTTCTTTTTATGTCTTAGCACTTAACTGGAATGACGTAGAATTTGAAAATGAGATATTGGATATTTCAAAGACGGTCTGTTTTATAAGCGTGACAAGCAGGGTAGAAGTCGCAGAAAGGTTTTTGATATTGGTACAACAAAGACTGCACATTCCAACCGGGAAGTACCTCTGACCGAAAGAGCCGGAGTTGAACCTGACAGAGTTCATCCACATCTGCGCAGAAAGACAGATACCACAGTCTTACATGTAGCAGGAATGAGGACTCCGATATCACAACTACTGCACAATGTTACATTATTTCAACAGAAGCAGAAAAGGAACATGGTCAAGGATCAGGTGGATCATAACGATTTACAAGTGGAATAAAAGAAAAATCATAGCCTATATGAATTGTTTGATTTTTAAGAGATAGGATATTGTTTCGTCCTAAGGTCGATTTGAAATAAATCTGATTACAAGAACAATAAATAGGGGCTTAACATTTATTTAAAGCTATGCTATAATGACATTAAAGAAACAACCGCCCACATGGTGGTTGACCTCATTAAGGATAGAAAAGCCACCCATTCCGGTCAAGTTCAGGGTGGTTTTTCTATGTAAATGGAACTTTGATTCAAGAGTATTTAAAAGCTGGAAAAGAAGTGAGAGTTTTATACTATCCTGATATGGTGAATCAACTTTTTAATTTAATTATTGATACTACTAAGGATAAAAGAATTAAAGGAAATGACTTTTTTTTCTTGACCAAGATGGTCACAGAGTAAATGAGCGAGCAATAGATACCCGTATTCGTAAATATTGCAGATATGCGGGAATAAACACTCGTGGCATGCATAAAACACGGACCACCTATATTTCTACCTTGTTAGAAAAGGGAATGTCACCCAACATGGTCAAGGACCAAGTTGGGCATAACGATTTACAAACTACATTCAACAACTATTATTTCAGTCTAACCAGAGATGAGGAAAAAGCCAAAAAGTTGAATGATATCTTTAATAAACAAGTGGAATAAAGTGGAATAAAAGAAAAAGCCCCGAAAACCTTAGTTTTCAGGGCAAAACAAAAGCGCGAGACGGGACTCGAACCCGCGGCCTCGACCTTGGCAAGGTCGCGCTCCACCAACTGAGCCACTCGCGCATAATCATCTTTCGATGAAAAGCGGGTGATGGGAATCGAACCCACGTATCTAGCTTGGAAGGCTAGTGTTCTACCATTGAACTACACCCGCATATGAAATTGTGTGTTGCTTTTGCTTTCGCAATGCCCAGAGCCGGAATCGAACCAGCGACACGAGGATTTTCAGTCCTCTGCTCTACCGACTGAGCTATCTGGGCTTAAAGACTGCTGTTCCTGTTGTTTGCTTTTCTGTATTTGTTCCGTTCAGCAACGTAGATAATTCTACAATGATTTCTAAGATTTGTCAATACTTAATTTGAATTTTTTTAAATTATTTCTAATGGAGGACCACAACGCTTTTAATTTCGTGGTCCTCCGGCATTTTACTGCTTATTTGTATGCTGGTAAGCAACCTGATAAAACAGCTTCTGGGAATCCAGCGCTACTTCTGATGCTGCCACTTTCTGATAGGAACCATCTTCCATTTGCTCTCTTGCTTTTACATTATCATTTAGCATTGTAATAAACATTTCATGTATTCTCACTTTTAGATGGGTATCATAAATTGGTACTGCTACTTCCACTCTGCGCAGTGTATTCCTGGTCATAAAATCAGCTGATGCTATATATATTTTTGCTCTATCCCTGTCACCAAAAATATAGATTCTGGAATGCTCCAGGTATCTGCCAACGATGCTGATTATCTTTATCTGATCTGTCTGCCCCGGAATACGGGAACGCAGGCAGCAGATTCCCCGTACAATCATCTCTATCTTTACTCCGGCCCTTGATGCCTCTATTAGTTTATCAATAATTTTCTTATCTGTCAGGGAATTTAATTTTAGCCCGATATATGCCTGTTCGTTATTTTTTGCTGCACGGATTTCTTCATCCATCATCTCCAGTACTTTGTTTTGCAGGCATTTGGGGGCTATCAGAAGATGTTCTGCTGATTCCACTACTTCTCCCATAGCTAGTGCCTGGAAGACTCCGGCTGCCTCTATACCTATTCTGTTATCCGCAGTCATCAGGGATAAATCCGTATAGAGGCGGGCTGTCTTTTCATTATAGTTTCCAGTTCCCACCTGTGTAATATATTCAATCTGGCCTTCTCTTTTCCTGGTAATCAGACAAAGTTTGGAATGTACCTTTAGCCCGTCCACGCCATAGATGACATGGCATCCGGCCTCTTCCAGCCTTCTGGACCACTCTATGTTATTTTCCTCATCAAACCTGGCTTTTAACTCTACCAGGACATCTACCTGCTTACCGTTTTCCGCGGCTTCTACCAGGGCTCCAATGACTTCACTATGCTTAGCCAGGCGGTAAAGAGTCATTTTTATTGATACAACATAAGGGTCCTCCGCTGCCTGATTCAGCATCATAATAAATGGTCTGATGCTCTCGTATGGATAAGACAGTAACATGTCATGCTCCAGTATCTGATCGATGACCGGTCTTTTTTCATCTACAGCAGGTGATTTTTGAGGGATTCTTTTTTCAAAAAACAATTCGCTTTTCATTCTAAGCTGATCCTGAATCTGGAATACAAAAGAAAGATCTATTGGTGATTGGGACACAAATACCTGCTCTTTTTTTAATAACAGGTGTTCACACAGCTTAGCCGTCATCTTATGATCCAGCTCCCTGCTCAATTCCAGCCTTACGGGACAAAGTCTTCTTCTGAGTTTTACAACCTCCGCCATATGCTCCCGATAATCCAGATCTTCATCAAAGATACTATCTGCATCAATATCAGCATTTCTGGTTATCCGAATCAGAGACTTTGCACTCACCCGATATTTATTGAATACTTTTGGCAGAAAATGAAGAATTAATTCTTCTACCAGCAGGAAGCTTCCAGCTCTTCCCGGAATAGCCGTGAGTCTTCCGAATACTTCACTGCTGCAGGGAACAATACCAAATTTTTCACGGTCTGTTTTTGTTTCTAATACTGCTGCAGCATAGATCTCGTTATTTTTCAGAAATGGAAACGGCTGTTTTTTCCCTACCACCATGGTGGATAGAAGCGGCATAATCTCCTGTTCAAAGTAGCGCTCCAAATAATCAATTTCCCCGGTTGTCAGTTCTTTAACTTTGACCATTTGAATTTCTTCTTTTTCCAGAAGTAGCATTAATTCCTCATAAATCTGGTCTTTTGCTTTTCCCAACTCCCTGACCCGTTTGAAAATGGCCTCCATCTGCTCCTTACTGGTCATCTGCGTTTTATTTTCCCTGATTTCTTTTGATAAAAGCATCTGGTCATGTAGGGAACCTACCCTGACCATAAAAAATTCATCCAAATTGCTCTGAAAAATGGACAGAAAAGTAAGGCGCTCACAAGTGGGCACCTTTGGATCAGCAGCTTCTTCTAATACACGTTCATTAAATTTCAGCCAGGATAATTCCCGGTTTTCAAAGCAAGACATCTCATTTCCTTTCATATCTTTATCTTTTATGTCTTTATGTTTTTTATCTTTATCTTTCATGTCTTTATCTTTCATGTGGCTCACATCCTCATTTTCTTATCTCTTGTATATGACCTCTCACATTTGCTGTTTAACAGACTTTATGACCATTCGCTGTCAGCTTAAACTTCGACCCCAGCATTTCGGCTGCACGCTTGCACATCAGCATCCGCTGCAAAAAGATTTCAAAATAATCCATAATTGAACAAATACTTTCATCCAGTTCCACACTTAGCTGGATTGTCTTTGTCTCAGTCTGAATGGTCAGTTCTGAAGTAACTGCTGCATAGTTTACCCGGTCGTGTTTATCAAAACTTTCTTTCACTGCATTTCTCACACGGTTCCTTCTAACATCTGTCTTATCAGCCAATATGACAGCAGCTGATACCGCATCTACTGCCGTTCCTGTCTTCTCATCATGCTGCCCTATGGCACTGACAATCGTAGCTGCATCTTCCGGCGGAATATCGTACTGGCGAAGCAGTGTAAATGCCATAATTGCACCGCTGTGGGCATGGTCATTCCGATTGATACTGTTGCCGATATCATGCATATAACCTGCAATCTTAGCAAGTTCAATGTCCTTTTTGCTATAGCCCAGTTCTTTTAAAATTCTTCCGGCGATCTGCGCTACCTTTACTGCATGGCTCAGAGAATGCTCCGTATATCCCAGCACACCCAGATTGTCATTTCCCTTTTTTATATATGCTCTTATTTCTTCTGATTCCTTGATTTTCTTATAGGTAATCTGCTCCATATATCTCCTTTGTTAATAGTACAGTATTGCGTAAATAACTGCGGATACCTGATATCCGCACATGTTATCTGCAGGATCCTGCACCCATTTCACTGCAGCCGCTTCCAATATCTGTCGTTAACTGTGCTTTCGGGATAACACGCTGCACTATGTATCATAGCAGTACAGATTTTCTTTCTCTATCCGGGCTTGGTTAAGAATATGTAAAATATATGTAATGTTACTGATTCTTTTATTACTTAACATTATCTCCAGTTTTCTCTTCGGCAAACCATCAAATACCTGAAAAGTTTGTATATTCTTAGCCTTCTGCCCTGTCTTAACGCAAAAAAATATGCTATGCATATTACCGCTGATAATAGCAAAGCATATTTTAGAATTTAGTCTTTGGAGCCCTCTTCTACAATTGCTGCCCCCCAGGGTTTCAGATTAATCATCTCTCCCGGTTCCACAGAATTATGATTTAACAATTCTACCCCCTTGGGATGACTGTATTCTACCGTTCTTTCTTCCGGTGAATAATTAAAATAATAACGGATTTCTTTTCCCTGCTGGTTTATCCCGCTTCGGATTATAATAGGAAATGCTACTTGTTGATCCGCTGTCCACAGGCCTGCATTTTGATACGTATATTTAATAATATTTTTCAATACTTCCGCTGATGTCATACATCCAATATAAACTGCAGTCCCTTTTCCGTATCCATTAACCGTAACAGCTGCGTATTCATTCCATGCCGCATGCTCGTAAGATGCAAGCACTTTTGCGGTATCCGTTTTTAATAATTCCATAAACCCATTCACTTCCAGATTGGTTTGCTGATTTAATTTGTCTTCCGGCATTACGTTCTCCAGCATGTCATTATCCGGCATATTATTTTTCAACCGCACATTTTTCGGAAAGGTAAATTGACTGTAATTTACGCCCAGACATTTACTGAGAATCCCAGGCTGCTGTTCAGTGCGTACTTTTACGTTCTCATCTGTAAAACCGCTCTTAAACGTAGTGACCAGATGGCCGCCCTGGTCCACAAAGGAATTGATCCTCTCTAAAAGAACTGACGGTGCACTGTAAAGTGCCGGAACGATCAGTACCTGATACTGCTCCAGATTATCGGATTCCGGAAATATGAAGTCACACTCTATATTGCTTTGATACAGTACATCATAGATCCAGCGGACCACATCATTATAATAAAGCTTTGGCGCCGTGGATGCTCCCATGTCAATCGGGAACCATTTCAGTGCTGTCAGGGATTCATTACTTACCAGTATTGCCGTCTTATTCCGCTTCTTTAAATTTACCAGCTTTGTCCCAATCCTTTTTAGCTCATTGCCTATAATTCCCGCTTCCTGATAGGTTGCATTTTCCTTAAAATCATGACTGAGCAACCCTTTCCAGTAAGTCTCCATAGAATTATGAATGGAGTGCCAATGCCAGTACATCACTGCATTTGCACCGCTGGCGAGGTGGCTGTAAGCCTGGAGCCGCAGCTGCCCGGGATAGGGCACCCAGCATGGAAATCCCTGAGCTTCGGTCTCCAGCACCAGATAATTATCCTGTTTAAGAGATCTGGTAGAATCCCCGCCAAAAGCAATTTCTGCACCGGTCAGATCGTCCTGGGTAGGATGGTAAATATCGGTTCCTGCCACGCTCAGGCATTTCGCTGCCTGATAATGATTTACATCGGGCTGTACCCCATAGGAATACCCTCTCCATTCAAAATCAAAGTTTTGTGTAACAAACTGATTTTCTCTTTTATACTCTGCAACAATTTGCGACTGCCATTCCAGAAATTCCACCACAAGAGACCTCTGGAATTTCTCAAACTCCGCTCCCAGGCTTCCATTAATTGTGCCTCTGACATCCGGAAAGTCTTCCCAGGCATTAATACGGTTGCTCCAATAATCCAGACCAAATGCCTGGTTCATAGCTTCCAGGTCATTGTGAAATTTATTTCTTAAATACTTTACAAACCGCTCCTGTACATTTTTTCCGGCAGTTCCATAATACTTGGTTTCATTGTCCAATTGATAGCCAATCACGCATTTGCGCTTTGCAGTACACTCCATCAGCTTACGGATAATACGTTCGGAATAAAAGAGATAGACCGGGTTGGTAATATCCATAATCTGTCGTGGTCCATACATTCCTTTACCTTTAACAGTAGTTGCCAGTACATCCGGATAAGCTTTTACCATCCAGGTCGGCACTGCATAGGTGGGGGTGCCAATGATTACAGATATGCCGGCTGCTTCCATAGCATCCATCACCCGCTCCACATGGGTAAAATCAAAAACGCCGTCCTGGGGTTCACAAGTACTCCAGGTAGATTCGGCAATCCTGACCACATTAATTCCCGCCTGCTTCATCATTTTAATATCCTGATCCAGCCGTTCCACGGGCATATACTCATCATAATAAGCCGCTCCATAAAGTATCTGATCCATAAAGAAAACCTCCTGTATAATATCATTTTCTGATATTTTACCAGACTGCATTTCCAATATATATCACAAATCTTGTATAAATACTATTAATCTTATATTTACACGCCTGAAATCTACTTTTGCAAGCAAATGTCATTCCCCATAACTGCAAATCTCTTTCGATACTCCCCCGGAGTCATCCCGGTAACTTCCTTAAAAACCTTCCCAAAATGGCTTTGGGAATGAAATGCAAAGTAATACCCGATTTCTTTGGCTGAATAATCGGTATAACGCAGCAGATTTTCACTTAGTTGAATCCGATTCTGCATAATATAACGCTGCAGGGTGATTCCCTCCGTCCGGTGAAACAAATCCGAGAGGTAATCTGCATGAATTCCCAATTCCATTGCCATATCCTGCACACTGATTTTCACATGCATATTTTTAAAAATGTAATCTTTTGCACGTTCCACCAAAGGATTGATGTCTCCTTTTTGCTTCACTTCCCACACCTGGAAGGCAAAATTGTACTCTGCCTTTCGCATCAGGGCACCTATTTCCATTACGCTCCCCATATCTTCTATTTTCTGAATGTAACCATCAACCATGGTAAATGCAAGCTCCGGAAGTATGCCCCCCTCAATTGCAGCTCTGGATGCAAGTGTAATGACACAGATTGCCAGATTTTTTGCCTGTCGCAGCTCGCTTCTGGCAAGTTTGCCCACTTTGCCGGGATAAGTTTCCGCCAGGCTCTTTTCCAGCATCATGCAGTCTCCCTTTCGAATGCTGTCCATTTCCCGTACTTCCTGACTGTATGGGTTATGGGCAACTGCCCTCTCCTGCCGGTCAAATATTTCATCTGATATTTGTTTTGTGGAACCAGCCAGGCTTTCTTCTTTTAATCCATTCCTCTGCCAAAGCTCATAACGGGAAATTTCCTGATTATTTAATAATCCGTTTAACATTAAAATGCCCGCACCAAATGTCTCCATATCCACTTCACCCACACGATAAGCTTCTTCGTGATTCATTTTGTGCTTTCTTGCCAGGCTGCGGCTCACATCTCTTCCGGCACGGCCTGTGCAGACCGGTCCTGCCACGTAGGCATTATCACGGGAATCCCAGACGATTCCATATAAAATCTGACACGGCTCCTGAATAATTAAGGGTATGCCTGTCTGCTCTCTCTTCCGTAATTCCATCCGAAATGAGCTATCGCAGACCAGAGGATCCTCATGATCCTCCATGCCGCCATAGCTCATTATTATCGTACCATTTTTATCCATAACACGAATCGGTGCATGTATCATAGTTACCAGCTGACTGCAGGTATATTCTATTGACATTCCTTTTCCTCCTGTGATGCAGCAGTTGCTCCGTTATTATAACATACCGTGGTCTTCTAAAAATTTTAAAAACTTTTTTTCACTCAGTATCTCGTTTGTGACAAATTTTCCCTCATGGAAAAAGCTGTATGTCGTAAATGGAGAGGGTGCATTTTGAGCCTGCTGTGTTGTTTCTATTTTACACAGTTTGACATCGGTACCGTGCTCTCTTGCTATTTTCTGAATGAAAGGTGCATATTTATCCGTATGAGGACATTGATTGGTATAGTAGAGCACCATGCCCTTTTCATCTGTCTCTCCTGCCTTTGCGCATTCCTTAAACCAGGGAACCGGTGCATTTTCTTTTAATGGTAAATATAAAAGCTCATAATACGGTGCTGCAGTATCGGCAGTCAAAAACCCTTTGTACTTTAAATACTTGGGGTCGGATAAAAAAGGCATTTTCTTCTTTGCTGATAATACCGTTACACCATTCATTTTCTTTTCCCGTGCTTCTTGGATACAGGATTCCAACAGTTGATCAGCATACCCCTGTCCTTTGAACTGACCGGATACCCAAAAGCAGTTAATATGCAGATAATTGGGAGCTTCCATCGGTAACCACGCTTTTTCAGCCGGAATATATTCTATAAAGACTTTTCCTCTTTCATTTAGTTTACGAAATACCAAACCATCTGCAAATCGTTCCTTCATCCATGCTTTCTTAGATGATACGCAGGTTTCCCCTTTTTTATCTGAAATTGCACAGCAGATATGCTCCTTATCAATATTTTCTATATTTACCGTTATTAATGCCATCGCCCTGTCTCCTTTACCTGATGCATTTATTTGTGGTGTCTTGTCATTTTCTTGTTTTATAACTATAGTTTACGACACAGAATATGACAACTGTGTGTCATATTATAAATTATCACCACAGACTTTTAAACTCAGCCTCTCTTATAGCAATGCCAGGAATATATTTTCAATTCGGAATTTATTTTTTCTATGGCTTTTGATATGAGCAGCTCCTGTTTTTTTCTATCCTGGATATTCTGCAGTTTTAAATTCAGACTTTCCAGATAGGACTTCCGGTTTGTACTTGCTTTTGGCAGCATGGCTTCGTTCCCTTTCAACTGGGGCAGATCCCAGGATTCTCCAATCGCCGTCATTCTTACTGTCAAAGGTCCTTCTTTAGAAGTCAGACTGCGCCTGTGGAGCTTATCATCCAGCGTACCCTGTCTGGGCGTTCCATCCTTTTCAAAGTTTTTTCCGCCGTCCCTTCTGATTTCTCTTTCCTTCACCGCTTCCATATGCAGCCTTTTATGTTCCCGATTGACCTCAATTACTTCTCCTGATTTTTGAACAATTTTCTGTACGCTCTCTTTTTCTGCTTCCCGCTCCCGGTAAGGATTTTTATCAAATATTCCGGAGTCAGCATTATACTGATACGCCCTTTTCTTACTTTTCAGAATTTCTTCCACATCTTCTATAAATTGGTTTTTACAGGTTTCAAATGGGCAGTTTATTTTACCCGACGGATCTATGGTTATCTCTTCCAGTTTAAAAGATTTTGTAAATACCCTTTCTGACTGATTAAAAGGTATGGTACAACGCTGCTTCAGCCGTATCTCCTGATCTTCCATATCCAGCAGCAAAATAATTCCCTGATTAGAATAGATCAGATATTCAAACGTTGCCAGCACATCATCTGCATATTTTTTCCCATTTAAAAACCAGAGATCCATAATTCCCTCTTCTTTATAATACGCATGTTTCTTTTCCCACAATTCCAGTTTTACATCCTGTCCTGCATATTCCAATACCATTTTCATATTCCCATCTTTTATAAATATATCCGATATATATTTACCGCCCTGACGGCTGCATGTAATCTCTGCATTGGGAAAACTTCTCTTCGCTGCCTGAAACAGCAGCCGCCTTGCCAGCAGATGCCGGCTCCCCTGCCCATTGGTGCGGACGGGACAATTCGCATTTTCATGGTGCCGGAAATAAGGTTCCACTTTATTCCCCGCACATAAAACCAGGTATTCTCCGCAGTCCGGACATACAAACTCATTGTTCTGGCTTGCTTTTCTCATTTTCAGCCTGGTTTCTTCATAATAATTTCCCTGGGCATCTTTTAACTCATAGACACACCACAGCTCGTTTTTATAGCAGGCATTTTCCTGTGTTATCATAACGTTCCTCCTCACAAACAATCTCCGGTAATAAATGCTGCGGTATTGAAAATATATAAAAATATTCTTACTTTCTAATTTAGCACACCACTCCCGCAATATCAATAAACCTGAATATTTTTATGACTTATTTTTTATATATTTTGTATCGTATATCTCCCTATATTTTATTTCTGATATTCCTCTTGACATTGCGACACACGTGTCTTATAATTCTTTTAAGAGACACATGTGTCGCATTATTAAATTCATAATAACCAAAGATTGATCTAATGATAAAGAAAATCGCTTTTACACTACTAATTTAGGAACAGCACAAGCCGGCTTGCGCTATTCAGGGGGTAAAAAATGAATAGAAGAGGAACCGAAACCCGCAGACTAATTCTCAAGAAATCATATCCGCTTTTTGCGGAAAAGGGTTTTAAAGAGGTCACCATGAAAGATATCTGTGAATGTACAGGACTCAGCCGCGGCGGGCTATACCGCCACTACGACAGTACGTCCCAGATATTTGCTGAAATATTGGATGAACTATTAAAACGCCAGGAAGATGAATTTTCAGAAAAAATCAAGAAGAAGGAATCTGCAATCTGTATTCTTAACGACGTCCTGGAACGTTACCGCCTGGAAATGTTGGATACCGGTAATTCACTAAGTGTAGCCATCTACGAATTTTACAGCCTTCCCCAGTCAGAACATATTCCAAATGCCCTGCTGGAACAATATCTGCTGTCTAAAGAAATGTGGAGCAGATTAATCCAATATGGGATAGAGCAGCAGGAATTCAAACAGGTGGATATTCCGGCTGTATTTGATCTGATTGTATTTTCTTATCAGGGTGTACGAATGTACAGCCGTCTTATGCCCCTTGGCAAAGATATTCCGGACCGCATTGTAAGACAGATTAAAGAATTGCTTCTGCCGCCTGAAGGCGCATGATACAAAACAAATTCAAAACAACTTTAAAACAACCTAAAAAATATTTCATTTCACTGAATAAGGAGGATTATTATGGCAGTAATTTTGGAAAAATTTGATTCATCCAAGACCGCATTTATCAATCCCTGTGATTTTATAAAACCCATAGAGCATTTTCCCGAGATCTGTATCTCCACTTTTTCTAATGATATTATCGAGAAGTTTGCCTCAAGAGATGGGGTGGAGGTAATTGCCCATCTGTACTCAGCTAACGGAACACTGCCCGTATATAAGACCAGTTATGGCGGCGTGGATATTGCGTTCTATCTTTCCAGAGTCGGTGCTCCCGCCTGCGTTGCAGGCTTTGAAGAAATAGTCGCCATGGGTGCGCAGAAATTTGTATTATTCGGGTGCTGCGGTGTCCTGGATGATACTGCCGTAGGATCTAAACTCATCGTTCCTACTTCTGCTGTCCGTGACGAAGGCACCAGCTATCACTATGCTCCGGCTTCCTTTGAGCTGTCTGCTGAACGATGGACAACTGATGTACTGACCTCTTGTCTGGATAGATTCGGATGCTCCTATGTAAAAGGAAAAATCTGGACCACAGATGCCATATACAGAGAAACACCGGACCGCATTGCCCAGAGAAGAGAAAATGGCTGCATTGGTGTGGAAATGGAATATGCCTCCATGCTGGCTGTTTCACAATTCCGAAATATCCCTTTCATCCAATTTTTATATGGGGCGGATAACCTGGATTCCGATTGCTGGGAACCGCGGGATCTGGAACTCTATGGCCTGTCAAATGCTGAAAAATACATGGCACTTGCATTTGAATGCGGCCTTGCACTTGTCTGAAAATTGCTTTCTGACACGCTCTTGCACTGTAACACTGCCGATACAACTTCTATACACTCTCAGGTATGTGATAATACCGGAAACATACATTTTTTCTCCCGGAAAAATTCCGCATCTTTTCCTTTACCGAATAATAAGGTCTCTTCCTCCTTTACTTCATCAATCCTAAATCCATCTTTGTCCTCTGGCGTAAACATTAGCTTAACCTGTGTAATGGTTTCATTCGCCAGCATCTCTATAACCTGTGATAATGATACTTTTTTCTGACAAAATACTTCCGCCAGAATCAGCGTATCATCCTGATACTCTGCAAAGACAAGCGTATCCGCCTCTTCTATATAGTAAAGCTGCTCTCCATAAAACATCATTGCATAAAACATGTACAGTTCTACGTTGTTAACCATTGTCAGGCTGGAGAATGGATTTTCCAACTCCATATATTTCATTGCCAGCACTTTGTCTTTAGCCCTGTTCAGATCCAGCTTCCTTATATTTATCGGATTCTTATTTTGCTGACCTCTCATGATTTCTTTTGAATAATAGTACTGTGTTATTTTCTCAAATCCATATTTGGGATAAAAATCTAAAACGGTATCATTTGCAAATAGATAGATCAGATCAAATCTGTCCCTGTACTCTTTTAGTACTTTTTCCATTATTAGCTTTGCAAATCCCTGTCCTCTGTATTTCTTTGCCGTCATTACCGTTCCCAGCTGGAGGTAAGTCTTACGCTGGCCAAATACATTCAATTCCATAATATTTGCCGAGATATTAGCTGCTATTTCCCCCTCACACATAACCACATACGGCACATGCTGTTTCTTCCAGAAGCCCTCCTGATACCATTTTTCAAACTGAAATCCAAAAACAGATTCGGTCAGGCTGTTATAGGCACTGCGCATATTAGCATCCTGAGGGTCGACAATTTTTATTTCCCATCTCTTTTCTATTGGTATACTCACTTTATACTCCTCCTGTTATCCTACGAATTCTATATTTGTAATAATTTTGTTTTATTATACCTTATAATCATCGCCGGGACATCCATTATTGTATAAATTGTTCTATTTCTTTTATGCGTTCATTGTTATAATAAGCAAAAAAGAACTGTTAAGGAGATAACATGGAGATACGAAATACTGCAACTGATATCAGGCCCGACAAGGGGCTATCAATCGAATGGGATCATATTGAATTGCTGGAATATAACCGGAATCTGCAAAAAGATCTTCTCCAATTCCTGGAGAATTGTATGCCCGAATCAGGAAGAACTTTTGAACCCCTGGGAAGGCACCAGGCAGTAAATGATATTCCATATTCTTATGATGCTTTCTGGTATCTGACAGATGGAGGTCAGATTATAGGCACCGTTGCTGTTAAAAGTCTTTCTCCCGATACCTGCGAACTGAAAATGATGTATTTGTACAGCGCCTGCCAGGGAAAGGGCTTAGGCCAGAAGCTTTTAACTCACGCGATCCGCTATTCTGCTGCGCAGGGGTATAGGAAGATGTTTCTGGATACAACACAGGAAAGCCGATCTGCTATATCCCTATACCAAAAAAACGGATTCCATGAAATTTCCCGTTATAATAATAATCCGTATGCTGATGTATTTATGTTGAAAGATCTGTGCTAATCAGTTCACATTAACCCGTACTACAGTGAACAATTCCAGCTTGAATTGTTCACTGTAGCACTAATTTTGTAAATGAACCCTGGCATGTAAAATCCAGCTTATGCATCGCTCTTGTACATGCCACATACAAGAGGTTTCGATCCCACTCCATTCTGTAGTTCTCCCAATTGGCAAAGGGTACTGTAACCTGGTCGAATTCTAATCCTTTTGATACGGGAATAGTGGTGACGGTTACTCCGTTTTCAAACTTCGTACTGTTCAAATCTAAATAATGCACTTCACAGTCAGAAGCAAGTTCTTCATATAATAAGGCTGCCTGTGTCTGTGTTTTGCATAATATTCCCATAGAGCCATAACCTTTTTTATGAAACTCATCAATCTTCGTTTTTATAATGGCTATTTCTTCCTCCAGGTTCTGACAGCAGCTAATCGTCGGCTGATCTCCGTGTCTCTCAAATGCCTCTATCTTCTGATTATTTTTAATCCGTCTGGAAAATGCAATAATTTCATAAGTAGAACGATAGCTTTTATTCAGCTCTATAAATTCTGCATTTTTATACAATCTGCAGAAAATCTCACGGGAACACATATTGGAAGGCACCAGTGACTGTCCAAAATCACCCAGTATTGTTTTTTTACAACGAAACAACCGATTGATCACTGCATATTGTACCGGGGTATAGTCCTGCATTTCATCAATTACCACATGCTGAACAAACGAGTATTCACCAATCCCTTCTATTGATGATTTCAAATACAGATAAGGATAAACATCCTCCCATTCCAGAGTATCTTTCTGCTTCATCGAAAACCAGCTTTCTTTTTGAATATATTTATAAAAATCTGCATAAAGAGAAAGTGTACTGTCGGCCAAAAACATAGATCTGAGCTTTTTCCCAATCTCATTCTGACTGGGCAAATTATCCCACCCTAAGTTTTTCGATTTAAATACCTCCCATATATCCTCTGCTATCTGCTTAAACCGCTCCATTACCGGAAGATAGCTGCAGGCATGACAGCGGTCAGCAATGTATTCTCTGGAAATAAAAAATTCCCCAAATCTGCAGTCTTTTATTTCAAAATACCTGTCAACGGCGTAGCGCAGATATTTATCCAGAAGAGCCAGCATTTCCTCTGAACCCTTAAAATTCAGTCTCTTTACATCCTCTGCGTTCTCATTCTCTATCTCTATCCACGATATATTTTTCGTAAAATTGATCTTCCCGTTTAATTCCTCTGCAGCTATCTCTGCAAAACTTAGTTCCATGATAGGTTCTTCCCCTAACTCCGGAAGAACATTAGAGATATAATCTGCAAATACTTTGTTTGGAGAAATAATCACAACATTTGAAGCAGACAGTCTTTCCTTATTTCGATAAAGCAAATACGCTACACGATGCAGGGCAATTGAAGTTTTCCCACAGCCTGCAACTCCCTGGATAATTAATACTTCCGCCTTTTCATTACGAATAATCCGGTTTTGTTCTTTTTGAATTGTTGCGATGATATTTTTCATTTTTTCATCAGAAGTACTGCTTAACTCTCTTTGCAAAATATCATCGTCTATATTCATCGTGCTTTCCAGGACATATTCCATTTCTCCTTTTCGAATCTTAAACTGGCGCCTGCAGGTGATTTCTCCTTCTATGTTACCTATGGGCGCCTCGTAAGATGCTTTTCCCAGCTCATATTCATAATACATATTTGAAATGGGTGCACGCCAGTCAAAAATAAGCATCTGATTCCTATCATCGGTAAACGCATATTTTCCAATATAGATCTGCTCCGGTTCATCATCCCCCTGGTAAAGAAAATTTATTTTGGCAAAATACGGTGAATCCATCAGCTGTCCAATTCTCCTTCTTTTATCCAGTGATAAATTACCTGCCCCTTCTATCTGGTTGATAGACCGCTGATTTGAGAACTTTTCCATAGAATCCAGTTCGTTCCAATATTCCGCCAGATATCGTTTTGATTTCCGGTAATCGTCTTCACATTTAGTGACATCCTCATTGGCTTTATCAAAGGCACTTTTCAATTGTTTTTGTGTAAATTCAAGATGGCTTTGTTCTTGTGGAAAAGGTTCATTCATATTGATTCCTCCTTAGGTGTAATCATTTACTGAGAGACCATATTATACCGCTGATCAAATGTCTGGTGGTATAGTGGAGGGTTTCAGGGCATCTGTATTTCTTAGAGCGTGTTTTCTTGTTATGTATTTTATCCTGCAACATATAATAGAAGAAAAAGAAAAGGAACAGATACCTTTGAGTGAACACTATCCTTTTGTAAATTACCCACTGCCATACAGCTATAATGCACTGGAGCCTTATATTGATGAAAAAACCATGCACCTTCACCATGACCGCCATCTGCAGACTTACGTGGACAATCTGAATGCTATTTTAAAGGCTAATCCCCAGCTGCAGAATATGACATTGGAACAGCTTATTCTGTATGCCCCTACTCTTCCGGCTAATATCAGAACTCCTCTGCTTAACAACGCAGGAGGTGTCTATAATCATCGTTTTTATTTTGATAATATGACCAGCCCCGGCATCGACAGGCCTTTAGGGATATTTGCTTTTTATATCAACCAGGCTTTTGGAAGCTTTCAGAATTTTGAAGACCAGATGGCGGCGGCTGCCCTGTCGGTCTTTGGATCCGGATATGCCTGGCTGGTTGCAGATCATGATGGAACACTAAAGATTATTACTACTTCCAATCAGGATACCCCCCTCTCCATGAATCTGCATCCTCTGCTCAACCTGGATGTATGGGAACATGCCTACTATCTAAAGCACTATAACAACCGGCCTGCCTATATCCACAACTGGTTTCATGTAGTGAACTGGAAAACAGTAAGCCAGAATTATCTTGCTTTTATTAATGGTTATACCTGATTAAGAAACAAATGGGATAATGCAGGAAATACATTTTCCGTCATTATCCCAGCTCTTAAGGCCCTTTTATATCTTTTTCTTCTGACTATCTATTTCTCATCAACACTCTTTTCATTAATTTTGCAATTTCCGATACCAGGATTACACTGAACGCCACTACAATAATTTTGCACCACATCAGAAAATCTAACGGAACCGTACCAAAGAAGGCACCTCCAATCTGTGTGATGATTACCTGAAGTGCAAAGGTCAATGCAAAAACTCCAAGCATCAGCCTGTTAGATGCCAGATTACAGAAGATACTGGTATCGGAAAGCTCACGGCTGTTGAATGCATTGAACAGTTGAAAAACAACAAACAGCGTAAACAGTATGGTAGGCAATTCTCTTTCCGCACCTCCCATAAAATTAAACCAGTGCTGAGCCATAAATACAATTGAAATATATAGCCCGTTTATAACAATTCTTGACATCATACTTTTGGTAACTATGCTGCTATTCCGCCTGGTTGGCTGTTGTTTCATCAAATCTCCCCGGATGGGTTCCAGTCCCAGGGTAAGCGCCGGCGGTCCATCCATGATTATATTAATCCATAACAGCTGCAGTGCTGAAAACGGAGCGGCAAAACCTGCAATAATAGAAGCCAGAACTACAACTACACTGGATAAGTTAACGGTAAGCTGAAATTGAATAAAACGCTGGAAATTCTCATATATCCCTCTTCCCCACTGAACAGCTTTTACAATCGTTGAAAAGCTGTCATCCAGGAGTACAATATCACTTGCTTCTTTCGATACTTCTGTTCCCGATATTCCCATTGCAATTCCAACATCGGCATTTTTAATCGCAGGTGCGTCATTAATCCCGTCTCCGGTAACCGCCACCACATCACCTCTGGATTTTAAAGCTTTTACTACACGCATTTTAATCGTTGGCGTACTTCTGGCTATCACCCGTATTCTGGGCAGTGTTTCTGCCAGCTGCTCTTCGGTTAGACTCTCTAACACTTTCGCTTCTACGGCTATATGGTCATCATCCAACAACTGCAGTTCCTTCGCAATGGCAGATGCTGTGATAATATTGTCACCTGTCAGCATTTTTACATCAATTCCCGCTTTACGGCATTTGTCCACCGCATTACAGACATCCTTTCTGAGCGGATCCGTAATTGCCGAAAATCCATCGAAATGCAGTCCATCTTCCAGAGACTTGCGCTCCTTTTCAAAATCCACAATCAGATCCCCATGACTTTTATGGGCAAAAGCAATTACCCGAAAAGCCTTGCTTTCATACTCAAACATCTTTTCTTGTGCTTTTTCTTTTTCCTCCTTCGATAATGCGCACATTTCCAGGATCTTCTCCGGGCTTCCTTTGGAATAAATATGATATCCCTTGGCATTATGAAGAACAGTCGTCATATTCTTTGTTTCTGAAGAAAAGGGAAATACATAAGCTGCCTGAAAACTGTTTCGTATATTTTTGTAATTGCCTACTGCCTTATTTGCAGCAACCAGCAGGGCACACTCTGTGGGATTTCCAATAAAGTGGTTCTCTCCATCTGCATACCGGATATCCGCCGTACTGTTCATGCAGAAATTGCGGATCAGATGAACATCCTTTACCTGATCCGGATACACCATATTCATATCCTGACAGACTTTTGTGACTGTCATACGGTTCTCCGTCAGCGTTCCTGTTTTATCAGAACAGATTACATTGATGCAGCCAACGGTCTCGCAGGCTATCATTTTTTTCACCAATGCATTCTGTTTGGACATTTTTATAATGTTTATGGAAAGGGATACCGCAACAATGGTAGGCAGTCCTTCCGGCACTGCGGCAACAATCAGTACAATACTTGTAATAAAAGCTTCGGAAATGGTCTCCCATGATGCCGTCCCATGAAAAGTAAATAATAAAACCTGGAGTAAAAATACCACTGCTGCTGCTGCTGCTCCCAAAATCGTAATTTTTTTACCAAGTACCGCTAATTTTTCCTGTAACGGAGTACTTGTTTTATCCTCAGAAGAAAGTTCCGCTGCAATCTTACCAAATTCAGTATGGTCGCCAACTCCGGTCGCTACCATCTTACCGGTACCGCTGGTAATAAAGCAGCCTGAATAAACCATATTCACCCTTTCCGCCACTGGAGTCTTTTCATCCTCAATTATTGCGGTCTCATCCTTTTGTGCCGGAAGGCTTTCTCCTGTAAGCGCAGATTCATCCGCCTGAAGAGAATTGCACTCCAGTAAACGTCCATCTGCCGGAATCCTGTCACCCGTTGCCAGACATATGATGTCACCAGCTGCAATCTCCTTCTGACAGACCATCGCCACTTCCCCATTTCGGATAACCTTTACCATGGTATCGTCTGTTATTTTACTCAGTTCTTCAAATGCCCTGGCACTTCGTCCTTCCATAATCACTGTGATTACTACCGATAAAGCAATTGCTGCAAAAATACCAACGCACTCCAGATAATCCGCCTCTCCCCCGGTCACAGCTCTTGAAATATTCACGCCCAGCGTAATAAATCCAGCCAGAATCAGCATGATAATCATTGGTTCTCTTGCCGCTTCCCAGATTCTCCTTCCTAAAGAAACCGGTTTTTCTTTCTTCAGGATATTGGCACCGTTTTTTCTCCGGCTTTCTTCTGCCTGTTTTGATGTGAGTCCTTTGTCAACATCACTTTGAAAATACTGCACCACTTTGTCTTTCGGCTCCAGATAATATTTCATATCCTTTTTCCTCCTTTTTGTTTTGCAATCAAAAAGACCCAGGTACAGCACTTAAGCTATACATGGGTCAAAAAAAGGCGCATGTATAGTATAAGTCCTATACATGAGTCTCATTATTTAAGGCAAGCCAGACCAAATGGTCAGTATGTTGACTTGACACGTACCTTGCGATACGCCAACTACTCCCTCACGGGTATTTTCAATTGATGCTATTCTATCATTAAGGTTTTGGGTTGTCAATTACTTTTTGTAATGGACAACCTCTCAATTTATGTCCGCTTATGAATAAAAACCATTTGGACTTACAGAATGAAGGGTGATGCTCCTGATCTGAAAGTATACAGCCAGAGTGATGATCTGGAAATCCGGGTTGCCGTACAGGTTAAATAAAAAATGCCGATCCATGGAATATTCTCCTGCGGATCGGCATTTTCATTACATATTACTTCCCAGTTTACCGTGTATTTCTTCCATCTTCTTCTCCGATAATGGATAAGCTATCACGAGAATTGCTGCAGCCAGCAGCATTAGTCCGGGTATCAGAAGAATTATATTCTGAAGGCTCACCAGCTGTGATCCCTCCAGCGCAGCCCCGGCAACGTATCCCATACTGGACAACAGCCAGTTGATCATACCGCTTGATATGGCAATACCAAGTTGAATGGGGAATACATACAGAGACATAATAAATCCGGTTGCATTCAGACCTGTTTTCGCCTGATAATACAGGGAGGAATTTACAAACTGAATCGGACCTGCACATGCATTTAATGACATACCAAAATAAATAAGTACAAAGCCGACACCAAACATAGTGACGCTCGGCGGCATAAAGCGCGGCAGCAGTGCTCCCACTGTATAAAATACCAGTGCCACGATACCAGCGTTCTTAGAACCTGCCTTTTTAATAATAACCGGTGCGATAAGGCTGGACCCAAGCGCTACGACAGAAGCGATAGTCATGGTAACTGTAATTGCACTGAAATCATTTAATATGTACTGATAATAATAAGCAAATGTAGATATGAAAATCATAAATGCCGTAAACTTTAACGTTTCAGATAAAAGCATAAATATTAACGGTGGATTTTTAATAACACAATCCAGCATCTGTTTTGCAGACATTTTAGACTTTTTCACTTCATCGGGAACTTTTCCTTTTACATCATAGATGTCATGTTTTTTTCCTGACCATGCCGTTGCCAGATAGCCAAGTGCCGCCAGTATGGCAATCAGAATCGCTGTATACTGATATCCTTTTGCCTGATTCTCTCCGCCGATCAATAATACGAGGGGCAAAAATGTGGCTGAAAATAATATTTTGGCAATATCCTGGTACTGGGACCGGCGTGTAGACAGCCTCCTTTGCTGGGACGGATCTTTACTGATCACATTCATCAGGGACATCTGTGCATTTCCGCACAAACTGCTTGCTCCTGAAGAAATCGTATATGCCAGCGAGTAAAATATCGCCAGGAATATTCCAGACCCGGAAAATTTAGTGAACGACAAAATTGTAAATACCAGTGATAATGGAACTCCGATAAAGATCCACATCCGGTACTTTCCAAATCTGGAATGCCCATTTTGGACCATCGCCCCCAGAAGCGGTACAATAATTACAAACAACAGACGTACGACGAAGCTGGCCGTTCCAAATACATCGGTTGGAACCAGGGCTATATCCGTCACATAATAATTAAAATAGCTGTTTACCAGGCTATAATACAGACTGGCGGTCAGAGTACCAACGGCAAATGCGCTGACGGTCAATTCGGGTAATCGTTTTTCATTACTCATCTTGAGATCCTCCTCTCAATTCTACAGAACGTATACGTTCTACAAAGCCAATTTTAAAATCTGGTAAATATCCTCTTCCTGTAAAGGAAATGCCATTCCTACTGCCGAAGTTCCTATCATTGCTTTCTCCGCCATGGTTCGCAGGTTTTCATCCCCGATTCCCGCCTCGCTTAAACGGGTCGGCAGATTCATTTCCCTATAAAACTCTTCTAACTTTTTAATCCCTCTATTTATGGTCCACTCTTTTCTAGAAGCGGCATATGCTACGTCAAAAACCCGTTGTGCAATCTGTACAAACCTGTCCGGATCTCTTTTCCAGACATACTTTATCCATGCGGGGAATATGATGGCAAGTCCTGCACCGTGGGCAATATCATAGATACCGCTGATTTCATGTTCAATATTATGGCTGCCCCAGTCTCCCAGCCGGCCTGCCATAAGCATTCCATTGTTCGTAATATTAGCCGCCTGGTAAAGCTCTGCACGAATATCATAATTATCCGGATATTCCAGTGACAGCGGTCCAAAGTGGATAACCGTTTTCATGGCAGCCTCTAAAAGCCGGTCTGTTAAATCCACATTATCTGTATTTGTAAAATAAGCCTCCATCAGATGTGCAAGTATATCTACCGTTCCACAAGCAGTCTGATATGGAGGAAGGGAATAGCTCATTTCCGGATTCAGCATGGCAAACCTGGGAATGATGTAGTCAGAAAACAGACTGCGCTTCAAACCTGTTTCTTCATTTGTTAAAACAGCACAATTAGATGATTCTGAGCCGGTTGCCGGCAGAGTCAGCAAAACTCCGCACGGCAGTGCATCTGTGATAAATCTGGTAAACGTGCCAAAATACTCCCAGATATCACCTTCACATTTAACGCCTGCTGCTATACTTTTCGCCGTATCAATTGCAGACCCCCCTCCAATTGCCAGCACAAAACCAATGTCATGCTCCCTGCACATTTCAATCCCCTCACAGACCTGCTTTAGTCTTGGGTTTGGAACAATGTGATCCAGATCGTAATAAGTGATTCCGGCCTCCGACAAGGATGATGCAACACGGTCATACAGTCCGTTTTCCTTTATAAACGGACCGCCCAATACAATGAGAACACGCTTTGCATACCCTGCGACTTCTTTTCCGATCTCCAGTTCGCAATCTTTTCCAAATATAATTTTACCCGGATTGTGGTAAACATAATTTATCATGACAAATCCTCCTTCCCATTCCTATCGTCATGATTATTTCAGCCAGGCTACGTAACCTGAATTCGGGGCAAATATGCCGCAAAGTAGGGCGTGCAGCTGGCGGGAATGAATTTTCAAACACGCTCTATCGTCTGCCCAGATTATCAAGCAGCCCCATCATGAACCTGCGCCTGGCTGCCGTATCCTCCGGCAGAAAGTCCAGATGCTTTAACAGTTCATCAAAACCTTCCGGATATGTAGTATAGTCAACCTTTTTTTCTTCGCTACTGTTTTCATTTCTGTTTTCATTTTCTGCTGCCATCTTTATTCCTCCTCATCATGGGCGGTATTCGCGAACAAAGTCGCAAACAGCCAAAAGATTTTCGGGATCTGCATCTTTGCGGTACGACATCATCTTATCCTGGCTCATGATAAATCCGCCTTCACTTCCCAGCTCATCACACAGACGTTTTGCATAGTCAAGACATTGCTGTTTCGTTCCGCTGCCCAGCAGACTTGCTTTCATCCCTCCAATCACACAGACGTTCGGCAGTGCCTTACGCAGTTCAAAAATGTCATCCTGCTCTACCAGCATACAGATATGTCCCTTGGGATAATCCTGAAAATACTCAGCAAACCTTAATATACCGCCCTCCACAAAGAGGTAAATCGTCTTGTCCTTTGCCACAATTCCATCCAAAAGTCTCTTAAGCGGCGGCCAGTAAAACATTTCCCATTGTTTTCGGTTCAGGATAGTATGTGCCAGCAAAGCTGTTAAAGCATCAAAGCAGAAATCAGGGTGGCTGCCCGGCGCATCGTTCAGCACATTTTCAATAACCGGATCGGCGCTGATTCGGTCAAGCGCTTCACATGCCTCTTTTACTCTGATGGGATCCTTCCTCATGTCGATGGATAACCCTTTAATTCCTCTGAGTCCCGTAAACAGATATTCGATTCCAAGAGACATAAAACCATTAAACGGACAGATTAAATTTGGAACGCCGTAAACATTTGCCAGTTCATCATTCCTCTTTAAGGATTCATCAAAAAAGATTTTCTGCTCCCATGCACATTGACGCATCAGTGCAGGATCCATATCCGGCCTGAATTTTTCAAACTTTCTGGGCAGTACCTTTTCCCAGATAAACTTGGTGGGATCGGCAATCAGCTCTGGATATTCTTCCGTGTAAAACAGGGTAAAATCCTTGATGGCAAAAATTTCACGCTCATCGTCTATGGTATACAAAGACGTACCCAGGGTTTCCACTACTCTTTGAGGATTTCGTATTCCGGTTTCCTGATAGCCGTCAAATCCGTATTTTTCATGGAATTTCATAACAACATCACGCATGATATCATAGTCATGCGTTGCTTGCGTAAAGGTATACCCTGCATCCAGGATCTGCCATGTCCAGAAATTCGCTATATGCGGAACCCTGTCCGGCTTCTGCTCCATGCGGATCGCATCATGAAACAATTTAATTCGGTATTTTTTTAACTCTTCTTGCGTCATGCCAATTCCTCCTCACCTTATTGGTAGACTTCCTCTGCCCACTTCCGGCAGATTTCAACAGATTCTGCTGCATTAATGCTCCAGGCATCCGCACCTACCAGTTCACAGTATTCAGCAGTAACCGGTGCTCCTCCTATAATCACTTTTATATCATCACGCATTCCCTCGGCATTAAGCGCTTCTACGGTCTTTTTCATTGACTCGATGGCAAGCGTAAGAACACCGGATAACCCGAGGATCTTTGCCTTTGATTCTTTTAATGCCGCAATAATTGTCTCCGGGGCTACGTCGATCCCAAGGTCAATGACTTCAAATCCTGCCGTTTCAAACATACATTTCACAATATTTTTTCCAATATCATGAAGGTCATCTTTAACCGTACAGAATACAAGTTTGCCCAATTTCCCGCTGATATCACCTGCTATAAAAGGTTTTAGCCGGGCAAATGCATCCGACATCAGATCACCGGAATAAATCAGGTCACCCACAAAATATTCGTTGCTTTCAAACCTCTTACCTACAATAGCCAGACCATCCTGGCACGCTTTTACTGCCGCTTCTGAATCCACATTTTCTTCCTTCGTGATCAGATCCAGCTGCTCAAATACCGCATCTTCATCCAGATCTCCCAAAGCCTGCGTAAGTTTTGCATAATCGATCATTTGCCTTTATCCTCCTAACATCGTATTGACGAAAAACAAAGCTAACTTGTGTTTACAAGTTAGCTTTATCATAATGGACTCTCGTCATATTGTCAATGATATATGTGATATAGAAATACGATTTATGAGTATTGCACAAAAATTGACATCTCTTTTTTAGCTTATTTCTGATTTTTCAAATATGCATTCAAATATTTGTTCCAATATGCGCTGAAACCTTCTAGACATTTCCGTAGGAATGCGTCAAATCTTCCGCACACGCAATCAATGCATTCAGATCCTCTTCTGTTGTATCAAATGAAGTTACAAACCTGGAAATTCCAGGCTCCGGTCCGAAATGCTGAAACGGAAACGCATCACATAGCTGCCATTTGATCCTCTCATCCACATGGGCGAACAATTCATTTGCCTGTGGTACAAAGGGCGTCCGAAAGACAGGTAATCCACTCATTTTTTCATACAGCATCATTGCCATCCTGTTGGCATGTCCAGCCATCTCAAGCCACAGGCCGTCTTTTAATATTTCTATGAACTGAGCTGCTATATAACGCATTTTACTTGGCAGCTGTCCGCAGCTCTTCCTGGTGTACTTAAAATTTTCAGCCAGTTTATGATCAAAAAAAACGACTGCTTCTCCGAACATCAGACCATTCTTCGTCCCGCCAAAGGATAGTACATCCACGCCTGCTCCCCAGGTTGTTCCGGTCAGGTCATTTTGGTTTGCGGCAACGGCATTTGCCAGCCTGGCTCCATCCATATGTACAATCATATTGTGATCATGGGCAATTTTACAAAGGTTCTTTAACTCTCCCGGCGTATATACCGTTCCATCATCCGTCACCTGTGTCAGACTCAATACCCGCGGCTTGGGAACATGTTCACTCTGCCATCCTCCTACTGCATCCTCCAGACTCCGGGGACTGATTTTGCCGTCTATAGAAGGAAGAGGAACAAGCTTTGCATTTGCAATGCGTTCCGGTGCTCCTGTTTCAGCAGAATTAATATGTGCACTGTCTGCACACAGGATACTCTGCCAGGGCGTAACCAGATGCGCAAGGGCCGCACAGTTCGTTCCCGTTCCATTAAAGGTAAAAAATACATCTGTTTCTCTGTCAAACAGATGATTAAAAATGCGATCTGCTTCAGCAGTCACCGGATCATAGCCATATCCCGGCACATGCCCGCAGTTGACATCCATAAGCGCCTGCATTACACGTGGATGCACCGAAGAACAGTTATCACTTTCAAATCCCCGCTTTCCATTCATCTCCAACATAAAATACCTCCTATAAAATTATAAGGTTTATTGCTACAAATTTATCTGCAAAATTTGTGCAATTATACTAATTTTATATTTATAAGTAGTGTTTATCTATTTCTATTTGACAATTTTCGACATACATGCTAACATCAGATTTAGACAAAGCAACTTATAAATACAAGTTATACTGAATTATACTTTACTAATTAACAGACGTCAACTAATGAAAATCTGAAAGGGGAGTTCCTTCATGTCCAACTCACAGCAACCAAGCCGTAAGCTGTCACAATTACTGGTCTTTCAATTTGCTGCAGGTTCTTTTGGAGTCGGCCTGCTGTTCAGCCTTGCAAACACCTATTTTATCTATTTTGTAACTGATGTAGCTCTTGTACCTGCCGGTATTATGGCAACAGTTTTCACCTGTACCAGGATCTTTGACTTCTGCTGCACCCCGATCATTGCGGGATTTGTCCAGAATGGAAGATTTAAACTGGGAAAGTACCGCTCCTGGATTCTTTATATTGTACCTGTTACATCATTTTTTACGATACTTTGTTTTTCCAGGATCACCGGTAATCCCATTGTTGTGGCCATCTATTACGGCATTATGTATCTGCTGGCTTATGGACTGTTGGATAAACCGGGCGGCGCTCAGAGAGCTTTGATGACAAGAATGGCGCAAAATGATAAAGAACGTATGATGCTCACCGCCCGTTCTGCACAATTTGAGCAGGTTGGGAACATTGTTTTCTCCCTTATCTGCCTTCCGTTGATTGCCTTAATCGGTCAGGGAAATGAAGCAAAAGGGTATTTTGGTGTAGCGGTTCTGTTTGGATTGACCGGACTTGTATGCTATTACACTACAGCTCATGCCGGAAAAGACTATGACGTTTATTATGACGAAAATTCGAAAGATGATCATTCGGACCGGCTCACAGTAAGGCAGATGATTGACACGGTCATTAAAAATCCCCCACTGATCTGCTGTATGTTAATTGAAGTCTTCCGATATCTCGGATTTATGATTTACGTTTCTACCATGGCATATTATTTCAAATGGTTTCTGGGCGATATGTCAGCAATCACCACCGTGGCTACTGCTGCAACTGTTGTGTGTTTTATCAGCAGCATACTCTCTCCACACATCAGCAGCCTGATTGGGAGGAAAAATTCTTCTATTCTGGCAATGTGCATGTATGCTGTGGGTATGCTGGTTCCCCGCTTTTTTGCAGAGGGCAATCTGGTAGTTTACACCGCCTGCATCTGCCTGGCATATTTTGGCGCCGCCCTTCAGGTCTGTGTCGGAATCGTAATGTATTCCAAAGCAGCTGACTATCACCAGTGGAAAACAGGACTTTCCGCTCATGGATTCGTGATGTCTATCTATGTGCTTCCTGTGGAGATTGGAATTGCATTCAGTGTTATCATTATCGGAATTGCATTAAACGCCATCGGATACGATCCGGCAGCTGCCAGTCTGACTGCTTCCCAGTTATCCGGGCTGAAAAACCTCGTCTTGCTCATACCCGGCATTTTATTCATCATTGCCGCTGTTATTGCCGCGCTTATGCCGCTGAGTGAAAAGAAAATTGCTGAAATGGAATCAGGCTTAAAAGCCAGCTAAGGAGGATATAAGATGATTATTATTGGAGAAAAAATAAATGGAGCTATCCCCTCTTCTGCCGCGGCTATTACAAACCGCGACGAAGATTTTATACGGAATCTTGCAGTCCGCCAGACAGAAGCCGGTGCGGACTATCTGGATATCTGCGCGGGAACCGATCCTTCCTGTGAACTTGAAGTGATGGAATGGCTGATAGAAATCGTCCAGGATACTGTGGAGACCCCTCTTTGTATTGACAGCCCCAATCCGGAAATTCTAAAAGCAGTCATGCCAAAGGTGAAAAAACCGGGCATTATAAATTCTGTATCCGGCGAAGGAAATAAATGCGGGATCCTCTATCCGCTTCTGACTGATAATGAATGGAAAGTAGTGGCTCTGACCTGCGACGACAACGGTATACCATATGATGCGGAAAGTAAAGCAGCCATCGCAGATCAGCTAATAGAAAAAGCAGGCACTTACGGCATTACCCCGGACCGTATCTTTATCGACCCGCTGGTTATGGCTTTAAGCGCTGTTAATGATTCCCTTCTTGTATTTACGGATGCCATACACCGGATTAAAACAAAGTACCCCGATGTTAAGACCACATCTGGACTGTCCAATATTTCCTTTGGTATGCCACACCGTAAAGCGATCAATCTGAATTTCCTCACCCTTGCCATGAATGCCGGGATGGATTCCGCTATCATTGATCCTACAAACCGGGATACCTATACCACTCTTCTGGCAGCAGAAGCTCTGTTATGCAGGGATAAATACTGCCGTAATTACAATACAGCATACCGCAAGGGACGTATCGGACCGATAAAAAAATAGCAAAAAGTGCGCCCGCATATGGAGCGCACTTTTCTATATTAACCAGGGAAGAATCCCGAATGAGCTGTCAGATGGCCACAGTCCGGATGAAGGTAACGTTTTCCAAAGGCAACCGGCCGTTCCATTTCATCATACAGATAACGGTAGATGACCAGTACCGAAGTTCCTTCTTCTAACATCAGCCTCTTTGCAACTTCTCCGGTTACGGCAGCTATGCCAATTTCCATTTTTGTATGAATTGCAAATGTTGATACTTTATTTTTTACCAGATCAGGGAAGTCCGCATACTGAATTTCCATTTCGATTAAAGGCATACCTTTTTGATATGGGAGATACATCAAATCACAAAGCATATTTTTCTTAGTATTATAAAGAATACGCATGATGGACACTACGCGCTGACTTGGATCAATGTGCAGTGCTGACTGAACTTCTGCTTCCGGGTGGAGCAGACGTATATATTGCAGTTTGCTTTCCAGTGCTTTGTTATGCTCTTCGTAAACAAACGTGAACTTCGCATGTTCCGGTTCAATTACAAAATATCCTTTTCCGTGCCATGATTTTACAATACGCTCATTTTCCAGCATTCCAAGACTTTTGCGGATGGTAACTCTGCTGGTATTATATTTTGCGGCTAATTCATTCTCTGAGGGAAGCATATCGCCGGGCTTGTATTCCCCTTCAAAGATAGCGCGCTTTACGTCACTAAAAACATGTTTATATAATGCTTCGGCCATAGACTAATCTGCCTCCGTTTCAAATATCCATTTTTTACAGAGTGCAGAACCATCCAGTAAATCACCGGAATAAGCGTCTGCCCCTATATTTTCTGCCATTTCTGCCGTAATACAGCAGCCGCCGACGATAATTTTAATCTGATCCCTCAGACCTTCCTGGCAGATCAGGTCTATGGTTCTCTTCATAGAGGAAACTGCAAAGTTCATGATGCCGCTCATCCCCACAACTTTAGGAGCATAGGTGCGGATGCTGTCTGCAAATACTTTGGGAGATGTATCCGTACCAAGGTCAATGACACGGATTCCCTGCGCTGCAAGCAGACTGATAAAAATATCCTTTCCAATATCATGAACATCCCCTTCTACAGTACCCATTACCATACAGGGTGTATCACTGGAAAGTGAGATGTCCAGAATTCCGGGAACGATTACACCGTAATGTTCAATTACACTGCGAAAGATAATTCCTGACATAATCAGGTCTGCAATAAAGTATTCTCCTTCTTCATACCGGTTCCCTACCAGCTTTACGCCGGTCTGCAAAAGATCCAGAATAACCATCCAGTTTACACCATTTTGCATGAGCTGATCGGTGAGCTCCAAAGCCTTGTCCTCATCCAGATCCTCAATTGCTTTCACAAATTGTTCATTCAGTGTCATAATCATCACCCCGCCTTGCCTGTATAATAATTTGAATTTTCTTCCAGAGAATATATGTATAATATTATATAGGATTATTTTGCATTTGTCATATGAATTTTCTTAATTTTGGGTCAAACTTATAAAGTTATAAAAGGCGGATAGTATTCGACTGGCTCCCATCGGATACCACACAGATAGTACGGAGGTGTTACCATGAAAACTATATTGATCGCATGCAGAACCATTGAAAGAGAATTAAAAAAAGCAATTCAGGATACCGGCATTTCCTATCCCTGCACCTGGCTGGAATCCGGGCTTCATAATTATCCTGAAAAGCTAAGAGAATCACTGCAAAAATCCCTGGATGAAGTATCTGCAGACACAGACCGTGTCATCCTTGCATTTGGCTACTGCGGCAATGCAGTAAACGGGCTGAAAACCGGAAACTTTCAGCTGATCCTTCCAAGAGTAGACGACTGTATTACCCTGATGCTCGGATCATTTAAGAAACGTCAGGAAATATCCTCAGAAGCTGCATCCTATTTTCTTACGAAAGGCTGGCTGGACGGCGAACGCAATATCTGGGCTGAATATGTATATACACGTGAAAAATACGGAGAGCGGAAAGCAAAACTCATTTTCCGCTCCCTGCTGTCAAATTATAAACGGCTGGCAGTAATTGACACTAAGGCATATCATTTACCGGCCATTCTCCCTGAAACAAGGCATATCGCAGATGAATTAAATCTCACCCATGAAATCATTGAAGGGAATGACAGTTTTATAAAACAGCTTCTTACCGGACCTTGGACAGATGACCGTTTTCTGGTCATCGAGCCACACCATACCATAACTAACCAGGATTTGATGGTTTTTGGCTGATTACAAAAGCTCCGCAGCCTCCCATATCCCTTCAGAGAAAGTAGGATGTGGGTGGATGACCGATCTGATATTGTTCTTTGTCAGTCCCCCTGCAATTGCAAGTCCGATCTCCCCGATCATGTCAGTGGCTCTTGCACACATCATCTGCGCTCCCAGTATTTGTCCGGTATCCTTTACTGCCACTAATTTGATAAATCCCCTATCCTGGCCGGTAAGCAGGGACTTTCCATTTGCAGACATCAAATATTTCGACGTAATTACTTCAATTCCGCTGTCTTTTGCTTCCTGTGCCGTCATTCCCACACAGGCTATTTCCGGATTTGTGTATACACAGGCGGGAACGGTGCCCAGATTCATCACAGCCTCTTCCCCATTCATGTGGCAGACAGCATTGATTGCTTCCGCACTTGCCATATGGGCCAGGGAAATCCCGCCAATGACGTCTCCTGCCGCATAAATATTTTCGTAATTCGTCTGGAAATTTTCGTTTACCTTTATCTTGTCCCGTTCCATTTCCACAGACATCTGATCTCCAAAAAGTCCTTTGGTACATGCTTTTCTGCCGGCAGCCATTAAAACGGCCTCTGTCTCAATCTCCTGTCTCTCTCCTTTTACTTGAAAGGAACAGTGAAGACCGTTGTCATCCCATATTTTTTCCAGGTTCGCCTGGGTATAAATGATGACGCCGCGCTTTTTCATAATCATTTTCAGATTCTGCCCGATTTCCTTATCCATATTGGAAAGTATGCGATCCATTGCCTCTATCACCACCACCTCAGTACCAAGTGCCTGGTAAATGGATGCAAATTCCATGCCAATCACACCACCACCTATAATCACAAGCTTTTTACAGGGTTTCTTCCTTTCTAATAGCTGATCGCTGTTAAAGACACCTTCCAGGCTGGCACCTTCTACCGGAAGATCTGCCGGAACCGATCCGGTTGCAATCAGAATGTATTTGGAAGTAAGCAGTTCTTCTCCCGTCCATACCGTATGCGCATCCCTGATCTGTCCCGATCCATGATAAAAACTAATTCGGTTATTGTTAAAAAGCATATGGATTCCACTGCCAAGCTGTTCAACTACTTCATCTTTTTTCGACTGGATTTCCTCCATATTATAGGAAATGGATTCCGCGTGAATTCCAAATGCCCCGCCGTTTTGCAGTTCCCGGAAAATCTCTGCACTGTGTAAAATTGTCTTTGTCGGAATACATCCTCTGTTCAGACAGGTTCCCCCTGCCTGTTTATTTTCTATGACTGCAGTCCGCATTCCTGTTTTAGCAGCTTTTATCGCTGCCACATACCCTCCCGGGCCAGATCCGATCACTGCCAGATCATAATCATATTGATTTTCTGCCATCTTCCTGAACTCCTTTTCATTAGGTGCTTTGCATTGTATGCCCTTTAATTTTGCCATCCCGATTCATTTTCCGGAATATACCGCAGCTTTGGCTTCCTTGCGGCTTTTACTTCATCCGGACGCCCGATTATTGTACTGCCCGGAGACTGATGGAGCTTTTGTGGATTTTCATAAGCCTCACGGTAGATTTTCAGCAATATATCCACGGCATCGTCCAGGGTTTCTCTGGATTCCGTCTCCGTAGGCTCAACCATAAGTGCTTCCTGAACAATTAAGGGAAAATACATAGTTGGTGGATGAAGCCTGTAGTCCAGCATAGATTTGGCAGCATCCATTGCAGTAACACCCGTCTCCTGCTTCATTTTAGCCAGAGACATTACGAATTCATGCATACATGGACCGCCGTAAGCCATCTCATAGTGTCCTTTTAACCGGTGCATCATATAATTAGCATTCAGTACTGCCGCCTGGGACGCTTCTTTGATCCCTTCCCTTCCCAATGTAAGAATATACGAAAGGGCTCTCACGACCACCAGAAAGTTTCCGTAAAATTCTTTTACCATGCCTATGGATTCGGGTGTTTCCATTAAATGAAGTTCGAATCCTGAACCGTCCATGCCGGAAAGCAGGGTGTTCTGGTCGGTGGAATGATTATTATGACACACTCTGGGCCCCGGAAGATAGGGCATCAGAAATTCCATGCAACCACAAGGTCCGCTTCCCGGTCCGCCTCCGCCATGTGGCGTAGCAAACGTCTTATGAAGATTCAGGTGGACAATGTCAAATCCCATGTCTCCGGGTCTTACAATCCCCATTACCGCATTTAAGTTGGCACCGTCATAATAATTCAGCCCTCCTGCTTCATGCACAATCCTGGTTATCTCCAGGATATTTTTATCAAACAATCCCGCTGTATTCGGATTCGTAAGCATTAATCCTGCCGTATCTTCTCCCACTGCAGCTTTAAGCTGTTTTAAATCGACGCATCCATCTTCCATGGAAGGGATATTCACGATCGTATATCCCGCCATGGCGGCACTTGCTGGATTTGTCCCGTGTGCCGAATCCGGAACAATCATCTTCGTTCTTTTTATATCCCCACGTTTTTCATGGTATGCTTTTATAAGCAGCAGCCCCGTAAATTCGCCATGTGCTCCTGCCGCCGGCTGAAAAGACATACCATCCATTCCGGTAATTTCACAGAAGATTTCCTCAGCCAGTTTCATAACTTTCAGACATCCCTGGATGGTTTCCACAGGCTGTAGTGGATGGATCTCTGTAAATCCGGGCAATGCTGCTATATCTTCATTTACTTTGGGATTATACTTCATGGTACAGGAGCCTAACGGATAGAAGCCTGTATTCACACCGTAAGTATTCTCTGCCAGTTTTGTATAATGCCTGCTGATATCAATTTCTGACATCTGTGGTAAATTCAGTTTTTTCTCCCGTTCCATCCCCTTATGCTGCACTGCCGGGACATCACATTTCCAGAGGATATCACATCCCCTGCCGCAGGCGCTTTGTTCAAAAAGCAGTTTCATTATTCCCGCACCTCCTTTAAGAATGCCGTCAATTTATCCATCTCAGCTCTGGTATTCATTTCCGTGGTACACCACAGGATCTCTCTGTCAGACAGCGGCAATCCCCCCAGAATCCCCTGTTGTTCCAAATAATTTAAGGCCTTTTCTGCCGGCACCGGAGTCCGCGTGACAAATTCATGAAAGAACGGTTTCTGATATTTTAATTCATATCCAGTCTTTTCTAATTCCTGCTGCAGGTAATGGGCTTTCGCTGTACACTGCCTTGCCGCTTCCTCCATTCCTCTGCTCCCCATAACTGCCATATAGATAGCCGCCCGGAGGGTACAAAGTGCCTGATTGGAACAAATATTGCTTCCTGCCTTTTCTCTTCTGATATGCTGTTCCCTTGCCTGCAGGGTCAGGACAAATGCACGGTTTCCCTTTTCATCGGTGGTCTCTCCCACGATTCTGCCCGGAAGTTTTCTCGCCATGGAAGACCTCACTGTCATAAATCCCTGATAGGGACCTCCAAATCCAAGCGGCAGACCAAGGGGCTGCCCGTCACCAACCGCCACGTCCGCACCATACTCACCCGGTGTTTTCAGGACTGCCAGCGCAATCGGATTGCATCCCATAATCAGCATTGCCCCGCTCTTATGTACAATCTTTTCTATATCCCCATAATTTTCAAGTATACCATAATAATTGGGCTGCTGAACATAAAAACAGCAGGCATCCGCTGTCATTGCCGCTTCCAGCGCCTGAAGGTCTGTTTCACCTGACTTTTCGGGCACGATCAGAACTTCTGAACCATTTCCAAAACAATAAGTCTGAATCGTGCGAATCACCTGGGGGTTTACAGCGGCAGATACTACTATCTTGGTTCGTTTCCGGTCACGGCACATGGCTGCTGCCTCAGCAGCTGCGGTAGCCCCGTCATAAACGGAAGCGTTGGATACGTCCATCCCGGTCAGTTCGCAGATCATGGTCTGATATTCAAAAATAGACTGCAGAATTCCCTGGCTGATCTCTGCCTGATAGGGTGTGTATGCAGTGAGAAATTCCTCCTTTTGTGAAATCTGATTCACCGCAGATGGTATATAATGATGATACGCACCTGCCCCCCGGAAAATATGCCGGAATACCTTATTCTCATTTGCCAGCTCCTCCATCCTGCTCAACACTTCCATTTCTGAACAGCCGGGCGGAATATTCAGATCTCTATTTAATTTAATTTCCTCCGGTATCCCGGAAAATAAATCCTGGAAACCTGTATAACCCATAGTTTTTAACATCTGCTCCTGTTCTTCCCTCGTGGAAACAACATATGATCCCATACAGCGACCCCCTTTCTTATCATTTTTTAAAGCTGCTCTGTATATTCTTCGTAACTTTGAGCATCCATATATTCTTCTTCCTCTGTGACCTCCTCTACTTTAATAAACCATGCACCGTAAGGATCATCATTTATCAGTTCCGGACTGTCCAGCAGCTCCTCATTAATCTCTGCTACCCGTCCGGTGACCGGAGAGAATATTTCTGATACTGCCTTCACAGACTCCACATCCGCAAAAGGATTTCCAACAGAGATTTCGTCCCCTGTCTCCGGAAGATTTACAAATACCAGATCTCCTAATGCGTCCTGGGCATAGTCTGTAATACCAATTACCACGATTCCGTCTGCTTCTTTTCTAATCCACTCATGGGATTTCACATAATTTAATTCCTTTGGATAATTCATAGATTCCTCCTATCACGTGTCTGCCGCTTGCTGCGGCTCCGGATTTATTTACCTGTTTCCTGCTGCTTCCTGCTTTTTTCTGTAAAAAGGTAATTCCACTACCTGAGCTAAAACCTTCCTGCCCCTTACAACTGCTTCTACTTCGTCACCAGCTTTTACTCTATCCCGATCCAAAAGCGCCATAGCAATGGAATACTGTAATAGTGGAGAATACGTTCCCGAAGTAGTCTTCCCAATCAGACTTCCCTCCCGGTAAATATCAGCCTGTTCTCTTATAATTCCCCGTCCTGTTACTTTCAGTCCCATTCTGTGCCTGGGATAACCAGCCCCTTCCTCCAAAGCTTTCTTTCCGATAAAATCTTCTTTTTTCATTTTTATAAAGTTTTCCAGCCCCGCTTCGCACGGTGTGATCTGTTCATCCATTTCATGACCATAAAGGGGCATAGCAGCTTCCAGTCTGAGTGTATCCCTGGCACCAAGTCCGCAGGGCAAAATCCCTTCTGCCTCTCCAAGTTCCATGAGAAGATCCCAGATTATAACTGCATCTTCCGGTTTACAGTAAAATTCAAATCCCTCTTCCCCGGTATACCCTGTTTTTGAAATAGTACAGGGGATTCCTTTTATCTGACCTTTAAAATTCGCACTGTAATACTTTTTCGGAATATCTTTTTCGGATACCGCCTTTTTAATTACCGCTTCTGCTCCAGGACCCTGAAGTGCAATCTGCGCCGTGAAGTCTGAGATGTCCATCAACTGCACATCTCCAAAACGATGCTGATTCATCCAGGCAAAATCTTTTTCCCTATTAGCCGCATTTACCACAATAAAGTAATCTTCTTCTTTGATCTTATAAACGATCAGATCATCCAGAATTCCTCCCCCTTCGTTACACATGGGACTGTACCTTGCCTGCCCGTCATACATATTAGTAAAATCATTTGTCAGAAGATAATTTAAATTTCTCAAAGCATCCTTTCCCCTGCAAATAAATTCACCCATGTGGGAAACATCAAACAATCCGCAGTTTTTCCGCACTGCCATATGTTCTGCAATCACTCCCGCATCATATTGAACCGGAAGCTGATAACCTGCAAAATCCACCATTTTTCCTTTCTGACTTACATGTCTTTCGTAAAGCGGCGTCTTACGCTCCATAGTTTTCCTCCTTTTTTACTGACTCCACCCACACCGAAACACACAAAAAAAGACGGGCTGAATAAATGAAGATATACTTCATTCATTCAATCCGTCTCTGTCCTTTTACCTGAAAGATTAGTCCATTCCTGCATACGTCAGAAAATGACCTGTACCGGGAACAGATTTACTTCGTTGGTGCTGCTGCGCTCTCCAGAGATTCGTCCAGATCTGGTTCTTTTGCCTGAGAGTTTCCATACTTTCCCCTTCGGCGCTATCTGCATAGTCTCTCCCAAATCCTTCTACCGAATATGCTATTTTAATTCCGTCACTTGTGTATACCAGTGCCTGCTTCTATAGATTCATCCTATCATAGAGCATATGGTACGTCAACCATATTTTTCCCGAAGCGTACTATTTCAGCTTAAATCTGTGTTTTGCTGAGATGGACGCTTTCTTCCTTTGCTCCTGCACTCATTGCCATCACATTTTCAAATGGCACATTTGGAAGCAGCGCCTCATGGCTTGGGGATACGATAAACTTACCTTTAAAGATATCGCGAAGTCTTAATACTTCTTCTTTTACCTGACTGCCGTTCCCAAAGGGCAGCAGTTCCTGAGTATCCACACCTCCCATAAATACCAGCTTTCCTCCATATTTTGCCGCCAGATTTTCTGCATCCATTCCTGCTGCTTTTGCCTGAAGGGGATGAAGGATATCAATGCCCGCATCGATCAGTTTTGGAATAATCAGATCTATGGCCCCGCAGGAATGCATGGCTGTTTTCAGCCCCTCTGCCTTTATTCCCTGAACGATTTCTGTAAGATAGGGCAATACAAATTCATCAAAGCTCTCCGGACTGATCAGAAGACTTAACTGAGTGCCCAGATCATTTCCAAAAAACGCTGCGCTCAAATATGATTTTGCCTGCCACAGGTAACGCCGGTTGGCTTCCAGATAAAAATCTACAATATGGCGTGTTGCAGCATGTACTACCTCCGGATCGGTATACATCTTAACAAAATAATTTTCCATTCCAAAAAAATCACATAATACATGAAAAAACGGACACCACATCCCGCCAAATACTGCCAGACCTTTTTCATATGCGTATCTGCTATCTTCCAGACAATTTGTAAAATCCAGATATGCAGGATCTGGCCAGGGAAACGCTTCTATTTCTGCAATACTTTCACAATCAGCAAATATCCCGCCGCTTCCAAGACTTTTCCTCTCCTCGTTAAAACAGTTCCACATAGGTGATCCATCCGGACTTTTCCAACACTCCGGATCCAGTTCGGGACTCAGCCATATCATATCGGAATTAATTTTCAGGTTAAAATCAGCTTCTGACTTCCCGTTATTTCCAGTAATACCTGTTTCCTGATAATAGATCTTTTTCGCTTCATCCGAAGGGTGCCCTACCCAGAATCCATTTACTTCACAGCTGTTTCCTGCAATCGCTGCTTCAATCAGTTCTCTTCCCCACATAGTTTCTTCCTCCATGACCCGTTCGTTATATTATTCGTAGATACAACAGGCAGCTTCCTGCGCAAAAGCACGGATTAACTCAGGATCCGCATCAAAGAAATGATCGGAAGGTGCCAGGATAAAACCACCATTTTCTCCCGCCGCCTCAAAACATTCTCTAACCCTGCTTCTGGTTGCCTCCCGGGAACAGCCATTGAAAAAATGAAACTGATCGAATCCCCCGATCATACAGACCTTTTTCCCAACTCTGCGTTTTGCCGCTTTTAAATCTGCGTCCCCTCCCATATCCACAGGCGTAAAAGTTTCCATTGCATTGGGACCCATTGCTGCAATGTCCTCTAAGATCGGCATCATTCCACCGCAGGTATGATATACTACCCGTATGTTCTTCTGCTGGATACCATGAATAATCGGCGTGTCAAACGGAGCAACAAACTCCTGAAATATGCCTGGGGATATCACCGTGGTAGATGCATCCCCACCGCCCATTTCCAATATATCATACTTACATCCATCCAGCGTATCTACATAATCCAGTTTGCGCCTCTGTAAAATTCCCAGCACTTCCTTCACCCACTGTGGATCGTCATATGTTTCCATGATCAGATCCTGTATTCCGAAAATGCATGCCAGATCCTGCCAGCAGCCCGGCTGTCCCGAAATATCAAAACATGGTATAAAACCACGGATCAGGCAGTCCTGATGTTCTTTTGCTTCTTCATTAATTTTACCCACGTCCGCCCTGGGACTTGGAAGGTACCTCGCCAATATTTCAATATCTCCTTTCTCTTTGAGCAGGTGTTCCGTCACCCAGGATGTATATTGATTATACTGAACAACCATCGTAAAGGTTTTCTTAGGCGTGTGAATCTTATAGCGAACAGTCCGGTAACCCGTGGTATTTACGGGTTCTTCTTCTATTCTCCAGTTTTCTTCCTGTTCCCTGGTATAAAACGAGTGATTGACCCAGTGTATGGGATCCAGTCCCATCTCCCGGAAAAATTCCCGGTCATTGCATCCCCCCATATATGTATCCCGGAAATATTTCATAATATGATGGGTCGTTGCCGGAAGCCTGTCGGGACAGCCCCCGTCCAGTGCTATTAATAATCTTTCTTTACTTGTCATAATTTCCTCCTTCAAAGCAGTCCATTAAGCATTTACTGGGATTCTAAACTTTGTGGGCTGCCAGAATATATTTACCCCTTAATCGCGCCATCTATCATTGAGTTAATAAATTGCTTTCTGAAAATAAGAAAAATAATCAATACCGGAACAATACTGACAAAAGATACTGCACAGACTGCACCGTAATTTACATTATTTTTACTCATCATATAATACATGCCCATGGTGAGCGTCCTGAGATTTCCACCTGTGGTAAAGATTAAAGTAATAATAAACTCATTCCAGATGGTAACAAAAGAGATCATGGCAACAGCAATCACTCCCGGCAGAATTACCGGCAGAATAATTTTGGTCAAAAGCTGGAATCTGCTGCATCCGTCAATCATTGCAGCTTCCTCCAGCGTAAAGGGAATTGCTTTTAAATAATTCTGCAGAACCATAATGGAAAATGGCATTACCGACGGCAGATACAGTAGAATTAATCCAAAGAAATTATCAACCAGTCCCAGTTTTGTATAAACGGTAAACAGGGGAATCAGGTTTACAAGTCCCGGAATTAACATAGGACATACCACAAAGCCTATAAAAAAGCCCTTTCCCCGGAATTTATATCTGGAGAATATATAAGCTGCAAAGGTCGCAAACAATATCCCGATCACAGTAGAGATACAGGCAAGCCCCAGCGTAGAAAGAATATTCTGTCCCAGATTCTGGGTTTCAAAGACATGCTTGTAATTCTCAAGGGTAAGCCCGGAAAAAAACTTAGGGGGATATGTAAAAATCAGGTTCTGCGGCTTTAAAGACGTAAGAAATCCCCATAATAACGGCACAAGCATATATGCTGAAACCAGGATCATGATCACATGTTTGATCACTGCAAATATTTTTTTCTTCATATTTTTATTTTTCATGCCCACTGCCATACTTAATCCACCCACTCTCTGCTTTTTTTATTGATATAGAAATAGACAAATACAATCAAGATGTTGATCACTGCCAATACCATGGAAATTGCAGATGCATTTGTCAGATGGAAATTCGTAAACGCCTCTTTAAACATATAAAGTGCCAGCGTTTCCGTACTGCGAAGAGGGCCTCCATTTGTCAGCACCAGTAGCATTCCGGACTGGCTGATGAAATTAATAATATCCAGCAGCGTGGTTACCAACAGGATGGGGCTGAATATAGGAAAGGTAATATACCAGAATGCCTGAAGACCGGAACAGCCATCCAGCTTCGCCGCCTCCAGAAGTTCTTTGGATACATTTTGCAGACCAGCCAGAAGCAGAATGGTGGAATAAGCCAGCTGCTTCCACATAGTCACCATGATTACTGCAATCATGGCATATTCCGGTTTCGTAATCAGATTGCTTACCCTTAGATGTAAGGGTTCAAACAGGTAATTCAGGACACCAAAATCCGCATTCAGCATCCATTTCCAGGAAAAACCGGCAACTACATCCGATACAATCCAGGGAATGAATAAAATTGTCATATAGACACCCATTCCCTTAATCTTGCTGTTTAGAATCAGCGCCACGATAACCCCTAATACAATTACAACTATTGTTGCCACAATTACAAAGTACCCTGTATTTCTCATGCTCTCCCAGAAATTCGGATCTTTTAGTATCATCTTGTAATTCTTAAGTCCTACAAATTCCATTTCTCCGGTTCCCGGCATGACGTTCTGGGACGACAGATACACCGTATATGGAAAGGGCAGGTAGGAAAACAACAAGAGAATGCAAAAGACCGGAGCTACCAGAAAATAGGGCAGATAGGATTTCTTTTTTGTATGGAACATATACCTTCCTCCTGACATTGCTAATATGTTTCAATAGAAAAGTCTGCATGTGTCTGCATTTATATTGCAGACACATGCTTACAAATTATTCTGCATAGTATTTTTGGTTAAATGCTTCCTGGGATTCTTTCAGTACTGCCCTCAGATCGCTGCTGGGATCCAGGCAGTAAGTTGCCCCCGCTACGGCTAACTCCTCCAGACCTTCCTGGTAATAAACGAAAGGATCCATGCTATGTGCATTGTTATTCAGGTTATCAATAAATTTCTTCTCCAGCCCTTCCTGATACATCTTGTCCTGCTGCGCCTCAATAGTAATTGGAAGTCCTCCCTCTGCCTTGGAATGTGCCAGCTGCTGTTCTTTCTGCGAGAACCATTTTATGAATTCCCAGGCCAGTTCCGGCTGTTTCGATTTACTTGGAATTCCCCATGCCCAGCCATTGGAGAAATGAGGCTGGGGCCCCCCTTCTGTCTTGGCTGGAACAGGAGCAAAATCAAATTTCCCTTCTTTTCCCAGATCAGAAGCTTCCAGTGTTGGTTTTGCATAAGAGCCATCAAAGATCATTGCTATATTACCGGCTGCAAACTGCTGGGTAACATCATTATAATCACTGACTGACAAACAGGTCTCCGGCGTAATCTTATATTCATTTACGCAGTCAGACATAAACTTTATGGCATCTGCTGCAGCATCATTATCCCATGCCGCACTTCCGTCATCATTGGTAAGTTTTCCGTCTCCTGCCCAGGTCAAAGGACCTATCGCAGTTTCACCGGAAGCATAATGTTTTCCACCCCAGAATCCGAAGCCATAAATGCCTTCATGCTCTGACATAGCTTTTTGTCCTGCCGATACAATTTCATCCCAGGTCTTAGGTGCTTCTTTTACATAATCCGTATTGTACCAGATTCCTCTGGTATGTACGGACTGCAGCATACAATAAACCTTGTTGTCTCCGCTGTAAGTGCCTGCTGCCCAGACAGCATTTGAAAAATCATCCCGGTTATAGCTTTGGTCAATCATATCATCCAGAGGCATCAGCGCACCGCTGTTTACCAGGGATGCCAGCTTTTGTGAACTGACTGCAACCAGATCACTGGGTGCCCCTGCCCGGTTAGTAATAACGATTTTGGATTCCAGCTGATCCCAGGGAACCACATTGTATTCAATCTTGATCCCCGTTTCTTCCGTAAACTGTTCATACAGTTTGATCACTACTGACTGCATTGGATCGTCTGTGTTTGCAGGATCAATATAGTTCATCATAGTCAGTACTTTTTCTTCCTGTCCGCCGGATGCTTCTTTCGTCTCATTATCGGAAGCTTCCTTTGTTTCTTCTTTTGTTTCTCCTTTAGTTTCCTGCGAACCGGAAGTTTCTTTTCCACCCCCGCATCCCGCTGCCATGGAACACACCATTGCCGAAACCAGTAACAAAGACATCAGTTTTTTCTTTTTCATACCATTCATCCTCTCTTTCACTTTTCATACATCTTGCAGGCTTACATTCGTTTGCAGTTCTATTTTATGCCTAACCCCATGAATACCACTGCTCTGCTTATGATATCCCAATCACAATTCACCTGTTGTTAAGGTATCTTTATTATATCGAACTGCATCCTGTTATGAAATAGAGAGACCAACGGTGTTGTTTACCAAATTCATCCATTTCATTTATACCTGATTACAGATATAAATGATTTCCTTTGCCATGATTTATAAAAATCAACACACTTGTATAAATATCTAATGTCATTATTTCCCACGTCTTGTTTCCCGTCTTTTCTTATGCTATGATTTCCATAAAGTTACCCCCCCAACTGCAAGCGGAGATGTTTACTAACCTCGCCGCAGGCGCCAAATGAGCCCGCAGGCGCATCCAATTGGGTCCTTGATCGCGGGAATAAAATGATAGGTGGCATAATATGCATAAGAAGACTTATTCCCTTATGAAGATTTTATTTACATCGGCATCCGGCATTATTATCTTAATTTTAGTTACGGTCAGCATTAGTATTACAACCTACTTTACCGACATCTTCCATCAGATGTCCACCACAAAATACGAGGAAGTTTTTGAACAGGCAAATGAACAGCTGTCTATGATTTTTTATGATGTGGCAACCCTCGGTTCTATTCTGGAAAATAACTCTGAGCTTACAGGAGCGGTAAATCTGGCTACCAGTCATCCAAACCAGTTTATCCGACTGCAAAATGAATCCAAAGTACAGCAGCTCCTTGCCACCTCATCCAATTATTACAAATACATTCGAAATATTTATCTTTATAAAAATGACAAAGTTTATTTTATTCATGACAGCTTCTCGCCGATCAATTATTCCGCAATTATGGAGCAGAACTGGTTCCAGGATGTGCAGGAAGGTAAAAAAGACCAGGTTATACTCACATATGATGAAAATTATTTTATCTATGCCCAGTCATTTTGCCGTACACTTATATCAAAATCACCCGGTGTGATGCTAGTGCTTCTGGACGCTAATCTTCTTCAGAACTGCCTGAAAAATATCAACAGTAATAATGGTGTTATTATCTCGGCATTTGATGCGGAAAACAACCTGCTCTACATACAGAATACCAGCAAACAGGATCTGCTGGAAAACCACCTGACTAATTTAAATGCCTATAATACCGGCGCACATATCAAACTTAAAAATACTACTTATATATTAGCAAAACAAATTAATCCCTTCACCAACTGGACCCTGGTTTCCCTGACTCCGAAAGATGCGACCAAAAAAGACCTTTATCCCATTTATCATCAGATCGTGATGATCGTTTTGCTGGCTTTATTAATCAGTATGGTTTTGACGTTCTTCCTGAGCCGGGTAATTACCAGATCCTTTAAGCCCCTGATGCGTTCCATGGAGCGCAGCGCCAAAGGGGATTTTACATTTGACCCATGCACTTCCCAGGTGGCGGAAATTAATGTTTTAATTGAGGGTTATGACGATATGCTGCACAGAATCTCCAACCTGATCAGCCAGATAAAAAATATAGAAGAGGAAAAAAGAAAAACGGAACTTGAAATACTGCAGGCTCAGATCAACCCGCACTTTACCTACAATACCCTGAATTCCATCCGGTGGCTGGCACTTATGCAGGACTCCCCCCAGATTGCAGAGATGATATCTTCCTTTTCTACTTTGCTTCAGATTACCAGCAGCCATCCCAATGAATTTATTCTGGTGGAACAGGAACTGCAGGAAGTCACCTGCTATGTAGATATTATGAAGTTCCGGTATAACGCTGCCATCGATATACTCTTTGAGGTTCAGGAGAAAACAAAAAAATGCAAGACTTTAAAGCTTCTGATTCAGCCTTTGGTGGAAAACTGCTTTTATCATGCTTTTTCAGATGCATCCGATTATGGTAGAATTGTAATACGCGCTTATCTGTCAGAGGATGCACTGGTTTATGAAGTAGAAGATAATGGGGAGGGAATTTCTTTTGACGGCTGCCGACTGCCCCACTCTTCAGAAGACGGGGTACATAATATTGGTCTTACCAATATTAACAAACGCATCCAGATCTGGTTTGGTGAGAAATATGGGATTTCATTTCATTCCGAATTGCATATCGGAACAAAAGTAATCGTAACTCAGCCAATTCTAACAGAAACAGCCAAGGAGGTTGATTAATATGATTCCTGTAATGATCGTAGAAGATGAATTTCTGGTCCGGGTTGGACTGAAATCATTAATAGACTGGAATGCCTATGGATTTTATATTGCAGCAGATGCATCAAACGGCCAGGAAGGGCTGGCCTTATATGAAAAACACCACCCCTACCTGATCATTACTGACATTCGCATGTCCCCGGTAAGCGGACTGGAAATGATGAATGAAATCCGAAAACTGGATAGTGAAGTGAAATTTATCATCATATCTGCCTATAATGATTTTGAATATGCTCAGCAGGCAATCCGCTACGGCGTGGAACTGTATCTATGTAAATCCACTTTTAAAAATGAGGACCTGACTGCGGCACTGCCGAAAATCAAAGCCTCTTACCCGGATTCCAGGCAGGCGGACCCATCTGATTCAGAACCTTCTATTCAGAATTTCTCAGAAGTTTTTACCGATGCTTCCGATATCCGCAGCCTGGAGAAATATCTGGAGCAGCACCATCTGTCCGACTGTCCAAAGATGGTCATTGCCGCACGCCATGACCGTCATACTAATAACAGCATCAACCAAAACTTATACCACAATATCATCCAGAATATTCTTAAACGTTGTCAGATAACATACCAGTTATACAGTAAAGATGATTTTATCCTCTGTCTTCTGGATGCCTCCGATACAGAAAAAATACGTACCATCGCACAGGAACTAAACAAAACACTGCTCAATTATACAAAACAGCCCTGCTATTTCGGAATTTCCTCTACATTTGCCAATCCTGCGCTGAAACTTTACCGGGCAGTAAATGAAGCCTGCCTCACCTGCAATGAATTTATTTTTGATAAATCCGTAAACATAAGGAATTTTTCCGGCAGCAGTTCATCGAACTGTTACAGCGGCCAGTGTGCCGGAAGTACTGCGAATCCTGCTAATATTGAAATAAACGTGGAACGATTAATGTCTTCTGTTTTTTCATTCCGCAAGCAGGATTCGGAAATGATTATCCGGGAAATAATATTTTCCTGTAAAAATTACAGATCCCTGGAAAAAAGTGTCTTCACGATTTTACTATCCTTTATTGAATACGATAACAGCAGCATGGTATCTGCCCTATTAGAGCGGGAATTGAAAAAAGATGATCTGGACAGGATTGCTACATCTTTGCTGGATTGGATTTATGCCCTTCCATTTAATACAATGGCAGTCAGTAACTCCAATGAATATGTGGAGACCGTGATATCCTATATAAAGTCACATCTGAGCGAGAATCTGTCAATTCAAAGCCTTGCCGATATGATCCACCTGTCTCCAAACTATCTTGGAAAAGTATTTTATCAGAAGACCGGGGCATTTCTGAACAACTATATTACCGGATGCCGTATGAACAAGGCATGTGAATTGCTTCGCGGCACCGACCTGCCGGTAAATACCATCGGAATCATGATCGGCATCAGCAATCCCCATTATTTTTCCAAGCTGTTCCGGGATACGGTAGGTTCTTCTCCCAGTAAATACCGGCTTACGCCGCCTGCTACGTAAGCGCATACACCAGAATCACATGTATAAACAGATCTGATTTATGAATTACAAATTTCTTACGGTCTCGAATAAAAAAGGAACGTGGAAATAAATGATGTTTTTCATCCTCATTTATTTACGGCGTTCCTCTGTTATTTGGCAAGGTATTCTTCCAGGAATAAGCTGTTTTCTATCTCCTTACAAATCGGTGTCATTTCATCCTTCTATCTTTAAATATCACCACGTTTTATAGCTATTTTTTTAAGATCTGTTCACATTTCTTTGCAGGCCTTCAGAAAATACTTTATTTTTTCATCGGAAACATTTTTATCAATTCCAACACAGGAAACTGAAATTAATCCACCATTTTCCTGTCCTGTTACCGCCAATTCCTGCACTTCCCGCATAATTTCCTCTTCTGATGCTTCCGAAAGCCGCGCAGGACTATACCTGGCATTTAAAAACACCCCCGGAAACTTACTTCTTACCAAGGCTAAGTCTGAAAAAGCTCCAACTTCCGCAAAGTCCAGATTAGGAATCTTCCGGTATCCGTCCACCACATGTTCCATCGTCGCACCACAGTGATGCACACCAAAGCTGCCAAATGTTTCCGCCAATATCTGATCACAGGGTAAAAGAAATTTTTCGTATAAGTCATTGGAAATCATCTCCACCGAGCAATTGGATGTCAGATAAACCTTCGGCCGTACCTTTCTTACAATTGCCGTAACACCGCCGGAAATATCATCTGACAGCATCTTCAGACGTCTCCCCACTGAAATGGAAAGTTTTGTTATTTCATACAGAACATGCTCTGCTTCTTCCGGTGCCGTATAAAACACCACCATGGCTTCCTGCCCCATCAAATCCATGGAAATGTTTTGTACCCCCTGAAGATTGATATATGGCTCCACATAACCAAACTTACCCAGCAGGTAATCGATTTGCCTCTGTGTTCGCTGCCAGACTTCGCTTTTTTCAAGTTCGGGAGCAAAAATCTCACCTATCTCATCTTCATCCAAATCCCTGCAAATAATCTGCGGAGAATTATCTGCCTGGTATTTTACTTCACAGCCCATCAGTTCCGAATAAAGATATCCTGCGGCTAAAAGGTCAGTCCCAAGCAGAGGGCGCATCAATGGAGCCTTTTCACCCAGACCATACTCACCAAAATGATCGTAAAGTGCACGGCGCATTTTCATATCGCATTCCATTCGATACTGCGGTTCATCAAAAAAGTCCCTGGTAAAATCTATTCCTGCATGGGCATGCCACCAGGACGGATGAAAGGTTATATCATATTTCATCATTTCTCCTCCAAACTATGTAACTTTTCATATAGTTTCTTCTGTTCATCCGGTGTCTTACAGTAAGTTACACAGATAAGCTTCTGTTTTGGTTTCCACAACTTTTCAAAAACCGAGTATGCATGTTCTGCATCTCCAACAGCCCGGGCATTTAACACAATACCACTGCCTGAAAATCCCTCTGCAAAAATCTCCGGGCAATTTGGAGAAGGATCTGTCTCAATGGAAAAAGCACCGTCAGCCATGAAAATATTTTGATAGCGTTTCACCATTTCAATTTTCGACTCCCAAACTCCGCAGGAATGGTATACAACACCTCCAAATGCCGCTCCCAGCCTCTCATCCGAGCTTTTAAAAATGTCCTCATAATCCTCGTTCTGAACCATAATTGACATATCATTACTTAGTCCGATTCCTCTGAAAGCCCGGCTGGATGCGAATCCATGTCCCGGTCCTGCCAATGCACTGCCCAACAATTTTTTCTGCTCCATTAGAAAATCTAATAAAAGTCCTGTAACCAGTTCAGACACTTTTTTTACCTGTTCCGGTTCATCCACCACATCATAAAAAAGATTGGTCACAGGCAGCAGGTAGGTAAGCATATTAATGGGGGATTGAACATCGGTCAGGGAAACAGGCACTTTTCCTCTGGTTTTTTCTATGAAATATTCCGTCATCTCTAAAATATGCCTGCCAATCTCAGTCCTGGCTATCGGAACAAAATCACTGTTCAAAATATCTGCTGTTGATTCAAACTTAGGATCTACACTGGGCGCCTGCCCCGGTTTCCATACATATTCCCCCCCAAAACAGGAGGCAATATATCCAATTCCGTACCAGGGTTCCAGAAAGTTCGCAATGTCTGCCTCATAGTTCATGCTGAGTTTCAAAGCCCCCAGCTGCAGCGCCAAAGATTCTTTATGATCTTTGCATCTGTCATAGAAGACTCCGTCTGCCCGTACTCTGCGGTAAACTAAAAGCCCTTCTTCTTTTTGCAGAAAATTACGATTTTTTTCCAACTGTTTTTCCTCATAGTCTGCATATGCTTCCAGGTCAAACCTTTCCGGGCTCACCGGCTCCACTGCTGTTCCCTGTGAATCCCTCAGAGTAGTGTCAAATTTTCTATCCATCATTACCTTTCCTCCATATATAATCAATTTTTGCATTTTTCTTTTTTCTAAACTCTTATGCTAAACATATTCTGACTGCCGGAAACACCGCCCCGTCCAACATTGTAAGCGCTTACAAAGATCCTATATTCTTTTTTTCTATTTGTCAATGGAATGAGATTATGAATGTTGAATTTTTATAGTTTTCTTGAGATTTTATAAATGCGGGAGCATTTAAAAATGGTGAGGGTTAAACTTATGAAGTTACAAATTATATTGGGGTTTAGCTGAGGAAGGGGACGCTTTGTAGATGGAAGTAGTGCGTGAAAAGAGAAGGGGGCGGACCATGGCAGGCGTTTGGAAGGCTTAACGCAGAACTGGCATTTTCTAACCTTCCCAGAGCGCTTTTTGGCGGCACGCGGGCATTCGCTCCGAAATCCTGATGCATTTCGCAGCTCACTGCCCGCTTAGTATCCGATGGGAGCCAGTCGAATACTATCCGCCAAAAAACACTCCGGCAAGGTAAGTAAATGCTCAGATCTGCTATACGCCTTCCAAACGCCTGCCATGATCCGCCCCCTTCTCTTTCCGAGATCCAGGTTCTCGCCACAAAGCTGGTTTTCTCAGCTCGGTGGGACCCCGGGGTTGTGGCATGCTGAACGCTATTGGCATAGAACACTTAAAAACCAATAAACCAGCTGGATGTTATCACACTGAACTGTCTCTAAATTCTACTAAAGTATATTTGTGGTCATAGTATCTACATCCAGTTAAGTCTGTGATCAGGAAAACAAGTGAAATTTCGTGTTATCATCCCCCTTTCACACTGAACTGCCATAACACACTCTGCTGCATCCAAAAACAAACAGACCGTCAATACCCAGGGGTCTCCACCAGGCTGAGAAAACCAGCTTTGTATCAACGAATGCTATCTCGGAAAGATGGGTGTGGGAAACTGGCATGGGCGGAGGAAGCGTAGAGCAGAGCTGAGTATTTACTTACCTTTCCGGAGTGTTTTTTGGCGGATAGTATTCGACTGGCTCCCATCGGATACTAAGCGGGTACTGAACCGAGAAATGCATCAGGATTTCTCGGTGAATACCCGCGTGCCGCCAAAAAGCGCTTCGGAAAGGTTAGAAAATACCAGTTCTGCGGCCAGCTGACGGAGCCCATGCCAGTTTTCCACACCCATCTTTCCGTACACTACCTACATCTACAAAGCGTCCCCTTACTCAGCTAAACCCAAATTTATTAATTAAGCCCCCCCTAATAATATTGAATTCTAATTGCATTTTACCATACAAGGCCTTATAATAATCTATTAATAATATAAGACCTTACTCTACTAAAGAAAGGGCAGGTGCGTTATGAATATCTATGATATCTCAGAAAAGGCAGGCGTATCCATCGCCACTGTTTCCAGAGTCTTAAACGGAAGTGGAAATGTGAGTGATAAAACAAGGGACAAAGTATTGTCTGTCATACAGGAAACAGGATATACACCCAATATATTTGCAAGGGGACTGGGTTTAAATACAATGAATACCATTGGCATTTTATGTGCTGATTCTTCCGATAGCTTTTTGGCAAACGCCATTTACTTTCTGGAACGGGAACTGCGCAGACACGATTATGATTCCATCCTCTGCTGTACGGGCTATGATCTGGAAATAAAAGAAAAATATCTGAATCTGCTCCTGTCAAAGCGGGTAGATGCTATAATTCTGGCCGGTTCCAGTTATATAGAAAAGAATGCAAAGCAAAACAAATATCTTCTCAACGCAGCAAAATCAGCACCACTGATCATTGTAAATGGCTACTTGCAGGGAGACAACATCTATTGTTCCCTCTGTGACGACAGCCAGGCGATTTACCAATTGACAACAAAACTTTTAGAAAGCGGACGAAAATCTCCCTGTTATTTATATCGCTCCCTCTCTTACAGCGGCCGTCAAAAATTGAACGGGTTTTTAAAAGCCTGTTTAGACTTTGGTATAGAAAACGCAAAAAATATCTGCTGTAACAGTGATATACTGTCTACCAGAGACTTTCTGTTATCAGACCGTTCATTTGAGATGCATGACGCTTTTATCACCTCTGATGATGATATGGCGATCGGCGTTTTAAAATACGAACAAAGTCTGGGGCGCAGTATCCCGGAAGATGTATGCATTACCGGCTATAATAATTCCAAGATGGGTATCTGTTGTGAACCGGAACTAACTACCCTGGATAACCGGCTAGAGTTTTCCTGTATCAATGCTGTCTCTATGTTAATGCAGGTTCTGTCAGGTAAGAAGGTTCCTTCTAAGGCGATCATCACTGGAGAAATTGTGGCACGGGGGACTACGAATATTCGGTTTTAGGCTTTTCCTATCATCTAAAGCAGGACAGTATATCCTGGGTTTAGAAAAATTTCAAATTAAAAATAGGATTGAAAAGGAAATAAACCACCCTTCAATCCTATTTAAAATTTCACATATATTTTTTCTATACTCTGTTTTTATTTATCTGTATTTTCAAACTCTGCCGCTTTTTTAAGTGCCTCTTTCCAAGCCTTCTTATAATACTTCTCCACATCATCCATTCCCAGATCCTTCGCTTTCTTCACCATATTCTGCCAAAGATCTTCAAATGTATTCTCGTCTTTTGCATAAACCAGGTCCCAGGAATCGCCGCGCACTACTTCTCCGATTTCCGCAATTTTATTCTCCATAACATCGGATACAGGAGGTATCATATTGACCGCTATGGTAGACTTTGCCACCATATCATTTTCATAAAGGTATTCCGCAAGGACGTCTTTCCCCAGCATCTCATTAACCTCTTTCTGCATTAATGTTTCATCCACATTCAGGCTGGAAGGCCAGTAACGGTAACTGATGGTATACCCGTCATCCATCAGAGTAGATGCCTGTAAACCCAATCCATTAAAATGATATACCCCGTTTTGGAAAGAGCCGCCGCCTTCAGCCGGCATGAGATCTTCGCTTTTCTCATTAATCACATCCCAGCCCTTTTCCGTTACATAAGGCTCGCCATCCGATTTGCGTTCCCAGACGCCGCCCTTTGGACCATTATACAGATATTGTTCCACCTCCGGATCATAAAGCCAGTTTAAGAACTCACATGCTTTTTTTACATTTTTACAATTCTTACTTATGGCAAAATACCAGTTACGCCCGATTACCTGATCCGGGGCTTCATAAATTTTCATATCCGAGGCCAGAATATTAGCATAACCGTCTGGTCTCTCCTCATTATTTACATGTCCGGAGGAGACATTGTTATAGTTTCCCCAAAGCCAGGAGAACCAGGAAAACATGACTCTTCCTTCGCTGTACTTCTTCTCCAGGTTGCTATAACTCTGCGTAGCAGAATCGGGATCCAGCAGCCCTCTCTGATTTGCCTCAAAATAGAACTTTAATGCACGCTTATAAAAGCTGTCCTCTTTTAATATAGAGTTTGTCTCCTTTGTTAAAATATTGGTTTCCATCAGTGTAGACACATATTCTGAATCAATCCCATAAAAGTAGGACAGCGATGCAATTTCCAGGGCTGAATATTTGTCCCAGTCAGAAAAAAGAGAAAATCCATAAACTTTCTCACCGGATTCAGTAACTGGCTTTATTTCCACCATTTTTTCTACAACATCCAGATAATCTTCCAGAGTATCTAGCTTTGGAGCTCCTGCCATCTTATAAGCATCCCATTGCAGAAGCGGCACCCAGTTATAAGCATTATAGGACACCGGCCCAATTGAAGTGGGCATGAAGAACAGTTTTCCAGTGCCATTACTGGTATTTTCCATGGTATAGGCAATAGCACTTTGATACTCCTCTGTTTTAAATATAGCCGGCAGCAGATTTTCATATTCTTCCAGGGGAAGCAATAAATCAGCATCCATGAGAAGCTGCACCTCATCCAGATCACGAAATCCAATGATATCGGGTAGATTCCCCGCTGCCATGTATTGCTTTAATTTCTGCTCTACCTCATTGCCGCTTGCATAGAAATCTACTTTGATGTTGGTGTCTTCATACAGCTTCTGGGCTCCCCAGCCTTCCCATATTCCATCATCCGAGGCTACTGATTGCTGAACAAATGCCGTCAGTATCGTCTCGGCACTATTATTTTCTGTTTTTCCCGCTCCAGACAAATCCTTCGATGTATTACATCCGCCCAAAATCATCAGAGAAGCGCCGGTGATCAACACGCCTGTTATGACTTCGGTGATTTTCTTCCCGATTATTTTCTTCCATTTTATTTTCTTGCACTTCATTTTTTTCATTTCCCTGATCCTCTTTAAATCCCTTACTTTCGCCTGTTTTCTTGCTTTTTATTCTATCGGCTGTTATAATCTCAGTATATCAGATTCGTCTGAATTTTCATAGAATAGATTTCAAGGAGCTATTATGCTGAAAAAAATCACAAGCGGTTATTATTCAAAAATGATGTTAGTTTGTATTACCGCAGTCTGTACCATTACAGCTGTGCTTCTTTCTTTATGTAGTTTTTTAATACGGGATCAGGAGAAATCGGAATATTTGAAAAACTATGATATTGCAGTGAATACCCTCTCTTCCATTCTCGCAACCAAGCAAAACTCTTTTGCCAATACTCTTTCTCCTGTATTTTCCAGTACCTCCCGTTACCAGGCACTTTGCAGCCTCTACCAGAAAGATTATGACAATGATTATAATACATCCCAATCGGTAATCCGTATGCTGTCTGAGATCTGCCGATATGACCAGTTCTGCCGCGGTATTCTGCTGATTACGAATTCCGGAAAGCTTTATCAGTATAATGTTAGCTACGATACTCTGGTTCCATTGCAGTTTGACGGCACAGCGCCAGGTTTCACATCCTATGATCTGCAAATTCTTTCTGACTCCCAGATCGATGCGTTAAGCAGTAACTACGATAAACCGGCGGAACATGTCTATGGACTTAGCAGCACAATTTTTGATTACTCCAATAAAAATCTGGTCACATTAGGTCAGATGATAATATTGTACTCTACCGCTGAATTTACCAATGCGATCGCCGATGCACATCTGGATGAAAATGGCCTGTTTACAATTACTGATCTGAAGAAAAATATTGTTTATGCTTCCGACGGAGAATACGGGAATTCTTCAAAACTGCTTCTGACAAATGAACATCCTGACACAACAAATAGTGTCCAGCTTCCAATAGCAGAACATATGAAAAATAATACCAAATATTTCAGTTCCTCAATATTTAATGGAAAGTATGATTTTTATACCAATTACCAACTGCCGGCTTCTGCTGTTGCCGGAAGTTTTACCCTGGTCATCCTTGCTATTCTGGCACTTGTTATCTGTCTGGCATCCATTCTGCTCTACGTTATAACCATGAGGATATCCAATAAGAAGATCAAGACGATACAGGCAGGAATGAGCCGTGTAGGACAGAATAATCTGGATTATCGCCTGCCTCTGCCAAACAGTAACGATGAGTTTAAACAGATCACCGTAAGCTTCAATAAAATGTGCGATGAACTGCAGCGAAACGTGGAGAAAGCATATGTATATGAAATTTCCCAGAAAAAAGCGGAACTTTATGCAATGCAGACAAGTATCAACCCTCATTTTCTCTACAATGCACTGGAACAGATCCGCGTTCAGATCGTCAAAGGCCTTTATAACGATGCTTCCCAGATGCTGCTGCTGCTTTCGAAGATGTATCGAAATCAGACCCGCAGAAATCTCTACGTCTCCATCGGTGAAGAACTGAATCTCTGTGAGAACCTGATTAACCTGTATATGTACCGTTTTGGTAATTTCGAATATGAATTTATTATCGATAATTCACTGAAGATCTATGGTATTCCCAAGAATACCCTTCAGCCTCTGATCGAAAATTATTTTGTCCATGGACTGATTCTGAACAGGGATGACAATATGCTGACCATAACGGTCACCTCAGTTACAAGAGATTCAAAAGACATGTTAGAACTTGCTGTAGAAGATAACGGTTCATCCATAACACCGGAGGAACTGGAATTATTAAAAGAAAAACTCAGCCAGCCGGTTATGAAACGCAACGAAGATAATGGTTTTGCACTTTCCAATGTCAACACCCGTTTGAAACTGGTATTTGGTGAAGGATCCTGTCTCATTCCCCAGGCCGGCAGTGACGGATGCGGATTCCGCATTGCATTTTATATACCACCGGTATTGCCGGAGGATATCAAATAGTATCCACTTTATGCAGTGGTATCAACCTGAACAGCGCAAAAGTCTGTCCGGAATGCAGTTTACCGGAATGCTTAATAGTGGCGGAACAGGAATTGAATATTAAAAAATACAGGTATTTCAACCGGATGAGCAAGAACCTTAAAGGAAACGATAAGTAATACGAAACTTCACTTATTGTGTTTATTGTCATCCATATGAATTATTTATGCTATTTAAAACACTTTTTAATAGACAATATATTTGTATAATGTTATACTGTGATTATGGAATAACCGTTACAGGGTAGTTGACCTCCTACTTTAAAGGATAGGGGGTGGTGCTATGACTACATACCAGGTATTGACACTTATGTTATTATTTGGCGGGTTTTTATTGACACTCCTTGGCTATATAGACAAGCGAAAATAAAAAACTACCCTGTTCTCGCAAAACAGGGTAGTTTTTCTTATCAAATTAACTAGAGGAAAACTGCCTAACCCGAGCGGTTATTCCTTTTATACTCACATGATACCACCTGACGTAAAAAAAGTCAAATCAAACGTTATTCGTTTATCTCATGAAAATCTATACGCATACCTTTGCCTTCATAACATATATGTTTTACCAATACCATTCCATCCAACCGGAAAAATTTCACATCGAATTCCTGTGGATAAGAATAGTTACCCTCCACATCATTTAACATCACACATTTTTGCTTTTCTTCGTAGCGTATTGGAATTAAGGCATAATTTCCTTCTTCGTATTGATAATCCACACCATTATCTAGATAGTAGTCAAAGCTGCCATCCTGTCCTTCATAGACTTCTATCGTATCGGCCGTGCCATCCTTCATACATTTTTTACTCAGCGGTAGAATGGAACCTGCCTTGATAAATACAGGCTGCCAGTTTATGGGGGCTTCTACTTCCAAATTCTGTCCGCCGTTTAATACTTCTTTCGTCTTCTGATGATACCAGCAGGCCCCTTCCGGAAGGTAGACTTTCCAGGTGGTTTTTCCATCCAGCTTTGAATTTTCCGGACCGTATTCCATCGCCCGGGTTACCGGGCAGACAAGATAAGAAGGACCATACATAAATTCTCCGGATATTTCCCGAACATTAATATCCTTATTGAAATCAAACATCAGGCTGCGCAATATGGTATAATCATCTGCTTCTACCTTGTGTGCCAAGGAATATGTATAAGGCAGCATTTCATAACGCAGCTTAATATAATCCACAATGGTATCGTAATATTCTGTCCCCGGCTCTCCAAAATACCATGGTTCCCGATAGGTATCTGTTCCATGTGAACGCATAACCGGAAGAAAGGTTCCAAACTGCAGCCACCTGGTATACAATTCACGATAACCAAAATCATCTGTTCCTTTTTCGAAAAGACCATGCCAGAACCATGGGGCTTCTCCTTCCTCCACGCCGCAGAAGCGTCTGAATCCTTGCGTAGAGCCTGCAAAGAATGCTCCGATATCCAAGGTCCAGTAAGGAATCCCTGACATACACATGCTTAATCCTTCTGCAATCTGATTGCGGAAAACTTCCCAGGTCGCCATGATGTCTCCTGACCATAGAATTGTGCCGTACTGCTGTATTGAAAGGGAACCGGAGCGAGTCAGGTTTGCAACCCGCTTTTTATTGTCTGACGCTCTTTGATGCTCGTAGATTCCTTTCGCGTGTACAAGTGCATAATTATTTGCTTTTCTTGCATCAAAATATCTTGTCAGATTCTCCCTTGCAAGCTCATAACGCTCCTCCTCGGATCTCTTTTCCAAACCGTTCCAGTCAGGAGTGAAGGGTTCTGTGGAATCACACCACCAGGCATCTGCTCCGCTTTTGAATAATTCTCTCTCACACTGCTTCCAGTACAGATCTCTTGCTTCAGGATCAAATGCATCATAAGTAGATAGGTTTGCCAATAACTTGCCCGCATCCATCATTTCCTGATTGTTATCACATCCTTTATTCATATTTGGCCATATGGAAATCATAAAGGCGGTATCTTTTTCATGAAGTTTATCCGTCATTTCCTTTAAATTCGGGAAGCGCTCTTTATCAACGAATTTATTCCCCCACTGCCCTTCTGCCCAGGATTTCCAGTCTAATACCATACAGGACACCGGAATGTCACGTTTTTCAAATTCCTCCCGGGTAGCCAATATATCTTCCTGGGTAATATAGCGCTCCCGGGACTGTATATAACCAAATGCCCAGCGCGGAAGCATCACTGCTGTTCCTGTTAGTTCCCGGATACCTGCAATCAGAGCATCAAAACCATCTCCGGTAATTACGTAATAAGACATCTGGTCTACCGCATCAAAATTCAGGGTAATCATATTATCTGCCTCTTCATAAGCCATAAGACAGTCAGCATCCAAAAGTATAGCATATCCCTTTGAGGACAGAAAAACAGGCATGGGGATCTGCATATTGTTCTGATAAAGATATTCTTTAACCCCGCGGTAATTATAAGTTCCCTGCTCCTGCTGACCCAATCCGTAGATTGCTTCATCTTCGTCAATTGCAAATTTAAGAGTTCCTGAAAATGCATCACCTGTCTTAATACTGGCTGCATTCTCAATAAAAGAACGCTCCCCGTCAATCGTCTTCTTTGTAACAATCTTTGCTTTTTTTCCTTCAATCACATACTGGAAAATCTCACGGTTCTGGAATTCAAAGCTTTTCTGTGCAATGAGCGGAACTCCCCTGCGGGTAAATGCCACATCCTCATTTGTATCCTGATCCAGTACCAATGTTTCATATTCTTTCTTGCTCACAATTGCCATTCCCGGCTCTCTTAACTTTCCATCCGGCGTCAGCACGACCCTGGTAATATGGCTAACTTCTCTGTTCATACTTATACCCATTGCATATTGCGGACTTGTGTTCATACTTATACCCATTGCATATTGCGGACTTGTGTTCATACTTATGCCCATTGCATATTGGGGACTTGTCTGCAATACTGCCACAATTAAAACAGGTTGAAAGAATCCATGCGTGGCTGCCTTTCTTATTCTTATTTTTCTTTCAACTTATCAATAGTGCAAGCTGCATCATTACAGCCTTTTTAAAAGTGCAAATCCATTTCTCTCCAAATGCACTTCTTTTTGACACGTACAATTTTTCAGAACATCTTCCATAGGCTTCTCTAATACCAGGCTGGTATCCTTAGCCGTAAAGTTGATCACATAATAATAATCAGCTCCATCCAGTTGTCTATGAATTACTTCCACTTTTTTCTGCGGGCATATAGGATTCTTTTCAATTCCGGCTTTTTCGCAGAAATAGGTAAATAAATGCATCATGGATTCATCGTCCACATCTGTTCCAAGATAACATGCCGTACCCTTACCATATGTATGTTCACTGATTGCCATAGCACCCGTTTTATAATCTTCCATATATATTCCGATTGCCCTCGCATCGCCTTTCAGTAAATCACTCCACATACTATCCAGACTCTCCTGCACAGTATTACCCAGATTTAACCTGAGCTTTGTTCTGTTGGATGCAAACACCGGCTCCACTTCTTCAACGTTCACACCAAAGACATCATTCAATCCTGCCGGAAGTGAGTCCGTATATCCAACATTGTCTTCATTCTTGGCTGAAGTCAAGAAGGTAGCTATCAATATTCCGCCGTTTTTTACAAAATTGCGCAGCTTCTCCTGGAATTTTCGGTCTGCTATAAACGCAGTAGGCACCACTAGGAATTTATATCTGGAAAAATCTGCTGCAAACCCAATTACATCGGCATTATATCCCGCATCTTCCAATAAATTGTACATTCTGCCGGCATAATCCAGATAATTGAAATCCGGATCATTCACAGGTTTTATGCGAAGTGACCAGTGCACATCATAATCTACGCAGACCGCGATCTCATTTACAAACTCTGCATTCCCGTAAGCTTTTAACTGCTGCAGAACCCTTGCTGTTTCCTGCATTTCATAATATCTTCTTCTTGGTACTCCATCCATGTCCACGATAGCATAATTCAGCTGCTCTGCTCCAAATGGGAAGGTACGGAATTGGAAATGTAACATCATATCCGCACCATGGGCATAAGACTGGATTACTGCCTGCTTCAGTGCACCCGGATTCGGCTGGACTCTACCGGATCCTCCAAAACGGTGTCCGCCGCCCGACATAAATTCCATTACCCAGAATGCCTTCCCATCCTTAACCCCTCTTGCAAATGCATAAGGAAAGGAATCTACGGCGGCATCCCGAAGTCCGGGATAAAAATCAAATCCGTATACATCCAGGTTCTTCGTACTCTTATAATAGTCAATGCTGTTGGTAGCAAGACCGGTACCATTCGTGGTAACCGGATAATCGCTGTACCTATGGAGAATATCCGCCTGAAGATTCTGATACTCTATCTGTGAGTCGCTGGCAAACCGTTCGAATTCCAGGCGCAGAGTAGGATTTTCAAAGTACACCGGCAGGGTCTGCTCTGCACTTACTTCAATTGTATTTACCGGTGGCTTTATCTGATCAAAATTCTCATAATCCTGTCCCCAGAAAATATTTCCGCTTCGCCTGTTGTATTCTTCAATCGTTTTATATTTTACTTTCAGATAATCTGAAAATTTACTTTTACATACCGGACAATGACAGCGTCCGGATGCTTCCTGCGCCGGTTCATTGTCGATCTGAAATCCGGAAACATATGGATTTTTCCCAAAACGTCTGCCGATTTCCTCTGTGATTTTCACGGAATACTCCCGATAGACCGGATTATTGTAACAATAGAATCTCCGTCCACCAAAAGGTCTGACTTCCCCTCTGTTATCCACATAGAGAACCTCAGGATGTGCATAAACCAGCCATGCCGGCGGGCATGCAGTCGGTGTGCAGATAATACTGCTGATCCCTGCTTCACCTAATTCTATGACTACTTCTTCCAGCCAGTCAAACTGATATTCTCCCGGTTCCGGCTCCATTTTACACCATGCAAATTCACCCATACGAACCGTGTTAATACCAGATTCCTTTAATAGTTTCAGGTCATGCTGTAATTCTTCCTTTGTTTTATGTTCAGGATAATACGCTACACCATACTGCATTTTCTATTCCTCCTACTCTGTTCTCCATAAATAGCACCAGTCGGCTTGTAAAAGCGGTTTTTCTTTCACACTTTCCCCATGAATCGCGCAAGCTGGCTTGTGCGATTCCTAATATGTAGTGTGAACAAAGTTCGCACTGTGAAAGTGGGTTTCCTTTCACACTTTTCCTGTAAAATAGATTTCTGCCGCCTCGGCCTCTTTCACTTCTTCTTTTAAAGTAAGTACTACAATGGTATCAACTTCCGGTTCCCGGATACTGCTTAGATCAATCCGTACCCCCACATCATCCTGTGCAAATGGAAGTGCATCTCCATGAAGAAGTGCTGCATTTTCAACATGATACTCCTGTAATGGAACCTGTTCCCTGGAAAATGCTTTTGTATCCAGCACATGCAGATAGATTTTATTTGCTTTGCTGGTAGTTCCATATACGTTATCTACCGGTTCAACAGGGCCCCCTCTGGTTCCATAGACTGCTTCGCCGTTTATCTTTAACCATGCTCCGATTTCCCGCATTCTGGTTTTCACCTCTTCTGAGAGCTTCCCATTTTTATCCGGTCCTACGTTCAGAAGCAGATTCCCATCCCTGCAGATTACATCTACCAGCATTTTTATCAGCCAGTCAAAATCGGATACCGGATCTTCTGCCATCCATCCCCAGGAACTGCCGCTGCAGACACACATATTTTTCTCCCAGGGTACCGGAAGAATTTTACCGCTGATCTCGTGGGAACCCTCATCGCAATAAAAGTCTCCTTCATATCCGGAACGTGGATTCAATAAAGTTTTTGGATTATATTTACGAACCACTTTATTTAAATTTACCGGCTCCCAGAACCATGCACTGGAGGTGTCACTGCCTTTGTGGGCAAGCCATCCGCCATCGTACCACATAATATCAATGGGACCGTATTTGCTGCAAAGTTCCTCCACTTGTCCGTAACACTGGTCTTTCATCAGTTTTGCATTATCCGGCAATCCTTCCGGGTCAAAATATCCCGGAAATCTCCAGTCCATTGGCGAATAATACAGTCCTACACGAAGGCCCGCTTCTCTTGCCGCATCCGTATATTCTTTTACAAAATCTCTTTTCGATCCTGTATTGTAACTGGTAAATCCCTCAAAGCTTGCAGGACTGTCCCAGAGCGCAAAACCATCATGGTGCCTGGTAACCATTACCATATACTTTGCACCGAAATCTTTTGCCAGATCTGTCCATTCCGTCATAGAAAAATTCTCCGGGTTGAATTCCTGCGCCAGTCCCTCATATTCTTCTTTTGGAATCTGTTCATTAAATCTTGCCCACTCCCCTCTTCCAAGTATGGAATAAAGGCCCCAGTGAACGAACATACCTACTTTTGCATCTCTCCACCATTGTAAATCCTCCGGCGGTAATTTCAGTTCCGGGCATTTTACCCCCCCTAAACTTTTTAAATTTATACTGCTTTTCAGCATAGAGCGCAATTCTGCGCCCGTCATCTCTCTTGGTGTTTTTGAAGCCATTTTTATTCCTCCTATTCTTCGTATAACCAGTCCAGGGTATCCAGTCCCTCACCGCCCAGGTTGGCATTTCTGGGTTTTAATACCGTATCAGCAGCTACGACACCGGCGAGCATGAATGCTCCGGTTCCAAAATAAATTTCATGAACTCCTTTTTCATACCGGTAAGCATGAATGTTAATTGGCGGACAAGCCTCTGCCTTAATGGCATTTGCATAGACTACCGTCAGCCCTCCCCGGTCATCTGCGTGGGTGTTAGTTTCAAGATCCGGCAGCTGCAGCCACTCTACCCCCTTGGCATTCATATATCCAATCAGTACATAAGAATCCTGTGGCAGATCCAGTTTTACGGTTACCCCTTCTTCAATCGCTGCTCCCAGTCCCATACGTACTGCATGCAGCTTTTCAAGTTCCGGCGCCAGGTTGATTACTTTGCAGGAGCAATCGGAAAATACACTGTCACCTTTTTTCAGATCATAAGTCTCACACCTCTGATCACCCAGCAAAGTAAACGGCACAGGTATCAGTGCATCCGCTTTCACTTCCTCTGCATGATCAGTTGGCAGAATTCCCTGCTTTAATTCTGCAAGGTGTTTCTTAAAGTTCTCATATTCCTTTTCGTACTCTGCGAGGCAGGCTGACCAGTGTCCGAAGGTTTCTCCATTAGGAAAAGGTATTTTTCTCTGTGGAGTCTGCATACTGTTGGCATAGAGGTAAGTACTTTCTGTAAGTTTTGCAAGATTTCGGAATTCATGAAGAGAGTCTTGCATTAATGCCGCTGCATTTTCTAACAATGCCACATCGCCTTTGCACTTTTTATCCATCGTATATTTATATTTCAGGATTTCCATGGCACCCTCTAGCTTTTTACAGTAGGAAATACTCATTTCGTAAACAGCTGCCGCATCGGTATACAGGCGGTTCAGCTCTTCATTTCCTTCTCCTTCTTCTTTCATAACCTCTTCCATAAGCCGTAATGCCTTTGTCGCATGAGCGCTGACTTCTGAAATCATATCATACGGCGTCTCTCCAATATGTGCCTCACCAGCCAGTTCTTTTTGAATATAATCATCCGGCTGTTCCCCTTTTCGGGCTACGGAATTCCAAAGTTCCTTGTTTGGACGGTAGCGGTTAACATTGGTAAACTGGCTCATGGTCATTCCAAGACTCATAGTCTGCCTGTTTCCTTCTGTAATACCTATTCTTCCCAGAATTTTCGGCGCACACTGCCCAGCATTTTCCTGAGAAATTAATAACTTTCTTGCTGATTTCGCAGAAATCCGGTAGTGCTTTGCAAATACATTTACCCAGTGTTCCATTTCTGTATTTTCTTCACGGTTTGGATTCCATGCATAGCGGAACCATGCGGCATACCAGATATAATCCCTGTCCATCTGCAATAATCTGGGTGACACCTTATCCGGTGTATATGGCCAATCCCAGTAGAACAATGGATACAGATGCAGTCCATTACAGCCAAACCGGTGCTGTCCAGCCTGCACACACTTCTGAATGTACAACGGGGCGTTAAATTGGAAGGGCTCCAGATCTGCCAGAATATGTATATTCATTATATGTGTGGTGCCCAATCCGCTTAGCGACTGGTGAATGTCCTGCCATTTTCCCTTAGGATAATAAGTAGTCAGACTTTCTCCATTATATTTCCACATGGTGTAAAGGTTGGAGTACTTTTTCTTCGCCTCTTCCATGGCTCCAACCGGGTCACAGTCATGACCGCGCAGAATAACCGGAGGCTCCTCTGACAGCCCTGCTTCTGCTGCTCCTTCTTTTACTGCGGGTATGATGGTATCGATAAACCAGTCTGTCTTGTTCTGCGTTCCGCGGAGTGCTTCTCCCAGGCATACCATAAGACCGATATGAGGAAAGGATTTGATGAATTCCTTAATTGTTTTTCCTGTGTAGTCTGCTACCAGTGGTGTAATCTTACTTTGCAGCAGTTCCAATCCATGCTTCCTGGCAAATGGGAGAGGGATATGTATATTGTAGAATTTTAATACTACCCAGATACCTCTGCGGTCACATTCCCTGGTAAGCCAACCGAATACTTCACGGTTTAACTCAAATTCTTCTTCCGTTACCTCCAGGGCTTCGGGATAGTCTGCCACTTTCACCAGGGATGAAAAGGGGTGTCCGCTCCAGATATAGAGCACGTTACAACGCATGGATAACAGCATATCCAGAAACTTTGTCCACATCTCTTTATCGTAAAACCACGGGAACCGCTCCGGGGTAATTGGATATTCATAGGTAAGCCTTGGAGGTTCGATCTTTGTCTTTTGCAGACCGACTGCAGGTCCCCTCAGTTTAAATACAGGTGCGTCTCCAAAGGTTATTTCAGCCGGAAATTCTCTGTCTCTTTCAATTCTCTCTTTTAACTCCATACAGCCGTATAAGGCTCCGGTGTCTGTTCCTCCACAGATAACCGTTAACTCTGCAGAACAGGTTTCAATATAAAAGCCTTCCCCCTCCGGCTGGCGGGTATGGAAAATTAATAGTTCGTTTTCCACCATCCACTGTAAGAATGTGTCTTCGCATAATACAGAAATATAAACCTTTTTCCCTTCTATATTCCGATACTCTGCAGGTGACTGGGGGAGCGGGGCGTAAATCACTTCATACCCGGCACTGGTCATTGCCTGATCAAGCTGCAGTAATCCAAAATTGATTCTTTCATTTTTTGTGCTGTTTTGTAATATTGTAATTCTTTCCATTTGTTCCTCCATATTCTTAGAGCGTTTTTATAAATGTCAAAGTGTGTCCGAAATTACTTATATAATTGAATTGCATATTTACCAATTCAGTTCTACTTTTTCTCCTGCCCTGCAGATAACATTTCTAATCTCATTCCTCCAGGCCAGTTGATACGTCTTTGTGCTTTGTGAAGTCAGGGCAATTCTCACAGGCCTTTCATTTTCCCAGTCCATGTCCAGTCTCGTATTTCCTTTTAAAATATAACCTTTCAAACTGCCGTCTTTCCATTCCTTTGGCAATGCCGGCAGCAGTACCGCTTTTCCTGTCAGGCTCCGCACAATGCCTTCCAGAATTGCCTCTGCAATTCCAAAATTCCCATCAATTTGAAATGGCGGATGCATATCCAGCAGATTATCCTGAATGCACTTTTTCAGAAGCTGACTCACATGCTCTTTCAGTGATTTTCCATCCTCCAGCCTTGCTGCAAAGCATCCAAGCCATGCACGGCTCCAGCCTGTGTGTCCGCCGCCATGGGTAAGTCTGGTCTGCAAAGTCTTTTTAGCTGCTTCAAAATACGCCTCAGTTTCAGGAGTAATTTCATTTCCCGGATGCAATGCATAGAGATGAGAAATATGTCGGTGCCCCGGTTCCATTTCCTCATAATCCTCCATCCACTCCATTAGCCTGCCGTCTTTTCCAATCATAAGCGGCGGCAGCTTCCCCTGAATATTCTTTAAGGTTTTTTCTTCCTCTTCATTTTGAATTCCAAGGACATCCATACTGTCCAGATACGCTTTCAGAAGCTGTCTTAATATTGCACTGTCCATTGCGGTTCCCATAGATAATGCTCCGGTTTCACCCACCCTTGAACGATATGTATTTTCCGGAGATACAACCGGTCCTGTGACCAGAAGGCCATTTGGAAGCTCATAAAGATAATCTTCAAAGAACAGGATCGCCTCTCTCATAATTGGAAGAGCTTCTTTCAAAAACTCCATGTCTTCTGTATATAAATAATGTTCATACAGATGCAGGCACATCCAAGCGCCTCCCATAACCCAATAGGGAGATGCATCAAAAATTCCTTCCGGTGCTGTACACCCCCATACATTTGTATTGTGATGTGCGCAGAACCCTCTTGCACCATATAGCTTACGGGCTGTTTCCTTACCGTTCCCGGCAAGCAGCTTTACCAGATTCATAACGGGCAGCTGACACTGGGATAACCCTGCTTTTTCCGCAAACCAGTAATTCATCTGGGTATTAATATTAATTGTATACTGACACTGCCACGGCGGTTCATAGGAGCCGTTCCATAACCCCTGGAGATTAGCGGGAAGCTGGCAGTTATAGGAAGAAGCAACCATCAGATATCTGGCATAGTGTACCAGAATTTCCGTCAGATAATTGTCGCACGAAATATCCCCCTGGCGAAAGGTATTCAGAATTTCAGCTGTTGCCATTTCTTCTTTCCCTGTTCCATATAAATCCAGATTAAAATCACCATATACAGACTGATAATCTTCTAAATGCCGCCTGCGTATCTCATCATATCCCGCTGCCTGTGCCGCGTCCAGCCGTTTGCCGACCACCTGATACAGTTCTTCATAAGCTTCTTTGCCGTCTTTACGCTTACCATTCAGACAATCCAGGTAATCCGTACCTGCTGCCAGATATACTACCACTTCCTCAGCTGCTTCCAGATAAACGGCATCGCCCATGGTCCTGGCTCGCTCCGATGCAATGCGTACCCCACTCAGATAGTGCATTCCGCCTGCGCCGTTTTCTCCCCAGTTTCCCGCTGTAGCCTCTCCCAGAACTCCCGTAAATTCTTCAAATGGTTTCCGGCTGATATTGGCACTCATGGTTATCTTATGTTTTCCCTTAGAGCGGACACGGATTGCAAGCACCTGATAAGCTTCACTGACAAAATGTTCCCTTTCATACCGGGTTTCATCCAGTTCATATACAATTGTGGCAATTGCCTCATTCAGACACAGCCTGGCTTCGTATTTCGTTTCCTTCCCGGCATGATTTAAGAAACAAAGTCTCAAATCTCCCATAGGCTGGTAAGGATTGTTGTATTTCGGCGTTGACGTCAGAGCCATTTTAGCCAGAAATGCCGCTTTTTCCACCTTACCTTCCAGTAAAAGGTCCCGGATTTCTCCCAGATGCCCGAACGCATCGGGATTTTCCCTTTCTCTTGGAGGTCCATAACACAGGGTCTCTTCATTTATAAATATAGTTTCTTCTTTCAATCGCCCCAGCAGCATCGCTCCCAGGCGGCCATTCCCAAGAGGGAATCCATCGTCCCACTTCCTGGCGGGCTTTTTCATATATATTTCATATCTCTTCATCTTTTCTTTTAACCTCTCACACTCCATGCCGATTCCGGTATGCAATTATCTGTCTCCAGTCATCCCGGCTGAGATAATGAGTCCCCCGCCGCAAATGGTATCCGATTCTGCCTTCATGGTAACATGCTCCTGTTTCCGGCAGACGGTCCGGTGAAACCAGACCTTCTTCTCCATACAGATTCCAAACTTTCGAACATTCCGCACACGTTAAAAATTCAGACTTTGGATCTGCCCAGTCATCCCTGTCCGCACTGGCTATATAGAGATGGCGGGGAGCTGTCAGGGACAGGAGAAAATGCTGGTCAAAAGGCATCCGGGTCAGATCCTTTCGGTAGTTAAAAAAATTTCCGTCAAACCAGAGTCTGGATCCCTTCCCATAGAGATTTTCTATCTGCTCCCCGGTTTTCCCCCGAAACAGAGCGGCTCCACCCGCGCCGGATTCATTTGCAGCCGTCAGGGAAAACCTCTCATCAAAAGCCCCGGCAATTAACGCTGTTTTTCCCAGACGCGAATGCCCCAGAACTGCAACCCTCTTTTCATCTATTTCCTCCCTTTCCAAAATATCATCCAGGATTCTGCTGCTCCCCCATGCCCACATTGCCAGTTTCCCCCAGCTGTCATAATTATTCCTGGTACAAAACCTGCCCAATCCGCTTTGATGCTCGTCATAATAATCGGCGGTAATATCCTGATAATAAACATTTGCCACACCATATCCGGCATCCAGAATTTCTTCTCCTAACCCATCCGCAATTTCCGGCGAAAATGCCAGATAGAGAAAAACAGGGGGACGCTCTGCATTTTTCGGAAGCATGAGACGGTATGGAAATGATACATAAGAATAATCGGATACAATCCCAAGGTTTATGGTCTTCACCACCGCTTTGCCACCGTAGGCACTATCATCTTCCAGAACCTGTTTACCTGCTATTCGATGCGCAATTCTTGGGAAACATCCGCAGAACTCTCTGCAAAGCACATTTTTTATCTCTTCCCGTCTGGATCTCCAGCCGCTTTCATTCTGTACAGCTTCATTGTCTTTATTTCTAAATAGCTCCGGAAGATTTCTGCTTTTTATTTCTTGCTCAAGCAATCCCATCTTATCTTTCACCTTTCAAGATCAAATTTCTGAACAGTTCATCCAATCCCGGATTACATCCGATTCTTCCTGATCTGGCCAGACTTATCAACAGAATCTCACCTGCACCCAGTGGGCATTTCTTTACAAACGGAAGATGCGGTTTTGCGCCCTGGTTTTTTCCCGCCCCCTGCTTGTCATAAGTATATATCAGTGCCTCGCCCGGAAGCTCCGTCTGAACAGTGAAGGATGCAGTAGCATCAATATATCCCTTTTCTTTGTTATATACCATGGAAATCGGATAATCTTGGAACTCTTTCTTTGCTGCCGCAAAGAACAGTTCCCCACATCCCTTTGTGGATACCTCTTTTTCTCCGATATTAAGTGTTACTTTTTTCTCCGGCATTAGCAGAATGCTTCGTCCGCCAGCCTTTGCATGGGATTCTGCCTCTGAAACGCTGTCAGAACTAAAATCACTGATTATTAAGATATCATTGCCGGTTGCGTCAGACTGTCCTAAGGTAGTCTGATCTTCGGTTTCTATTGGCGTTAATCCCAATTTAGTGCAAAGTAAGATTGCTTCATCACCAATTGTTCTGACCTTCTCCGTATGTATCTTACGTTTATACACCTGCAGAAATAAGGTTTCTGTATTCAGAACATTTCCTTCTTCATTTAAAATAGCTGCTTTAATCTGCACTTCTGCATGAGCGCCGTTAAATCCCGGCATTTCCTCAAAGCGTAACGGAATCTTGCCGGCACATATGGCATTCGCCGCTAATGCTGTATCTTCCATTTCATAAGCCGCGAAGGGATCTGTGTCATGACCTGCAAATACTTCTGCCCGGATTGTCAATACACTGTCTTTCCCCGTATCATTTAACAGCCATGCCTCTACGTCCACCTGTTCATCCAGATAAGCATTGCTGCGCCCGGTATAGAGATTTACCCGAAGCGGCTGCAGCGATTCCTGGTAAGTAAAATATGCCCTTTTAGGCTGACGCCTGCAATCTACCAGGGTCTTCATCCAGCCTGACGGCCATGCATCAATCAACAGATGAATTGCCGTATGGTTTATAATATCGCCCCTTCTTCGGTAGGCATCCGTCAAAAGCTTTGTGGCTTTTGCCTGATGAATCTGGCTCTCCCTTACCCAGTCAGCTATATTATTCTGTTCCTCATACCAGTCCCCCTGTACCGAATAGGTCTGTGCACGAACAATTTTATCCGGATACCAGGATCCGTCAGGCTGTGTTTCCAGCCATTCCTTTGGATAGAAACTGCGCATTACCTCCTCATGATCCAAGCCCTCGGCACCATATTCACCGCATCCAATCATCCAGCCTTCTTTAACCGGGGGCAGATATCCTTTCAGCAGTCGGCCAATCGGTTCTCCATGATTGGTATACCACATGGTGTAACAGTGAAAATCCGGCATACCTTCTGCGGTAGGCCCGTCATAGTCCCCTTCCACATTTTTAATCACACGATCAGGGTTTTCCACATATACTGCCTTTCTTGCCGCTGCGAAAAATGCCTCCAGTTCATCTCTTAACAGATGCCGGTGTCCTTTAGCTTCATAGCGTCTGGAATATTTATCATCAGGATCTTCGGTGCGCCGAATACACATGGGTTCATTTATAAAAGTAACTAACACAGCAGATACATGCTTTCTTACCAGATGTTCCATCTCCTGCACCTGCTTCACTGCTTCTGCAAATTGAGGCCTTCTAAGAAAACCAAAGAGAGGAAAGTCACACTGGTGCATCATTCCAAGCATATCAAAGTAATCATAGATTTCTTCCTGTACCGGCCTCTGAGTGATACGGTAATAATTCATATTGCACATCCTGGCAATCAGAATGTCATCCACCAACTGGTCAAAATCTCCCTTCATCACACACTGTTGGAGGTGTCCCATTTCATTGGCACCGCGAAGTACTATGGGATGGTTGTTCAGATAAAATTTCCCTTTTGGTACAGAGGTTTCATCACTCACAAATTTTTTTAGTCCAAAATTCTGGCTCCTGCCTGAAACAGATACACTACCTTTTCTCAGATTTGCCCGGGCTCCATAAAGCCACGGGGTATCCGGTTCCCAAAGCCTGTAATCTGATACCGGTATAAAGTAGCGGTATTCATTCTTTCCCGGTCCCACGTATGGAATCGTCGTATGGAAATCTCCGATCTTTCTCCCTTCATAATTACGTGGCAGCAGATCCAGATCCAAATTGTAATCTGTTTTCACCTCATCTGTATAGTTCAGGACCCCCAGCCGTACTTCCACCAAATCATTGTCGATATCCGGTCTTACAAAAATATCTTCCAGGTATACTTCCGGGCGAATCTCCAGGGCAACATTTCCAAATACTCCAGCACCTGCCGGACAATGGTGCCATCCAACATTTGGGTCATCCCATCCGGGTCCGGTAGCCGCATAGATTTTATCCCCATCCAAAACCGGACCAACGCCAAGTATCGGCACATCATTTTTACACAGGATAACCAATTCATTTTCTTCTTGCATGTAATCTGTAACATCAAAAGAAAAAGGAGCAAAAAATCCTTCATGGCTGCCTACATAATTGCCATTCAGATATATTTCAGCAATATAGTCCACACACTGAAAATACAGAACAGCTCTCTTCTTATTTTGAATGAGCCCTTCTGACCATGTATCTCTATAAGAGCATCTGTAATAACCGCTCCACTTTCCATCTTCCAGCGCAGGTCCTCTGTAATCAGGTACCGTTACTTTTTCCCATACCTTATTGACATCATCCCGTTCTGTAAATACCTCTCCTTTTTCCCGATAGCGGAATTCAAATTCACGCAATTGAATACTCTCTGTCCCCGTCTCTGCAAGCGGCAGATAGTTCTTCATGTATGGACGGTATTGCTTTCTCATAGCTTCTAAGTCCCGCGTGAATTTCTCACACTGATCTTCGAATGTCTTTTCCTTCTCCCAGGAAATCTTATGCTGACGGCAGTCTTCTTTTGAAAACCAGATATCCGGTGTTGGTAAAGGCTGTACTTCTTTATCTGTTGTCCCAATTGGATGCTTTGTCATTGCAATCTCATGAAAAAAATCCTGATTAACCATATTTATACCCATTGCATATTGCAGGCTTGCCTGCAATACTGCCACACTAAAACAGGTTGAAAGAATCACACCATGGCATCCTTTCTATATCATAATTTTCTTTCAACCTTATACTTCCTGCATATCGCGGTCCTGCCTGCAATACTGCTTTACAGATTAACAGGGCACATCCACGTACTTTTCATCTGTCAGTTCTCAGTTGTTAAGCATATCGTGAATGAACCCTGTTGCCAATTTCTATTATTTAGCTGCTTCTGCCGCTGCGTCTTTAAATTCTTGCTGGATTGCTTTGTAGTCAGCAGAATCTACGATTCCCTGTACAAAGGTTTTCCATTCTGTTTCCCCAATCTGTCCCATAATATACTGTGCACAAAGGGTATTTACATCATCGGTCAATACATTCCAGTTATTATTGTAAGTTGCTGACTGGAGGTTACTGATTGCATTTTTCATTCCGGTTTCTTTTAAGTCGCTATATACAAACTCTTTGATTTCTTTTACTTTTGCAATATTTTCATCAGATGCTCTCTTGGTTCCGTCTTTCATAAATTTGTCGTTTATCTGATCCGCATCTTTTTTCAAGAAGATCTGGTTCCATGCACCTACATAACCATCCTGTCTTTTTTTCTTAAATGTTTCATCATCTGTATTTTTTGTTCCGTCTTCTTTTAAGGTATAATGAATATCCTGTACACCATCCATAATTACAGAATCGTATCCCGGATGAGTCTCTTCTGTTGCATTAAATACTTCCATAATCTTCTTAATTTTTTCATCAGAGCATTTAGCGCTGATTGCGATACAGGAATCAATATCCGTATAGTTTGGACTTACCGTATATGCTTTGTCTCCCTTAACCGGCATCAGACACCATGCTTTTAATTCCGGTCCTGTACTTTCATCAAATATTTTATTACTGGTAAGGTCTGCTGACTGATTCCAGTTATACCATGCTGTCAGATATGCCACGGAATTGCCTGCTTTCCATTTAGAAGTATCGGCATTTGCTAAAGCAAATTCAGGATCAATAACACCTGCATCGTATAAATCTTTCATCCAGTTCAGGAAATTGATATATTCATCTTTAAACTGCATGTATTCAAATTCGCCGTTTTCATTTACAGACCAATCTGACTGTCCTGTAAACGCTACTGCAAAAGCTTTAATTCTATCATTCATAAAATCATCATCAAAATATTCCAGAGCATAAATCTTCTTGCCTTCACCTTCAGATGCCGCTTTAGACAGATCGATTAACCAGGTCTTCAATTCTTCCATGGTTTTTGGTTCTTCCGTGAAATTATATTTTTCCATCAGGTCTTTTCTGACTTCTATACCGGAATTCTGTCCGCTTTCCGCCTTACTTCTTGGAAGAATATAAATGCCGCCGTTATATCTTGCCTGATCCCACATATTCTCGTCCCAGTTTTTCATAACTGCATTGGTCTCGGCAATTCCGTTGCCATTATCAAATAAGTAAGGTGTCATATCTACAAAAGATCCTGCTTCTACCGCCTGTGTAAACACCGGATAATAATAAGAACCATTTCCCTGCTTGCTCACCTGGATAACATCCGGCATACTGTCTGCGGCAATCAAAGTATTTACCTTCTGGTCAAAATCCTGATAGTTCACCCATTCAATTTCCAGATTTACATCAAACATATCTTCCCAGTACTGTTCCATCTCACTGTTTGCCAGAGGACCATATCCCCAGTCAATACCCATAACAGAAATTGTCATGCGGTCTCCGCTTTCACCTGATGCTGCTGTTTCGCCGCCGGCAGTATCTCCCGTAGCTGCTTCTGCCTGTGTTCCTTCTGTTTTTGCTGCTTCTGTGGTTTTGCCGTCTGAACCACCGCATCCTGCCAAAGCAGATGCTGCCAAAACTGCTGCTAAACCAAGAGCTACCTGATTTCTAAAATTCTTCCTCATATCTTATTCCTCCTAAAAAATATTCTTTTTATGCAAAACGCTCCGCGTTTTTAACCTTTGACTGCTCCTACCATCATTCCTGTCTCAAAATACTTCTGCAGGAATGGATAAATAATTAATACGGGCAACACAACAACTACTACCGCAGCCATTCTCATAACTTCCTGCGGAACGGCATTCTGAACGGTTGACTGCACATCCAGGACATCTGAAATATTGGATGATAGTACTACTTTCTGCACATATACCTGTAAAGAAGCCTTCGCTGTAGATGTCATGTACATAATGGAGTTAAAGTATGTATTCCAATAACTTACAAAGGAAAACAGTGTCATGGTTGCAAGCATTGCTTTGGACAAAGGAACTACAATGGTTCCAAAGATACGAAGCTGTCCGCATCCGTCAATCTTTGCTGCCTCCTCCAGTTCAATGGGTAATGACTGGAAGAAAGATCTCATTACCATGATGCTCCATGCCCCGCATGCTGCCGGCAGGATACATGCAAAATAGTTATCTATTAATCCTAATGAATTGATATTCATAAAGTTTGGAACCATACCAGCCGTAAACAGCATAGTAATCATAACGTATTTATTGATGAAACTTCTTCCCGGTATGGGCTTTGACAACATATATGCCAGTCCGGCATTTAAAAAGACGCTGAGCGGTACTCCAACTGCTGTAATAAATATTGTTGATTTCAGGGAATTCAGGAATCCTGTTCCCGATAAGATCAGTTTATATGCCGCCAGAGACCATTTTTTCGGCCATAACATGAATTCGCCTGCTACATACGCTGTGGAATCTGTAAAGGATAATACTACAACATACAGGAATGGCAGAATCATGGTACCTGCTATAATAATAAGAATTAACCACAAAATGCTCTGATAAATATTTTCTTTGGCTTTCATACCCATTTTATTCGCTCTCCTTTCCATCCTCATCTTTACATAACCCCGTCATAACCTTTGCGGTTCGTAATCCAGTTTGTGAAGATAACAAGTGCCGTATTAATTACAGATTTAAACAATCCGATTGCGGTTGTGTAAGAGTACTGTGTACTTCCGCTGGCAATACTGTTGTTATATATGTAGACCTCAAATACTTCCAGTTTCGATTTAACCATCGCGTTATTCATCAGGAATACCTGTTCAAAATCTACGGAGATAATCGTTCCCATTCTCAGGATTAACATAACAGCTACGGTAGGCATAATACTTGGAAGTGTGATTTTCATCATACATTGGAACTTGTTAGCCCCATCCATTTTTGCTGCCTCATACAGTGACTGGTCAATTCCGGAAATCGCTGCCAGATATACGATGGATCCCCAGCCGATGCTTTTCCAGAGTGACTGGATTACAATAACCAGATAAATCCATTTGGTACTGAATAAATAAGCCGTAGATTCATATCCCAGCAGGTTCGCAATCTTGTTTACAAGGCCCTGTTCTGTAGACAGAAGGAAAAATGTCAGACTGGCTACGATCGCCCAGGATAGAAAATGCGGAAGGTATACCGAAGTCTGTACGAGCTTTTTAAACTTCGCATTCCGTACCTCATTCATGATCAAAGCCAGGAAGATTGGCGCCGGAAAAGTCAAAAGGCTTAATCCACTGATGATCAAAGTGTTTTTTAACATGTTATAAAATTTGGGGTCCTGAAACAGTGCTTCAAAATGTTTAATCCCCACCCATTTGCTATGGAGTAAACCTAAATGTGGATTGTAATCCTGAAATGCCATCAACAGACCTCTCATCGGCATATAGCAGAACAGGAATAAAACAATTAATCCCGGTAATCCTAGTGCATAGATCCATCGATATTCATAGATGTGCTTTCTTAATGTCTTTTTGGAAGTGCTTACATTTTTTTGACTAGAAGCCCTCATACAATATCCCTCCCGATTATCTTTTTCAAGACGGTGTGTTTTCCGTCTGTTCTTCGTCGTTAAGGAAATTATAAGGGATTTTTAGAATTTTTTATATAGTAGAGATTCAATATTTTTGTACAAATTTCATCTTTTTTTATATTTTTTTCATATTTTTAATATTTTTGACATCCATATTATGGAAGCGCTTACTTTTTTCTCTATGTTTCCCCCAATATTTTTTCTTTGCAGCCGGTATAACAATTGCCGCAGCCAGAATCGCCACAAAGGCAACGGATATATTACTGACCATCATTACGATACCTACGCTTTCACTTCCCAGATTCGTAAAATTTTGCAGAAACCATAGAACCGGTACCCGGAACACAAAGACACGGCTCATACTGATTAACAATGATATTTTTGTTTTCCCCAAACCATAAAGCAGCGCCATGACAGCCGAATTAATCCCAAGAGGTACGAACCCCATAGCTTCAAACCGGAATATTTTCATAATCAGTCTTTGAAATTCCGGGTCATTTTCCGAAAACATGCCGCTTATCTGTTGTAAGAATCCCATTGCAATGGCATATGCAGCAGCCCCTGCAATTAAATTATAAACCAAGACACTCCAAAACGCCTGTAATGCCCGGTCAAATTTGCCTGCCCCAATATTCTGACTGATTACGGAAGCGGCTCCTTCCTGTAAACCGTTTTGCGGTGCAGCGGCAAAGCCTCCCAGATTATTGGAAACCCCCAATGCCCCCACGGTAAGAACACCATACAGTGTACTCATGGAATTTACCATCAGTTTCCCCATAGAGAATAAAGCCCTTTCTACAACCAGAGGAACAGACTGTATAATCATAGGTCCTGACAATCTTTTTTTGAAAGACACAAACCGTATTGAAAATCCAAACGCATTCTTTTCACGATTCATCTTGATCAGCCCGATCACCATTAAAGTTGACTGAGAAATAATCGTAGCCAGAGACATTGTAACGATACTGCCTTTTAGAACATAAACAAACAATGCGGTCAAAGATGTCTTGGTAAGGATTACAATAATATTCATTTTCATAATCAGCTTTGTTTCGCCCCTGGCACGTTCTATGGCAATAAACACATTGTTGAAGAAAATAATAACCATCGCCAGCAGCTGCAGCTGAAAATAGGTATTGCCCTCTGCAATCAGCTCCGGCGGCGTTTTCGCAAAAGCCAGAATCTGCCGGGTAAACGGAATGAGCAGGAGTATAATTGCAGATAAAACACCGCACATGGCATACAGGGTACTGACCCGTTTTTTTACCAGGTCATATTTTCCCTCACCATAAGCTTCACTTACCTTCAGGCTGGCACCTACCGCCAGACCTCCGCCCACCGCCGAAATGATAGAATTAATCTGAGCCAGATAGGCCACTGCTGATACCGTATTGGAGCTGATATGGGAAGCCATCATGGTATCCAGCACTCCGAATACCTGACCCAGACACTGATATACACATAGCGGCAATGCGACCTGCCATACTACCTTCCACATATTCCCATTCAGCGTAAAATCCCGAAACTTCTGATCTTTTGCCGACAGCCCCGCGTTATTCTCTTCCATGATGTCTGCTCCTTTAGAACATGTCAAAAAATACCCGTACCAGCGAAATACTTAAGATCCGCTGCGTCACAAATGCGTACCTCTTTTTGGACAGCAAAGGCTGGCGCCATAAATTTTTTTCATGCTCTTGTCTTATTAACTGTTTTTTGTACTGTATTTTGTACTGTATTTTACCGCAAAATCTTATTGATATCTACTGTTTTTTCATGAAGATCAGCTTGAATTACAGATATTTTGTGTTATTCTAATAGGGAGCATTAAAAATAAACAAATCATATATATTTAGGAAAGGCAATATTGAAATGAATCCAGACAATAAAGAACTCACAAATGATCCTCCGCTGTTTTTTATAAACCAGTTGAGGCGAAACAGCAGTTTCCGTATGCCCGAATCCCATTCTCACGACTGCTATGAACTTTATTACCTTCTGTCCGGCACACAGAAATTTTTTATTCAGCACACGGTCCATGCCATGTGCCCCCATGACTTTGCCCTGATCTCTCCCGGACTCCTGCACCGCACTACATACTCCCAGGTATCTGCACACGAGAGAATTGTGATCATGTTTGATCCCTGCTACATTTCCACACTTACGGATGCCTTCCCGGACCTGATAAAAGACAACTTTCTGGGAACACCCTGTTTGCATATATCCGAACTTTGTCATGAAGAAATTATGCAGACAATCAATCATCTTTTTCAGGAATTTGAACAAAAAGATGAATTTTCCACAATGTTAACTTCACAATCCCTGTGCCGGCTGCTTGTGCAGCTTACAAGGTTCAAGCAGGAAGAGCATACGCCTGCCCCTTTGACACCTCAGGATGAAGCCATAGGCAAAGCCGCCTTCTTCATCAGCCAGTCATACTGGCAGTCCATCACTTTGGAAGATGCCGCCAGAGAAGCCAATTTAAACCCTACCTACTTTTCCCGTAAGTTTAAAGCCGTTACCGGTTTTGGCTTTAAAGAATACCTGACACAGATCCGCATACAAAAAGCTTCTTATGAGCTCCTCCACACAAATGATACTATTACCGAAATTGCAACACGCTGTGGTTTTGAAAACAGTAATTATTTTGGGGATTTGTTTTATAAAGTGAACGGCGCTTCACCAAGGGCTTATCGGAAAGCCAGAAAGTTGAAATAATTCCACTTTACAGGTGTTTGCCAAATATCTGAGCAGATGGTATTGCAATATTATATTTTGCTTTCCAGAATTTCAAGCGCCAGAATATATTCAACACAATTCCTACTAAAAAGCTTTTTTTCATCTAATTTAGAAGGCTTGTGTCTAAATTCTATCCACATTTCTTCAAGTCTTGACTTTCTTAAAACAATCCGCTAGTATAAAATATAGAAACAGCTGCCTTTGCGGCAGCATCAAACTTATGATAAGAAATGAGGCCCTGCTATGTATCGGGTATTAATTGTTGATGATGAACCTTTTGTGATTGAAGGAATGAAAACGGCCATTGACTGGACCGGTTTTAATTTTGAAATATGCTGCAGCACAACAAACCCTCTCCACGCTTTGGAATATCTGGAGAACAATCCGGTAGATCTGCTGATCACGGATATATCCATGCCCCAGATGGATGGATTGGAATTGATTCAAAGAGTGCGTAAAATAAACTCGCTGATCTCTATTTTAGTACTCTCTGCCTATGATAACTTTGAGTATGTCCGGACTGCTATGCGTCACGGTGCCGAAAATTATCTGTTGAAGCCACTGAATCCAGATGAACTGGGAGAATCGATCAGCCGGATTGTCAGCCATCTGAAAGAACGCTCCACCCTTTCCAATACTTACGGTTCCATGATGCTGACTTTTCGAAGTATCTTTACGGAAAGCTGGGTGAAAGGGTCTCTCAGCGAAGACGAATTTATTACTCGCGCCCAGATGCTTGGCGTAAACCTGTATCTGAATAATTATACGGTGATGATTTTCACTGCGGATACGGGCATTTCTCAGACAACCGAGAAAATGTCCCATTTATTTGACTATCTGCTGTCCCTTTTTGTGGGTACTTATATCAGTCACTTTTATTTTGAGACACCGTCCCGCCTGGTCTGTATTATCAGCAATCCCACCACAGAGCTTCCCCTTGACAGTCTGTTGTCTGAACTGGAGAACGCCAGGGTAATCCTGAATTTCCCGTTTTTTGTTTCTACCGGGAATACCGTTAACAATTACGAGGATGTCAGTATCAGCTACCGGAATGCAAAAAAATATCTGTTTCTCCAGTACACTAAAATGAGCAGCTTTATCTATCAGGATATGGATCTGCCTATTACTTCTCTAAACGTCATTGAGCAGGACTACACCGATATTACAGAACAGGAATATCTTTCCCAGGTAACCGGTCTGTTGGATAAGGCACTTGATCCTTCCAAACATATTCCTTGTATTCTGTCTGTTTTAAGCTGGTGTACCTCACAGACAAGTACTGATCTGCAGCCCCATGCTTCTATGATTGAATTATTAAAGTGCCTTAAGCCGGAAATACAAAATAATGCTGACATGATTTCTTATCTTCACACATTTATCCATACGGGATATGAAGTGCTATCCCAGAAGCAGCTGCTGCAGACTGCATCCTATCCCTGCGTAGATGCAGTCATTAATGCCGTACACGAATTCTCCGACAAGGATATTTCACTGAAAACCCTGGCAGCTAAGCTGAATATGCACCCATCCTATCTCGGAAATATCTTTCATCAGCAGACCGGATTTTATTTTAACGACTACCTGAATGATGAACGTCTGAAGTATGCAGCAGGGCTTTTGGAAAATTCAGATATGAAACTAAAAGACATCGTGGATAAGGCAGGGTTCTCCAGCCAGACTTACTTTAACCGCCTTTTTAAACGAAGATACGGTGCACCGCCAAATGCCTACCGGCGGGAATTACGGGCGAAAAAGCTTTAATTGCATAAGAAGTATATATTTTAATAAAAAAGAACGCACCGGAGTAAATTTGAATTTATCAAACATCCTTCGGTGCAGTCTTTTATTTTAAAATGTTCGTTTTATAATGTTCGTTTTAAAATGTTCCTTTTACATCGCTCCAGTTTTTCTCCGCATAAGCAATCAACTGATTCGCCTGATCCAGAGGCATATCATTGAAGAAGAGGTATAAACCTTTGGAACCATATTTCTTAACAATTCTTTCGGTATTGCGGATCCAGTCTTCAAATTCTCCGGAATATACCTTTACCCATAGAGCTTTATTGGCCGCCCTTGCTTTATCGTAAATCACATCCCACTCTTCCAGTGTTCCGTCCGGTCCATGGTCTCCGCTGGTCCATTGCAGTGCATTGATACCGTCCACTTCCATCAATGCATCCATATGCTTAATAGCATCCGGTCCATCCAGATGATACAGGACGTTATCCACTCCCTTAACTGCCTGTTTCAGTGAATCCAATACAAAGGTACGGAAATATTCCGGAGAGAGCAAAGCAGAATAATCACACTGCAGCTTCTGGGTTTTTCCGCTTCCGAATATCTGGAATACCGTGTATGCACTGCCTCCTTCATACTGGGCATATTTATAAAAGGCATCATAGTACTTCTGGTAGACATCGGTTACCTGCTGCACACGTCTGACTACCTCTTCATCATCGTCAATCATATCGTAGATCAGTTCCTGGGCTCCACGCAGAGATGCCAGAACATCTACATTTTCCATAAGATCCGGAATTGCAATTGGAAAATCATTTCCGATTAATTTCTTACATTCATCAAAAAGTGCAATATGTTTCTTAAACCATATATTATCCGGGTCAAAGACTAAAGGTTTACATTCTTCCCAGTCCTCTACACATGGCTCAAACCATACCGTTTTATCCTGAAACACAATTTCGCTTCCCAGATATCCTGCGATGGAACCGGGACCAAAATCAGCATTCAGATTCGGGAAACTTTCTCCCAGAAATTCATGCGTCTCGCAATAATGACGGAAGCGGTTTACAATTCCCTGGGCATTCATATATTTATCTTCCATATCCTTTGATTTTAACGCTGCGGGAAGTGAATACGGATAATATTCCGGTTTTATACCTATTACACGCATAATCGGCCTGCCTGTATTCTGGCATTTCCAGTAATCATCAAATCTTTGTTTTGTGGCTTCCCAATCCTTTTTATACTGCATACCTGCTCCTCCTTCAAACCCCGGTTTCCATCCGTTCTGTCAAACTCCGGGGTTTCCTTATCTCCGCTATTTATAATCAAATCATAACATCGGAGGAGCCCAATTACTTGCCCAATATCCAGTATTTTTTGCACTATATTTGGATTTTCCGGTAAGTGCCCGGAGAGACTCCCTGCACCTTTTTAAATATCCTGTTAAAATAAGACACGCTGTTAAATCCGGTCTTCATTGCAATTTCCGTTATATTCATTTCTGTGGTGGTCAGCAGCATACATGCCTGGTTAATCCTGAGCTGGTCAATATATTCAAATATCCTCATATGAAGAATATTTTTAAAACAGGAACAGAGGTAACTTTTGTTCATCATTGCCACTTTTGCCATTTCATCCAGCTCCAGCTGTTCCATATAGTGTTCATGGATATAATCCAAAACGGGCTGCAGCCGGATAAACGGCTTGTGCCTCCTCCCAAAATCCTCTTCCAGGCAGCTGTCTATATAGAATCGGTAGAGTCTGGCAAGAAACAGCTGGGTCCAGGATTTTACAAATAGCTCCCATCCCGTATGTTTACCGGCATATTCATCACATATATGTTCCAGGTCCTCCTGAAGTCCGATATATCCCTCCTGGCTTGGTCTGATCCGGTTGGTAAAGTTAGGGCTTCGGTTGAAAAAAGGTTCCAGAAACTGATATCCCTGATTTTTGTCCCAGAAAAAAGCCGGATCAAACACAATCACCTTAAGCTGCAGACTCCCGTCATGAACTGCCATATGGCGTTCCAGGTTATTAATGATAAAAATATCGCCTTCACATATTTCATATTCTTTTTCTTCAATCAGATAGAAACCCGTTCCTGAAATAACGTAATTAATTTCCAGAAAATCATGGGAATGAAAATACATCTGCCTTGAATTGGAAATGAATATCCGATAAGGAAACTCCGGTTTGAAGACCATCTTATCTTTGATACTGTCCATGTTAAACTTCTCCCTTATTCTATCATCCTATACTTTGAAATATCCATAATGAATTCAACATGAGCCTTAATTCCGTTCCAGTTAATTATTTTCCCTTTCATTAATAACTCTGTTCCTGAATATGGTACCTTAAACCTGCGCTCGCAGAACGATTCCCTTTTCATACTGGAGATCTTGCAAAATGGGCATGGATCGTTCAAATGCATCAATTCCTTGTAGCATTTTTTTCCAATATAAGTATTCCCCTGTGTATTTGCCATCTGGCGTGCTAATTTATTCATATATAACAGTTCATAATTTTCTACATTGCAGATATAAATTGCATTCGTTCCTTCATCCAGCAGCCATTCCATATTCCGCAGCAATAAAGAAGATGGCGTTGACATTAATTCTCCAAAAAAACGGTATTGATTCTTGCCATTGTTTTTGGCAAACAGCAGCACTTTATCTGCCTTTGTATATAACTCCATATACTGAAATCCATCTTTGGGAACCCGGCTGATACCCATCGAACAGGACATGTAAATTTTACTGTCCTGGTAATCATACTCCGCACATGAAATGCGGAAAAATTTTTGAATGAGCATGGTCAGTTCCTCTTCCATAGAGATTCCGGTAACAAAAACTGCAAACTCGTCACCACCCATACGCGCAACAAAACTTCCTTCACCAAAGGTTTCTTTGAGAAGTTTCGTAATCCTGCAAAGAATCTCATCTCCCTTCGTATGCCCCAGGAAATCATTAATCTGCTTGAAATTATCAATATCCAGCATTAAAAATGCTGACATATCCGTTTCGTGCCCGCTCAGATATTTTTCGATCTTCTGCTCAAAACTGATCCGGTTCAGCGCACCCGTAAGGCTATCCCGCTCCGCCAGCTCACTTAGATGTCTTTGGGTATTTCTCTCCTCGCTGATATCCATAAAGATAGCGTAATAGATTGGAAATCCTCCCTCTTCCCGAATCCTCAGGGCAGACAGATGGATCCAGACAACTCCTCCGTCCTTATGCCTGATCCGATAAGTTGCATCAATTTTTCTATTTTCTGATACAGCTGCTATTATTTCATTATTTAATTCCTTGCGGTCTTCTTCCAAAACGATCTCAATTGCATCAGATTCCACTATCTCCCAGTATTCTTCTCGTGAGTGACCGCTTAACGCACAAACTCCATCATTAAAATACAATATCTTCAACGGATCTGCCAGTTTATAAATTGCGATTCCTCCGGGAATATGATTGATTAAATAATTCAAATCAAACTCATAGATCCCTTTCTCTTCTTCCTGCATATAATTCTCCTTATACGAAACTTTTAGGCTGCAATTCTATTAATTGCTATTCTATCACACTAGTTAAACTTTCACCATCAAATCCGTATCGTAACTTTATCATTTTCCAACATAGACAGAATTCAAATGGAAAACCGACGCATCACTTATTTTTTAATTGGTAACTTCTTTACACTGCTGAATTTACCATAGATTTTTTTTCCTGCGGAGTCGAACTTATAGGCACGTACCTTCACATAGTAGGTCTTTCTTTTCTTAAGCCTTGTAACTGCCTTTTTTATCTTCGTTGTATATACCTTCTTTTTTCCTTTGGTAAATGAGGAATTCGATCCGTATAAGATCTGGTATCCCGCTGCTCCTTTGACTCCTTTGAAGGCAATATCCATACGCCCTTTCTTTTTATTGTAAAGTTTTAATGAGTTTACACGCTCCACAGTGACTTTGCTCCAATGCGCATAGAGCATCTGGTCCTGATTCAAATTAACTCTGGTTTGGGATGTAATCTTCTTTCCACGGCTTTTCGCCGTATACCACCCTGTGAATCTGTATCCGGATCTTGCAGGTGCCGGAAGGGAGCCATAGGAATCCCCGTTCTTTACACCTCTTCCGGAAAACTTCTTTTTTCCACCGTTGCTGTTAAACTGTACCTGATAAATAATTTCTTTCCATCTGGCATACAGATTCTGGTTTCCGGTCTGTCTGAAATTAGATTTACCGGTAATCTGAGTTCCTCCGGATCTGGAATTAAACCATCCGGCAAACTGATATCCCTGTCTGACCGGCACGGGCAGACTTCCGTAAGCACTTCCGTAAGCTATCGTTTTTTCCTTTACAGACAGACTGCCACCCTCTGGCTGAAACAAAATTTTATAGCTGCAGGGCCGCCAGGCGGCATATAATGTATGATTAGCAGCTGTGCCCACAATTGTCTCTTCTGATACTCTGCTTCCTCCGCTTTTCATTGTATACCACCCTGCAAATTCATATCCTGTTCTTTTTGCCACCGGCAGGATTTCATAGGCATATCCCAGCCGCACCATAATCTGGTTCTGGGATACCGTTCCGCCATTACCGTCAAACAATACAACCAGTGCGTTTATGTTATTTCCCTTTTTTACATGATCATTATTTTCCCCCCTGGTGGTCAGGATACGGTCAATATTCTGAACATTCTCTGTATAGTGAACCGTCAATCCATTTCCATCCAGCCCTGTTTTCTCAAAACACTTTGCATAATATTCCGGATTAGCCTTAATGATTATTTCACCCTGCAGCCGGTAGCAATATTGAAACGTATTTGAAATATTGGAAACCCCCTGCGGAATATCCGGCGCCTCTGTCAACTCCGTACATCCTGAGAATAACGAAGAAATATTATCTGCACTCTGTGGAATATCTGTTGCCTTTTTTAGGCTGCTGCATCCCCGAAAAGTTCTCCATAAATCGGTGACTCCTGCCGGGATCACAGGCGCCTCCTCCAGACTTGTACAACCCTCAAATGCACTTCGCATAACCAAAACCTCTGCCGGTATCTCCGGGGCCTGCTCCAGGTTATTGCATCCCATGAAGGTAAATGCAAGTGTATACAGCTTCTTTGGCAGAACAGGGGCTTTTTTCAGACTCGTACAGTCTTGAAAAGCACCATACAAGGACGTAACCTGATCATTAAATTCGGGGACTTCAACAAGATTTATGCATCCGGCAAAGGCTCTTGATACTATTCTTATGCTGTCCGGTAAATCTCCCGCTTTAACCATGCTGATACAATTTTCAAAGGTATCATACAGCCGTTGTACTCCCTGGGGAATTACCGGCATTTCTGTAAGGCTGCTGCACTCCTGAAATGTCCTGTCCATATCTTGCAGGCTCTTTGCAGATAACTCCGCTTTCTGCAAACTTCTGCATGAATAAAAAGTACGTGTAACCGATTCCAGGGAATCACTTTCTATAGAAATCTGCTGTAATTCACCACAAAACCGAAAAGCTTCATTTGCCGTCCTTAAGCTGTGGCTGTAGATATCCGGAACCGCTTTTAACTGATAGCACTCTGCAAAAGTACCATCCATATTTGTTACATTAGGGGGAATTTCGGGACCATATTCCAAATTAATGCAATTAAGAAACATATAACTGATGTCCTGTGCCGATTCCGGAAGCTTTGGTGCTGACATTAAATTTTGGCAGCCCTGGAATGCACTGTTCAAATTCAGGACACCTTCCGGTATCTCCGGTGCCTCTGACAGCCGGGTGCATCCCTTAAAAGTATTCTGCATTTCTTCAATACCTGGTGGTAATCTGTCTGCATAGATGAAATTCTTACAATTTTTAAACGCATCGTTCATCGTACGAACACCATTTGGAAGCCCTGTAACTGATTCCAGATTCCCACATTCAAAAAAAGCTTTGTACATACTGTTATTGCGGAAACGAACCCCATCCTGAAAGGATACGGTTCTTATATGATTATTTTGGAAAAACGGTCCTGTACTCAGATATTCATAACTGCTGGTCCCCACAACGGTATCCATAATTTCCACCCCATAAACGTTTCCGTCTTTTACAACAGTACCAGGCACTTCCACATCAGTGTCAGCTCCCTTATATTCTGTAAGAGTTACCGTAAATGTGCTTTCATCCCACTCGCAAAGCCAGGATGACATATCCGTATCCTGGGAAATCACGTCCTCTTCCACTGCCAAAATACGTTCTGTTTCATCTCCTTCATCCCTCTGTACAGCTTGCTCATTTTCCAGCACCGCTTCTGCCTCTGCCGGAAAATAAAAAGCCATAGTTAGTAATACTGCCAGCATTATTGCTCTTATTGCTGTTTTGCATCTCTTTCTCATTTGTTTCTCCCTCCTGCCGGTTCTTTCCTCAATTAGAGTAAATCCCCTTCCTTTATCATACATTATAAGACATTATTATCGTTTTTGCCAGAGCGTTGAAAATGCTTCCTGCAAGATATATCTTCCAAAAGCAGCAAAAGGCAATAAGGCATAAAGTACCGCAAATGATTTACTCAAAGATCTCAAACACTGGAACAGCAGAAAAATAAAAAGATAAAAAAAGGATAAACCCACTATACGGGTCTATCCTTTTTATTTTCGAGAATGCCGGCGACCGGAATCGAACCGGTACGGGAGATTAGTCCCGCAGGATTTTAAGTCCTGTGCGTCTGCCAGTTCCGCCACGCCGGCATAAAAATAGATTGCTCAGGCAATCTATTTTCAATGGATGGAGGTGGATTCGAACCACCGAAGCAATTTGCAGCAGATTTACAGTCTGTCCCCTTTGGCCACTCGGGAATCCATCCATATGCATTGATCTTTTACAAGATCAATGTTCTAATTTTGTTCTGACAAGATATATTTATATCACAACTAAGAACAAAATGCAAGGCTTTTTTTCGAATTATTCAAAATAATTCCAAATGCTGACACAATGAGCACCATCACGATCCTTTCAGACACTTTTGCAGGGTATCAAAAAGGACTTTCGTTTCTATGGGCTTGGATAAATGTCCATTCATTCCGCTGGCCATGGACTTTTTTGTGTCCTCACTGAATGCATTGGCAGTCATCGCAATAATCGGAATTGTTCTGGCATCTTCACGCCCGGAGGTACGGATCCCTTTCGTAGCTTCCAGTCCGTCCATAACCGGCATTCGAATATCCATCAGCACAGCGTCATAGTAATAAGGCGGATGAGTTATATACATATCCAGCGCCTGCTGCCCATCTCCCACAGCTTCGATAATAAAGCCGTTCATTTCTAAAATGGTACTGGCAATTTCCTGATTTAACTCATTATCTTCTGCCAGCAGGATTCGTTTTCCATCAAAATCATAATCACATTTCACTTCTTCTTCATAAGGTACTTCAATTTCGTCTGAACCATATGCAAATGTCAGTGTAAAATAAAATACTGATCCTGCCCCCGGCTCACTCTGCACCTCCAGGTTCCCACCCATCATCTGTACCAGTCTGCTGGATATGGCAAGCCCCAGACCGGTTCCTCCATATTTAGAAGAAGTTTTCTTTCCTTCCTGTTCGAATGCAGTGAAGATTCTGCCAAGAGCTTCTTTGTTAATCCCTATTCCATTGTCTTTCACAGAGAAATGCAGTACAACCTGGGCTGCCTCTTCCTTCAGAGGATCAATATTTACGATTACCTGTCCGCCCACACCGGTAAATTTCAATGCATTTCCTACAATATTAACCATAACCTGGTTGAGACGTAATTCATCAGCGATAATTCTGCGGTTATTGATATAGCGATTCTCCATCCTGAAATCAATGTTTTTACGTTGGGCCTGCGGCATCATCAACGATTCCAGATCATCCATTTGTCTTTTCAGATCCATGCTCTCTTCGTTTATCTCAATTTTACCGCTTTCTATCCTGGACATATCCAGCACATCGTTCACAAGATTCAGCAGGTAGGTATTGGCTGATTCAATTTTATTCAGACAATCCATCGCCTTCTCTTTATCATTCAGAACTGTTTTTGCAATGGCAGTCATTCCCGTAATGGCATTCATAGGTGTCCTTATCTCATGGGACATCCTGGATAAAAAGTCTGTTTTCGCCTGACTCACAGCATCTGCCCTGGCTTTCATAATAAACGAAAATATAATCTTAGCCATTTCCTTCACCAGTTTGCGCTGCTCCTTCGTCCACACGTAATCATCTTTCCGGATCTCGAAACTTAATGTTCCGGTTATTTTTCCATGATTCCAAATGGCGGAGATCAGGCATGATGGGATCTTGGAAACCCTCGGGTTCATCCGGTCGCACAGCCCTTCTTCATCAAATATCTGATCTATTTTGCTGACTTCTTCTCTGAATATATAAAAATCCCGATCCATTTCAAGATCCGACAGGTTTCCAGCCCACTGGTAAGTATAACGGTAACTTAAATATTCGTAATCCATCTCCATAATGGTAACCCTGTCAAAATGATAGGTTTTGCCGATTCTGGATAACAGCAGGAAAATGGCATCGTCCAGACTTTTCGCCTTCCCCAGAAGCTCCAGGGCAAAGGAGGTCAGGTCCTCTTCCCGGTATTTTACCGGTCTGCCAATTTCATTGATAAAATGAGCTTCTTTATAGAGTTCCGTAAGTACCGTCCCCAGTTCATTTGAGGTATCCAGGTAACAGCATGCACGGCCCCTTTCATACTCTTTTGCATATTTCAGAGTACTTTCCGCACACCGGTAAAGCCCGCTGTATTCGTCTACAACCTCGGTAACACACATCCCGATGGTAACCGAAACCCGCACCTTGCTTTGCCCTGAAACCACCAGATTCTGTACCATCGCAGCAATCTTAGGCCCCAGTATAGTTGCTCTTCCTTTTGTACAGCCTTTTAAAAAAAGCATGAATTCATCGCCGCCCAAACGGATCAGTATATCATCTTCCTGTGTTTCAGACTTAAGGATCACCGCCACTTCCTGCAAAATAGCGTCTGCAAATACGCTGCCTTCTTCATCATTTACCTTCTGGAAATCATCCATATCCAGGAGCATTAGCCCGCAGATTTCATCCGGGCTTTTCTGCTCCATGTACTCCCGCGCCAGGCGGATACCGGCTTCCTTTGTATACAAACCAGTCAGCCCGTCCCTGTATTTCGCCTCCTCCAGCGCAAATTCCTTTTCTTTCTCTGACTGGATGTTGCGCATTTTACCGATCATTTTAACCATATTTCCTTCATCATCATAGATCGTTGTGCCGGATATCCGGGACCACACAGTATGGGAACTGCCCACATGGGGTGCCAATTTAATATCTATTTCTTTCCCTGCCCTGCCCAGCATAAAATCCCGTAAATATGCCGCATCCTTTTCCCCGGCTAAAGAGTACAGCTCCTTTTTGAGAAAATCAGGTACGATTTCTTCTGTATCATTTTTTCCCTTTGTCTCAGACAGGGTACCATAAGACCGATACTGGTCCTCGCGGACATCATATTCAAAAATAACTGCCGGGGAACTTTCAATGGCAATGCGAAACCTCTGGTGTTCTTCTTCCAATTCCAGTTCCAGTTTCTTCTTTTCCGTTATATCCACCATAACGCGCTGAATGATATTTCCGCCGCTACTAGACATCATCAGCTCTGTCGTTCCATATACCCAAAGAATATCAGACGAGGGTCCCAGAATCCTGTATTCAAATTGAAAGCGGTCACCCGGGTTTTTTAATTTATTGATCTTATCAATGATAACCTGGCGATCCTCTTCATAAATTCTGTTATAAAATTCATTCATACCCAGTTTATAGCATTCATCTTCTGACTCATACCCCAGAATCCGAAGTGCTTCGTGATTCAGTGTCAAAGCAGAGAACTCCCCGTCCTCCAATTGGTACCGTAGAATTCCGCACATCATAGAATCGTAAATGCTGTCTAAGAGTTCTTTCTGAGATGCCATTTTCTGATTTGCTTCTTCCATTTCCGTAACATCCAGATAAATGCTGTTGATAATAACTTCTCCATCTTCATTTCTGACCTTCTTACCACTGTCAATGATCCATTTCAAAGATCCGTCCCTGCAAGCTATCCTGTATTTAATGGCATAATCCATACTGCCATCCCGAAATGCCTCTTCACACTCTTTTAAAACCCTTGGGAGATCCTCCGGATACACAGCACCTACGGCGCTGCCTTTGGTCACTTCCATAAACTCATCCCTGGTATAGCCAAACATACTGCACAACTCATCGCTTAGATAGGCATATGTATACATATTATCATCGATACTGATTTTCAGCCCGCCCTGTATCGCATCCAGGATAACCTGTATCTGATGGTTTTTCTGCATATACTCATCATAAGTCTGCTTTTGTACCTGAACAGCCTTCTGAAATTCCAGCTCCTTTTTCTTCAGCTCTTCTTCAACCTCTTCCATTTTCTTTTCCAGGTAAGAGTATGCCTTGCGTCCCTCATCATTTGGAAAAAGATCTCCCGCTTCCATTTTTTGATATGGGTTTGAATTATGAATATGAACACATTCAAAGGTATTCGCTTTCCTTCGGAATATAAATGTAATACGCTGATGTTCTTCAATGCACAGACCAGTCTCTTCGTTGGCAGCAACCCAGAATAATCCACTGCATAAATACATCCCGGTTCCAAGTTCCGTCACTTCAAATTCTTCGTCCCATATATGACATGGCGGAATCTTTCCTTTAAACATCTGAAAATATTTTGCGGTCTCTTCCCCGGACTCCCGATGCTGTTCCTCCCCGGCTCCAATCCAGGTGATATCCGGAGCAAATACTGCTGTTACGGCATCTTCATCATTTTCAACATAATGCTTCTCCAAAATCCAATGGGCAAATTGTTTTACCTCTGTTTTTATATGATCATTCATAGTAATCCCTCTAAACATTACGCCATCCTTTTGGATGAACATATGTAGCCGCTTCATATTATACTTTAATCCCATTATAGATAAGAAACCGTCAAAATACAAGCAGCAAAAATTTCCCTTTTCACCACCTTTTAAAAATGCTATACTGAATGAAAATAAAAGCCCTTTTTAAGTGGGTTTTAAACTGAGGTGACATATGAATTTTTTATTGAAACCACTAGCTTTTCTTCTTATAATTTTCGGCGGGTACCTCTTAAAACGTTTTGGGTTTTTTAAAGAAACGGATTATCCCCTCATTACGAAAATTGTGCTGAACATTACACTCCCCGCTGCTGTTATTAACGGCTTCGGAGGCTTCCAGCGTGATACTTCCCTGTTTTTAATCATTGTACTGGGCTTTATGTGCAGTTTTCTGCCATTGCTCATCACTTTCCTCTTATCCAAAAGAATGTCTAAAGAACGCCGTGTATTTACGATGATCAACTCCTCCGGTTATAATATCGGCTGTTTTGCACTGCCGGTAGTCCAGAGTTTTTTCGGTCCTGCCGGAACTGTTGTAACCTGCCTGTTTGATACCGGGAACTCCATGATTATGACCGGGGGATCCTATGCCGTTACTTCCTCCCTGCTTCACACCAATCCGGGAGAAAAAACGAGCATTTCTTCTATAATAAAGAAACTTGCATCTTCCATTCCCTTTGATACCTATATGCTGATGCTTCTGCTGGCAATCTTCAATATCCGGATACCGGATGGGGTAATCACTTTTGTAAGTCCCTTTGCATCCGCTAACAGTTTCTTAGCCATGTTAATGCTTGGGCTGATGTTCAAACCGGTCCGCAATCCATTATACATAAAAGATACGATCCTTGTGGTGGCAGTAAGACTTTTATTTAGTACCTGCTTTTCCCTGTTTTTATACTGGTGCACCCCATTTTCTCTGGAAATCCGACAGATCCTGGCCGTTGTGGCATTTGCCCCCATCGGATCACTTGCTCCGGCATTTACGGAAAAATGTCATGGCGACGGGTCCCTCTCCAGCTTTGCAAATTCTATTTCTGTTATTGTGAGTCTGATTATTATGACCGGGATGGTGGTTGTGATGGGCATCACCGCATAACTGCCGCTTTCATTTCCCGGACATATTGTGCAACAGCCGATACCGCGTTTTCTCCATGCTTTGCAACCAGTTTCACAATTGCGGAACCCACAATTGCGCCGTCTGACACTCTCGCCATTGCAGCTGCCTGTTCCGGCGTAGAGATACCAAATCCCACTGCACAAGGGACATCTGTCTCTTCTTTTACCATTTTTGTCATCTCGGCAATATTCGTCTTAATCTCGCTTCTGACTCCGGTAACCCCAAGAGAAGATACACAATACACAAAGCCTTTTGCCTCTTTTGCAATCATCCGAATCCGCTCATGAGAAGTGGGGGCTATGAGGGAAATAAGGTCTACATCATACTGTTCGCATACACCGGAAAGCTCCTCTTTCTCTTCATAAGGCAGATCCGGCACAATGATCCCATCCATACCGCATTCCACGCAGCGTTTCATAAATTTCTCTTTCCCATAAGTATAAATAGGATTTACATAAGTAAGGAATACCATAGGAACGGTGACCTTCTGTCTGGCACGAAAAATCATATCAAATAATTTGTCGGTGGTACAGCCAGCCTCCAGTGCCCGCTCATTTGCTTCCTGGATTACAATCCCTTCTGCAATGGGGTCTGAAAAAGGGATTCCGATTTCTATCAAATCTGCCCCTGCATCCTGCATGGCATACAATAACTGTTCTGTTACATCTAATGTGGGATCTCCTCCCGTAACGAAAGGAATAAATGCTTTTCCATTTTCAAATGCTTTTCTAATATTACTCATAGATATTCACTCCTCTGTATCTTGCGATCGCCGCAACGTCTTTATCTCCGCGTCCTGAAATGTTAATTACAATAATTTTATCTTTATCCATGGCAGGTGCCAGTTTTCTGGCATATGCTACTGCATGGGCACTTTCAATTGCCGGAATAATTCCCTCTTTTCTGGAAAGATATTCAAATGCCTCCACTGCTTCGGTATCCGTAACAGGTACATACTGTGCTCTCTTAATTTCAGCAAGATGGGCATGTTCCGGTCCTATCCCCGGATAATCCAGACCTGCTGAAATAGAATATACCGGAGCAATCTGACCATACTCATCCTGGCAGAAGAGGGATTTCATTCCATGGAATACGCCTTCGCTTCCCCTGGCAATGGTAGCTGCATGTTTTTCCGTATCTACGCCCAGTCCTGCTGCCTCGCATCCGATCAACTGTACTTGGGTATCCTCTATAAACTCATAAAATGCACCCATTGCATTGCTTCCGCCGCCTACACAGGCAATTACGGCATCCGGAAGTCTTCCTTCTGCTAATTGTATCTGTTCTTTGATTTCCTTGCTGATAATTCTCTGGAAATCACGCACGATGGTAGGAAATGGATGTGGTCCCATAACAGAACCTAAAACATAGAGCGTGTCATCGCAGCGGCTCGTCCACTCTCTCATTGTTTCATTGACGGCGTCCTTAAGCGTCTGAGTTCCGCTGGTAACAGAATGAACCTTGGCGCCTAACAGCTCCATACGGAATACATTCAGCGCCTGACGGTCTGTATCTTCTTTTCCCATGAAAATCTCGCATTCCATGCCCATTAAAGCCGCCGCTGTTGCCGTTGCCACACCATGCTGCCCCGCTCCTGTCTCTGCAATAACACGGGTCTTTCCCATTTTCTTAGCCAGCAGCACCTGCCCCAGTACATTATTAATCTTATGGGAACCGGTATGATTCAGATCCTCTCTTTTTAAGTAAATCTTAGCGCCTCCCAGATCCTCTGTCATCTTCTCTGCATAATATAACAGTGATGGCCTTCCGGCATAATTTTTATATAAATCATCCAATTCTGCAATAAATTCCGGATCCTTGCTGTATTTATCATATGCTGCTTCTAATTCATATACTGCATTCATCAGTGTTTCCGGAATATACTGTCCGCCATATTCCCCAAATCTTCCTTTGCTCATAATTCTACCTCTTTTCTGATTACTCTTATTTGATTTCACTCCTGCGGCTGCCTTGCCGGTTATACTTATTTCAGACCTCTGACACGTAAGATAAATTCTGCGATCTTCTGTCTGTCCTTTATCCCAGCCGTTTCAACTGCACTGCTGACATCTACGGCATATGGTGCACACTTTTTGCATTCCGAGATAGAAGCCGCTGCATTATCTGCTGTCAGTCCGCCCGCCAGGAAAAATGGTTTCTTAAGCTGTGGAATCAGGGAACGGTCAAATACCTGCCCGCTTCCTCCGTACTGTCCCTTCGTATAAGTATCCAGAAGCAGATAATCACAGGGCAGCTCTTCTGCATTCCTGATCTGCTCACCACTCTGCACCCGAACTGCCTTAATCACAGGACAGGAAATACGATTTTTCAATTCTTGAATATACACCTGGGTTTCATCCCCATGCAGCTGTACCAGATCAATAATTCCCATTTCACATAGCTGTACGATTTTCTGCTGCTCCTCATTTACAAACACGCCGACTGCTTTGATCGACGGAAGAAGCAATTTTTTCAGCTCCCCAGCCTGCACCGCCGTTACCTGCCTGCTGCTCTTTGCAAATACGAAACCGATATAATCCGGAACCAGGTCATTTACCATACAGATATCTTCCTGCCTCTTCAATCCGCAAATCTTAATTTTAGTCATACTTCACCGCCTTTATCCGACCATTTTCCCACCTTTGCACTACCATTTCAACCAACTTATTTTCCATTTCTCAGAGAGTATCCGGAACCCGCCTTAGAACGTGTTAAAATTGCTTTCTGACAGCTGTGCATTACACTTAGCAGGATTGAATTTTCATCCACGCTTTAAGGAATCCAGCATCTGTTTTTTATTGCTGCTTCGCATTAACGTCTCTCCAATCAAAACCCCATTTACCTTTGCTTCACGCAAAACCCGGATATCCTCCGCCGTCTTTATTCCACTCTCTGCAATAAAGATCACATCCGCCGGTGCCAAAGCACGGAGTCTGGTGCTGTTATGGATATCCACAGTGAAATCTTTCAGATTACGGTTATTCACCCCGATGATCCTGGCACCTGCTCTTAATGCACTCTGCATCTCGCTTTCATCATGGGTTTCCACCAAGGCGGATAGGCCCAGTTTATCGCAGATTCCGATATATTCTTTTAGTGTCTCCGTATCCAGCAGTGCACATATTAAAAGTACCATGCCTGCTCCAAGCACTTTTGCTTCATAAATCTGATAGGGATCTATGGTAAAATCCTTACGCAGTACCGGTATGGAAACTTCTTTTGCTATTTCTTCTAAATATTGATCACTGCCCTGAAAATATGTTGGTTCAGTCAGGCAGGAAATCACAGATGCCCCCGCCTCCTCATATTCTTTCGCAATGGACAGATATGGAAATTCTTTTGCAATTAATCCCTTTGAAGGAGAAGCTTTCTTCACTTCACATATAAAGTGGATTCCTTCCCTTTTCAACTCCTGCTCAACCGGGAAACCGGTCTTCGCGTTCATGCTAAGCGCTCTGTCCATCATTTCTTCCATGGAAACTCTTTCTTTCGCCCCTGCCACCCGCAGCCTTGTATCTGCAGCAATCTCATCTAATATCATTCTGGCACCTCACATTTCCTTTGTAGTCTTAATAAATTCTGCCATTTTCGCATATGCCTTACCACTGTCAATGAGGTCTGCCGCCATTTTAATTCCATCCGCCAGGGTAATATCATCAGTTCCAAGATAAAGACTCATTCCGGCATTCATTAAAATGACATCCCTTTTTGCCCCGCGTTCTTTACCGGATAAGATATCTTCTGTAATCTTAGCATTTTCTTTGGGATCTCCGCCTACCAGATCGGAAAGCTCACACCGGTTCAGTCCAAACTGTTCCGGAGCAATTGAATAAGAAGTAATTTCTCCAAAACGGATCTCATAAACCACAGTTTCTCCGGTAAGTGTAATCTCATCCAAGCCATCATTTCCGCATACCACTACGCCCCTTGTAACTCCCAGATTGGAAAGCACCTGCGCCAGCGGTTCCGCCAGTTTTCTGTCATAAACGCCAAGAAGCTGCATTGTCGCCGCTGCCGGGTTTGAAAGCGGACCCAATATATTAAATACCGTTCTGGCTCCTAATTCCTTACGTACCGGCGCTGCATACTTCATGGATGAATGGTATACCTGGGCAAACATGAAACACATTCCTGTTTTTTTCAGGATCTCTTCATTCTGCTCTACGCTCAGCGAAACATTTGCTCCCAGATTTTCTAATACATCCGCTGCACCGCATTTACTGGAGACACTGCGGTTTCCGTGTTTTGCAACCGGAACCCCGCCTGCCGCAACTACAAAAGAAGCTGTTGTAGAAATATTAAATGTTCCGACTTCATCTCCACCGGTTCCAACAATATCGATTACTTCTCTTTCTGGTTTTAATTTTATGCCCTTTTCACGCATAACCGTAGCAAATGCAGTGATTTCCTCTATTGTCTCCCCCTGCATACGCAATGCAGTCAGAAATCCCCCCATCTGTGCCTGGGTTGCGGTTCCATCCATCATTTCTTCCATAACTGCCTTAGATTCGTCATATGTCAGGTTGTTACCATTCATCACTTTATTAATTGCTTCTTTAATCATGCTAATTACCTCCTGCTTTCTATTTATTATCGAAATTTTGCTGAATTCTGGGCAAATATGCTGCAAAGTGGGGCGTGCAGATGGCGGGAATGAATTTTCAAACACGCTCTGATCTATGAATGCCCCATATGCATATTTTTTTACCCCTGGGTATCATATCTGAAAATTATTTTAACAATGTAAGGCTCTATCCCATTGCATGATTGTCTGTTATGATAACTTCAGAAAATTTTCCAATATCACCTTCCCCTGGGGGGTTAATATGGATTCCGGGTGAAACTGTACACCAAAAACGGAATTTTCTCTATGCTGTACCGCCATAATTTCGCCCATTTCATCCACCGCTGTAACGAATAGAGAATCCGGTATGGTTTCTTCTTTTGCTACCAGAGAATGATACCTTGCCACATCTATTTTTTCAGGAAGTCCTTCAAACAACGGGCACTCTGAATCAATCTTAATCGTACTTTTTTTCCCATGCATCAACTCTTTTGCATGACCGATCTTTGCTCCGTACACTTCACAGATCCCCTGATGTCCAAGGCATACACCCAGAATGGGCATTTTACCCTGCAATTTTTCCACAACTTCCTCGCATACGCCTGCATCCTTGGGATATCCCGGTCCCGGCGATAAGATAATATGCGAAGGATTTAAATTGCGGATTTCATCAATACTCATTTCATCATTTCGGATCACTTTAATATCCGGGCAGATGCTGCCCGCCATCTGTACTAAGTTATAAGAAAAGCTATCATAATTATCAATCAATAATATCATTATTCCAGGACCTCCTTTGCATTCATAATGGCGTTCATAACTGCTGCTGCTTTATTAGCCGATTCCTCATATTCTTTCTCAGGAACGCTGTCAGCCACAATTCCGCCTCCTGCTTCCACATATACTTTGCCGTCTTTCTTTACCGCCATACGAATGGCGATACAGGTATCCAGGTTACCGGTAAAGTCCAGATATCCCAGCGCCCCTCCGTAAATACCTCTTTGTTCACTCTCCAGCTCATTGATAATCTGGCAGGCACGGATCTTCGGTGCACCTGACAGGGTGCCGGCCGGAAGGACTGCTTCAATGGCATTTAATCCGTCATATTCTTCCCTAATATTTCCTTCTACCTGAGAACAGATATGCATAATCTTGGAATATTTATGAATCATCTGATACTCTGTTACTTCCACTGTATCAAACTTCGATATCCTTCCCAGATCATTTCTGCCAAGATCTACCAGCATGTTGTGCTCGGAAAGTTCTTTTTCATCTGCCAGAAGTTCCTGTTCCAGTTTTTCATCCTCTTCCTGATTTATCCCCCTGGGCCTTGAACCGGCAACCGGGAAAGTAGTCAGCCTGCCATTTTGCAGACGCACCAGGGTCTCCGGTGATGTACTAATTATTTCTTCCTCATTGATATTCATATACACCATATAGGGAGAAGGGTTGGTAGTCCGGAGCACCCGGTACGGATTGATCAGATTCCCTTCATAAGGACTTGTAAACTGTCTGGCAATAACTGCCTGGAATATATCCCCGTCTACGATATACTCTTTCGTCTTTTCAATAATCTCACAATAGGCTTCCTTGCTTACATTACAGGTAAATTCAACTTTCTGCTGAATCTTCTGATCCTCCAGAATCGGTGCATTTCGTATAATATTGGTGATACTCTCTATCTCAGCCATAGCTTTGCCATAATTCTCCATCACCTTGTCTGTTTTCATATTTACTACAATGCAGATCTTTTGTTTTAAATGGTCATAAGCAATTACCTTATCAAACAACATCAGGTCATAATCATTAAAATTACCTTTATTGATATTTAATGTGGGTTCCGCATATCCAATCATAGAATATGCAAAGTATCCAACAAACCCACCCGCAAATGGCGGCAGCCCTTCCAGATTCGGAGCCTTGTAATCTTTCATTATGGAGCGTATTACCTCAAGGGGCTTTTTCGTACTAATTTTTTCCATAACCCCATCCCGCGTGATGGTAACCTCATCATTTTTACAGAAAACCCGCATCACAGGATTAAATCCCAAAAAGGAATATCGTCCCCATTTCTCGCCGCCTTCTATACTTTCTAACAGATAGTAACATTTGCTGATATTTGCAAGTTTCCGAAGTAAGGTGATCGGTGTTATAACATCCGCATATATTTCCTTACAAACCGGGATCACATCATAATCCCCTGCTAATTCTAAAATTTTGTCACAGCTTGGCTGCATCATGGTCACTTCCTCCTTTTTTGTCTTCATTCCCGTTACATATTGCAGACCTGCCTGCAATACTGCCACTGCATTTTAGCTATAAAAAAAGACCTCTGCCCCCTATATCCAAGGGACAAAAGCCTGTAGCTTCTGCGGTACCACCCAAGTTGCTGATCACTCAGCCACTCTTTTTATGTACGATCATACATACCTCGTTGATAACGGATAAGGCTCCCGTCAGCGTCTACTCTCACCTCTTCCACTCTGCATTATTTACAGGGTTTCCGTTAACTGCTGTGATTTTGAGCTGCCCTCGCAAGTCCATTCAATAAAATCTTTATTACCGCCTTCACACCACCGGCAGCTCTCTGGGAATAACGAATCTTATTTACTACTCTTGTTCATCGGTTTTGGTTCAATACTTTAATTTAGTACAGTATATGCTTTTCTTTTTTATTTGTCAACTAAAAATTTTGTTTTTCTCAGATTGAATGTAGATTTTTTACATTTCTATGATAAAAATTTAATTAGCCTTAAGATTATCAATAATCAGAAGCAAGCGGATATCTGTCACAGGGTACTTGATTTTTTCAAGTATCCTTTTGCATTTCATTATACTTTTTTATATTAGGTGACCTCCATCTGATTGCTAATAGACGATCTTCTCCCTATATGTTACACTTAAATTATAGGTATCTAAACAATAAAAGTGGTATTGCAAATAATTTTTGTATAAAACCTGGCATATGCCACTACAATTTTTTTAGGAGGCAACATGCAAGGTACTTCTAAAAACACTTTGCTCCTAATAAATATAAATCAGAAATGCTGCTGTGGCCGGAGAAATCAACCTCCGGCTTTTTTAATGGAAAATTTTGTTAATAAATAATATATTATCATTCAATATTATATGGTATAGGATTGGATTTTTAATGTATAAGTACAGCAGCTGCATGATAAAATAAATCCATAAAAACCAAAAGGAGGATAAGAAATGAGAGGAAAAAAATTTTTAGCGGCAGTACTGGGTATTTCGATGCTGGTCTCCATGTGTTCAGGATGCGGTGAAAATGAGAGTGCCAAAACTACAGGTAACAGTGAGAAAACAACCAATAAAGAATCAGCAAAGACGGATTCTCCCAGCGAAGAAACCGCAAAGGCGGATTCCACCAATGGAGAAACTCCAGTCGCAGGTGCGTTACCTTATGAAGGAGTGACCATAACCTTTGCAAAAGATACAGACTCCTCTTCGGAAGGTGTAGAAGCTGTGATTGCCCTGGCAAAGGAAAAACTGGGGTTGAATGTGGAACTGGAACTGATTCCCGGCGGTGCAGAAGGGGACAATCTAATCCGAACCAGACTGGCATCCGGCGATATGCCAGACCTGCAGTCCTATAATTCCGGCTCGCTATTCTACGCACTAAATCCGGAAGAATATTTTATGGATCTGACGGGAGAACCTTTTATCGATACACTGGATGAAAACTTTGTAAAATCTACTTCCGTAAATGGGAAACCCTATGGAATTCCCCTGTTTGCTTCTCAGGCAGGCGCTATCGTATACTACAAGCCTATCTATGAGGAACTGAACCTGGAGATTCCAAAGACCTGGGATGAATTTCTTAAAAACTGTGAGAAGATCAAACAGTCAGGAAAGGTGGCTATGATTGGAACCTGCGCTGATTCCTGGACCGCACAGCTTATCTTCTTTGGAGATAACTACAATGCACTGAAGAAAGTTCCTGATTTCCCGGAAAAGTTCGACGCGGGAGAGATGAAATTTGCAACCACCCCTGCAATGGTAGAAAGCTTTGATAAATATGCGGATCTGATCGGCTATTATAACGAAGATTATCTTGCAGCAACCTATAATGACGGATGCGACATGATCGCAACCGGACAGGGTGCACATTGGCCGGCACTTACACAGGTATTAGGAAATATAGCAAATCTGTATCCTGACGCTATTGATGATATTGGTGTCTTTGGTATTCCCGGAGATGATCCTAACGATGTGGGACTTACACTCTGGATGCCTAATGGAGTCTATGCAAATAAGAATACCGAACATCCCGAAGCGGTAAAAGCATTTATGGAACTCTATGTATCCAAAGACGGACTGGATGCCTATTGCGGTAAAGAACTGCCCAATGGACCTGTGGTAGTAAAGGACTATGTAATGCCGGATAATACATATCCAGCAGTTAAGGATGACATGATGGCTTATCTCAATGCCGGAAAGACAAGCCCTGTTCTTGATAATCTGGTGAAAGTAAAAGGTCTGGAATGTCCGACAATCTGCGTAGAGTGTACCACAGGAGAACTAACCGGTGAAGAAGCAGCAGCCGCTTATGACGAAGATTGTAAGAAACAGGCGATTCAAATGGGTTTAGACTGGTAAAACTGTGAACTGTATCGACTAAATCAGGTACATTTATACCTCAAACTGGGGGCGAGCAGAAGATAACGTATTATCATACAGGCTCTGATTCACTTAGGGCAGCCCCCAAAGAAAGTGAGAAGATTATGAAAGATAAAAAAATATATACTTACTGGTTTACATTACCCGCACTTTTCATTTTCAGCATCTTTTTCCTGATCCCCATGATTACCTCAGTATTTTTCAGTATGACAGTCTGGAACCTGAAAGATTTTAAATTTGTTGGATTCCAGAATTTTATACAGTTTTTTACAGAGAGATCTCTGCGGATCGGGATTAAAAATACCCTGATCTATGCATTCTTGACCAGTGGGGCAAAAACAATATTAGCTTATGGAATAGCCATCCTGCTGTCAGGTAAATTGAAAACGAAAATTTTTTTACGGGCAGTTGTCTTTTTTCCCAATTTAATCAGTACTATCGCCGTAGGAATCACTTTTGCAGCGATGATGCATCCCACGAAAGGTCTTTTCAACACCGTTCTGCAGGCCATGCATCTTCCTACTATCAATTGGTTAGGAAATGCAGATACGGCAATCTTGAGCATTGTACTTACAGATATCTGGAAAGGGACGGGGGTTGGTGTTATCATCTTCCTGGCAGGTATTCTGGCAGTTGACAAAGCTTACTATGAAGCAGCGGACATTGACGGTGCCGGAGTCTTTCAGAAGATAAGATATGTTACTACTCCACTGGTAAGACCTTCTCTGAACACAGTAATCATCCTATCCCTGATTGGCGGAATGCGATCCTTCGACCTGGTTTGGTCTATGACAAAAGGAGGTCCCGGATATGCCACAGATGTGGTTGCATCCATTGTATACAAGCAATATGCCGCAGGATATTATGGTCTGTCCACAGCTGGAAATGTGATTTTGTTCCTTCTAATTGTCATATTTGTTTTTCCTCTGAGATCTTACTTGCTGAAAAAGGAGGAATATTAAATGAAAAAATTCAAGGTAAAGAGACTTGCTGCGGAGGCTGTCGCCGTAGTAACGGCCGTACTTATTTTTATTGTACCTTACTTTTTAATATTTTTTAACTCCGTTAAAGGCAGAAAAGAGGCTAATCTGTTAAGGTTAGATATCCCCGCAGAATGGCATTTTGAAAATTATATTGAAGTAATAAAGGCTAATAATTATATACTGCTTACGGCTTTTAAAAACAGTATTCTCATTGCACTGTTGTCTGTGTTCGCAATTATATTGACTGCATCAGCTGCCGCTTATGTCCTTCAGCGAAGATCCGGAAAAGTTTCCGGCGTTATCAGCATTATCTTTCTGACAGGCCTGATGATTCCACCTGCCATTATGCCCACGATTTGGCTGCTGAAAAGCCTGCATATCTACAAAACATTTTTCAGTATGGTAATGATAGAGAGTTCGCTGCAGCTTCCCTTTTCCATCATGCTCTACAGGAGTTATATGTCTTCTATACCTAGAGAGCTGGAAGAGGCGGCACTTATGGATGGATGCACTCCACTGAAAATATATACATCCATTATATTTCCAATGCTGAAACCGGTATCCGCCACCGCTTTTATTCTTAATTTTATTACTATATACAATGATTTTGTGAATCCCCTTTATTTTTTTCCGGGTACAGAAAACGCAACCGTTCAGCTGACAATTTACAACTTTATAGGCCAGTTTTCCAATTCTTATAACTTGTTGTTTGCCGACGTCGTTGTCATTACAATTCCCATGCTCATATTATTTATCTTCTTCAATAAAAAAATAATTGCTGGTATGGCAGCCGGTTCTGTTAAAGGATAACGTTTTGGAGAGGAGGAATAACATGCAGCCAAGAGAAAGGGTACTCCGGGCGATGCGAAGAGAAGGCAACCCGGATCGTATGCCATTTGAGATCAGCTGGGGTGCTTTCACACCCGGTGTCATGGAAACATATCACAAAATAACAGGAACGAACCTTCCACCGGAAGAATATTATGATTTTGATGTGAGAACGGTAAGTGTTGGTCCCAGCAGGAAAATACGGGATGTCAGCATTTATTATGACGAAGAGCTGCCAGCGGATATTGTACTGGATGAATTCGGTGCGGGAGGAATCCGTGGGAGCCAGGATCATTTTCTGGAATTCCGGTATCACCCTCTATCAAAAGCCCAGTCTTTAGAAGATATAAGGGCATATCAATGGCCGGATCTTGACGCAGATTACCGCTATGAAGGTTTGAGAGAGCAGGTATCCACCTACCATAAAAGAGGTTATGCCGTTACGGGTGATATGTATTCCACCATTTTTGAGACGGCATGGATGCTGCGTGGTCTGGAAGAACTGCTGATCGACTTTTATGAACAACCGGAGCTGGTACATGAACTGTGTGAACAGATTACCCGTCTGCGTATCAGACAGGCTCAGAAATATGCCGAAGCCGGGGTGGATATTATCCGCCTGGGAGATGATGTTGCCACACAGCTGGCGCCCATGATAAGTCCCTGCCTGTACAGAGAATTTTTTCAGGTACGTATAAAAAGAATTGTGGATGCTGGTAAAAAGATAAACCCCCAGGTACTTTACTTTTTACACAGCTGCGGAAAAGTTGAGGACATGATTCCTTATTTTCTGGAGGAGGGAATTGATATCCTGAATCCGGTTCAGCCTGAATGCAATGACCTGGAAAAAATTGCGCATTTATACGGGGATAAGATTTCCTTTTGGGGAGGGATAGGGACTCAGACTACCATGCCATTTGGCACACCGGAAGATGTAAGGACAAAAGTACATCAGGTACAGAAAATATTAGGGATAAACGGCGGACTGCTGATCGCACCATCCCATATATTAGAGCCGGAGGTTCCCTGGGAAAATATCACAGCCTTTATTGAAATTGCCAAAAAATCTTACTATTAATTTTAATTACAGAATGTTATGATTAATTTAGATATTTTAGCCACACCCCAGATTACTGCAGGAATATATGCCGGATATCTATGAAAATATGGGGTAAAGTTCTGGCGTCAGGGGGAGACCATGCGATTTCGAACAAAATTAGTACTGCTTTATGCCGCTTTTTTCTTTTTGGTGGTCTCCGGACTGGGGATATATTTTTATCAATACAGCACAAAACAGTATACGCAGGATAAAACGAATAATCTGGACCTAATGGCAGAACAGATCCTGAACCAGTTCAATGCATTGACAGAAAAAATGGAATACCGAATACGGTTCATGCTGTCCGATCCGGAGGTTTTGAGATCCATCATAATCTTGGGCGACCCCGAAGGAATGCGGGGTGAATACCTGGATGGCGCAAGAAATACCATTCAAAACAGTATGATCATCGACAGTACAATGAACAGCTTTTACAGAGTTCTTTATTTTAATGAAAACGGTGAAATAATTGCCATGAAAACCGGAATCAATGAAGCTATCAATAAAAATGTAGATTTTCATTCTATGCCATGGCTACAAATGGTAAATAAAAAGCAGGGGAAGCCGGTACTGGTAAATACCCATAAGGATATCTGGGGATATAAAAATGAGGTTGAGGTGTTCTCAATCATAAAAAAAGTCCTTGGAAAAAATACGGGATACATAGAGATACAGTTTGATACTGATAAACTGCAAGAGCTATTAAAAATTGCAACCCCCAATGGGGAGGTCATTGTTTTGAGCAATGATACAGAACTGCTGTTTTCTACATCAGGCAAGGCTGAACCGGAAAATTTATACTCTCAGGAATATTTGTTTGGGGAAGCCGGGCAGGAAGCATATGGCATCCGGGTAATCGTAAGAGAGGACCGAAAATCAGTCATGGAAGAGAGCGCCTATATCTTAAAGATGTGCGTGCTTATCATGGTGACAGTCTACTTGCTTTTGCTGTCCTTTATTTATATCATATCCAACTACCTCACCAAGCCCCTGAATAAATTAAAAAAGGTGATTGAAACCACGGAGATTGAAAATATGGGTCAGACTACCAAACTGGAAGAATCAGACGATGAGATAACTGCCTTAAGCGAATCTTATCAAAATTCCATGGTCAGGCTAAAAAAGGCTATGATTCAGGAGCGGCGCCTGGCAGTTTTACAGATGGAGGCTCAATTTAATTTTTTGCAGGCACAGGTGAACCCCCACTTTATCTATAATGTTTTAAATGTCATCTCGGGAAAGGGAATTGAGAGCGGTGACGAAAGTATCTGTATCATTTGTGGAAAACTGGCTGCCATGCTGAGATACTCCGCAGATACGGATTGTAAATATGCCACATTATCCAGTGAAATCCAGTATGTAGAGCAGTATTTATTCCTGTTAAAGTGCCGCTACGATTACAAACTGAATTTTACCATAGACGTAGAAGCCGATGTCCGGGAGCAGAGAATTCCCAAAATTGTACTGCAGCAGATTGTGGAAAACTGCATGAACCATGGTTTTCAGAATAAAACAGACAATATGCTGATTCAAATAAGCGGTGTTCGTAAAGACGGAAGGCTCAGAATCAGTGTGCAGGATAACGGACAGGGATTCACGAAATCCTGCCTGGAGGAACTGAAAGGAAAGTTCAAAAGAACCAAAGAACAATTGCTGCACTCCCGTGAGAATATCACAATGAAAATAGGAGGCATGGGATTGGTAAACACATATGCCAGACTTTTGCTCAGATATCAGGATGATCTGGAATTTTATATTGATAACAACGCTGGGGGTGCGGTAGTGTGGTTCGAGATTCCTTTTCTTTATATGGAGGTGGATATAGAAGATGTATAGAGTACTGATCGTAGAGGATGAGCCGCCGGCAATTAAACCCATAAAAACATTGATCTATAAATACTGTAAAGATTTTGATCTGGTTGGAATTGCAGAAAACGGTGTGGATGGAATTTCCATGGCAAGAGAATTGGAACCGGATCTTATCATTACAGATGTGCACATGCCACTTATGGATGGGATAGAATTTGTTTCTAAAATAAAGAGAAAAAATCCGGAAAGCCTTATCCTGATCATCAGCGGTTACAGTGAGTTCGAGTATGTACAAAGAGCCATATCCTATGGGGTAAATGATTATCTTCTAAAACCTATCGTACCGTCAGAATTCATTTACACTATGAATAAGATCGAGAAGCTGCTGGAGAAGCAATTTTATCAAAACCGAAACCGGCTGCTGAAAAAGATGTCTAAGGAGAAATCTGTGGATCCGATGGAAGTAAAACATTATTTTCCATATGATAAATATTTTCTTTCAATTATTCGGGTAAAGGGTATGCCAGGCAGATTTGAGCGAAGCGGAGAATTGGAAATTTATTCAGAAAAGGATGAAACAATAGCCGTTTATGGCAGAGATTTAAATGAAGGTTTATATTTGATCCCATATGAAGTGATCGGAAACAGCGATATCAGAATGTTTAATAGAAAAATCATGAAGCAGTACAAAAAAATAGATGTATATTTTACTTTCGTATATATGACACGGCCTGTCAGTATCCGCGATATACCGGAAACTATGAAAAAACTTTATAAACTGCTGGATAAAAAGATTATAATTGGAAAGACACAGGTCTTAAGCGAGTTGGATGACAACAATAAATATGTGGAAGTTAATCAAAAAGATGCTTATGAGATTTTGGATAAAATCGATTATATCTTTCATCAGATGGAATATGGCAAGATAAAAAATGAACTCCGAACACTGTTCAGACAATGGGCATCTGAGGAAAGACCTCAGATCTATATATCCCATATGCTGAAGCAAATCTTATATCTGTCCCAAAAATATAACAGGGAGAACATCGCCGGCTGGCTGCTTGAAACAGAGGATATTTTAGAAGAGATATTAGCTGAAGCCAACCAACTGGAGGATGTTCAAAACGGATTCACTGATCTCCTATTACAAAGTCAGCAGGTTTTAACAATAGAAAAAGTTGATGCTCCTGAATTTCTTGAATCTCTGAGAAATTATGTGGATTGTCATATTGGTGAGGAAATTTCTCTGACCAGTATATGCAGCACTTTCGGTGTTTCACAGCCTTATTTCAGTAAAATTTTCAGAAAATACATGGATAAGTCTTTTAACCAATATATAACCGAACAACGAATGGAAAAAGCAAAAGAGATTATCTGCAATAATAAAGATTTACTGATTAAAGACGTTGCTTCACTGGTGGGGTATAACAATCAGTTCTACTTTAGCAGGATTTTCCATGCGTATACCAGGTTGAGTCCTACTGAATATTTTAACAGGGCATATGATGAGCGGGAAGGCGGATGACATAATTTCAGCGCTTCCATCTGTCTCCGGGTCTTTAGTTTTTATTGTACAATACCCGGTTCTGCATCAGCCTGCTGCATCTCTGCGCCTTCCCTGCCCTCTTCTGTTATTTCCTGATATCTAAGTAATAACACATTTTATTTTCTTAATTCTATACACTTAACCAGCCGACTCCTCCGCCTGCTCTCTGACAATTTCCACCGCCCGCCTCACATCTTCCAAATCCCGTACGCGGTAAACATCCCGCATAATAAATTCACACTGGCATCCTTTTGCCGCATCCAAAGTTTCTTTAATATGCTTTGTCCAGGCTTCTTCATCCAGCCTGCTTTCTACGCCCAGATAGTTTGCATAGGGCTTCCTGGAGAACACCACGTCTGTTCCCCGAAGCATTTCTCCCATTTTCTGCTGGCTGCTCCACGGCGATACGGATACCTTCTGTATATTAGGAATTTCCTTTATGACATCCTGCCATATATTATGCATTGGCTCACAGCATCCATAATAAATCAGACCCATTTCTCTGCATGCCTTTGCCATATATGGAAGGCAGAACTCGCGGAACATATCCGGTGATATGGATGCTGCCTCCTCCGCTTCTGCCCAGATCCAGACATCCTTTAATGTCGGACTTTCTGCTCCCGTCACAGGAAGGCGATCCGTAAAGCCATAGCTGCTGAGGCAGGTTTCCTGATTGCTGTTATTTAAAGTCAGAATTCTGTTTTTCTCATAATATTTCATTACCTTTATCTGGTTTTCCGTTAAATAGTGCATCAGTTTATGCAGGGTTTCAGGGCAGTCATACATGGACATCATATAATTTTCAAGGCCCAGTAGCTTTACTGCCTGAAAAGGAAGTGCAATCATTGGCGGGGTTCCTGTGAGTCTCACTGACATAATTCCGTCTAATATATCCTGCACAAAATCATAGGAATTTTGTGTCTTTTTATGGTTTATGTTAATTACTGCAGGTTTCAGCCTGTAAAAATCCTCTTCCAGATCCCGGATTGGCGAATGATATTCATAGCCGACATCCCTGCCATTGGCATCCAACGCATGGCATTCCTCTATAGGAAAGCCAAATTCATCAATCTCTGCCTGAATTGGAATCTCAAATACATCCGGAATCACTTTGTCATCCTGAATCAGTTCATATTCACGAATATTCCTTAACAAACGATATTCGATTTCACGTGCCTTTGGATCCGTACAGTACAGAATATGATCAGGTACCATGTACTGCCGGAATGTCTCTGTCTCCACAACTACGGGCGGAACCGTCTTTTTCCCCGTATTTACATCCATCCATTTTTTCTTTTTCTGTTCCATTTCCGGCAGATTTGCATATGCTGTCTGCCTCTTAGCCAGTTCTCTCAGATATTGCTTTTCTTTTGCCCACATGAAGACGAATCCCCCTTTACTTCTCTTTCCATGCTTCCGGCAGCAAGTCCAGATTTGCATGAATCAGATCCTTTAAAAGTAACTCCGGATACAGACAATTAGCTGACAGCGGATCCAGATACACCGCCTGTAATACCTTCTCATAACTGCATGATACCGCTGCTTCCACCATGAGAAGATATTCTCTTCCCAGCCTGTCGCACTGCGCAGCAATAGCGTCAGGCAGCCTCCCTATCTTCTGGGGATGCAGACCAAATTGATCAATATAAGTGGGCAGTTCTACAATGATATCTTGTGAGACATTGTCAATATATCCTCTGTTCACTACATTTACCATTTCACTGGAGATTTCCCCTGTATTCAGAGATCTTATAAAATTTGCCGCAGTTTCACCGGAACCTTCCAGCAGTTTCTCAAATCCCCTGTTATGCATTCTTACCTCGTCGAACAGCTCTCTGGCCTGATCCCTCCAACCATCCACCACCTTAAAATCATTATTTTTCCATTCGTAATCCTTTTCTTTCAGGATCTTATCCTTTAAATAATACGGCACAAATTCTCCTACATGCCGGTCTCCTGGGGCAGGATAACATCCATAAATGCGGTATAGTTCCGCAGATATGGGCTCTTTCTTATCCATCCCACTTCTATTTAATGCATGGCTAAGTTCAGGGTACACGTCTTCCCCGTCAATCCTCATATCTGTAAACCAGGTAAAATGATTGATTCCCGCTGCCCGGTAAGAAAACCGCTCCCGGTCAACCTGAAACACTTTTTCAGCCAGCCACTGTGCCGTATCCGGTGTACCATGGCAAAGGCCAAAGTTCTTAATCCTGGAATACTTTTGAAGAGCAAGACAAACGGCACCCTCCGGATTGGAATAATTAATCATCCAGGCATCAGGGCACACTTTTTCCATGGCACTGGCAATATCTAATATCACAGGTATTGTTCGCAGCGTCCTGATAATCCCACCGGGACCGATTGTGTCTCCTACCGATTGCAGCACTCCGTGATCCGTACATATTCTGATATCCTGTTTCCACCGCTCATATCCTCCTGTCGCTATCGTCATGAACACATAGTCGGCATCCGGAATCGCCTGCTTATAATCCGTATGGGCAGTGATCTCAAACTCCCGCTTCGCAAAATGTATCAGATGAATAACAGCTTCCTTCGTCTCCTCTAAAACTTCCCCGTCAATATCTACCAACGCAATATGTCCGCCGTTAATACTATTTTCCTTTAAAATATCCCCAATCAGACGCAGCGTAAATACAGAACTTCCCGCTCCGATAAATACAAATTTACAATATCCGTTTTCTCTCATTTTTGCTCCCATCCGTGCGCTTTAAGCGCTCATATAAATTAAGGAAGTTGAAAGTACTTTTCTTTCAACCTGTCACCTCTCTACTTAATCCCCGTTAATGTGATACTTTCTACAAACTGCTTCTGGAAAATAAAATATACAATTATAATCGGCAGCATTACTAAAACCCCCGCACTCATTGATGAGTTATAATCCGTTAACAGACTGGAATTGAAAAAATTAAGCGCAAGGGGCAGGGTCATCTTATTCTCACTGGTAAGTGCAATCAGCGGCCATAAATAATCATTCCACCTGCCCATAAAAGTAAAGATGCAAAGTGCCGATATCGCGGGTTTGATCATCGGAATGATCAGTCCGAAAAAAATCCGCCACTCTCCGGCTCCTTCAATCCGTCCGGCTTCCATAATCTCATCCGGCACATTCTCCGCAAACTGACGGCACAGAAAGATTCCGAATCCGGAAACCATATAAGGAATTACCAATGCCGCAAGTGTATCTAAAATATGCAGCTTATTACTGATCAGGTACGTTGGAATCATCGTTACCTGAAAGGGAACCATCATGGTTGCCAATATTCCCATAAACAGTATATTTTTTCCTCGAAATTGAAATTTACCAAAAATATATCCTCCCAGACAACTGGTCAGTGCCACAATTCCGGTGGCAAGAACAGACGTTACAATACTGTTAAACAGCCATCTCATAAACGGAGCCTCTGTTAAAACCTTCTTATATCCATCCAGGACAAACTGCGTAGGAAAGAATGAGGACTCTATACTCATAATTTCCGCATTTCCTTTAAAAGAAAGCAGAACACACCATAGAAACGGAAAGGCAACTACCAAGAACCCTATACCTAATATAAAACCTTTTAAAATCTTTGACAGTATCTTCATGGTATCCCCCCTCCTAATATTCCCAGTCTGACTTTACACTAAAAAACTGTACCATGGATATAATTAAAATGATTCCCAGTAATACCATTGCCATTGCAGAAGCATAACCCATCTGGGAATATTGGAATGCATAATTGTAAATATTGTAGGCTATGACATTGGTCGCATTATTGGGTCCGCCCTTGGTCATAATCTGTATTTGGGCAAAAGCCTGAAAATAGGTGATATACGTCATCATACTGACAAATAGCATATTTCTGGATAAAAGGGGAAGCGTAATCCGGAAAAACCTCTGTACGCAATTCGCACCGTCAATGGAAGCAGCTTCCAGAAACATTTCAGGAACGCTGTCCATTCCTGCCAGAATTAAAACAATATTATATCCCAGATCACACCACAAAGTAGTAATGATAATCGCAATTAATGCCGTACTGCTGCCTGTTAACCAGTTAACAGGTGCTATTCCTGCTAAAGAAAGCATTTTATTAATAATCCCGGAACTGGGCTGATACATAATGGCCCAGACATAGCATAACGCTACAATAGGAATAACTGCCGGGATAAAAAACCATCCTCTGAAGAATGAACGGATTTTCCGCTTTTTTATTGATTTGATTACAACTGCCATCAATGTTGAAATAACGATATTTGCATTCACCGCAATCAGAACAAAAATAATTGTATTTTTCAATGAACCTAAAAATTCCGTATCATGTACTAATTGAACATAATTATCCAAACCCACAAAAGGTGCCTGGCCAAATCCACTATGATTAAAAAGCGACATGATAAAACTATAAAATATCGGTATAACGGAAAAGACAAAGAATACAATCAGAATGGGAGTCAGCCCTATTATGACAAATCTTCTTTGACGGCGGCTGATACCCTGTTTCCTCTTCACTTTTTTATTCATCATCCTGCCTCCTTAAGGAACTGCTGCAAAATAAAGTCCGGAAAATTTATTTTGCAGCACTCTCCATTCTGTTTATTTTGTCTGGGCTAACAGAGAATCGATATGCTGATTAATATCCGTCTCAGCCTTAATCAAAGCTTCCTCTGTGGTATACTTGCCATCAATCTGGCTTTTAAATATATCCCGGATTGTGGTCTTGACAAAATCCATATCCTGAACCGGGCCTACATTCTGCGCATATTTTAAATATTGGAACTGGTCCTTAAATCGTACATTCTCTTCCGCTTCCGTATATGCCGGATCTTCTACTAATGCTTTTAAAGACGGAATTGTCTTTGTTGCAAGATTAAACTCAAGTGACTTTTCGGGCTGCAGACAATACTGTATGAATTTAAAGGCATTGTCTTTATTCTTACTATTTTCAGATACTACATAAGCCCATCCGGTTTCCACAACAAAATGCGGTTCATCTCCGGTGACCGGAGGAAGAAATGTATATTCCCAATCATCATTTTTCAACTCCTCACCAATCGCTGAAGCCCAGGATCCTTTGATTAGCTGCGCTGCTTTCTTGTTAAAGAAAAATACATCTGATGTGATATCCCCAGTAATATGCTTAGTATCTGTGACCTTGTCTGCTTCGATAAGATCCACCAGTTTCTGCCATGCCATTTTTGCCTCTTCCGACTGGAGAACCATATGGGTCCTGCTTTCATCCCAGAAGTTTCCGCCATACTGCAGTATCCAGGACAGGAATAACTGTGCAACATTGTCACCGTTGTCAAATTCCAGACCGCCATATTCCAGAACATTTCCATTGTATTTCACATGATCCTTGGCAATTTTAATAACTTCTTCAAAAGTCTTAGGTGCCCCTTCTATTCCGGACTCCTTAGCCTTTTCCGGCACATAAAATAATCCGCTTTCCATCTGCATTTCGATGGGAACACCATAATAGGAGCCATCTTTTTCATACCCCTCCACTGCACCGGACAGGAAATTCACCTTTAAATCTGATGCCATATCATCCGGTACTTTAGCTAACACTCCCTGGTTGATATAGGTCGGCATCCATGCACCGAATCCCTGAATAATATCAGGCTCATTCCCGGCAGTAAAAGAAGCTTTCATCTTCTGACTCATAACATCATACGGAAATACCTGTATATCAATTTTGATCCCGGTCTCAGCCTCAAATTCTGCCGCCAGTTCCTTTGTTGCCTTTACAAATGCAGGACCGTTATGCATCCAAAGTGTCACAGGCTCTCCATTAGCCTCTGCATTTTGCGTATCCGGCTGATCCGCTTCCGAAGATACCGCTGTTTTCGTTTCATCTTTTTTCTGTGCTTCTGAATTTTCTTTACCGGAACAGCCATAAAGAACTGAAGACATAGCCAGCATACAGGTCAAAATAACTGTGATTCCTTTTTTTCTTCTCATAGTATTATCCTCCAAATTTACATAAACCAAAATTATGGTTTTGTTTTCTAAATTGCTACAAGGCATCCTTTACCTATCTGATCCAAACCTTCTCCTGATTTTTTCCGGATCAAGTGTGAAAGAAAACCGCTTTCACACTACTGATTTGGGAATAGAACAAACCTGCTTGTTCTATTCATGGGGTAATGTTTGAATATTGCACTTATCAAGTCGTCATAAAAATGAACCCCCGTTCACCTCTCTTCCTATATTGATCCTGTTTTTATAGAACCAATATTCTTCTTGTCCTTACGTTTCCCTTATCTAACTTGTATTGCTATTATAAGACAAGTTTATACTACTTGCAATACATTTATGCAAATTATTCACTTTTCATCATTATTCAACAATATTTATAGTCATTTTTTATACATTATTACGTTTTATTTTTATTTTTCAAAAATCCCTTGCACATTTTTAATAGTTGTTATATTATATTAATACCTTTAAGATTTATTTCCGCTGTAATGTCATAATCATATTTAAGGAGGATCCTGTATGTCAAAAAATAACGACGTTCAAAATAATTTCAAATACACACAGCTCTACGATATATTAGTTGAGAAAATAACTTCCGGCGAGTGGAAGCCACACGATAAAATGCCTACCGAACGGGAATTATGTACGCGTTATGCGCTCAGCCGCATTACCGTCCGTGATGCTCTGGACTTATTAACTAAAGACGGTTATATTTACCGTAAGCAGGGCAAAGGTACCTTTGTCTCTGTACGCAGAATAGAACAGACTCTGACAAAATTTTATAGCCTTCGTGAAAACATTGAAGCAAAAGGAATTACGCATAGTAATAAAGTTCTATCATTTAAACAAATACCGGCAGTAGGCAAGGTAATGGAAAATCTGAAACTAAATCCCGGCGATATGGTATATGAGTTAATACGCTGCCTATATGCCCAGGACATTCCTTATGCAGTGGAAACTTCATACATACCGGTGAGCATTTATCCTGAGATGACCCTTGAGAAAATTAAGGAAAACGGACTTTATAAAACGATGCAGTCATTTAATATTATACCGGAACGGGCTACTGAAAACATAACTGCAGTCCCCGTTTCACGAGAAGATGCACTGCTATTAGGCATCAAAACTTCTGATACTTCTATTAAGATTGAAAGAATCACTTTTTCCAGAAATTATATCATTGAGTATACCGTCGCCTTTATTAAAAGTGATTTCTTCTCTTACCGAGTGGAACTGAATTAACGGATGTCAAGTACATCCAATAACAGTAAATTTAAGATAAGGATCGAGATGCATGGAGTATGCAAAGGAGGAACCAACATGAAGTATCTTTTAAGTATGGATGGGGGCGGAACTAAAACCGCCTGGATGCTGACTACCTACTCCGGGTCTGTTGCCGCCCGCTTCGAAACTTCCGGCTGTTCCCATCCCCAGATCGGTATTTCCGGTGTATGTGATCTGGTGGAAAACGGGATCAGCAAGCTTGTTGAAACAGCCGGATGCCGCAAAGAACAAATTTGCAGTGCAGCCTTCGGCATCCCCTGCTATGGTGAAGATTCCGCTGCAGACCGGAAGATCTCCGGATATCTCCACGCTCTTCTGCCACAGGCTGTACTAATGCTCTGCAACGATGTTTCATTAGGTTTTGCCGGATCCCTCAACCTATCTCATGGTATACATATTGTAGCAGGCACCGGTGCCATTGCATACGGGGAAAATATGGAAGGAAAAAGTGCCAGAGCTAATGGATGGCATACCGTATTTTCAGACGAAGGTTCCGCTTACTGGCTGGGAATGCAGACACTTTCACTGTTCGCTAAAGAATGTGATTATCGTGAAGACCGTTCGTACTTATATGATGTAATACATAATACCCTCTCTCTTCATGATGAAGAGGATATGGTCTCATATTATAATAACTTCTTGTCAGGAAATCGGGAAGGTATTGCAAAAATGCAGATGTATTTGAGTGAGGCTGCCAAGAAAGGCGATGCTAATGCCCGCCGCTTGTATGATATGGCAGCTTATGAACTTTTTATTTCAATAAAAGCAATTTATCGAAAACTGGGATTTTCACCTGAAACTCCGGTACGCGTTTCTTATTCCGGAGGAATTTTTAAAAACGAAGGTCTTATACTTGACCCCCTTCAAAGATATTTAAAGCAGCTTGCGATTACCCTTACTCCCCCTTATCTTCCGCCCGTTCAAGGCGGCATCTTACTGGCTGCTCAAAATATATATCATCACGAACTATCAGAATTAGCTCTTCATTTAAAAGAGCAAATATCAAAGGAGGAACCACATGTATACCATTCAAACTGAAATTTTTTCCCAGCCTTCTGCTCTTATGCAAACACAGGCACTTTTTAAAGAAAAACACGATCAGATTTATGAATTTATAAAAAAACCCTTCCAAAACATTATTTTTATAGGCTGCGGATCCGGCTTTATGCTGAGTGAGGGTGCCGCTGCTATGTTCTCCATGTACACTGACAAAAAAACAGTAGCTGTCTCCGGCGGTGAGATTATTTTGTCACCGGAGAAATACAGTAGGATATTTACCAACGCTCTGGTTATCGTTGCCTCCCGGTCCGGTGAAACCAGTGAAGTATTATTTGCTTTAGAAAAGCTGCGTAAACTTACAACCTTTAAAACTATGGGTATTATCGCAAAGACCGATTGTTCTTTGAAACCATATCTGGACTTTACACTGGAGATTCCATGGGCTTTTGACCATAGCGTATGCCAGACAAGAACTATTTCGAATATTTACTACTCATTAACAATGTTATTGGCGATCTATATAGAAAACGAGCAACTGGCAGCGGCATTTCAAACATTTTTTGAAAACCAGTCAGCATTTTTAGAAGAACACAAAGAAATGTGTCAGATAATAGCACAAAAAGAATGGAATAATGTAACTGTGTTGGGTGATGGGGAAATCAGCGGAATTGCAAGTGAAGGAAGTCTGGCATTTACTGAAATATGTATACTTCCCGGAGAGTATTTTAATCTTCTGGATTACCGGCACGGACCTATTGTCCTGGCAAATGAAAAAAAACTGTTTCTTATTATCATTAACCCCAATGAAAGTAATTACCAAAGGCAGATGATCAAAGATATAAAAAACCGTGGTTCTTATGTTATTACTCTGGGACATCATACAAAAGACTACTGGGAATCGGATTACCATGTTTCCCTGCATGCCATTGTTGAACCCATTGCCTGGGGTATTCCATTTATAAATATATGTCAGATGCTGGCATTTTACAAGGCCATTGAAACAGACCATAATCCGGATATCCCCGGCGGCCTGAATCCTTATATTTCCCTGAAATAACAAATCAGTTTTTATATAAGGATAAAAAATATTTCCAAATAAATATAAAGTGCTGACGTATTAAACCGAACTCCTAATCGATAGATTTTTGGTCTAACAATTAGGAGTAGGTTCAATCAAATCAGCACTTTTTATTTATTTTTCTAAAGCTTTTTTTCCGACATACAATTTATTTTTATCACCCTGAACGGTGTTAACAAGAAAAAACATACCCGTCTTCCTTTTATTTATAAATAATACCAGAACAAATCCTATGATACATATTCCCAAAACGAAGTATATATTCTGTTGGTAGGAAATAGCTTCCGCCAGATAAGCAATCTTCGACAGGAATACAAAAAATGATGATACAAAAAATATTCTTGCACAAAATGAAAAATATTCATTCTGATCGGCCTGTTTCACAAGCCTTAATGCACGTTTATGCGTTGATAGAATAGACTCTGTGCAATAAGAGATTCCTATTATCATTAAAACAAACCCTAATATCACCTGCATATTTCCCTCCCACTTTATTATAACATTTACTTTGTAACTTTATTATGTCTATATTCTACATGGGATTTGTTAATTCTAGTCTTGTTTTATTTAAAGTTTATGTAAAATTTAAAACGTTTATATTTTGTAGACTTTCATTATATTTTATAGTTACCTATGGTCTTCCGTGTTTTCTCACTATTTTTGCTGATCCACGACTGACTATGATGCCTATTATTTTTTTATTATTTATTCTTCACTATGATGCCTATTATTTTTTTATTATTTATTCCTTACTATGATGCCTATTATTTTTTTCATTATTTATTCTTTACTATGTTACCTACTATTCTTTTTCATGTTTCATTCTTGCCTCATATTACTGGCTTATCCATAAATTTATACACAAAAAAAGCAGCTATCTTTAGCTGCCTCACATGCATATACCTTCAAAATCACACATAGAAATTCATCAAATTATCATCCGTTCTTGCATTACCAACTTCGTTGATCATATCAACTTTATTGACATTATCCTAAACCTTATGGATAAGCCTTCGACCTATTAGTATTAGTCAGCTCCATACATT
>OKWQ01000083.1_pt1 | contig 114264 bp, 149 predicted proteins | sample 1607071 | NCBI WGS metagenome assembly OKWQ01 (sample SAMN07501039, study PRJEB24779) | human gut metagenome
CATCATGCTGAGAAAACCAGCTTTGTATCAACGAATGCTATCTCGGAAAGAGAAGGGGGCGGACCAGGACATTGGTTGGGAAGGCATATAGCAGAGCTGAGCATTTACTTACCTTCCCGGAGTGATTTTTGGCGGATACAATTCGACCAGTACTGCATTGCAAAATGCAGTACTTCTCCCATCGGATTGTAAGCAGGCAGTGAGCTGCGAAATGCATCAGGATTTCGCAGCGAATGCCCGCGTGCCGCCAAAAAGTGCTTCGGGAAGGTTAGAAAATACCAGTTCTGCGGTAAGCCTTCCAAACCAATGTCCTGGTCCGTCCCCTTCTCTTTCCGTACACTACCTACATCTACAAAGCGTCATTACTCAACAAAACCCAAATTTAAGATGAAACTATTCCCTGTCGTGCGTGAAGTAGATATATTTAATGCATAAAACCTACTTTTCAATACATTTCTACTCCACACGTCCCAAAATACATTACAATACATACGTTACACTTTATTATTTTAAATAAGAATGGGTATATTTATGATCTGGAAAATAATTTCAGCAGGTCCGGAGATTATACTTTTTATAATTGCTGTTACGAGTGCCATAGGCACATTCGCCTTTATAAAACTTCGTAACTGGTGCGATATGGAATATAAGCATAGTTGTGCTGTAAATGCTGTTATAGCAATTATATTATATCTAATCTCGGATGGTTCAGAACAATTTATTTTATATGCGTGGCTGCAAGTCCTGGTCTTACAAACAGTATCTGATATTATATTTGTTCCGCATTTAATAGGCCGCAGAGTTGATCCGGAATATAAAATTGATGCTATTTCACATAGAGCATTGTCATGTTTTTTTATTTTAATTTATTTCATGCTGCTTAACGCTGACGACAAACATATATTTTATACTATTTTTTCTTAGCAAAGTCTCACCCATCGGCTATTCCAACCATAGCGAAACAGTCTAACGTAAAATCTTATAAACACATCATTTCGGTATTTATGAGATTTAAAATATACCATTTTCATTAACACAACCTTAAAAAAGCAGGGAATATGCTCTCACATATTTCCTGCTTTTTGCTTTCTAAACCTGCCCTGTCCATTAAAAATTTAATCCGGTTTCGGTTATGAACCAGCTTATCCTATAAGCTGGTTACGCTTCTCTTAATCCTTTCACGAAAGGTATCAGGCAAAGGATTAAAATAATTCCTAAGATACCAATCGCAATACCGGCCACCATATGGCTCCACACCATGGTAAGACACATTCCTACACCTAGAAGCAACGCTCCCATAATACCAATCAGCGCTGCCCCAATTGTTTTACCGGACAGCCTGATGGGCGCCTTGTTTTCCATCCTTCTCCAGACAAAAACCATGATAAAAAGCACTACTATACCAATTGTTCCCATAATAATTCCTGGTCTGAAGGCATTCCACTCCTGAATCAACGCCATGCACATACCCAAAGCAAATAAAATTCCACCAATTGTTCCTAAGATCATAGATATAAATGTACTTTTTTTCATTGTCGGATACCTGCCTTTCTGGATGCTTTTCTGTTATTCTGTTCTTCTGTTAACCTTGCTCGTGCTTCTTCAACTGATTCGCCTTCTTTCGTAAGATAATTATCCACGAACTTATCGGCAATTTTGTTGAAGCCACCTACTGCAGCCGTTTCAATTTTCTTGTAACCACCGACTGCACCTGTCTCAATTTTCTTGTAACCCCCAACTACTCCCTTTTCAATTTTCTTGTAACCATCAACTACTCCCGTCTCAATCTTCTTGTAACCGCCAATTACATCTTCAGCAATTTTTTGATTCGTTTTTACTAATTTTGATTTCGCCATTTTCTTATTCTCCACTTCTTGTTGCATTGTCTGTGTTTCAATTGATGATAAGAGAATAGCTTTTTATTATTTGTAATATGTTTGACTTTTGTTGCTGAAATATTAATTTATGATTTTGTTGTTTCAAAACCAGCCGCATACTTCTCTAAAACCAGATTGGCACCGGCTATCATAGCCGATTCTTTAGGTAAACCGGATGGACAGATCCTTATGGATCTCCCCCTGTGACCAAGCATTTGATCCTTCATCAATTGCTCCATACAGGGATATATGTAAGCTCCTTTGTATAATAATTCTCCTGATACAAATATCACCCCCACATCCAGGAGATTCATCATAGTAGTTAACGATGCTGCCAGTAAACGGCACTCCCGCTCCACCAGCCATACAGCGGCGGCGTCTCCTGCTTCATAAGCATCCATTATTTTTTCCCAGCTGGTTAAGGATTTATCTTTTTCCATGGCAGACCGCAAAATATTTGGTATTGCGGCATAAAGTTCCAGGCAGCCATGATTCCCGCAGCTGCAGCGTTCCCCATCCAAATTAACCGTAGTATGTCCGATCTCACCGCAGTATCCATGAATACCCTTGTATGGTTTGCCATTTAAGATCAATCCCCCGCCAACTCCGGTATCCACAACTAATTCCAGAAAACTTTCTTCCCGGACACCTGCTCCATAATATCGTTCTGCCATAGCCAATGCCTGGGCATTATTTTCCATATAAACAGGACACTCAAACTTTTCCTTAAAATAACTGACAACTTCTATCTGATGCCAATTCTCAAAATTCGAAGGTTTTAGAATTGTTCCCTTTATGCTGTCTAAAGGACCCGGTGCTGTAATCCCAATACCAAGCAGTCTGTCCGCACCTCTGTCCTTTTTTAAAAAATCCACCGCTTTCTGATAAAGACAGTTGAGCATCTGTTTTGCCAATATTTCTTTTTTCTGGGGAAACTTTTCTACCATCAGTATTTCTCCTGAAAAGTCACAAAGTCCTACGCTGCAGATATCCCTTGCAATATTAATGGACAAAATTCTGTATTTCTGCGGATTTAACTTTATGGTCATAGACGTTCTGCCTACTTTCCCGGTAACCAGCTGGTACTCAGATACAATTTCTTCACCCAGCAATGTATCAATTAAAACTGAAATAGCAGCTCTGGTCAGTCCTGTCTGCCTGGCTAACTCCGCCCTTGACATAGGCTGTTGCCGCAGAAAATTTATAATACTCCTTTGGTTGCGCAGCTTCATATTATTGGCATTCCCCATGGTATTCCCCTTTTCTTATTTAGCTTTCGATTAGATTAAACAATCTTTTCAATAATCATAATCTATTTTCAATAGTTTGTCAAATCAATTGACAAACTCCAATTCACATGCTATATTTCATATATCAATATGATTGGTTGTATTTATATTTGAATTTCGCTTATATAACAAAGGTTTTAACCAAGTACAAAAAATTATTTTGTTCATTTTACGACACTTTTACGACACTCTTATTTTCTCAATCGCATCTTTTATTATTGCTTTCGATGCGTGTGTATAAATATCCATTGTCATAGCTATATTTGAATGTCCCAATATCTCTTGAACTATTTTAGGTTCTATCCCTTCCTCAAAGCAACGCGTAGCGAAAGTATGCCGTAATGTGTGCATAGAGAAATACTCCATAAATCTCTCTGTTTTTTTTTCTTTTGATAATATTTTTTCTGTGTTATTTATCCTGTCTACAATTCTCTTAATTCCGATATTCGAATCAGTATAGTTGATGGGAGTCCCATTCTTGCTCGTAAATATTAAGTTATCAAAGCACTCTAAATTTAGTGGTTTCCACCTTTCAGGATGATTAGTTTTAAAATTATTCTGATTTATTTTTTGAGTAGCTAATAATGTTTTCAATTCACTCTTCAAAGGTATTACTCTTTTACTAGAAACGGTTTTAGGAGCTTGAAATGCATGCTTTTTATTAAGTACTACTAAGGTTTTATTAATTGATATTGTTCCCTGTTTAAAATTTACATCATCCCATGTAAGTGCGAGAATTTCGTTTACTCTCATTCCGGTGGATAATGCTGTGAAAAATATGGGATAATATGAAGAATGTAACTTAGACTCTTGCAAGAATCTACTTTGTTCTTCTTGGGTTAAAGCTTGTTTAACTTTTTGAGGCTTTTTAGGTATTTGTAAATGTTGGCATGGATTTTTAACTAACAAATCATTCTGAACAGCAACTTCATATATATTAGATAATATTGCTCGTATATATTTAATTGTACCAGTTGCCAAACCTTTTTTATCCAGATGATTTATAAAGTTTTGAACCATAGTAGGTTTTATATCCTGCAACAAAATTTCTCCCAAATAGTCTTTAATATGAACATTATAGTTTTCATCATATTTTTGAAGCGTACTTCCTTTTATATGCCCAACCTTATAAGTTTCTCTCCATATCTTATGCCAATCATCAAGTGTTAATTTTTCACGGTTGCTGCTACATATTCCATGCTCGGATTCATATTTAGCATCATTAACCGTCTTCCTCAGATCACTTAACTTCTTATCATAAAAAGTTCTCCTTTTCCCATTCAGTGTGACTTTACACTCATACCTCCCATCCTGCCTCTGTGTAAATCCAACACCCAATTCTTTCCCCTTTAAATTTTTACCCATATCCGATCATTCCTTTCTGTCTAAAAAAAGGAATCTTAATGTAGGTCTATTATACCACATCAGAATTCCTTTTTAAATAGATTAATAACTCTCTTTCCCTTCTATAGAAGCAGATAGTCCCGGATATACTTACACACATCTTCCAACGTATCATCCACCCTCAAACAGCGATCCAGAATCATTGGATGCACATTCGCCACATTCCCAAATGCAACAACCGGTATCCCCTTCTCATACGCGGTAACGACTTCCGTAATCGTCCCGACACTAATGTTCACATGTCTTAAATTCAAAATTATAAAGTCCGACTTTCTAACATGATACATTTCACACTCATCTATTTCTCTATCAGTTTTATGTAGTGCTTCTTCATAGTTGTATAGATATGCCGGGTTAACCACCGACAAATTAACCTCTCGTTCTTCTGCGTACTTATTTAATATGGACGAAGCCTTAATCCTCCAAGCTAAATATTCCTCTCTGCTTAAATTTTTCATTGCTCCCGCTAAATATGTTTTTAAATTTAACAAACATTATCCTCCATTTTGACATCTTTTTTTACTGCATTAAATCCCAGTGGCTTGCCATTTTTATATTTAATATCCGTAATATAAAACTCTTCCCCCTCTATATAAACTTTTGCATCTGTTTTTTGTGTGATAGAGAGCGGCTGTTTTCCTAACTTCTGCCATATTTTTATCAACTTCATTTATTTCCCTCCAATATTCCGCCAACACCTCTGGCTCTAACGATCTGTTTTGCCACCGACACAGGAAGGTAACGTTCACACCTTTTATCATCGCATTTCAAAATACCCTTATATTTGCCATATTCCTCTATCTGCTTTAGGATCATTTCAACATCGAACTCAGTAGATTCCGAGTCTTTTCCACTCTTTTGATATTTTCTTGCAACTCTTCGACAGTCCTGTATAAATTCTTCACTTACCACCTGTTCTTCATGTCGTTTTAAGTCTGTACTCCCCAATCCACCATTCCTAATTGCAGTTATATCGTCATCAACAGTTATTCCATATTCCACAAAAATTCCCTGCATAAAAGATTCTCCAGCTTTAAGTTGTAAAAGTTTTCCCTCATTACTTTCATTCGAGATCTTTGCAAAGATATGACCTTCGTTGTCAGAATAAAAGTAATCCCGATCTATTATCCCAACAGAGTTGTTTAACTTTAGCCGGTATTTAAATCCCAAACTGCTTCTGGGATAACATTTTAACACCCAATTCCCCTCCATCTCCACACGAATTCCCGTAGGTATTTTAACTGTACGTCCTGGTGCCAGTGTAATATCCTTTGGTAGATAGAAATCATATCCCGCAGAGCCAGTTGTGGCTCTTTTGGGAAGTTTGATCTCTTCATATAATTGTTTGATTTTAGAATTGGCAGTTGCGGGGGTATTCTTCTTTATAATCTTTTAGAAACTGCTCATAACTTACTTTATAAAATTTTGCTATTCTCTGCATTTAGATCTCCTTTGTTAGCTTAATCACATTTACTCCACCCACAGCTTTTACATATATTACATCCACCTTCAAAGGCGAGTGGTTCACCGCATTGCGGGCATGGATTCACAAGGATTTTCTTCTTATTTTGTTTATTAGTTTTTGAATTAATATCCTCGTAGTCCTCATTAATCTCATTAATAAATTCCTCATACATTTCTATCAATCCATTCCCAATTGCTACCGGGCAACAAGACCCCTTAGACGCATCCTTTTTTGTTGCTGATCTAACCGCATATGAAGGGCATGAACCACAGCTTTTTAATTGATCTACAATAGAATAAATATCTACTCCAGCCCTAGCAGATAAAGATATCATTCTTGAAAGACCGATCATAAAATTGTTACATCCGCCTTGTGAGCCTTTGCTGAAGTATGTTTCCAATAAATCTCCTGTATCTGGATCAAAGAATGCTTCACAATGTAAAGTTCCGCATCCCGTAGTGAGTGTACGTTTTTTCCCTATGCAATTGTCATCTGCTTTTATAATCATTCCTCGGGGCAGTACTTGTTCTCCCCATTTTTCTGCTGTTTCTGCTTTACTTGACGTTGTAAGTATCCCGGCACGTTTACATCCATCCCGGAAGATCGTGATTCCTTTAAGACCTTTTTCCCAGGCATATAAATAAAGTCCTCCAATTTCATTCTGAGAAATACTTTCTGGCAAATTAACAGTGGAGGAAATAGCTGTGTCCACATGTAACTGAATAACTGCTTGCATATCAATCCGATCTTTCCACTTGATATCCGCAGAACTAACAAACGTTTCCGGGAATTTATTTGAACCAAATTTCTCCATATACTGTTTTGCTACATTTATATACACATCATAATATGTATCAGTACCATTTAAAGTTTCTGTTTTACGTTTATATGATATTTGGAACGCGGGCTCACAACCAGTGCTAATATTCAACATGGAGCCTATGCTGCCTGTGGGAGCCAAGCTTATTAAACTACAATTTCTCAAACCATGCTTCTCTATACCTAATATTTTCAAGTCATCGTTCGTAAAATGTTTTCTTATGATTGATGACCTCAGAACATCTTGGGTATATTTGGGAAACACTCCTTTTTCTTTTGCTAATTTATTACTAGCAATTACGGCTCTTCTAAACATATAACCCATTAAATTGTCAACAAACGTCTTGCTAGAGTCACTTCCATATTTTAAGTTAAGTTTACACAGCATATCCCACATGCCCATTACACCCAAACCAATATTGCGAAAATCTAAAGACATTTTTTTCTGCTGTGCCAGTGCATGATTATCTTTGTTTTCGTCAATAATTTCATCAAGCGCCCTGATCCCCTCATCAATAGCTACCCCAAACTCTTCAAAATCAAACATAGCACTCTCTGTAAATGGACTTATAATAAATTCAGATAAATTAATACTCCCAAGATCACACGCTGCATTTTTAGGTAAAGGCTGCTCTCCACATTGGGCAGTAAGCACCCCATTAAATATCCCTGAATGATTACTGAGTTCAGTGAAACAATACACGTCCTCACGATAATCTAAAGCTTTCACACTTTCAATCGTAATATATCTTTTGTCGGTACGATTCGGAATTATAGAGTTATTTATTCTATGCGGATTAAACCCGAGCCTGTTAAGCTTTAATATATCGCTTGCGCTTATTGTCAATCTATATAATGCTTTGGTGTTATAAAAATTGTTTCCCATTCCTTCTGAAAAATATCTGGTTTCCTCGCCCCTACATTTATTAAAAACAGTTGACACACTAAGCGTTTCCAACATATAAAAAATATTTTTGATAAAATTAGAGTCAATTGAAGTAATACAAATAGAACCATCTAAATTATTTGAACCATCGGAATCAACTATTCCTTCTAGCCATCTAAGTTTTGAATTTACTGAATATCCATTATTTGGTACAAAATCTTTATCGTGCTCTACATCCACAGAATATGTATTTCTACATTCAGACATTTCTCTCGCATTAATTGTTGCGCAATACTTTGCCAAAGGTTTTTTATGATTTCCATAAAATGAAATATATTTACAATTTCTATCTGCACACTCAAACCCATCACCACTAAAAAATCCTTGAGTATAAGCATTCTTTAATTCTTTACTCCCATCAATCACAGGAAATATACACTTTTTTAATTTAGTTCCTGCTTTTAATTCACTCGCTGCGACTCTGCTTCCATCACTTAGAATAAATTTATGATATGGAGTGCATTTTAAAGAACAACCATTGGAAAGTTTCACCTCAACCAGTTCTTGGTCTTTCGCAGTTTTTTCAGGATGCACTGTGGAAAATTTATATCCGTTCCAAATATTAACCTCCTCTCCAACTAAGTCCTCTATCGGAAAGTGCCCTTGGTCAGTAAGTACTAACGTGTCTTTTGTAACGCAAGGATTACATGTCTCAATATTGTACTCATTACAAAACTCCATTAAATTGTAATTCCTAAATTGGTTTGTAAAAATACACCCAGGTTCTGCCCAATTATAAGCCTTCTCCATCATTAATCTATATAGTTCAATCGGAGTAACCTCATATTCAATTTTGTTTCCATTGAAATTTTTTACTATCCGCTTTGTTAGAACTTTCCCATAATCATAATATTCTTTTACACAAGACATAAATTCATCGTCAACTTCCAAAGAAAGATTTGCTTTCTCAATCTTTCCTTCTTCCGATTTGATTTTTATAAATTCTGGAGCTTCTTTATGCCACGCATCCAGTGACATTAAAAGTGCACCTTTTCTACTTCCCCCCTGAGAAATACTTTCAGTTGTTCTATTATATAATTCCATAAAAGGTACTATTCCATCTGACTCAAACTGACCATTGTTGATGCCACAACCTTTAGGACGAAGTTTACTCAGTGAAAGACCTTGTCCACCTTGTGTTTTAAATGTAAGGGCTATATCCGTATTAGCTTGCATGATATCATCTAAATTATCTTCAATGAATCCCCTTGAATAACAATTCATCATACTGGCTTTTTTACCTGTATTCCTATTTGCTGTAGTTCTACCCCCAAACAAAAACTTCTTTTCTTTAATTAATCTCCGTAAATTTTTATTACCACCAGATACTCTATCTAACCACTCATCAAACGTTTCATTATTGTATTGGTATTTTTTACTCCATATGTCTATGCCCAATTTATTGTCTTTACCTAACCAATCTTCTACAGTCAAATTATTGCCTCCTTATTAGTTGCTATTGCTAATTTATAAATTGCAATATTTGCGATGAAACAGCGATTTCATCACTAAACTTGTGCATCATCAGGAATTTTCTCTATCGCTCTTTTTAAGTCTTTTCCTGTTAAAATTCTCACTATTATTCCAATTCCCCGAAACCTTTCATTTTTTTAGTTCACGAGTTATAATCGCCACACCTCTCGTTATTGTATCCTCAAGAGTTCTAATATTAAGGATATAGTAGTCCCACTCTGCCTTTCTCTCATACTTGGAAAATTGTTCATTCTCCCGTTTATGCCTTTTAAAGTATGCTTCGAGACCTTCTCCTCGCTGTTCTGCCCTTCTTTTCCCAACTGACATCGGCACCCGGATATAAATAGTTACAAACTCATATAGATCTGAGCATCTTCTCTTTAAATCTTCCAAACCCCTTGGGTCAACGACATAGATATCGCAATCATCGAGAATTTTCTTTGTCGTAAAATACTCATATCCATTAATGCTTGTCCATGCTGCAATGCCATTGGAATACTGATCTATTTCATCCTTCCGAATGAATATATGGTCGCTTTCTTCTGGCGTCTCATTTACACGCATCGGTCTAGTTGTATAAGACTTGACCTGTTGCAAATTTAATTTTTTGCATATTCCCTTAGCAATTGCTGTTTTTCCAGAACAGCTTCTTCCAATTATTAAAAATACTTTCTTCTTGTCCATATAAAACCTTTCATTGGCTCCAGCTTTTTGTTATATAGCCGGAGCCCCTTAAACTTACTTACCTGCTAACCGTATTCCCACAATTTAAGCATTCGTACCACATGTCCGTAAATCCTGGAAAATCCAAATCATACCGCTCACTCATTGGATACATAACTCCTCCACATTTTTCACATGCTGGATGATTTGCTAACCAATCATCTTGTACCCGCTCCTCTTCCATCACTTCACCCCATATTTAGATATTTTTGTATAAAAATCATCTGCAACCGCCTTATCTGGAGTTAATATTTCTGCTTGTACTGTCTGCGATAAATCTGCAGAAAAAATTCCTATAATACTTTTCCCGTCCAAAATATACCTGCCTGAATATACGTTTACATCATCCTCATATGTACTGCAAAGCTTTACAAACTCCTGAGCTTTGCTTACTTCGTTTAAATTGATCTTCATTCCTCTATTCATTCTATTTCCTCCACTATTCTAAAATACTTCCACATCTTGTACATTTTCTGGAATATATGGTTTCCTCTGATGGGAATCCGAAATACTCACCTCTGCTTTCCATGTGGCTGCTAATTTTAAGTTCTCCAAAACAACTTGGACATAATTCACTTTTTCTGCATATACTGCCAATCTCATCGTTTATGCTTGTTTTAAAATTATTATTCTCAATATTATCAGAGAGTTCTCTCAACATATATAGACGCAAATTTATGTCATTTAAAGTATACAGTTTAATAGCTTCTACAAACTCATATCCAAATTCTATTTCTACCGCCCACTTTCTGCATATTAATAACATTCTACAATTGGGTCAATTTTACATTTCTTCCTTAGCTTATGTACAAATTTGTCAAAGCACTCCGAGCATAAGTCTAAATCCACTTTATCTCCGTCATATTGAGAACCATATCCGATTCTGCAATGCACTCCAAACTTAAAGCCCATATCAATATCATCAAAATCTTTCCCGCACATATTGCATTTTATTTTTCCTTTTGCCATTTCTTTTCCCTTTCTTTAAAAGTATTATTTCAAATAAGTAATTAAATTTCAGTTTTGTGGATGAAGCAGCGCTGGATTGTCATAGATGTTCCCAACAACTTCACAACCTTTTAAAACATTCCAAAAGTCTTTATGGCAATCATTCATATCATCCAATACTCCACTGTTATCGCTTAAAAACCTATCGAGTTCAAATCTTCCATCATTCCATACAATAACGGCTCTATTCATAAAATCAATTCCCTCTCTATATTCGTATCCTTCCTCTCCAATGGCCTCAAAAGAAACAATGTCTCCTTCATACAGCTCTTTTCCATTCTTGTCATGTTCTCCTGTGTATCGCATCAGTACGCAGGTACCTGACATATTTTCATCAAGTGCTGCGTTTTCATCTATTAATTTTCCACGAATATTTTTCCTATATCCAACATTCGTATATTGAACTTTACTGAATTTCATATAGGTTACATCACACATAACCTTATCCATTTTATCCCACGCACGAAACTTAATCTCTTTACTCATTTTCTCCTCCTAAATTTCAATTTACAACCATTACGGTGAATTTACCGTGATGGTAATTTACGATTCCGTAATTTTATTCTTCTTTCCAATTTTTTTGTTGCTTTTTTTCTATTTCTTTGAAAAATACTTCTATGCATCCACGGCATTTTCTATTTTGTGTTGGATACTCTCCAAGCTTTGGGCAGCATCCAATAAAAGGACATAACCCTTTATTATCAACTTCTTTCACTGCCTCCTGCATTGTCTCTATATGAGATGCTAGTTTTAGTTTTCTTGCTTCCAAATAATTGCGCATTTTGAACCTCCAAATGTCAAATTCTATTCTCTGTCGGAATCACTGCTCCAGCGCATTCTCCATTGCTTGACTTAAACAAGATCTGTATATTGCCGAGTGCAACAACACCTTGTATTTTTAACCCGTTTACCTGTGCCCCTTCAATTAATTCTTTTAATTTTCTTTTATAATATACTGGGTCATCCAGCCTTAATCCATTATTTCTCATGCTCGCCTCCAAAATTTTAATATCACTTTCATAGTAGTGCTTCAGGGCATTTTTGCCACCCTTGCACTTCATCGTCGTATTTTTCTCCCATAAGTATAGTGTCCCAATACCAGTTATTCTTTGGATACTCTACTCTCTTTGCAATATACACAGTTCCATCACTGGATATTAAATATCGTCCAGAATTAATTTACAACCATTCCCACTCTAAATTATCATATAATTCTTTAATCAAATTTTTTACAATGGCAATTTCATCTTTCGACTCTGCATTATTATTTGAATTTTCTAGCGATTGCACCAGTTCATCAAGCCACTCATTTCTAATCATATATTTCTCCTATATCAACCCACTTTACAGGTAGGTTCACCGTATTAGTTATAATATATCGTACTACATTATATATGCAAATAAATAAGTTGCATAAAAGCACATAAAATCTGTATTTCATCTACATTCAAACAAATAAATTAAATTTGATACCCCTCTGGATATTTTGTTAAAAGAGGTTTATATTCACTTGAAGAATCTTTACTTGTTCTGCCACAATAAGGACATTTCATTTTCGGTATAACATTTTCATGAAAGTTCCTGTCATCATACCCAGATTTATGTACTTCCACATAACCACACATTTCACATTCGTAATCCGCCCAAAAGTCTCTTCTAATCTGACTGGTAATCTGCTTAATTTTCATATGCCTTCCTCCTTTAGCAATTCCTGGCTGCATTCAAACATTTAAGTAAATCTAATATATCTTTAGCCGTATATATTTTTCCTTCTTCTATATCTGTCATAGTCTCAAACCATCCTTCAGCAAAAGCAACTGCACATTCCTGTGTGAATCCCTCTGATCGTGCGCGCTCTTTAATCCTTTTTATGAGTGTTTTTATAGTTATACTCCTCCTTCTGTCTAACACTTCAAACTTTGATTTCGCTAACAATACACCTACATTCCCATCCTTAGGAAGTTTATCCAGCAAATTACACGCTAAGTTAATATAATCATCATCCGGATAACCTATGTCGTATTTTTCCTTCATATATATTAAACCTTCCACTAATTCCCCAACCGTCATAAATTCCTCTATATTCCTTACCGGCGTATAAAATGGCAGCCCACCAATCACCTCAAATTTTATCATTTTATCAAATACCTTAAATAGTACTGCAGCACCGCCACTATATATGCTGCACTGTAATTTTTATCTGGCATAAACATAACCTGCAGATTATATTTTGCGTTAAAACTATGCAGTGATCCAAGAAAACTTTTGCTGGAATACTTGGTGTTATACCTTCCTTCTACCAGATCCATGTAATTAGCATTTTCTATTAAAAGGTATTTTCTTTTCGCATAGCACCTGCTCCATTCATCATTGAAGCGCTCTCTCGTCTGTGCAAAACACCCGGATAGCTCTTCTAATGAATTTTTTCTTTCTATAATAATATCATTGTAGAAATACTGCTTTTGGTTGATATCCAGTTCTGGGATTGGATTTAGTGCAAAGCTGTAATCTCCAGAGGGGAGGGCTAATGTCTCGTGCTCAATTTTATGCTGATCAAGCCATAGCTCGATGTGTGCCTGAGATTTTTCCCGGCTGTCAATGAGGATGACCATATTTTTTAAAATCTTCTGTATTTCTGTATCTGTATATTTCCTTCTGTTTAATATGTAATATCATCTCCTATCATGCTGTATTTGTACCTATTCAAAGTAATCTAAATTACAGCCTTTTTATACTTTGTTAGCCACATAACTCTCGTATTTGGAATTGGTCTATACTTACCAGTTTCATTATCCAGCTTACATTTTGGCTTGTAGGTTTGTGACTCGATTCTAATAATTTCACCTTCTGTGACTTTATTATAGTTAAATGTCTTCTTATCTATCTTTGCTTCGATGGTATTACCATTTGCCAAGGCATACAATTTTATCCTTGGGGTATAAGTCTTATCGATTTCCGTTATAACTGCCAGCCCTCTGTAAGCCTTGTCTATAACATCTATGTAGCCCAAGTGTTCTCTCTGCCATCCAATCTTCTCTGCTACAGATGTTTTTGGAAATGTTATGATGGTTAATATATTTTTTAGCATCGCATAAGTATCTACATTCGAAAACATTTTCTCCGTTTCCTTTTTAGCAAATGGCACAATATCTCTCAGTTCTATACCTATTTCTGATAACTTATCTTTCTTGAACTGCTTCTTCCCATAGATACTATTGAATAATTCGTTATATTTAAGGAGCTGATTAATTTCACCGAACTCTGAAAAGTAGTCTATTTTTATCAAAATATCCAACTGTCTTGAATTTACAGAGGTATTGTTTCTAACCGCTATCAGCACGTCGATAAAATCATTATATTTATTATTTCTCAATCCATATAACTCGTCTGCCAGGTGGGAATTAAAGAACTTCAGTGATCCAATCCCCTTGTATATACAGTTAGTTTCTTTATCGCAAAAATATTTTCCTTTTGAAAATCTAAATTTGGGTGCCTTTATTTCAATGCCTGCTCTCTTTGCATATGCTGTAAGTCCCGATGTTTTTTCTTCCTTATCTTTATTTATGTTAAACGCAGTGGTCAAAAATTCAAGTGGATAATAATATCTTAACCAGCCAGACACATACCCTTCATATGAATAAGGCTGCGAATGATTTAGGGAAAACAAATATCTGCTCGCATCTTCAATTACCTGGATGAATGCTACAATATCTGCCTCAGCTTTTTCTACGGTAGAACCGTATTTTTCTGTCATTGTTTTTATAAATCCTGCTTTTATGCGAGGTATATGTTCTTCTGTTCCTGTCTTCTTTGCAAACCCCCGCCTGACAATATCCGCTTCACCCATTGTGTACCCGCAATATAAATGCAAGAAATCAATAATCTGGCATTGGAATACTAAATAACCAAATGTATTCTTCAAAAAATCATCGATGACAGGGCTGCCAGTGGTTCTGACTACTCCATTCGCTAAATCATCTCTATAGGAAGCTCCTGCTGGTCTGATTGCACTATTTCCTATACTAAACAAAGTCATTCGGTCTATATCAGGATATACTTCTTTAAATTTCTGTATGTTATCGTCTGACAGAAGCTTTTTGATGTAGTTTTCCCCTGTCGTACCTTCCCACTGAAAGATCTGTGTTGTGTCATCTCTTATTGCGTTCCATACATTAATATCTGATATATCCACGTTATCCGGTGTCAATCTTTCGATGTCTGCCAGTTTACAGGTTTCATTGATTAACTCAATGGTGTCTAATCTCAGAAGATCAAGCTTTACGTAATTCAGCCAATCAATCTCTTTCATATATATCTGGCTAATCGGGTAATTTGATGTTGACGTTGTAAATGTTCCAAGCTTATCCGCAATATCATGTGGACTTACCACGCAGCCGCAGGGATGACTGCCTACTGACACAATAACTCCCTTTACCAAATCCACATATTTGAACAATTCCTTATGTTTTACTCTGGCATCTTTCGTCTTTTCTTCGTCCTCCACCACATTGCATAATTCAGAAACATCATCTAATGAATATCCTAAAGCTCTGCCAACATCCCTAATAGCCCCCCTATCTGCAATGGTATTGAATGTAACGATATCGCAGCAATACAATCCCGTTTTCGAGAAAATATATTGTTTAACATCATCTATTCTTGATGGCGGGAAATCCGTGTCAATATCTGAAAGGGAAACCCTCTCGATATTCATAAATCTGGAAAAGTTAAGTTTATGCCTTACGCTGTCCATTTCCGTAATGCCAAGTAACCAGGCAATAACGGAACCATTGCATGATCCTCTTCCATACCCAACGAAAATATCATGACCAACACACCATTGAATAATATCTTCCATTAGGAGCATAAAATCAATGGCACCATTATGCCTGTAAGCTGCAAGTTCTTCTTTGATCCTGTCGATATAATCCTGATAATTTGGATACTTGTCAACACCACGATTTTTAAGACCTTCCATGATTTTCGTTTGAAATGTTTTTTCTGGATTCTCCCACAAATGAGGATATTTATATGACCTGTCCATTTCAAACTCTTCTGTCATCCCTGCTAATACATTGGTATTATTAATTGCGTCTAATACTACATCCATCGGTAACGAGTTCTGTCTCTTGTATGCCTCAACAAGTTCATCATATGTTTTAAATGCTAAATCCCAAGAGTCCTCGTTTGCAAAATTAACCCCTTTCGCCTTCTGCAGTATGCCTCTCCCTTCTAAATGCTCGTTGTTTAATGCATGGGTATCTGTTCCTGCAATCAGGGGCACTCCGATATTCTTACCTAATTCATATAAGTACTGGTTATATTTTTTCTGTTCCCCTTCTATGTCACAATGGTGCTGGATTTCCAGAAAACACCGTTGTTTGTTTTGCGATAAAAATGTTATAAATTTATCCTTTATTGCATTACTGCCATTATGTAGCATGCCGCCTAAGCAGGCTGTTGTTATAATGATATTTTCAGAAGTGTTTATTAGCTCATCTATGGTTATACGCGGCATATAATAAAAATGTCCGTCTTTCCTATTAAATGATCCAGATGACAGCCGGTTTATTTCAAGCACACCATCATAGTTTCTGGCAATTAAGATGCAGTGGCAATTATCTCTTATCCTTTCTTGTAATGATTCTGTTACATATGCTTCGATTCCATGAATATATTTTAATCCTGCAGCTTCCACATGTTGTTTCTTGTTAACCCATGAAAACACATTTCCGTGCTCTGTAAAGCAAAGGGCATTCATTCCACACTCTTTTGCCTTATGAATATAGTCATCATATTTTGTAATACTATCTATATTGGTTGTTCCATTACTCAGATCGCTATGCAGATGTATGCATACATAATTATTCAGTTTAATCACCTGCCTCTAAATCTCTTTTTCATTAACATAACAGCAAGAATTTCGATATCCGCACAGCACCCTGCACATCATATAACTCTGATTTGGTTCAAACTTCGTATCTTTGTAAATTTTTTGAATTATATCAACAGCCCAAACCATTGCATTTTCGTAATCTTCAACTGAAAAAGGAATATTCGTCACCTGCTGGTCAAAGAAGTGATTCCAAATGATTCTATCTGGATATTCGTCAAATTCTTCATATACTGCCTTCGAATACAGATACATCTGCCTGCTATATGCTTCATAATGCTGTAACTGGCTTTTTAATGGAGTGCCATCTTTCTTCATAAAATGGTCAAGAGATTTATGATCTACCAGCAGAATTTTTCTGGTCTTTTTATTTCTGAGCAGCAAATCAATAAACCCTACGAATTTGTAGCCATTGATTTCAAAGTGAACCTCCTTTTCAACTCCAAGGATTTCATAATTTTTTAATTTCTCGCTGTCAAAGGCTGCCAAATAATCAATTCCCTGATTATATTTCTTTTCCATAGTGGACTGTTTCACCGTATGTACCACGTTATTTTCGTAGTTATCTATAAAATAATCAATTGCATGATCTATGTTTAGTGTTCCATCAAAAATTTGTGCATTGACTTCATGAATAAAACCACCTGCATCAGAATAAAAGTTCCCTTCATTGGTTTCAGAGCCATCAATTTTCCTTTGGTAAAAAGCATAAGGGCACTGATCATACTGATGAAGCGTAGAAAACGAGAAAACCAGTCCATCTAATATGTCTCTGTATGGACTTTTAACCTCTGCGTTTGCCAAATATATTTTTCCTCCATTCCTTGTTTTACCTATTTCCTATCTCACTCTTATTTTATTTTTGTAGAGCTTTTCAAACGTTTGCAGTCCTAAGTCCGCTGGACTGTTTTTCGTTTCAGCTTCACCAAGCAACTTTTCATTGTCCTCAATTACATATACATTAGTAAAACGCTTTAGCTTATCGAAGCTTTCGATAATATCTTTTGTATGATACGAAACATCATTATCATAGGCAAAGACCAGATTAACCCTTAAACGAATTAATAATCTGATTTGTTCATCTGTTACCGAATGTTTTTCAACAGAAGCACAATGTCTATACCCCCATCCAAAACATTTCATAACACTTTTAATACTTTCAAATAATATAATCTCGTTGTTTTGCTTTACATATGGAAGTGTTATATCTAAGCCTTGTAGATAATCCATAGTTCCAACCGGATAATAATTCATATATTTCATTAAATTCATTGATTTGAAATCTTGATACCTGGTTCTTCCTTTAATGTTGATCATTCTTCCTTGAAGATCTCTTACCGGATAAACTATTCTATTACTTCTTTTGTCAATCCTAACATCAAATAGGTCAATTTCTTTTTGTCGAATCCCTTCATTCAGCCACTCTTTAATGGGAAGCTTATCATATTTCTGGTACTCACTTTCGGCTATAATAATATGTTTGTTATCTTTGACTCTTTGCTTCATTTTTCTAAGCTTTTTCAATAGTTTAACCGTTGGCGAATAACACATATTCGATACATCTGTATGAGTTAACAAGCATGTCTTTTCAACTGCTTGATCAAAGGATAACCCTTCATACTCTTGCAGGTACTGGATGATTGACCCACCTCTGCCGCAAGAAAAACAATAAAACACATTCTTAGAAGGGGTAACAGAGAATGAAGGAGTCTTGTCAAGGTGCCTGCTACATCGACCAAAATATTCTTTTCCTTTTCTTTTTAATTCAATTTCCTGGCTTATATACTCTACCAAATCAACCTGGGAAGATATCTCTTCTAAAAAATCCTCTTCATACTCCAAACATTCTCACCACCTTTAATCAAATTCGTTGGATGAATCATGTTGTTCAGCTTCTGAGATCATCATCTTATTGCCATCAAAAATAAAATCTAAATATGCACTGTCATCATCTTCTGGCTGCTGTTCTCCCAAACGATTTATATAGATTTTCATCCCGGCATTTCCACACTGTAAACCGTCATTCGCAATCTGTTCTTGAGTTTTTAAAAACCATTTAATTCCAACAGATAAATATCGGTTAATTTTCAAGGAATCGCTGATTTCGCCTTGTCGGTTTAACTGCGCTGCTGTCAACACTGCAAGATTTAATTCACCCGCAATCTTATTTTTCAAGAAATCTGTACGGGTTCCCAATATGTTGTAGTTATCAGAACTGGATGTTGCATTACTTTTTAAATAATCATCAATCACAAACTGCAAACCCATTTTGTATTTCAATATTTTACACATGGAATACAATTCTTCGTCAGATAAATCTGGTCGATACACATGGACAAAAGGCTGCTTTTTCATCCATATATTTGCCTTTTTAATCTTTTCTTCTTCTTCCCCTGAATATCTGCCATTCTTTATTCTCTTAACATCAACACCAGTTAAAGATGCTAAACACCGCTCATAAAAAATACGGTCTGACATTTCCCTGTCTACATACAGCGTAGGAATTCCATTTTTGATTTTATGGAGCGCTTCAAGCATCATAACAACAGATTTCCCTTGTTTATACTTAGCCTGAATAACAACTAGTTCAGATGGTTCATAGGTAAACCAATTGCTTAATATTTTAAACACGGAAGGTATGCCATAGAATCCAGTGTCAGTTCTCCTATCACAGATTTCATTCCACAGGTCTTCGGCTTCGTCTCCCAATAATTTAATCTCTTCAGAGACAATATACTTTTCATCAAGCTTTTGCAGGATTTCGTTTCTTTTTTTGTTGAGTTCAGATAGTGTAATAGATTTGTCCATGCATATTTTTTCTATTTCTTTCATACTTCTAATCAAATCTCTTTTATATGATAGCGTAACTACGTTCTGGGCTAATAATTTGTACTCTTCAAGCGTATGCCTTGCTGTTTCTCCACATAAGTCTATGTATTCCTGGATAGACGGAAGATTATATTTATTGATTGTGTGCTGTACTGCTTTGTTGCTTGATAGCATATTTGAGATATTAAACGCATCAATATTATCAATACCCTTTTTATAAAGTTCCGAAATACTCCAATATATACAGCCGTTATCTTGATTGAAAAAATATCCAGGCTTTAGATAATCCGTATGTAATATAAACTCCGGATGATAAATCAAGGTGGAAATCACACCACTTTCAGCTTGATTATCAGCTAACTCTAATACATCCAAATCGTGTCCTCCTAGTCAAATAGATTATCAAGTCCCTTTTTCTTCGGCTCAATGACTTGAAACATTGGTTCATTATTGCTCTTAGCTTCGAATTTCACTTTACCGATACTCTGTAATTGTTTCTTTTCCCACGCATTTTTTATACGATAATCATCAATGACATAATGTAAACCTTGCGGATAATTTATTTTTCTCTTAGTGCTTATTGCATATTGAAGCGCAAATAACAAATATCCGGAATCTACATGTTTTTTAAATATAATATTGTTAATGACACTGGATAACTGCGGCATAACAACAGTGTTGCTAACTTTCTCATAATATAAGACCTTTATCGCATTTATATTTTTATAAGTATCTGCACAATCTTCATGAAAATACCTGTTACCAAGCTTGACAGCCCCGTCCTGCAATACTTCACAGGACTCATGGCTGCAATATCGGAATGCACACTTATAAGTTTTTGAATTGGACATGTGCATCTACTCCTTCTTAATTAAATGGAAGTTCAGAATCTTCGTCTATTCCGTTTGGGATGTTCATAAAACTATCACCAGATCCTTTTCCAGTTGCCTGTCTGCTGCTGGAATGATTTCCATTATTGTTACTAGCGTCTTCAAAATTAAAAATTGCATAATTAGTGTACGTAGTATTCTTATCTTTGTCATACTTATTCGTAACCTCGCAAGCACCAATCTTAACATTTTTGCTGATATCCAGCTGATCTGCCTGCTGATGAGCCGTTCCAACAAGTCTCACAAATTTGTTTGCCCAATCTGTTTCATACTGATCTGTGTTTTTGTTCTTTTTGCTTGTCGACATCTCTGCAACGTGATAGTTTCCTTTATTCTCTAATTTCCAAATGTGTCCAAATTTTCCTTGTCCAAATCCCATATCTTCTTATCTCCTTTTTCTCAAACAATTTTTCTTAGATTTTTAAGCTCTTTTGAAAGCAACGTTAATTTTTCATTATCTTCACAATTTATTGGATTCCCAGTTTCATCTTCAAGTATTGTTTTGCAGATTTCACCTACTTTTATCTTCGTGTTATCGGATAAGGCACATCGCTTTTTGATCAAATCCATACACTCTTTCTGTAACTTTTCAAGTTCAATAACGCTCTCTGGAGCTTCCTCTTTTGACCAAAGATGCAACCCTAGTCCAAACATCGCCAAGTTCTTTGCCAAGCACCTCATAATCGATTTATTTACATCAAACATAGTTGCCGGTGCCACTGTTCTTTCCCCGCTCTTTGTTTTGTATGTATATTCAACTGATTTCATCGCTTTATTGGAGCCATCCATTACAGGCAGTTCCATTTCTCTAGTTATGCCATTTACGGTAACAGAGGTGAATACCATAATCCCTAAATCACTTTCTACATAAGGAAGACTGTTTTCTCCAAACTTTTTAATTTCATATGTTGCCTCTGGAAACACCTTGCATACCTCGCTCCAAGCCGTACTCCACGGGATATACGACAGCCCCTGTTTCTGATACATCCTGTCTCTTACATCAATATCATATAGCTGCTCAAAAAAATTCTTCTCTGTCAATTTGTTTCCTCCTTAATTTTAGATTATCTATATAAACACCTTACGGTGATAGTAAAGAAATATATCATCATAAATCCATATAAAATTTATACGCCTACTTCTGTGTTCCCTTTGATGCACCGTGCTTAGCATCGTTAACAGGCTTTACTAGCTTCTTCAATACAGTTTCATCCAACATTTTCTTAAATATTTTTTCCTGCTTTAAATTATTTTTGTGCTTCCAGTTATTTTTGTCTCTCATCTTTTATGTCCTCCTAAATTTTATTTATCTATATAAACGCATTGCTGCGAGAAAATAATGTTGTTTTATATAAACTTTGCTGTATATGTTTTATAACATATAGAACAGCAAAGATTGAAAAATATATAAAGCCTTATAAATGAGCTTTAAGTTATACCACTTCTACATTAAAAACGAAATTTTATCTTTATTCCCTAATCATATGTTTGTAACTATATTCTCATAGCTTCTCTGAACAGTATGAACAGATCCCTTTTTCAAAATCCCATTCTTCTGCTGGTGTCGAATCTCCGCAAACGGAACATTCATATCTCAAATAATCTAGTGGGTTATATCCACTTTCAGTTGCATGCTTTACAATTAGCGGATCATCAGCTATAATTTCAATTTCTCCATCTTCAATTATTCCATAAACTTCGCTGTGCTTACCAAGAATTTCTCCAAAACACACTTCTTTGCCTATGGCAGCATCTACTTCTTCTTTTGTGGCTTTAAAAATACCTTCTACGCAACCATTACGACAATCCCAATAAAACTTCCATAAGCATTCTTTTGGGCTGTCTGTAATAGTTGGAATTCCATACTGTGTTGCGCATTCATACTCAATCTTACAGCCACGTTTTTCTTCCCATCCTTTAGCAAAATATACTATATCAGCTTTAGCCAAATCAGAGACACTTCTCGCCAAATATTCCAAAGGCTTTGTGTTCTCATTAAGATCTGTGTAAAATGTATCAATAACCTCTACGTCCTCATCAAGTAATTCTTTCGCTTTTTCTATGGCAATTTTTCGTTCCTCTAAGATTTCCTTATCTGTTTTGCCCTTCTTTGGCTGTGAAATAAATAATTTTTTCATTTATATTTTCTCCTTCTAATGTTGAAATCGAAGATTTATTCAGTAATTTCAATCATATCTCTAACGAGTTTGATTGTATTCCCCGCTGCTCTTTCTAAAATATTAGAATCAATCTTTAAGTCTCGTATATCCCCACATCTTACTGTGACCGCACACACATAATTAACAATCATCTCAAGTACATCAATCAAATTTACATCTTCTGGACAGTTTGAAGGCAAATGATGTCGTTCTGCTTTAATATGTAGTTGGTACCATTCATCTTCTAAAAAGTTCGTATCTCCTTTCATGGCTGAAATAAAGTTTTTATAGAACATTCTTTCTTGCGATTTCTTTGTACAATCATGGTTTTCACCAGTGTCATCAACTAACCTTGATAATTCATACATTACAGCTTTCACATCATCAATATGCATTATGTTAGCCTCGTGAAATTGTTCAAACGTAATTCCTTTTTGAGCAGTCTTTGGATTTCCATTCATATTTTTCTTTATAGTAACCATATATAATCACTCTCCTATTTTGGTAATAAAACCGATTTTTTATCTCATAATCAAATATCCTAAATGTTTCTCAATAATGACACACAAATCATTACTTTTAGGAATTCTACAGACATACATCTCTACTCTTGGACTGTCATACCATTGAATATCCTTAAACCTATGATTACGGGCACATAAATCACAAATATTTCTTTTACCTGTGTACATTACTAACATATCGTCTTCATAACAGAATGCAACTTTCCAATTACACCAAAAGCAAGCCATGTCGTAATATGTAAAATTATCAAATTCTTCTTTAGTCACAAAAATCTCTTTGGGTGGATTAATTAGTATATTCATTTGTCTCTGCCTCATCAGCCCCTATCTCCACTCTACGAAGGATATAAATTGAATTTTCTCATAAACTAAATTACCAGAAATAATGCCAGTTTTAGCGAGTTCTTTTAACTTACTCTTTACATAAGGAATCTGTCTTTGAATATCTTCCATAAAATACGAAGATGTTTCATCTCCAAAATCGCTATTCTCTGTAAGAATATACCCGAAATATAGATAATTTCCACTTGCCGGATCATCAAAAAATTGTATATACCCCTTTTTTTGATAGTTACAGTATACCTCACCTTCTTCTGTCCATTTCCAATTATTAAATTTGTTAGTTTGAAACGTTGTTAAATCATATCCAATTATCGTATAATGAGTTGCTTCCATTCCCATATTCTACTCCTCTCATAAAACTAAATTTTCAACCGTTATTCAATTACTTCGTAATCTTCATCAAAGTTGGAGGATATTTCCCATTCATATCCCTCATTAACATACCAAGTATTTATGAATATGTTTACCTTACAACTTGGATATTTTATTTCTACAAGATTATTTCTCTTCGTAATTGTTCTCTTTAATTTTTCTCCAGTTAATGATGTATACCACGGTAGACAATCAGAAATAAATTCATCAACATTGTCTTCTGTCACGTACACACATTGAAACGGCTCCTTATACCTACACTGTTTAATCTCCAAAAATCAATTTACCTCCAGAGGAAAGACGTGCTTACTGCCTTTATTTTTGTCTAATATAAGTACATTTATCTAAATCAATCAAGTATTCTCTGATTTCATAATCATTAATTGCACCTACGCTGTCTTTTACAAACATAACATTCCGATTGCTGTCGTTTCTTTCCGTGAATGCAGGGTTATATAATCTTAACCCATTAATCGAATATTCTTTCCCATCTTTGTATAGAAGACAAAACTCCTCTCTATTGTGTGAAAGTGGGGTAAGATATTCTGATTTGTTTTCATATGCAATTTTGGTTATAACGCAATTCTCCAATATCCTATGTAATTGAGCACAATCTTCCACTCTCTTTATATTACGTTCTTCGTAATTCCCTAATCGCTTTTTGTATCTATTAATATCAGATTCCAGTTCATCTATCCTATCTCGCAAGTCATTTGTATATTTATTTATAATTTTCTTAAACATTTAATCCTCCCATAAAAACTAGATTTTCTTCATCAATTCCACTCCCCGCTAATTCCATATTTCGTATTCTCTTTAGCCTCTTTAACGGATATCAACGTTACTTTTTCGTCATTAAAATATGTATCTGCAAAAACTAAAATTGCCGGAAATTCTGTATCTTCATCAAATGTTTTAAAATGTTCCAAAACATCTTTGTCTTCTATATGTTCCAAAAGAACACATTCCTCTACTTCACATCCATCACAACTATCTTCCCAATCTTCTATATTATTTTTGTCATAGTTGCAACCAAAGATTCCTATTTCTTGCAAGTCGTCTGGACTATAGTCTTTTTCTTGAATTAACCGGATTAAAATCCTTTTATATTGTTTTTCATTTTGAGTATAATAAATTTCTGTTATTTCACTTCGCCTCCAAATACCCCAACACACCGCCAAGCCCCTTGCCTCGTACAATCTGCTTCGCCACGGACACTGGAATGTAATTCTCACATTTTTCATCATCGCATTTTAAAATACCCTTATATTTTCCATAGTCTTCAAGCTGCTGTAGAATCATATCAAGGTCAATTGCTACTTTAATACTTATCTGCCGTTCTGCTAATCTTAGTTGGTCTTTATTTAGCCAAGTGATCCACTTGCCGCAGTTGCCGCAATATAGACCTGTGTTATTACCCGATTATTCAATAAATACGTCTTTGCTATGACACTTACTGCATTTAAATTCTTTCATATATATACCCCTTTGAAATCAACATTTTAACTTGAAAATATCAAACAGATCTGATAAAGTTATCAGGCACTCCCCACCATTTGAATAATATTCATCATAGTCAACAAATGACTTCTCTATTATTTTTTTAAATAACTCTTTTTTATCTATTATTTGAGGCTGTTTTTTGATTGTTTCTTCAACATATTTAATACCTACATTACTAATCCCCATTGATGTTGCGGCCACAATTTCCCTCAACAGTACATCTCCATCTATTAATCTACTCATACTTTCCTCCAAATAAACTTAACTTTCTTTCATTTCTTTTCTCGTTCCTCGATTTACTCACCCCCTACATTTCCAGTCTTTTTAGATACTCTGTAGGATAGTAAATAATATCTTTGCCAGACCTTTTAGCTTTCCGAATAGTAGACCAAACACCACCAGATTTATTTCCATCCCATACAGCCAATAGAGTATGACAATTGTCAACCATATACTGATCTCTTACGTTATCACACCCTTTATAAAATTCACCAGCAAGCTCAATCCATTCATCTGCATGTGATTTGATAATCTTATAATATGGATGACTTGAGTTGTAATTTTTATAAGGTGAAACGCAGCAAAGATTTATATTAGCACCATAATCTTTCAGCTGTGCAGCTACTAAGCCAAATGCGATATCGCATCCAGTAGCCATACCGCAGTAAACAGTAATCGGAGTATCTGGTGCACTTATTTGATCAACCTCAGATATTTTATGGGACATCCATTATCTTATATTTTCCCAGTCATGATGCTCCTCATCTTTATTAAATCCCAATCTTTCAGGCCTATGACCCGTTAATGCTATTCTCATATCTACCTCTTTTCTTCTAACTCTCATGCTCCAGTATTTGAAATCAATACACACTGTTCTTCATCCATATTAATTTCTTCGATATCTAAATTCTTTGCTCGCCTAAAATCATCAGAAGATAACCTTGCTCTACGTTCTGCACGTAACTCATCTTCTGCAATTACGACCATCTCATAGTCTTGATACCAGCTAATTCCTTCTGTTCTTCTAATTTTATATAACTTCAAACAACTCACCTCAATTCCATTGAAAGTCGCATTTTATGCCTTTAACTCTTCCAGCTCGTAAATTGTATTTCTAGTAGTCACTTTCATCAAACCGACTTTACTTTCAATCGATTCAACCATTGATGTTCTCATCATCTTGCCAGAACCATTATCCCATAATAAACAAAGGCAACTCCCAGGTTTCGTGAACTCTGGGTATAAAATCTCACCGGTCATGTTTTCGCAAATTTCTTTTATGCGAGCAATTCTATCTAAATCAGGATCTCCGTTCTTATTTGTTACTGAAACCACTTTATATAAGTTCCCCATATATCACTTCTCCTCCTATAAAATTCACGTTTCCTTCCAATTAATGTTTTTATTTACTAATTCATACTTCCCATCACAAATATAATAATCGTCACCAAATATATTCATTTTTTCCTGAATATCATTTGTAAAAATTACATCATCGTCTTTTGGAAAGAAAGTCTGAATCATGATTAAAAACCTTGTCTTATCTAATGCTTTAATAACAATTCACCTCTATTCATACGAAAGATTTGTTTCTTCGTATTCCGAATCCAACCATTTAATACAATCATTAACGACATCTTGGTACTCATTACACCCATAATCTTGAAATGATACTCCGCTAGGGGAATGCCACACTGTAACATAATATGGTATAATATTTTCCTCGTAATCATAATCACCTATATCTTCTTTGGTGGAATAAACTAGCAACGGAGCCAACTCTTCTAATGACATCTGCCGAATTCTGTCTATGTTCCTCATAGCTTTTCGGTATTTCTCTTTACGGTCATTTACTTTAGCGAGTAGATAATTCATTAATCATCCTCCTTATCAATAAAGGTATAGTCATTAATTCTCTTTAAGTTGTTAAAAGAAATATTGTCGCACACTCGTATTTCACGCTTACTGATAATAAATATTTTTATGTTTTTTGAATTTGTCACATAGTAAAACTTATATCCTAAAATCAGAAATAAAGGGTTGTAGTATAAGGCTTGTGAACAAAAAACAAATAGAAAAAGTATCAAAAACACAAATAATAGTGTCAAATTATCTTTTGTCGGAATAATTAAAGCAACAAAAAAGTAGCCGAGATAACTAGGAAGATAAGCATCGTTCGCTAACTCGATCCCAAGTATATTACCTTTGATACAGTCATCTGACAGAAGATGGCTAAGTTTTATGCAAATATAGGCTAAACATAATGGGATGCAAGCATATAAAATGGCGGTATAAACGCCAATGCTTTTTATCCATATCTTTTCTTTCACAAAATACACCATCAAAAGCAAAATAATAGGATTGGCAGTTAACAGAACTCGGTATAAGAATTTAATCATTGCTTGTCCCCTTTCTGGAAAATTTCAGTTTTACATTGCTTCGCAGCAGTAAAACTTACACTCATTGCCATCATCTTTTATTAATTCTTCCTTGCCTTCTCTACAACACATAACTCCGTCTAGTAGAGGTGTTTTTATATCTCTTTGTCTTTTATTTGTGACTTCATGTATGCACTGTTTACATTTCCAATGTTTCATAAATTCTTCACCCCTAAAATGCTAATAGTCAGCATATATTGCTAAACATCCCATTCCATCCGCAAGTTCCTCTAAATTTTCATCGTCTGTCCATACTATGCGTTCTACGTTGTGTTGTCCACAATACGGACACATTGGATATCCGGGCGGGCAGTCGCTCAATGATTCTACACCTACGATAAATGTCTTCCCGCAATCATTGCATTCATATTTTTCATGGTTTTCTATGTAGTAACCTTCTGCCCAATTTTCGTTTCTATACATTTTGTACCTCCCGGAAAAATTAATTTTGTGATAAGGCTTTTGTGGACATTTCAGCTACCCACTTACGCACCGTTTCCGGCTGGCATGTGCGGATTTGATTGCCATTAAGCGCCGCCGCATGACCGCTAACAACCGCCCTGGTAACATGTGTTCCCACCGTATTCATTAATACATCACAAAATTTTAATACTGTCGTTTATTCCATTCTTTTCTTGCTCCAAATTTTGTACATCTTGCAGAATCTAGCGGCACTGGCGTTTTTCCACATTTACTGCAAAATATTGTCCAGTATTGTTTCATATCTCCTACTCTTTTGTAGTCTGCTTCTCCGCCGCAAGTGCATTGTTTTAATTTATTTATAATCGACTGACCTCCTAAATTTTAATTTTAAGTTTTTACCCCCGCAGTGGCAATCTGACTTCTATTGTTGGTTTATGGTTTCTGTGTGTAATGTACTTTTTACCACCCACCAGCGGACAACAGTGAGGGTGTGTAGATCCCTTGAATATTGGAACCTCTTTACATTCCGGATGCTTACACGTCCACGCTTGAAAATATTCCAACCATTTACTATGCTCACATATTGAGCACTTTATATGTCTATTTCCCATGTCTTATCTCCGCTAAATTTCAGTTTTGTGAATTATTCTTTATATGTCACAAATCCTTCATATCCTTCTAAAATCTCTAAAAAGATCTCTTCAAAAGGAATAAGCCACTTAACTGTATCGTCGTTATAGCTGCTCGGCTCGCTCAATCGACCTAATACAAAGTCGATAAATTCTTGCTCTTTTCCTCGCTTCACGTTACTTTGTTCTGGATTTTCAATACTGTTTTTAAACAACCATTTTAAATCAGACACTTTAAGAGAAAAATTTATCGTTTTTCTATCTTCGGATAGTTCGGTTTTCAACAGTCCATTATCATACTTTTTCTTTCCCATCGTTTCCTCCTAAATTTCAATTTATTGAATTTTTTCTCTTTTCAAATTATCAAATCTATAATTGTAAAAATGATATCCCAGCTCCTCCAGATCTTCCAAATATTCAGAGATATCACCGTTAGTACCGATTTGATAATATAAAAATGCCCCATTTTCATCAAATACTTTGTAGAGTGTTTTATATTGCCCTTCGTGGTCAGTCTTTACTTTTCCTACCCTTATTTTCTGTATAGTGTTCATTTGTCACCCTCCTAAATTTTTAATTTTCGTGATCTCTCAACCACTTTTCATGCTGTTCATTAAAGCTTTCTATCTCTTGATCTGTTAAATTGTAAGTGCCGCAATAGGAACCACATATATCACAAAACTTAGAGGAGTTATAAGCACTTGCATGGCTCCAACTTGGATTTACTTTTCTACAGCAATCACAAACTACTACTTTTTCATACTCCATTTACTAAATCCTCCATCAAATTTCAATTATGATCTTTCATCCATTGTTGAACATACCATAATTGTCCACAGCCGCCGCCAATATCGTCTTGTCCTGCCGGATCAAATATTCGGGTATTATATCCCTTTTGTAAGAAATTGCGTTCAAAGTTCCGTATATCATCTAAATTTTTAAAACCTGCTTCTTTCATATTTTCATTTTTAGAGCATACGACACTAAATGTAAAATTAAAAACCAAAGGGCTAAATAACATCTGCAAGCGCTCTGCGTCCTGTTTAGTATTATTTTTTCCGTCAATGCAGTAATTCAAATAAGGATGTCTTCCTGTTTCCTTCCACCATAATATTCCATAATCTCTTATTTGAGATAAAGAATATTTTGATTCATAAGGGATTAATTTATTTCTCTGCATATCATCAGACTTATGAATTGAAAATTGTAAACCAATTTTTGAAATTTCTTCGGAAAGAGATAACAATCTGGAAAATGATTTCGGTTCGTCTGGCGCTACCGTAGACAACAATAACTCCGCATTGTCATACTTATGATTAAGTATTCTAATAGCTGATTCAACACTGGAAAAATTAAGCATAGGTTCCCCCATACTCATGAACATAATTTGAAACCGCTCACCTTTTGAATTGATATCTAAGATATTATTATCCTTAAGAATTGTCTCAATCTGATCCACAATCTCATCTGAATTTAAATTGCGAATAAATTTATTACCCGTTCCGCAAAATTTACATCCTACGGGGCAACCGCTCATAGTAGAGCAACAGATTACTGCTCTCTTATAAAAACTACCATACTTATATAAAACTGCTTCAGCAACATAATCATCACCCAAAAATACATATTTGAATACATTGCCTTCGCTACTTTCAAACTTTTTATACATTTGTAACACCTCCTAAATTTTAATTTACTATTTCAATTTTCAAAAGTTTTCCAGATAAACGGGATAAAAAGCAATCCCATTATATCGTCTACTACTCGCGGCTGAATTTCTCCATAAATTATTAATTCCAACCCCTGCCAAATAAGAGAAAGGATTAAAAACCACCAGCAGGTTTTATACATTTGTTTCATTAGCAACCCCCTACTTTTAATTTTACTCTAAAACTATTTTGCTATTTCAGTCAAAAATTCATCTAATTTTTCTAGTTTATTTTTCCGCATCCCCCCTGGCAGATGTCTATTTAGACGTAACGAAACACTCTTCAGTGCTTCAGGAGTTATTTGCAGTGGACAACTTTTATGTCTGCCATCCTCATTAAACCAATTGCATTTATCGTCAGTCAGCTTACATTTCAACCCAAAATATGGGCAATCCCTACAATTCTCCGGCATTTCTGTAATTAGCATTGCTTCCATCTTGTGTCCTTTCAAAAAATTAATTTCTTTTAGTAATAGAACATAACGCCATTATAAAAACTCCTGCAACCATTCCAATAACAAAACTTACTATATATCCGAACACACGACTCACCTCTCTATAGCAACTTATTTAGTTGTAATATCAACAATTTACTTTGCAATATATGTATTAAAATTCCTGTTTAATTGACCTTCAATAAATCATCCAACATTTTATAAACATATGTATTCGGAGTATATGGTACGTATCTCTTTTGCTCTAGCTGTCTTTGTAGTTTGAATAAGGAAAAGTTATCGTCATATGCATCTATTAGTGCTAACACATAACCGTATTTTTCTTTAACTTCCTTACGCTTTTGTTCAAGATTTTGCTGAATACCGTATACTTTTGCTCGAATATGCGCCGGTGGATTATGCGTCATTATCCAATGATCAATATCTGGCAATGCCCGATCATAAAAAGATTGAGACTTTTCCAACTCTTTCTTGTAAGCTATAAGCTTAATTTTTGATGGAATGTCCAGATTGATCAATGTTGATGCTAACTGATCCATTTCTATTACAATCTCGCTTTCTGAATCCTTTTCATCTTCTTCAGATATAACAAGCTGGGTTTCAATATCATCCAGATTTATTCTTTCAAAATCATTTTCCCCCTCCAAATAAAATGTTTCTTTCCAAGTTTTACACAGCCTGTTTTTTAGAATGTTCTCCGCTACCTTTATGGTATATGTATCTGCCATTACTGGACTGCTGCATATATGGTACCTCCTACCACTTTTTTTAATGAATTCCTTTCCATTCGTTATGTAATATTTTTGCAACTCTCAAACCGCCTCCTCCCTGGCTATTGATATCTTTTTTTAAACCAATCTCTTATAAATATACCTGTGCATTTTTATTTTTACCTATTATAACTAACAAATCTTCATTTTTTAAATCGTAACACTTTTGATAAGCGTTTACCTGGCTACAATCATCCTTCCACAAAACATATATTTTCTTTTTTTCTTTATTCTTGTACTCTATTTCTATGCTTGTAATATCTAGTCCTCTTTTAATCCTATCAAATATGTATTCTTTGAATTCTTTCTGTTTAAACGGATAGTACTCTTTATTTCCTTCTTTTGATATTTGTAATACTAACTTTTTACATTCAGTAGATTCAACAATGCCACCACAAATTTTACTCTCATAAGATTTTATGCATTTTTCTAAACGAAGCATTTTTATCTGACTTTCTGGTATTGCGATTGTATCGCAATTTTCTAATATGAGTTCAATATTTTTATATTCCTTATTCACGTCTACCTCCTTATTTGCCCTTCTCATCCATTGGTTTACTTATATTAACTTTAATTTTTTCAAGATCAATATACTCTTTAGTCTCATACAACCCTCTTTTTGCCAATCTGATTTGTTCTTCACATATTAATTTAATTAAGTATCTACATCTTGTTTTTTTCTTCATGTACCGTCCAGTCTTTCTTATAAGTTATGCTATTTTATTGCTGTTATAAATAATTATTTCTATTATGAACCCATCATAGCTCAACTTAATATATGTATCTTTTTCAAAAAGATCTTCTGCCAGAAAATCAATTATATTTTTTGGAATAGATATTTTATCCTTAGAGGTATTATGCTTCATTATCCAATAATTACAATTTTCATAACATGTATATTTTTTAATTTTAAGTCTTTCCCTCTGTATGCTTGAACCAATCCCATGTGGCGATAATGAATATAAGAAATCCTTACCTTGATTCGCTACAATAAACCTCCATAATTCTTCGTGCATAGACCCTCCTAGAACTTTTGTTTGTCTATATTATTTATTTTCTGTTCATCATTATTTTTTATAACCAGTTATAAGATCTATAACTGGTATCTTTGTTTAACATAGGAATAAAATCTTTCTCGAATAAAACCACCACTCATCTCAAATCCAAATTCATTAGCAAATTCTTCTAATACGTCTGATTTATGTGTAACATTAGTCGAATCCAAAAATAATAACTCTACATCCTTAAAATCATAGTCACATTTTTTCTCAACAAAACTGATAAATCCATTATTAAATAGTATGTTTCTATTAATTTTCAAGCCACTCATTGCAGATATTTCTTTAAAAATATCAGATATTTTTTTTGCATAATATAGAGACAATTTCTCGATATCCAGATTTACTATTTTATCCGGTATCCGTATTGACTCTTTTAAATAAGAACCCTTATATAAATGAGTAAATAATTTATCATTATTATTTCGATCAACATATATTATTTCATTCATATATTGTAAGTATAATCTCCCTAATTCTTTAGAAAATACGAATTTCCTCTTATATGTTTGAAAATATCCTTCTTGATAGTTAAAATCATCCTCTTTGAGTTTCATTAATTCTTCAAAAGTCATTCCTTCGTAAAAACTCCGCATTAACATTTCATAATATATTCTGTTCCGACTTATTTTAGATGCAATATTATCTATATCATTATCTCTTAGAATTGTTATGTTCTGATTTTTAATACGGTAATCTTCCAGTACTCTGGGCTTAAGCATTATACTTTCAAACGGATCTGCAACATCTATTTGCTTTTCTGTTTTACACCATACATAAAAAGCTTTTAAATTGCTGACATATGTTTTGATGCTGCTCAGACTTCCAGCTTTCATTTTATAAATAATCAAATTACGAATTTCTTCATGTGAGCATCTAAAAAGATCTGTCTCATATATTTCTGACCGCAATAACTGCCTTGCTCTGGTAACAGTGTATTTTTTTTCTTTACAAAATTCTTCTAACAATTCTTTATAATTATACTGAGTCATGTCATATGCTCCTCACGCAACCATTTATTACAAACTATTATATAATCTAATGCCCAGACTGTCAATTATTGTAAGCTTGACAACACACCAAACTGAATCATTACTGCATGTTGTATTTTTAGTCTTGTAATATAATCATCGACATGACCTATCTTTTCGCATAAATCATTACGACCGATGGTTCTTGGACATTCACATATCAATGTGCTTTTAACCGGCAGCCCAAAACCATCTATCTCGACATGTACTGGTAAATTCCGTTTATTACCTTTGGATGTAAAGGTGAACACATTAACCGTTGGGGCAGTTGAATTGCCACGATTATTAGAAATTATTAATACTGGTCGATAGCCATATTGAACGTGTCTTGTATCCCCTTCAAGCTTTGGTACATTTGCCATATAGATATCCCAGCACTTAGGTTTCTCTTCCTTTATCGTTTTTTTATACTCAGCTTGTGTCAAATTCATATCCTTCCCTCTCTTTTGAATTAATTTTATATAATACTGAAGAAGTTTTCATTTAAAATATCCTCCAATTTTAATTCAATAATTATGGCCCATATGTTGTTTTTCTCCGTTTATATTATTTATTTTCTCTTCGTTTTAATAAATATATCACACTTCTGGAAGCATGTCAATGGGTAAATTATTTATTTTCGTTTAGATTTTGTTTTTACTAAAACTATCACTAGTAAACTATTTCTTTGAGCAGATCTATTAAACAATCCATATCATCAGCACTAGGGGTTGCTCCTTGCTTGTAAGCCAATTCAGTTAATTCTTTTATCTTAGAAAAAGAGCATGATACAATATCCGTATCAATAACCATGATTGATTTATCTAAATTTTTATAGAATTCACTCACCCCCAACTGCCTTTTCATAAACCCGTCTTCCGTAAAGCCCGCATAACGAAGAGTTGTTTTTATTGAGTCATGATTAAGCATAGCCGCTAATTCATCAATTGCATATACATCATTTCTATAAATCATTAAATACCAATATGCAAATGTTTTCCTCATTGTATGCGTATTTATATTAAACTTAAATCCGCACTCCTGAGCCATTTTTTTTAATATATCCGTAACATTTGCGGCTGTCATTGTGGCTCTCCCTGAAGATTTAAATACATATTCCTCTCGATGAATACATAATCCACTTTTTTCAATTGCTTCTTTATATAAGTAAATCCCTTCCTGGATATCTGGAACTATAAACTTTACATTAAATTTATGTGTCTTTTTCTCCTTTGGTCTAAACTTATCATAAAACTCACTGCTGCTGTCCAGGATATCTTCCCATTTAATATTTAATATGTCAGAGATACGGAGGGCCGTATTAATCCCTGTTACAAATAGGGCATAATTCCGATACCATCTAATAATATCCTTTATTCTGCCTTCTCTTTCGGCTATCTCTGCTTTTTCTCTGAAGTATCTTCTCGCTGACTGTAGCTCTTCCTGGCTCCTAAACGGTTCTGTTGTGCATGACTTTCCCGATTTTCTATCGCCACCTGATTTCTTAATTTCTCCATTTTTACACCTTTTAGGCTCCTCCCCCTTGCAGCTTTCTGAATTTATCTCTTCTCTCACTTCTTCTTTTATAGTTTTTCTCTTTGGGTGATCACGCATAACAACATATTCCTCCTTATAGCTAGATAATTATATTATTACAAAAAAAGCTACTCACCGCTTATCGTGAATAGCTTCTACCCATACTAATCAATAATACTTACCATTAGTCCAGTTCTTATCAATCTGCTCATTAGAACATCTCCTCAAGTCCTGTTCATATAGATCCCACTTTTGTATAGCCTTTCTTCTTGGCTGCATAGCCTCTTTAACTCCCTGATAAATTAAACATACAACACAAATAAACACTAATAATCCGCTCATAGCTCTTTCCTCCTGATTTTTATTTTAATTTTATTCTTACTTCCTTTACTGTTAGGCAGTATTGTCTAGCAACTGCCTTTATGTCCTGAATCTCTTTATATGCGTTCCGGATGTCTACTGCATAATCCTCTATTGGCTCCGGTGCATTCATAAATTTTTCCATTAATTCTCCTTTAAAAGCAACATTTCGTATGTTTTACATTTACAATTTGTTTATCAATACCGACTACTCCTAATATCCTTCTCTTTCCATCTTAGTAATATTAAATTTCCAATATGTAAGTCCACAACTATTATAGCGCTTTTCTGCACTTGCTTTAAGTTCATCACTAGAAAAAACAAACTCACGCTTTTTAAGTTCATTGAAAAGTTTCTTACTCATAACTGGAGCGTATTTATTCCATCCACTTCCAATTTCCTTAGTGATAATTTGATAACATGCTCCATTGTCAAGAATTAAATCATCTTCTGTTATATTAAAAACGTTTCTTCCTACTTTTAAATCCATTTAATAATTCTCCTTTCTACGTCTAAATTAATAACTTTCTTCATTATTTTATATTTATGTTACATTATATCACGATCCCATGATTTTTTAAATAAGTTATTACACCGCATTAAATGCGAATTTTAATCTTCCTGAAGAGAAAGCAAACGCTCCGCTTCCTCCTGACTTATTTTACATCCGCAACACATGCATTCCGATCGAGTAACCATGCATCCGTATCCTTCGTCATATTCGTTTCCGTTACGAAATGGTATAACTTGTACATAAGGACAATCATAAAAATCCATATCTATACCTCCTAAATTGTATTTTATAGTATTACAAAATACTTTTTAATAATGTTTATAATCGCATCGCTATCGTGATGTTCTTCAATGGCATTCATAATTCTTTTATCTCTTTTATTGCATCCATAGCTTTTTCTGCCTTTTTCCTCATATTCCTTTATTTCAAGAAGTAAATGATTAAGCGAATCACTTAACTCAAAGTAGATATCCCCTGCATCATTGAGGTTGATCCTTCCGCCATTCCTCAATACTCTCTCTGTTCTCTCTTCATACTCTTCACTTAAATCACCGTAATATACCTGTCTCGTTTTCTTTTCCTCTGGATACCTCTTGTACTTTTCCAGTTCCTCTATCATGCCTCTCGCACTGCTTATAAAATCAGCTTGTACCATACACACTTTCTGTATATATGAATGATAATATTGTGAAATAACCAACACATATTTAACCATCATCATCTGCATTCCTCCCAATAATCGTTAACTAGCCACTTTTTCTTACTAAGAAACAGTGGAATACCTACTATCCATAAGAATGCAGCCAATGTGTTCCCCTCTGTTCCGGGCAATAAAATAGCAGCCACTAGTCCGATGAACAGAACTAAAGCTGCCAATAGTTTTTGTTTTGCATAATATATTTTACGCTTCCTTTGCTTTCTTTTGATTCTTTTAAGTTTCTTTCGGGTAACTAACCATTCATGATGGCGCTGTTGCTGCAAGATCTCCCTTGCTTGATCCAATGTATAATAATCGTATTCCGCTGCTATCATCATTCTTCTGCTCCCTTATATCAAATTGTAAAGTTGTTTCATCTTTTCATGGTGGAACCCCAAAGAAGTGAGAAATTGACTGATTCCCACTATTTCCCCATAATGCTGGTCTGCTTTTCTCTGTTCTAAAGCTGCTTTTACTTCCTCATTCTGCTTCAGCAATTCTTCATATAAGGCAAATTCTTCTTTAACATCTTTTCCTTTTTGAATAGCATAGTCCATTAACTTCTCACATTTCTTATTTTCATCCTTCGTCATACTCTTATTTCCCCTTTACTATCCTGACAGAAATAATTCGGTCATCAGATTTCTTTTTGGTTCCTTTTGTGTTGAAAGTAACCTCTACTTTCTGCCCATCTTTGAACCTTGCCTTGTACACTTTATGTTTCTTATCCCATCTTAGATATGGGTTTCTCTTTGATTGCCTATCAGTGAGCAGCCATTCATTACCGTCCTTTGTTATGATTGTCATGTAATTGTAATACGTCCCTGATGATGTTCGTGTTTTCGCTTTCTTAGCCTGAACTGGAAATGATGATAAGATAATTAGTGCTATTACGGCTAATATTAATAATGATATTTTATATGTTTTATTCTTCATGATTATCACTCCTTTTAAATGTAGATTTCATCTTACTATTTGGGCAGTTTACTATAATCAATCTGACCTAAGATTTCCTTACTAAATGCTTCTAATGCCTCCTTTTGTTCACATATATCCGATTCGCAGTATTTGTCTATAGTGTCAAAATAATCTTCTTCTGTTTCAATAAACCAATTATTCCATTCCTGTTCCTCTTTATCCCACATCTGCAAACCACCTGTATTACAAAAATCGGGTTTTACATTGTTTGTGAGCTGGAACAAGTCATATGCAGCCAAAGTGTCTAATAATCTCTTTCCTTCTTCTGGAGTATTTACCGGCACATAAAATGTATTATCCATTCCGACTTGCGGAATCCACCATACTCTTAATTTATTCATAATTTTCTTTCTCCAATCTTCATCCCCATATAACTGTGTTTCTATTCCTTTACCCAGTAATTTCCGATGCATCCATCGGAACTATCCCAGATATCAAGGATTTTCCTATCCTTAATTGCTACAATGTGATGTCCACCAATATTAGCAGCACATACACCTTTGAAAGTATCTACAAATTCCTTGCCGGTATATTTCGTATTGTCCGCTTTTCTTGGCTGTTTCATTTTCTTCCAACCTTTGCTCGACATATACATGTCAATAGACGGTGTTTCTGACGGATCATATCCTGTTTCACACTGGAACTGCGCCAATTCCATGACTGTATCGTTGTAATCCTGCTCCAATACTGTACATAAAGCTCTTACTACACAATCTGTAGTTTTTCTGTTTTTAGGATTAGCATTGTAATAAATAAAACATTCTGTATTTTTCGGTATTTTCATAATTTGGCACCTTTACTCCTTGACTATCTCAGTTATTATATTATGTACACTATCTTTAGCATCTGGAAGACAATACCACTTATTCCGTATACTAAAACCCTTCATTATTCCATTTTCAGGATTATGCTTTAATATCGCTTCCACAATACAATCTCCACTTTTATCATGAATGGTCATAACGTCATTTTTTAATTTAGTATCATAAAAGATTGTATCCAAAATAATATCAATCATATCACAGACAATATTTACTTTGTTTGGATCTGTTATTTCTATTCTTATTCCTGGTGCGTATATTGTAGCTCTCATAAATTTCCTCCATATTTCCCTTCAAATACGTTCTTTTATACCATAATAGTTTTCCTATCTTCTTCATTAACCGGAATATATTCTCCAATATCACTTGATGAAATGTCATTGAAACTGTTATACATCGCATCCTCGAAAATATTGTCCAGTTCCGTCTCATTTGTATCTTCTTCTAAAGTGAATTCAATTTCTACTTTATATGTTCCTGCTTTGATAATATTTATCATTCTAATTTCCTCCAATCACTCAAAATATCCGTTTCATCCGCTGATAGACCTAAGTAAATTAAATAACTTTGGTGCTACATTCTGAATATTGCGAAAATCTTTTATCATATCTTCTAAATCTTCTATTTTATCATCCTTATCACAATAGTTCATTTCAATTAACCAACCATAAAAGTTACATGCTACTTCTTCTGCATTGTATAACATTGTATTATCCATATTCATATCCTCCTGTCTATAAAATTCGTGTTTTATCCGCATACTAATCTCCACATATGTCTATTTCTCCCTTTCCATTCAATGGATATGCGTTTATTTCATATATACTTAATTCGTTCAATGCCAACTCGCAAGCTTTTTCAGAATTTTTTGCATTAACAATATTGCTTCCACTATACGACACATAGTAGTCCTTTTCTTCTTGTGTCTCGTCATCATCCTGGTTCATATCCAAGGCATTACATGACTTTTCTTTAACACCTGTCAATTCATCGTAATGAATGTCTATATAGTAATACACAATATCATTGAAGAATTGTTTCGATCCTTCGCCTAAGAATTCCATTGTTGGCATTCTATAATCCCTGTCCCACATTCTGTAGAATAAGTCACCAAATTCATTTCGGTATTTATAAAGTAATTCCTCATAATCAATGCCGGTTCTATTTATATCATCTTCCAGTGCCGCTGAAGCTGATTCTAATATAAAATCCCTGCGTTCTTCTGAATCTTCCATAATTACTTCCATTGGAATGTTATCATATACAGACTGTGCAAAATCCTTTAAGGTTGCATCATTCTCTATCATTTTTGTTCCATATAGTAAATAATCGCTCATAATATTACCTCCGTATCAGATTAATTTTCCTCGCTGCAAATATCCATAATAGTATCCGCAAGGTTATTTACAGAATCAATTCCGTAACCATGTAAAGGAATTATTGTATCACCCGTCTGTTTATCCTTTAATTCGCAATAATGACACCAACAGGACTCATCACCATTCTTTTCATATTCTAAAGATATGTCTAATTCATTTCCATTCACGGATTGAATGTCATATGTCACAATTTCTGTACTAAAGTCATTAATACATTTTCCTTTGCCATCCCACATACCAGGATTAACCTTATTCAAAAATTCCTTTGCTATAACGTTTGCTTTCTCTCTGCAAAACATAGTTATCACTCCCCCTATAATAAAATCGGTCTTTTATCTGTAATCATCAATACATTCAAGCGGAAGGTTTAATTGAGCAGCTAAGTTCTTCTTTGCTTCCCAAAGTGTATTCGCTTCAATGAAATATGTTTCCATAGTTACTGTACAAAAAAGTTTCCATTCCATTTTCATTTTTTACCTCCTACGTTGAAATTGGTTTTTTATTTTACTAATTCTTCCATCTCTTTCCATAGCATATTCAGTTCTATTTTCTTTAGAATTCCAGCCGACTCAAATGCTCTAATAAAATCATATACCGCATTAAAAGCAGAATATTTATCATATTCTTCATTGTGTTCTTGTGCTGAAATTCTATATTCTTTCTGTTTGCTTATTTCCGTTCTTACAAGTTGTATTGCTTTTTTCTTTGTAACAATTTTCATATTTTCCTCCATTCTTATTCTAATAAAATGGCTTTACAAGTTACCACTCCATTAACATTACATCCATCAGATCAAAGAATCTCTCTGCCGTTTTATTCTGTGTCTCAGCTGGATTTTGCTTTATATATTTATCAATTACTTTCATAAGATCTACAATTTCCGTTCTGCTTTCGAATTGAATGCTGTCCATATTTTTTTCATGTTTTCCTCCAATCTAAGATGAAAAACTTGTTTTATTCATTTTCAGTTTCACTAAAACAGCTTGTAACATTTGACTGCTACAAGCCATATGCACTTTGCTATTTCAATATATTACTTTGCATCATATGACCAATTTTCAATAAACTGTATAGCAGCCATGTATGAATTTGGATTCAGATCTTGCCAACGGCTCCCACATTCGAATCTCTCTTTTAAATTGTTCCATAAATTAATAAAATACATTCTTGATTTCTTCTTGTATTCTGGACTGTGGGCTCCCCCTAACAAAATATTAACCCTGTCTTTAGCTGCTATATGTATTGTATTCTGTTGAACTGTGGTTAGCGTCATATTATCCATTACTTTTTTTAATTCATTTCTGGCATTTTGCAGTTCCGTTATCGTAAGCTTAATATCTTCGCGTTGTTCTTCTAGCATGGACTCCATATTATTGATCTGAACAAATGCTATGGATAAATCCTTACGCATAATCGAAACCTCTGTACTATCTTGTGCTATCTCCTGCAGCTTAAAATAACAGTTAACCAAATCACGCTGTACTTTCCAGGCTAAATCATCCGTGAACGACTTTACGACAAGTAAATAACCACTTTCTGTAAGATATATCGTACCTCTATTAGATGGTTTCTCTTCTTCAAATCCTAATGGACGAAATTCGTCCTTTTCAATATCGGTGGGTTTCAATGTAAAATAATCTTCATTTTCAATCAGATGCTTTTTATTTTCCTTAAAATTTCGGTGAGCTGTGCCATTTGCCCTTTCGTGCACTCTATCAACGTCCTTAAATGTTACTATTCTTTGTCCGTTCCATGTTTTTACATTTAAATTACTTTTCCCTACTTTTACTATCTCCATAATTTCGTTTCCTTTCATTTTTTTGTACACTAAATAAAGGTGTAATTATCCGTATGATTCTTTTGGCTGCATTCGCTTTATTCGCTCCTACGCTTCCAAATTTTCCCACCACTGCCTTAGGGTCACTAGCCCCTGTTAGCTAGGTCTGTGATTCGTATAGTTCCGGGTACACTCATAAAGTTGTCAATGTTCTATCTGTTTCATGAATAGAGAACGAATGTTCAGACTTGAAAGAATTGTTTTAGATTGATATACTCAGCTTGTCAATGGTGAGTAGAAAACTCTCTTAAAGTCTTTTCTATTCCTAAAGGTGGATTGCTTGCAGGCTTTCCGCCTTTTTGTGTCCGTTCTTTTTGTATGCTTGCTACTTCACAAGCTATAAAGACTAGTTTGCTTTGATGCTACAGCCATATTTCCCCGCTGACTAGTCTAATTTATTACGCTTCTTCATCTTCTTCGTATATTTCATCAAACTCATATTCTACTTCTTTCATTGCTTCGGTAATTGCCTGTCCTAATAAGTAACATCTAATCGTTACATCACAGCTTTCTGCACCTTTTTGTACCAGTTCCCTTATATCAGAACCAAACTCTTCGCACGCTTCTTTTAATAAGGCTATATTGTGGCAAAGGTTTTCTTCTGCCTCATATGTATTGAATGTATAACTCCCGCTACCATTTCCTGTTACGCTATCTTCTGTGAAAAGATCATCGTTTAGTTTCTCCTCTAATTCATCGATATTGTCAAAGTCTTTGAAATCAATTTCATTTTTGATATAATCCATAACGTCATTTTTAACCGCTTCCTGATAATTGTAATTTCTCATATTTTCACCTTTAATCTTTCTGCAACCATGATATTATTAGGTTGCTAATATTCATTGCTTTGGTCGTCTGCAAATCCTTCTGTTTCATAACTTAATATAATGATATCACAACTTTTTAGTTGTGTCAATGCTTTTTATTTGTTTTTTACAACTATTTACTTGTTTTTATAGATATTAAAAAAGCATCATCCAAAAAATGAATAATGCTATTCTATCTTGCTGCCATTCTCAAAAATGAAACTTGAAACATATTTACACCCTAAAGCATCCGCTATTTTTTCAAGTTCTTCCTGGGTGAATTTACCAACTTTCAAACGTTTAGAAAAGTTTTGTTGACTCATTCCCAACTTTGTCCCTAATTCAGTTAGGCTCATTCCTGCAAGGTCACAAGCAGCCTTTACTTTTTGTTGTAATGTCAATTGCTAGATCACTTCCCTTTCTAATACATATTGTCTATTATAGTCGATTATTTAATGATTTACAAGTATGAAATGAGGTTGAAATATCCCTTTTATTTTATGATTCTCCGTTTATTCCTTCCAACACTTGACTGAAGAGAACAACAACATAAGTTTCTAGTTCCGATTCTGTCATTTTGGCAGTGGTTAAACCCAATGTTTCCAGGACTTCATTTTGAAAATATTCTTTGGCGGATTCTAATGTCATCACACCTTCTAAATCATATGTGTATTGTTGCATGTTTTCTTCCCTCCAATCCTTTTATTGCTTATTCATACAAGCGAAACATTTATTTCTTGCCTTTGTTTTATGCTCTGTGCGTTCGTGTATATCCTACTTGCACCCAGCTGTCCGGGTTATTTATTCGCTTGCATGGTAAGTAATAAAAAAAGAGCCTATCAACAGCCCTGATTAATTGTTATATTTCTAACTTCCTATGTAGATCATAGATTAAACCGACAACGTTTGCTGAAACATATTAGCCGGTGATTGTCCATAGGCTTTACACATTGCGCTGAAAGACTTTAGAACCTTGTCCCACTCTTCTTCTTTGAGGTTTGCAATATATGGCTTTTTGCCCCCGTTACGGCTCTTTAGATCAATTCCGTATTTATATTGCAGGTTCTTGTAAAGCTTAATCCATAGGTCTTTGAATGGAACTCGTGTGACGGCTGAAAGCTTTCTTATTCCCGCGTTCAACTTGCTTCTGTCTTTCCATTCCAGGATTTCACCCGCTAAGGCTTTATTGTCCTGTTCGAGCGTTACTATATGTCTGTTCTTAAAATCCATCATTTTACCAGTTGCCATTATGATCGCGTCAGGATTCCCGCTTGCATAAGCCATTCCAACAGATAAAGCAAGCTGCTGTTCTTCGGTGATGTCTGCAATTTTGGTCTCTTCTGAAGTCTTTTCTTCTATATTGAGAAGTTGTGTTCTGACCTCTTTTGCAATCTCTGAATCTCTGAGTAACATTCCTGTCCTTAAAATTGCTCTACGAGGAAAAAGTAAATTACTTTTATATGCAAATTTTATTCCATCAACTTCAAAATATCCTCTTTCGTTAGTAGGTAACAAGTTGTTACTTACTAAAAAAGCTTTAGTTTCTAAACCATTCAAAGACTGCATTCCATCCTCTTCTAATTCAGATCTGTTACGAGAAACCAACATTTTTATAGCCCCTTCATCAACTTTGTAATACTCTGCCACCTGCTTCATCGTAGCCGTTTCAGTCCCTGGAATAAGCAATAATTCCTTTACCTTTTCCAAAACCTCATAATGATCAATGTACTGATCCCGTAATTTTTCATTATTAATTAGATCTATTTCTTTCAATAATATTTTCCTTCCTTATTTTATATTTTGACATTGTCCTTCCGTTATGATTCCACTGGCTGCTTTCTCGCTTTATTCGCTTTTGCTTCCAGGTATTCTTATCACTCCCTGTGGCACTATCCACTTGTTGGCTAGGTAGGTGATTCGTATAGTTCACGGTGACAACTATTAGATTTTCAATGTTCAATAATACAGTTGTTTTAATATCAATTGGAAATTTGTGCGAATGCACTTGAAAAGCGTATAAAAATGTATTAGAATAATTATGCGCTTGTATCATCAAGTGTTATGTGAAAGGTGGTCTGATACTTTGGTCGGTGTCGGTGACCACCTTTTCTATTTCCTATTTGATAATACAAGAATATCATAGTATAATTCATTTGTCAACAGTTTTCTGTAGATTTTATTTCTTTTTCTGTAGATACATATTCTAATATGTCTCCAGGTTGACAGTTTAAAGCTTCACAAATTTTATCAATCGTTGTCAATGTTACGGGCTCATTTTTTGATATTTTCGCAATTGTACTCGGGCCCGCCCCAATTGTTACTCTAAGTTGTTCTCTTGTCATCCCTTGTCTATTAAGCATATCTAGTAACTTATAATATGTTATCATTTAAACACCTCCTACATCTATTCAGTAACATTGTACCACATCATTATTAAAACCAACAGAACATATTTTCAGACTTTATAAATGCCTTAATATGGTATATACTTTTATTATAAGGAGGATGCAGCCATGCCTAAGAAAAAATATGTTTGGAGTCCAACTCAATCCGGAAGAGACAAAAGAATTGAATCGCATGACTATAGTAATTCTTCCAAAGGTAAAGGAAAATCATGTATTTATTTTGATACCGAAAAATTAACTTGTAAATATTTTGCTGAAAGAAAATTATTTCAATTCTGCAAAAACGCTTCTGCTTGTAAGTATTACAAAAAGAAATTATCAAAATATGATGATACCTACATTCAATTGCCATTACAAGAATATTACCATAGTATCACTAAGGATCACTTCTTACTTACTAAAAACATCGGAACACCCTGTCATTCTGAATATTTGAAAATGAAATCAGGAGATGCACGTAGAGATAAGCGTAGGTGTATTTATTACGAAAAATCCCAAAAGTGGTGTAGCCATAATGATTTTGTATGCCCTGGCTCTACGCATTGTGATGATTATATAGAATATTAATCTAATACACTTTTATTCACTTTTCAAGGTTCGCAAGAACACACGTTCAGTCTAGAACGCTGTTTAGAAATGTGATATACTCAAATTGCGAATATGAGTGAGCACAGATCCTTGTGTTCTCTGGCTTCCTGACTGGTAATCGGGAAGCATTTTTTTGTTTATCCGTATAAATTTTAACTGGAGTCTCCACCAGTAGAAAGATAAGTTATCATGTGATGAATTGGACTAGTGATTTATCGCTTTCCCTTATCTGAATATATTGTATCTTGTTTTACGATACATGTCAAGTATTTGTATATACTTTTTAGAATAATATTGTATTTACTTTTGCGCTACAATCTGATATGATATAATACTTTATACATTCAGAAAGAAGGTGGATCATGAATAAGTTAGCCCAATTTGTAGACAACTATATTTACCATAATCGAATTAAAAAGGTTGATATTGCAACTACTTTAGGTATCTCAAGACAGCGTGTCAATCAAATATTGGATAAAAAACAATTTAATATTGAAGATGCAAATTATCTGTTGTCCGCCATCAATAAAGAAATTACCTATAACATTGTTGATAAAATATGAGGGAATGACAAATGTCTAAACATAAAGATATAAGTCGCGCGCATGCTCTATTAGATGGCGAAGGTTGGCATATTGTAAACACTAGCAATCAGCGTAAAAGTAATAGACGCGATAAACGGCGCTGTAGGTATTACGATAAATCAAATAAAAAATGTCAACATTTAAACTGTTATTGTATGGGTTCATCTGATTGTTCTGTATACAAAGAATAAACGTTATTCAGAAATGTGCTATACTCAAATTGTGATCCGAGTGAGCACAGATCTTGTGTTCTCATTGGCTTCCTGACTGGTAATCGGGAAGCATTTTTTTGTTTGTCCGTATATGTAACCATATTCTATATGGTAACCTTGACAGCGATTTCATTTCAGTGGAATCTCGCCCTGTCATTCAACATCGCGGTGATTGCTCTCGTTAGAATCTAACCCCACAACGTCTAGTTTCAATTAAAAAGAGTGCAAGCCCTTAATAATTGAATAGGCTTTACACTCTATATGTTATTGTTTAATTGTTATGATCCAATTGCTATTTGCTGTATCAACTTATTTATATCAGACTCATGTTTATTAATGTATAGTTTGTGTAACTCCATATTGTCATTGACTTGATTAGATAATCTGATACATTCATTTAGTTTTCTTGCCAGGTCAACATGTCCCTCAGCTACCACCATAATATTTTTGTTTGTTTCATTTTCTATGGTCATTTCAAGAGCCGTCACTTTTTGTCTTAACAAAGCCGTATCCCGTTTAATATCCTTAATATCAGATTTTGCGTCCTTAAGTTCAGATTTTAATTCATTAAATCCTGAAACCAACAAGTCAAGTTTTTCACTATCTGTCATACTTGTTAACCTCCTGTGCTTATATGTACGTATTGTAACATATGGAGAGTGTAAAGTCTATTCAATTATCAAAGTGCGGTAGCTATTGGTTTGTTGCGTGTCCTTTAGCTTGTATTAACTATATCATAGGTGGTGCTTATATGTCAATAGGTGTTACTTATATATTTAATCTTTGTTTATTATGCATAGTTTACAATAGTGTATAGGTGGTGCTTATTATCTATTATTCATAATGCCCCATAGCGTTATTGACTTTTGGTGTGCTATAATGATATTGTTATCAAGTACCATATCGTAGATAACTAATACACCAATTATAAGGAGTGGTTACAATATGGATAATAAACCAAAAACAAGCCCGTCAATGCTTAAAGCTATAAATACCTATAATAAGAAAAGCAAATATATCCAACTAAAATTTACCCAAAATTCAGTCGATGAATACCAACGCATAGTAAACTATACCGATAGCAATAAAATGTCAATGCAGCGCTACATTAAAGAATTGATCAAAGCTGACCTGGACAGTAAAGGAATACCATACCCTAATGCAGACAAAGATGTGGATATGTGAGCGTTATATGCCGCTTAATGCCATCATTTCAGTGTGATCCTACTTATTTATATAGGATGGATCAAATAGCCCTATGCGCCATATATTGCTTGAGGTGTTATTTGTTTGTGGGAATTTATGTCAAGAAATTGACATTGCAGAAAAGCTGTGATACAATACTGTTGTGGTAGGTATTGAAAGTTACAAACTTTTCAGTATTCCCAGGAATCATTGGATTGCCGTCTAATGGTTCCTTTTTTGTTATGAGTTATTTTTTGTATGCCATTGGCGCACATATGTATTTTTCACAAACTACTTGATGCGAATACTTGTTCTGTTTTGTAAGATTACTATACACCTGATAAATTCGTTTGTCAATATTTATTTGCCAAAAATTATCGGATCTTAGAATTGGTAATATCTGGTAATGAATTTTCATTCTATTAGAGTAGAATGTATTCGATGTGCATCATATTCTATTGGAGTAGAATGAAACGTCTCATATTTTCGCATGATCTAATGTGTGTTCTATTGGAGTAGAATATTTGATATGTGTATCTGTTCTATTGGAGTAGAATGGATTTTATATGAGTTCGATGCCGAGTTCGATAACCCCGAAGTCGTTAGATTTGATCATCATTAAATTGTGGTCATTTTTTACTGTTTGCAGATTTGGTTTGTTGGTCATTATGTTCGCTCTTCCAATATCACATATTGTACAATGTTGTATTTTATTCGTGTTATGTACCTGATAATCATTTTGATTTTTGGGATAAATCAAAATTAGTCAGCAATTACAGGCTTTTTTTTAGTCACAAAAGTATCATATTATTTTTATGTAACATATTAGTAGGGGGGATGGTTTACATTTCAAGATCACACATAGTTTATGTGATGTCTGGTATGTGTCCTATCCACACGTCACTTGAGCAAAAAAACATAAAAACTCCCAAATCAGTTCGATAACCACTTCGGTAAAATCAGCAAATATCACAAATTCTCAAATTTTCATATCTTAAACTCCATCCAAATCAGATATATTCACTGAATTCCCATCCAAAAACCCAGTATTTTGCAGCCAAAACATCGAACTCTCTCAAAATCACCCATTTGCATATTACCGAATCATAGTATAGGAAGGAAAAACACCACGAAATTCCTATAAAAAATATGCAAAAGTATTGATTCTCCCGAACTCAAACTTTTTACCAAAAGAAAATAAATAATATGTTGACAAGTAAAAATATCTATGTTAGACTGAAAGCAATCATTCGCAAACAGATAATAAATAATGATTCAACCCAAAGTTATCGGAATGATGTTATTTTTTTATCTCCCAACAGATAATAAATAATACATCAAGATAATGTATACCCTTCTTTCTTTTCTGACCGTGGGAATTGAGCGCAAGCGAAGAAAATACTTTTATGAACGTAGTGAATAAAAGTATTTAGTCTGTTTAATTATATATGTCTGTTTAAATAAGGAATGTCCATATGTCGACGCTGGGCGTCCCTGTGATTGATGTTTTTTACCCAAACAGGGGGACGCCTAAACGTCCCTGTGATTTAAAAAAAGGAGGAATGACAACCTAAATATGAGTATAATAAAAATTCCACGGAAAATCATCTATGCTACAGAATGTGGAGATAAGAGAGCTATATGTTTCTCATATTTTGCATTACATGCCGGATTAAATGATATTGCACTATATTACTGTAATTACTTAATAACATGGTGTGGATTCAAACCCAAGAGAGATCCTGGAGCAATTAACGACAAATTTAAAACAACATTAGAATGGATGTATCAAAATGGGTTCATAGCTAATGATGATGCGACCCCATTTGATCGCAATAAATTTTCGAAGGGGATGGGATTTGTATCCAAAATAAATCGAGATTGGATTTATCCCAAAAACAATTTTGGAATAATCTTTGATTTTGAGTTGGAAGCAATTTGGAATTACAGTAAAAAATATCGGCTAAACATAGACAGTCGTATAACACACGCTACTCTATTACTAGTGCTTGCCTATTTACGCTGCAATTTTCGCACTAGAAAAAAAGAATTATATGGTGACCTCTTAGAGATGAAAAAATGTCCAGAAATATTCTATCATTTTTATGCAGATATTGCAGGCGACCTCGGGCTATTAGAACGCGTTGTCTCAAAATGTGTGGATATATTATGTCAGCTGGATATTATCGTAAAATACAATATGCCGAGATTCAAAGATGACAATGGAAACTGGCATACAGATCCCACCATCTTTGCAAGTAAGTACAAATACCAGATGGGCACTAAGGGAGAATATATTTTAGATGAAACGTACTTCTATGAAAAAGAAATTGAATATGGTAAAAAACTGATTTTATCAAAGCCACATATGATCACTATAAAAAGATAATTATATTTGGATTGCCATAGGGCATTTTATTTTTCTTCATTCATCCGATAATAAATAATACAGAAATCCAATTAGAACATTTTGAGAACCCAAAAGGAAAAACAAATACGTAATTCATGAAAGGAAAAATCAATGCTATTAGATATAAACAAAATAAAAGTTAGTGACAGAATTAGAAAAGACTTTGGAAACATCCAGGAACTGGCTGATGACATAAAAGAAAATGGCTTAATTAATCCACCAGTAGTAACACCAGATACCTTTGAGTTAATTGCTGGAGAACGTAGGCTTCGGGCGATGCAACTTCTTTCTTATAAGCAGATTGAAGTTAGACCTATGGCTGTTAAAGATGCAGAGCATGCCCTCAACCTTGAGATTTCGGAAAATGAGACCAGGAAAGACTTTAGTAAGGCTGAAAGAATTGATTATGCACGTAGATTGGAAAGAGTTGAGAGTTTAAAAGCAAAAGAAAGAATGGAATCTGGAGGGGGTGTGGAAAATTTTCCACAGGGTATGTATGGTAAAGTACGTGATATTGTAGCAGAGAAATTACAAGTTGGATCTGGTAAACAATACGAAAAGGAAAAATTCATAGTTGAAAATAAAGACTCTCTAACCCCTGATGATTTTGCAGATTGGGATGAAGGCAAAATATCGACAAACAAAGCATTTATTAAAATCAAAGCTGAAAAAGAACGTTTAGAATCAGAAAACAAAAAATTAAAGGAAACTACTTCTAAAATCAGTATTTTTGAGCAAGAAATTTCTAAAAATGCTGAAGAGCAACAAAAGTTAAAAAACCGGATCAGTGAATTAGTACAGAAAAGCTCTAAAACCACGGTTGTTACACATGAAATAGAGGTTGACAGACCTGAAACACTTAGCCAGATTAAAGCACTGCAAGATGAATTAAAGAAAAAATCAACCGAATATTCAAAGCTATATCAAAAATACATAGATGAGAACAAGTTAGTAGCAGCTGCAATGGGTACTAGTACCAATTATCAATTAATCTCCAAATGTAGTGCTATCACCTTAAAAATGCTCAACTTCGTCAAAGAAATGGCTCAGTATGATTATATGGCAGAGAGCTTTAATGAAATTCCTGATGCGACTCGTATTGAATATGAAAAATGTATTAAATCTGTCAAAAAATGGGCAGACAGAATATTAGATACTATTAACTGTGAATCAAAAATTATTGATATGTAAGGAGCGGAAATATTATGGAAAATCAGATTGAAGGCAGAGTAAGTAGATTAGAAAAAGTTGCTGCCACTTTAGCAAAATCAAGCGAATTAATAAATATAGCTGTTTCAGGGTTAATAGAAGAAGTGGCTACTGGAGTAAGGGAACAGGTTAAGCAAGAATTATTGACTAGTACAGAAGCCATAAAGCGTGATGTTGTAGAGACCGTATCTGTGGAAATAGACACTAAAGTTAGAGATGCAGTTAATGATCGCGGGCTGATTCGATCAGAAATGGAATCGCTTAGAAAAGCAAGGAATATGCGTTTTAGACAATTACTAGGGGATAGCAAGGGCGATAAATATATTTTGCTCATATCCTTCTACCAGGGTGCAATGATCAAAGGATATCGGAAGTTATTCGATTGCGGTGCCTATGGAGATATAGCTCCTACTAGATATCTTGAAGCGCTTAAATATATTAACAATTTTGAAGTCACACAGAGTTATTTCAATTGGGCGATTGAAACATTACATAACCAATATCGAGATGGAGAAATAGAAAACAAGAAAAAATTCAATGCCTATGAACGGTTCTTTGGCATCCGCGTTATATAGGACAAAAATAATAATTTGGAGGAAAAATCACTACATGACTGAAAAAACACTACATATCCCATCACGGGAAGAATTTCATAAAAGCTTCGCAGGAGAAATTTACTTAACAGACTTTGACACGGATCACCCAAATCCTTACAGACTGCATGCCCAAATGAAAGCATGGCGATTCAACGATAGAAACCAGAAAACTAATAGCAAATTTGGAGGAAGATAATATGCCAGGAATAGCAATTGAAGAACAAGAAACTTGCATCAATTTTATGAGAGATCAAGATTTTGCCATCGAATATACGTCAGATTCTACAGAAATCACATTGATGGACAAGCTTTGTAAGAACAATCCGGAACAATACCAGTGTATCGAAGAAACAAAATATGGCAAACGCTATAAATTCCCCAAACGGTTCATTTCGCATCGGCAGAAAGATAGAGAGATGTCTGATGAGCAGAGGCAAGCTGCAAGTGAGCGATTTAAAAAAATGTGGCAGGAGAAGAACACAGGTGATACCTCTTCTAGCCAGTGATCATTATTACAACATAAGCACAGCAAATTAGAACTGCTTCAGTGATAAAAAGTATACTGTGCAAATAACTTTCTAATTTCTGTATTAACTATAAGGAGGACAAACAATGTTGAGATATAAAAATTTAGGGGTAGCCATTTCCGTCGATCTGCAGAATGGATTCGAGGTAATAGCGATGGCAAACTGGAACAAGATTAAACGGCTGTATGAAATGAAAATGTATATTGATTGCCCGGAGATCCAATCTCCAGATGAAGCTGGTGGTATCGTAGAATTACAGGCAGATCAAAAATACGTAAAATCGGAAATGGCAAGCCATATAACCAACAAACTCACAGAGGGATATTTTAAATACTACATAGATCGGTATGAGGAGCAATTGGAAGCACTGGATAGAGGATTTTCTTTGCTTGAAAATGGGAGGTATTAGAATGAAGGGAATGATTAGATTTGTCAAACAAATATTTGGAATGTATGAACCAGGGATAGAATACTGGGTCAGATTAGATGAAATACGCATAAGCAACAAATTTGCTTCTCATGACATTGGAAAAAAGAAAATGAAACATAAGTGGAGATATTACAATGCCACAGGGAAATTTGAAAGTCCGATATTGTTGGATCATGATTTTGTACTTTGCGATGGATACTCATCTTACTTAATTGCCAAAAAGTTACAGATATACAAAGTTGCTGTGCAATTTGTTGCTCCAGTTATTAATTAATTTTAAGGGAAAAGGGGGAATATATTATAAAAGAAAAAATTGAAGCATCGCAAAAAGAGCAGTTAGTAAGATAATATGGAGGAATATTTATTATGGACAAAGAAGTGAATAACATAGATGATGCTCGTTCTAAATATTCTACATATGGTAACGGCAAATCTATTATAGAGATATTGAACATTGGTTTTGAACCACTGTTGACAGATGATGAGTTTCAAATTTTCAAAGGAATTGGTGAAATACGAAAGCGAAAATATTTAGCTTATAAAAGTATAAGAATTTTAAAGAACTTATTGTTATGGAATGATGACAAATCATATATTATCTGGGCTAATCGAAATATATTAGAACTAGAAGATAAAATAAAAATATATGAGATTCAAGAAAAATGTAGCAAGAAATTCTTTAAGCATAGATTACGATTGCATATTCCACTTACCAGAGAATTGCACGACAGTAGAAATTTTTCTAATAGAGATCAGTTTAGAAATATAGCTATCTTTGAAGGTGATCTAACAAGAACTTTTAGCTGCCAAGACCTGCAACATTGCAATGATATTATAAGTATAGTCACTTATTACACTGAAATATTTGAATCTATAATGAATAATGGCTTCAACTATAAGGAAAAGCATTACATATTTTTTACAGCTGGGGCTGGACAGACTCGTTGTAAGAAAAGCACATTTGTTTCTGAAGATAAGTTTAATGAAAACTTTAACCGATTGTTCTGTGGCTTAACTAAAGAAGAAATCAATAAACAAGGTGGAATGAATACAAATAAATATTTAGCTTACACATCTTTGTGTCAATCAAATAGTGAAATATGGAAAGAATTTAACATTGATCGAGCAATTGTTGTTGATGACATTGAATTTGAGATCCCAAATCAAACTGTTAGAAATATTTATACGGAAAGCCCTGAGGACAAGAAAAAATTATCAGAGTTAAATTCAAGTATTCGTGATCTTTCTGCAGAAATTAAAATTCTTAAAGATAAAAAACGCAACCTTCCAAAAGGGAGCAGGCGTACAAAAGAAGAAATATCATATGAAAAAAAAATGAAGAGCGACAAAAAATTACTTTTGCATGAAATAGAAGTATTGAAATCAAAGTACCACAGAACTGTTATAAAACCCATGCCGGTTACCATCCCATTTACCGATGGATTTGGCATTGCGCTACGCAAGATGCAATCTTCTATGATAAGATTGCCATTTATTAAGGGGCTCGTTGCTTATTGTCCTAAACGAACCTTCATGAATTGGTGCTCGGAAAACAACTATGCATTACACAAAATAAAAGATATATATGGCAAATTTCATTCAATAAATGACGTAGATTATATTCTAACCAGATCCCAGTTTAAAATGTGGAAATATTTCAACAACGTTTTAGATAATGATGGTAATATCATAAAAACAGGTTGGGAAGTATATAAGGAAAACTTCAAAAAATATAATTGTGATGCTTGTCGTTGTAATGTTGAGCGTAAGGTAAAACTAAACGCAAAGAGTAATTACCAAATTCTACAAACACTGACTACAGAGATGACAGATGAAGATATTATAAAATTGGCTGAATATGATATTAATAATCTAAACCAGATTGGTAGAAATGTTCAAAGTATGTTGAATGTACTTAATGCAAATGAGAAAAAGAATAATAATATGAACTGGTTACAGAAATCACTTATACTCTACCCTGAAATGCTCAAAGATTACTATGTAAAAACCCTATTAAAAAATACAAAAGACAGTATGATAAAAAAAATGAGGAGCGGAAAATTTAACATTAATGGCGCTTATACATTTGCAATACCTGATACCTTGGCTTGCTTGCAATGGTGGTTTACTGATATGGATAAGTCCAATATTGCACAGTTTGGCTTTGTCAAAAAGGATCATATCTCTTGTAATCTTTTCAATGCTAAAGAAGAAGTTGACTGTTTGCGCTCTCCACATTTAGATCATACCCATTGTATCCGGATAAACCAAAATGATGAATCAACTAAAAATTGGGTTAGATCAAACGGAATCTATATCGGAATGGATGATGTTATGAGCAAGCTTCTTATGTTTGATAACGATGGCGATAAATTGTTGGTACATAACAATCAAATAATTATCAAATGCGCAAAATCATTTCAGGATAAATACGGAATGATACCAAACTATTATGATATGCCAAAAGCTAATCCTGAATTATTAACAAACTCTTCTCTCTTCAATGGAATAGTAACGGCTTATCATCATGGGAATATTGGAACCCCCAGTAACGAAATAACCAAAATATGGATGACACTATCCCCCACAAGTACCCGGGAAGAAATAGAAAATGCAATTGACGTTATTTCTCTAAGATGTGCAGATGTTAATTTTACAATAGATTTTGCCAAAACGCTATATAAGCCTACTATTCCTGATGATATCGTAAAAAAGTACAAATCATATAGTGGTAAAAAAGTACCTCATTTTTTTATCTATGCAAAAGGTAAAAACAAATCACAGGTCGAAGAATTGGGAAAATGCAATATTGATAGAATTTCTGATATCGTAAAATGTAATAAAATTGTATTTAAGAATTTACTTGGTAAATATTCATACAAAACTTTGATGAAAGATCCTAACGTTGATATGAAAAGCAGTAAGGTAGAACAAATTATAAGTCTCTACAGAGAACTTGAAAATGCAAACTTACGTAAACTATCTCATATCGATATATCAAACTTAAATACCTATGAAAAGATGAAGACTATGTTACAGATTGAGTATGACTCTAACAAACAACGTGATATGTTCATCAGTATGATAGATGAAACTAAGGAGTACGTAACTGACGTTTTAATAAAAAGTCTGCAAGATGATATTAATAAAGATACTTTATGGAGGTTATTCGGAGAAGTAATTTATAATAATATAAAAAATAATATCTCTGACACAAAATTATGTCACAAATGTAAAAACAGATTTAAAACTACGAATAACCGTTCAAAATATTGCAATAAATGTTCTAAGGAACTAAATAGAATTAATGCTTTAAAAAGATATTATGCATAAAAATTCTCTAAAAAAAAATATTATATTTGCTCATTATAGAATTTTCTCAGCAATTGCAAGGATTTTTACCCGATCATATGTACCATCATAAAAACACAAAACAGCATAAAGGGGGAGACCTAATTTAGCTTTATTTTAGAGTATAACTTACGGAAGTTAGCTAACAAAAATTTAATCTAGAAGCTCTATATTCTCCCCCCCTTCAACAAGGAATTTTAATATTGGAAAACACTTAATTTATGGAGGTAAATATGGCAATTAAAATTACAGAAAGCATAGAAAAAGTAACGCCCGCAAAAAAAACAATTACGGTCAATGATATTCTGGTCGACAAGCTCAGGCTCATTGATGATAGCGGAGACATAACTCAACAAGTACTCGAAGCTTTACCGTATTGTGTTGATAAAGTAAGTTTTAAGATTATAATTGAACTTCCTAGCGAAGAATGATTGTGGGGAGGATTCATATGAATAGTCAATCAATTATGCAGCCAAACGAAACACCAAAGGCATATCGCATCCGTCTATACAAAAACAAGGAATTATATGGGTTAAGTAATATTGAAATTGGAAAGCTCTGCAATGAAGCATTTGGAGTAAGTTGGGATGAAAGCGCTCATAGAAAAAAGACTACCAACTATATAAAGGGTTACAACGATGCCAAGTCGGAGTTAGGAACAGCGGATCAACAGTTACAAAATATAATCAATGAAAATAAACGCATTGTGCAAGAAGTAAAGAAGGAAAAACAGAAATTATCTGACGAGCGTGTTGAATATAACCGGCTTTTAAGGGATGAAGCCAGAAAAGAATCTTATTCTGACATGGTAAAGCGAATTATATGCACTTATACAGAGCCTATGGATGTTCAAATTCACTACTCTCCTACTAGTTCCTCTACAGACTTACTGTGTCACCTCACTGATATTCATACAGGGGTTGAGATAGATAATTGGAAAAATGTATTTAACCAAAATATCTTGAAAGATAGAATTGACAAATATACGTCAGATATCCTTAATATTCGTAACCAACACAATGCAGAGAATTGTTATATTGTTATCGGAGAAATATTAAGTGGACTAATCCATAATAATCTGAGATTGCAAAACAATATGGATTTAATGGAGCAATTCAAATACATATCTGAACTTATCTCTGCTATGTTGGTTAATTTAGCAAATCATTTTTGCAATATTAACGTGTATATCACACCCGGCAACCATTCCAGAGTAGTCGCCAAAAAGGAAGATTCTATAGACGGCGAAAACATGGACATCCTCTTACCATTTTATTTAAAGGCACGATTGCAAAACATCAATAATATACATATTTGTGATAATACTATTGAACCCGAAATTGCTATGTTTAATATCAGGGGAAACAATATTTTTAGCGCACATGGTCATAAAGATAATCCTGCAAACGTAGTACAGAATTTTACTATGATGTTTGGAATTAAACCTCAAATAGTACTCTTAGGGCATAGACACACTAATCGCATGACCACTGTATATGATACAAAAGTTATTGAAAGTGGATGTGTTTCAGGAACCGATCAGTATGCAATGTCTATCCGCAAATCAAATAGGCCTGAACAAACAGTTTCCGTATTAGACGAAAAAGGTCTCGTTTGTTTATACGATATACAGCTTGATTAGGGATAGAAATATACTATATTTTAACCACAAATCGAAGAATACTGGAGAGTCCGTAAGTAAAACTACTACTCTCCTACTTAATAATATTATAGAAAATAAGGAGAATTAACATATGAACAAAGTTGAATTAACAGCAAAAATAAGCGAAAAATCGGAATTATCAAAGAAAGACGCTGAAAGAGCATTACAGGCTTTTATTGATACTGTACAGGAATCAATGATTGAGGGCGGAAAAGTCCACATCGTAGGATTTGGAGCATTTGAATCAGTAGACCGGGCAGCAAGGGTAGGCAGGAATCCTCAGACGCAAGAAACCATCCAGCTCCCAAAGTCCAAAGCGCCTAAATTCAAGCCAAGCAAATCCCTTAAAGATTTATTGAATGAATAGATTGGGGTGGAACATTTGAAGCTTGTGAATTGTAATAATACTTATGAATTAACGGATAAAATGTTATGCTGCTTATCGATGTCTGAGAATGAATTTCCTCAAATTTGTGCTTTCGGAAAATACGCAGTGATAAAAGAACTGTTGGCAAATTTGATTCGTAACGGAATTGATATCAGCCACGGTATTGACCTTGAAGATTATGAGGCACAACATTACGATAAAGAATATGTGTTATACCTGGATCATTTTGGTGTGACCGTTGAAAAAATGTGGCACGAGGATAATGAATGGCATAAAGCTGGTTATTACGATACGGATTGTGATGTAGCGTTTGTGCACGAAGACTGTAATTCAAAAATACTTAACAGCATTGAGTCCAATAAGATTTTGGGTTTTGATTTATCCGAATCAGATCTCAGTGATAATTGCGCTACTGCTGAAGAAAGCAACTGCCTAACTGTAACAATAAAGTGTAATTTAGACGCTGAAGAAGCAATGAATACCATTAATGAGATGGAAAAAAGGATTTGTCATATCGAAGAAATATTTGATGATATCAACAAGTTAAGTGCTCTGTTTTAATTTAGTAGGCAAACAGATGCATCATATTTAGTTGTAAAACTACTTTCGCCTGTATTGCGATTTTGTAGTTTGGATTAGACTGTTCTTCTAGTCCTCCAATTATGTGAATCAATCGTTACAATACATATAGAGGGAGGAAGTTTTATTGAACGAGATTAAAATTTTTGAGAATGAAGAATTAGGGAAGGTTAGAACTATTAATATTGATGATGAGCCATGGTTAGTAGGTAAAGATGTTGCGGAAGCACTTGGATATAAAGATACGTCTGACGCACTTAAAAAGCATGTAGATGCTGACGATAAGCTAACTCGGCGTTTCGCCGACTCAGGTCAAAACAGAGAAATGTATATAATTAACGAGTCCGGATTATATGCTTTAATATTTAGTAGTAAGTTACCGACAGCAAAAAAGTTTAAACACTGGGTGACAAGTGAAGTGCTTCCTGCTATTAGAAAAACAGGTGGTTATGTAAGCAATGACGATTTATTTATTGATACATATCTCCCGTTTGCTGATATACAAACAAAATTATTATTTACTACCACACTAGAAACTGTACGTAAACAAAATAATCTTATTAAAAATCAACAAGATGAAATCGTACATAAACAAGAGGTTATTAATGGTTTAACCGATAATGTTGATATTTATAAAAAGAAGGACATCATTAATCGAATCTGCAGACGAAGGCATAATAATTATGCAAACAGGTATAAAGAGCTATATAAATGTTTTAGAGAAAATTTTCATATCGATTTAGAGGCAAGATGTGAAGGTTATAATCTAAAACAACTCAAAAAGAAAGATAGGTTGTCGGTTATTAAATATGCAGAACAATTTGGATACATAGATGACTTGTATTCATGTTGTGTAAAATTATATGAAGCGGAAGTTAAAGAAATTCTTGAAGAGCTGAATCAGCTTCGTGCATAAATTCTAGATCTATTTACAGAGATATGTGTGCGGTGAGAGTAGCCACCTACCAGTGATGAGGCTGGTTAAAGTTAAACGTAAGGAAGTGAGAAAATGGCAAGAACTACAGTATATAATAGCATAACAAGTAAAGAAAAACTGGACAAAATTGATCCAGAAAATCTACAACTCGGCGAGGATTGGTTAGAATATATGCAATCCATAGACCGTTCCCCCAAATCCATAGTGGGATATAGATCTGATTTGCGGATCTTTTGGGTTTGGAACATGGAATTCAATAACAATAAATTTTTTACTAAACTTACTAAACGTGAGATCGCAAAATTTCAGAATCACGCTATTAATGTCTGGGGATGGAGCCCTAACAGAATCCGAAGAGTAAAATCTTGTTTATCATCACTTTCTAATTATATTGAGAATGTGTTAGATGATGAAGAAGCGTTTGAAGATTTCAGACCAATTATCCGCAAAATAGAAAACCCAAACAAGGAGGCTGTTAGGGAAAAAACAGTCCTGCCAGATGAAACGATAGATTTTCTCTTGAAAACATTGGTTGAGCGTAAAGAATATGAAAAAGCCTGTGCGGTTGCTATTGCTGCATACTCTGGAATGCGAAAATCAGAATTGCTGCAAATGAAGGTGGAATATTTTGATGAAAATCATTTTGTATACGATTCCATGTGGAAAACAGATAAAATTCGTACAAAAGGGTTTGGACGCCTTGGAAAACCTTTAAATAAATTTATTTTATATGGAGCAAAACCGTATCTGGATCTCTGGCTAAATGAAAGAAATGAAAAAGGCATAAACAGTGATTACCTTTTTGTGTCCAAGACCAAAGATGCAAACGGAGATATCGTTTGGAAAGTTCGCCAGGACTTAACCCATTGGACTGATGAGTTCTCCGCTATTATTGGTATGGCCTTCTACTTTCACTGTGAGCGTCATTTTACATGCACTAAGTTACATAGAATGAACTTGCCTGCGCATGTAATTCAGGAGTTTTTTGGATGGACAAGCAGCGAAATGCTTAATATCTACAACGACCTGTCGGCTGAAGATGAATTTGGAAAATATTTTGATAAAAATGGTGTAAAAGAAATAAAGCAAGGAAGCCTTAGTGAAGTTTAAATTTAAATGAGAGTTTTATTGATAATTAGGAATCGGGTTTTATATCCGGTTCTTTTATTATGCCTTTTTTAGGTGACAGAGAAAATTAACGGAAAGTGAGAATAGTCCGTTCCTTATATGACAGCGAAAAGATATACGGTGAGATGCGTATACGACAGTGAGGTAGATTGAAGGTGAGACGCTTCATAATGCATATGGGGGGATTACATGGTAAACAAATTCAATAAAAAAGAGTTAAAAAGGTTAGGATGTAATGATAAAGAAATTCAGATTGTATTAAAATACCAAAAATTATTACCAATGCCCGATACTGACTATGAGTTGAACGCAAGAGCATTACATAAATATCTTGGAGTCGGTAAAGATGTTTCAAACTGGATAACCGGGCGGATAAAGAAATACGATTTTAAAGAAAACATAGATTACAAAATTACATATGAAAGTCCTGTCGCCAAATCCGGCGACACTGATTTTACTGGCTTTACAGCTATTCAATTAGCAAGATCCGGAATAAAAAAAGAATACTATCTGTCAGTTGAAATGTGTAAAGAACTATGCACAATAGAAAATAATGAATTGGGTAAACTTGCTAGACGATATTTTATATTAATGGAATCAGTCGTCAAAAAGAATAAAGAATGGTGGACCATACGAAATCCCCAAAAATGTAACTATAAACCTATGTGCCAAGCAATATCAACCGCTCTTTTTAATGTTTGTGGAAGATATGGTGATGATTCCGATTTTTCTAGAGAAGCAAATATAATTAATAGAATTGCCACCGGATGTTCAGCATTAGAAATTAAAAACTATCTTGGTGTGGGAGTAAATGATTTAACTCGTGATAATTTAACAAATGAATATAATGAAAAGATTGCATTCCTTCAGCAGCAAAATATTTTGTTGCTTGGTATGGGGATGCCAATCATTCAGAGAGTAAAAATGTTAATTTCTTTTTTTGATATTAAGTATCCAGATGCAAAACCACTACAAAATTATTATGATAGGGCGTATCTATTAAGTGCGCGTAAAAAAATAATTGAAGAACTAGAACGATAAGAGCAGCCAACCACTGCTCTATTTTATTATGAAAGTAGGTGAGCCGCATAGCTCTTAAACCCAAAAAAAGAGAAGACAAAATACAGGAGTCTATGAATGCTCCTACCATTATCGATTTATCCGTAGACATCAAATTACCACGTTCAAATCAAACTGTGGACAAGAAATATAAATGCACTTGTTGTGGAGCAAGCTGGGATGCACTTAAATCTCACTTCTCCAAATCAGCCTCTCCTCTGTATCAATCTAATGATGGGTATATTATGATCTGTAATGGTTGCCGTGACCGCTACTATTACAGGCTCGTTGATCTGTATAGCGGTAATGAAGAAAAAGCAATCAAACACATGTGTCATGAATTTGGCTGGATGTATCATGAGGATGCTCTCAATGCATCAAGGCAGATATCTGCTGACAGGAGCCGCATATCACATTATCTTGCGAAAAAGAATCTTGGACAAACTACCCGGATTGGCACAACATATTTTGATGCGTTGAAATTTATGTATGAAAACCGGAAAGATGAAATCATAGAATCTATTGAAGATGTACGTGATTCAAAAAAGGCAAAATTAAGAACTGTTAAATTCTTTGGAACTGGTTTTACAGATGATGATTATGTATTTCTTGAAGATGAGTATTTAGATTGGACAACAAGGCATGAGTGTAATACAAAAGCACAAGAAGAAGTATTTAAACAGATATGTTATGCACAATTAGATATATTAAAAGCAAAAAGAGCTGGACAACAAACAAAAGACTTAACAAAAACTCTGCAAGACCTTTTAGCTACTGCGAATTTACAACCTAAGCAAACAAAAGATAATACTTTGGCAGATCAAAACACATTTGGTACTTTAATTAGGAAGTGGGAAAATGAAAAACCGATTCCAGAGCCTGACGAAGAATGGAAAGATGTAGATGGAATTGTAAAATATATAACTATCTATTTTTTAGGACATCTCTGCAAAATGATGGGGATCAAAAACACATATTCGCGGATGTACGAAGATGAAATAGCGAGATATAAAGTTGAAAAACCCGAGTACGAAGATGATGATGAGGCACTTTTTGATGCAGTGTTTGGCGGTGAGTTAGATGATTCAGACTAGTAAACGAACTGAGCAGGAAGTCGCAAATGATAAAGCTTCTAAAATAATGACTGGAGTTGCTACATGGTGTAGCTTCTATCGAGCAAATCCTCATCGATTCGCTAAAGATTATCTTGGAGTATCTTTAAAATTATTCCAAGCGATTTTACTTTTTATGATGAACCTAAATAACTACTTTATGTATCTGGCTGCAAGGGGACAGGGAAAGACTTGGTTAACTGCTCTTTTTTGTACCATACGCTGTATCCTTTATCCTGGCACTAAAATATGCGTAGCTTCAAAAAACAGAAATCAGGCAAACGAAGTTCTTGAAAAAATAACCACTGATTTCCTAGATAAATCAGATAATTTAAAACTTGAAATTGACGATTACTCGGTAGGACAAAACAAGGCATATGTTCTATTTAAAAATGGGTCATGGATAAAAGTTGTGACCGCTTCAGATTCAGGAAGGTCTGCTCGCGCAAACATATTAATTACAGATGAATTTAGAATGGTAGATTTGAATGTAATTAATACAGTACTACGTAAATTTCTGACTGCCCCACGAACCCCCAAATATCTAAGCAAAAAAGAATATAAGCATCTTGTAGAACGAAATAAAGAAATATATATGTCTAGCTGTTGGTTTAAAAGCCATTGGTCTTTTGAAAAAGCAAAAGCCTATTGTGCAAATCTAATAAACGATACCAAAAAATACTTTATTTGTGGATTACCCTATCAGATATCCATTAAAGAAGGTTTGCTGTCAAAAGAACAGGTAGCGGATGAAATGTCTGAGGCGGATTTTTCAGAAATGGCTTGGGACATGGAAATGGGTTGCTTGTGGTATGGTGATAAAGATGGAAGTCTTTTTTCATACGAAGATACTTCTAAAAACCGTGTATTAAAAAGATGTGTTTATCCAACTCACTTATCTCAATTGTTATCCGATAAAACAGTAAGAATACCTGATCTAAAAGTTAATGAGCAAAGAATTATTTCTGCGGATGTTGCATTATTGGCATCAAAGAAACAAAATAATGATGCTGCTTCTATTTTTATTAATAGCGCATTACCAACTTCGAATGAAAAGTATAATGGAAATTTTATCTATACTGAAAATCACGAAGGGCTAAACACTGACGAACTAGCATTAATAATTCGGAGATATTATTCTATGTTTAAATGTACTTATATAGCATTAGATGTAAAAGGTATAGGACTAGGTGTATATGATTGTTTAATCAAAGATATTTATGATCCATTAACCGGTGAAACATATGGAGCCCTTAGTTGTTGCAATGACAAGGTTTATGCTGACCGTTGTAAGGTTGAAAATGCTCCAAAGGTAATTTGGGCAATACAAGCTACTGCACAATTTAATAACGATATGTATTTATCATTAAGAGAAGGATTTAAACAGAATAAGCTTAACCTGCTAATCAATGAATTTGAAGCTGAAGAATTGCTAAAGGATATTCGCGGTTATAATAGCTTGGACTCAAGCGAAAAAGTTAGTATCCAAATGCCATACATACATACTACTTTACTAATCAATGAATTAATCAATTTAGAATATGAAACAAAAGGTGTCAATGTAAAAGTATTCGAAAAAGCTGGTATGCGAAAAGATAGAGTATCAAGTGTTGGGTATAATTACTGGGTTCAATGCCAGTTAGAAAGAAACCTATCAAAAAATATATTCTCTGATTACTCTTCTGCACCAATTTGTGCAACTAGTATAAATTTCTAGAAAGGACGGTGAAATATGTCAACAAAAAATCCAGAAGATTTTGAAGTAATTATCTCTACTGAGCGTGACGAAGAGGCTACTATCGTAACATCTTTTTCTGACTTATCTGAAAAATGGATTTCTGAAGCTTTCAATGCCTATGATCCAACTAATCAAAAATACTCTGCTTATTTAAAAGACGGCAGTTCACCGTCAAATAAAATCACTCCAGAAGAATTGGATGAGCTTGCAGAAAATGTACAAAATGATCTTAAAAAAGTCCACACTATCAATTCAATAATACGTAAACAAATTAATAAAAGCGATATTATAGGTAAGACGGTTGAATGTATTGATACGAATATTAATACTGAAGTAAAATTAGATTATACAAATACTATGAATACTGGTAGGAACAAAGCGAAACAATTAGACGCTGCAAAACAATTTATTAATAATTTTAACAACGTTATTAAATTGCCAAAGCTGATTCGTAATTCCGTTACCACTTCATTTGCAGAAGGCAATTATATTATGTATCTCAGACATGAAAATAATAAATATAAAGTAGATTATTATCCACTAGGAGTCTGTGAAATCTCGGACTATGAGGTTAATGGAGATCCTGTGATTTTATTTAATGTTCAGGAGTTACGTTCAAGATTACAAAAAACGTATAAAAAGACCAAAAAAAATAAATTCTTATTCTTTTCTACCATAGAGGAAGAAGTTAAAGCAAATTACCCCAAAGAGGTATATGACGCTTTTATTTCTAAAGAGCAATATGCTAAATTAGATATACGGTATAGCGGTGTAATACGTTTAGGGAACCTTAATAGAAAGTATGGATTATCCCCTATTTTCAGAGCTCTAGAACCTCTTTCTATGTTAGATACTTTCGATACGGCAGACAGAGTAAATAGCAAGGCAAAAGCGAAGAAAATCATACATCAAAAACTTCGCAAGGAAGTAATGGGTTCTGATTTAAACAAAAAAGGCTTTGAGGAGATGGTTTATGCGCATCAGAATCTCATGTCTGCTTGGAAGCAGCCAACCGTTGTAGTAACTACCCCCCCAACAGTAGAAAGCATTTTATATGTTGAACCCAAAATCGAACTAACCAATATTGATACCGTAAATAACTATCGTTCAAGGGTATTAGCCACACTTGGAATAGGATTTTTAATGGATTCCTCTTCTCAATCTGTTTCAACTGCTTCTATTTCTGTCACTCAATTATTACGGACAATAAACAAAATTTCAGAACAGTTAGAAGATATTATTCAAAAATGGTACTTACAGATTTTATCAGATAACAACATCAACACCGATTATAGTCCAATAATCAAAATTATAGACTCAGAGTCACTTGATTTTGCTCTACGAAAAGAATTAGCTACGACGTTGTATACCATATTTAATGGTAGTTTACAATCAAGTCTTGAAATTCTTGGTATGGACATTAATGATGAAACAGTAAAACGTAAGAGAGAAAACGAATTAAACCTTGAAACTGAAGTCTTTTATCCCAGGGGGACAAGCTACACTTCTACAGGGAATAATGTTGAAAACAAAAGTGGCAGACCAGTAAATAAGCAGGCAACCAATAAAACAGAATATGATAAAACATACAATAAGGATGCGAGGTAAATATGCAAAATATCAAAATTCGTTGTCCTTGTTGCGACAACTATATTGTTATTAAAATTGACGGCGCTGGAAATGTTTCCAGTGTCTTTTTTGATGGAGAAAAACTCTCCGAAAATGAGGCATTTAAACACTATGGTATCTGCCTTGGTTTGAAAGGTGGTGAAAATATTGCAGGATGAAAGTATTTGTTTAGCTAGTCAAGTCATAGAAATAGCTGAGTGTAGGACATATTTGGAATTAACAAGCAGAATATGTTATTACGAAGATGTAAACGCGAATGATATGATGCTACCATATGATGAAACTACTGAAACAAAAGCAACAACTCTTGTGAATATGCCTGTGCAAGCAAGATATGCTACTAATACGAATGGTGAACCCACATTTAAAGGGCATGAAATGTATAAGATGCCTAATGGTGAAGTTATATTTAATACAAGCAGTATTGGAACGCACACAGAAGTTTACATACAAGATGATACTGTAACTACTGTAAAAGGTGTAGTTAAAACACTTCCTTGTTTATTTGCAAAGTATCGTATCTGGAAAAGATATAAAAATGTTGTTAGTGCAGTAAAAAGACTATTTGATTTAAACAAATTATACAGTTCATGGGAGATTTTAACATCTGCATATGAATTTAAAGATGGTGTCAAGAGAATTACAGAATATGAATTTGAAGCCAACACGTTATTGGGTTTTGAATATGCAACACCGAGTTATGGAACATGTGCGAATGCGTTAACTTTGGCTACTGAAGGTAGTCAGATGATAATTGCTGAAGCTTTATCACAGGATTTAATATCAGAAAATTTACATACAAAAGGAGGCAACAATACAAGTATGGAGAAAGAATTAACAACAAACGTTTCAGAAAGTACCTCTGCGCCTGAGGAACTTATGCATAAAAACACTACTGAAACCAAAAATGAACATACTGACATCTCTCAGCTTACTGATCACGATTTGAGGGATAGAATCAGAAAAGCATGTAGGGAAAAGTTAAAGAAGTGGTGTTGGGTAGATTTCCATTTTCCCGTTGAAAAAGAAGTTTGGGTTGAAATTGATGAAAGAGAAAGTGAATTAGACTTTATTAAATTTACTTACGAAGTTGTTAATGATGAAGTAACTATCTCAGAACCAGAAAATGTTCAACTTACTGTTTCACCCAAACTAATTAATACAACGGTTGCAGAACTGAATGCAAAAATTGCAGATAAAGATGATGCTCTAATTCAAGCAAGTACAAAGATTTCAAATCTTAATACAACAATCAGTGAATTGCAACCATATAAAGATAAATTTGAAATTGCCGAGCAGAAACGTATTGAAAGAGAAACTACTGAAAAGAAAGAAAATCTTATTGCTTCTATCACAAAATCAGGACTTATTACCAAAGAAGAAATTATTGCTTCTGAGGAATACAATGGATATGTTGAGAATTTAGACGAGAAATCTTTAAAAGCAATTGTAGCAGAAAGATTTATTGCATCTTTAGAAATAAACGGACGATCTAATGTGCCAAAAACTGAAACAGCATCCACTAATCTTGATAGTTTATCAGATGAAGTAGATGATAAAAAATCAATTATGAAGAAATTTTTAGGAGGAAAATAATAATGTTAAGAGAATTACAGACAAACGCGTTAAAAACAACTGATGCTATGTATAAGGCAGACGCCGCTATGGTAACTGGAACTGCCGTTGTTAAAAATCGTGTCGATAAGACAGCCGATATTCCTATCGCCAAAACAGTAAATGACTTTTATTTTGTCATGAAGGAGCGAATTCCTACTGGTTTGAACTGCGCAAAAGGTGATATGTCTGATTATGATGACGACTTCACTAAAATTGTAGCAGGTGAACCTGTTAAATTAATTATTCCTCAGGTAGGAGAAAAATATGCCACTGATCAATATTCTAAAACCGGGCTATCAGTTGGGGATGCGCTTATGATTACTAACGGAAAATTTGTAAAAGCAGATGTTGCTTCTACAATAATCTATGGCGGAGAATACAACGATGTAGGACATACTCTTGGTATCGTTGAAATTACTGGAATAGCCAAAACAAACTCTTAATAGTTAGAAAGTGAGGATTACTCAATATGTTAAAAACTGAAATTGCTGAATTAATGGATAAAAACAGCGTCATGTATGACGTTGCACAAAAAGTGGATTATAACTTATCACTTACCACTGAAGAGAAAGAAATTGCCGAAATTTGTGATGCTTGGGCAAAAGATATAGGTGAGCGTGGTGTAGATAATGACCATGAAATCGCTGCATATATTAAAAGAACTGTAACAGATGAAGTATATAATGCCCCGGATGAACTGCTAGATAGAATGTTTGACAGAGGAAGTGTAGGCGAATTCGATGATAGTGAAACAGAAAAAGAGGCAAAGAATACTCTCATAGCTTATGAGGCAGCTAAAGGTGGTAATGTAGACAAGAGTTGGATTGATTTTACAGCTTTGAAACCGACATGGAAAAACCGTCAGGTTGAAACTGATATTTCCTATGTTGATTTAAGAAAGAATGGATTCAAATCAGTTGCTAAACTTACTACTTTTGGAAAAGAAGCTTTGTATAATGCTTTATTTTATGATGTATTTGGAGCTGTGGATGCTGCTATTACTGGCGGTGAGCAGAAGATTGATGTAAGTGGTGCCGTTCCAACTATTACTGCAATGGATGCAATTGAGCTGTATCTTACGGAAAGAGATACTAATGCTATAGCCGTATGTTTAACTAAATATGCACAGGCGATTGGACGGATGGATGGTTATCACCAGTATATGTCTGATGCTATGAAAGACCAGTTTAATAGATATGGACTTGTCGAAAACTTTGGGAGAATGGGGATTGCTTCTATTGCTGCTGCTCATAAGCAGGGTAATGGTGATTTGCTTATCCCGGACAAGAGAATCTTTGGTATTGCAGGGAAAATAGGTACATTAGACATGAAAGGGGATCTCCATGTATACGAGACCCTTGACAATAACAAGGAAGCCGTAAACATTAAAATTGCTGATTTTACTTATGGGTATGCTATCAGTAATATAGAAAAAGTAGCAAAGATTGTATTTGCTTCTTAGTTTATGTAAAATAGCGGGAATGATGAGTAATCATGTCCTGCTATCTTTATAGAAAGGTTGAGATGAACAATGGAAAAAAGCAAGATTATCAACGTATTAAATTACAATGAGAATCCTGTTTGCATAAAAACCCATTTGAAAGAATATCTGTGTCCGGCAATGGAGGGGAACAATCCTTCTATTACGCCCCTAGTTTTTTCCGAAGTCGAATCATTAAATAGTAATTCACCTGTTTTTAGAAATGGCATACTTTTTTTTGAAGAATGTATTCAAGAAGAGGTATATTCAGAACTAAGAATTATTGACTGGAAAGATATTTTAAACAATAAAGATATCGAAAATATTTTACTGCATCCAACATTAGATGGGCTTTTGAAGATCGTAAACATTAAAAGCGTAATGCTTTTCGAGCGTGTTAGAGGAGTTTTCTTCTCATTAAAAAATTCTAATCAACACGATATCTCTACTCGAGTAGAAAAAATCGTAAACACACGATATAAGGAATTATGTAATCGTAAATTAAAGTCAAACATTGTTTTGACTGCAAAGGATACAATTGCTCCTGTCTCTACCGAGGAAGTTAACGATCTTAAGAAACAAAATGAATTATTGCAGGTACAGATGTCCAATATGCAGAAAATGATGGAACAGATGATGAGTTTACAGAATAAAAATATGTCATCTGAAAAAGCGGGCGAAATAATGCAAACAGGAACCAACACTACTGGTAAAAAACCCGGTAGGCCTAAAAAGACTCAGTAAGGGGGGTAGGAATGTCAACTTTATTTGAGCCAATTATATATAAATTTTTTAAGAAAATTGAAAAAGATAAAGATTTTTTTTGTTATTACAATGTATCTTTTGATGAAGCTATGAACCTAGCCAAGGAACAAGCAAATAATTATCTATTAGAGGCGATAGAAAAGCTGACAGATGAATGCTCGCCCGATGTAGACTTCTTCGATTACGATGTTACACAGCAAGAATTTAATTTTGACGTAACAAAAAAAGAACAAGGGCTATTATCAGATATTATGCGAGAGGTTTACTTCGATAGAGATTTATGTTTATTAAAGGCATTTAAAATCGCTATGACCCCTACTGATTTAAATCAATTCTCTCCAGCCTCTGAACGTAAAACCTTTATGGATATGTTGAATGAGATTAAAACAGAGAATATGCGTAAAATATCACAGTATTCTTCTGTTGATAGGATTACCGGTCAGAAAAAGAGTATTGACTACGGTAAATATACGGAATAGGAGGTACGCATGGACATAAGCTACTTCCAAAAAATCAATAACACATATAAATCAAGTAGTAAACAAGAATCGGCTTTATACATTTTGAATAAGCATGTCGACGATCATTTCTCAAATACCATTGATTATCATGTCGTCAAAAAAAATGATGAACCATTTGAGTTACTCATAATTAAAGATACAGATGGCAATTCTCACAAAAAAAAAATTAAATCTAGACATGAAGATAAATTTAATCTTGGCGATTATATAGAATGGAATGGTCAAAAATGGATTATTATGTTAGTCGATCCAGATAGCAAAACATACAACTCAGGATATATGTATTTATGTACCGTAATATTAAGGTGGCAGAATTCTGAGGGTGATATTATTCAAAGGTGGTGTTACTCAGAGGATTTTACGAAGTATTCATCCGGAGTCGGAGGAAATAACATTTTACCGATTGGAGATAATCAATATGGATTAACAATTCCTGTAGACCTTGAAACTAAAAAGCTATCTCGAGATATGCGTTTTTCAATTGATTTAAATGATGCTATTGTACCAGATATTTACTTGTTGACAAATAGAAAAGTTCTATTAAGTGATAACCAGTATTTTTATCGTGGGGGATTAATGAATTTGACTTTATCTTACGGTTCTTTTAATAAAAACAAAGATAAGTATATTACATTGGAATCTGGAGAAAAAGTATGGATTGCAGATTATGTAGACAAGCCCATATCTCCTCCCTCTCTCGATGAAACATCAGTTTTGTCTTCTATCGAAGGAAGTAAAAGCCTCAAAATTGGGTATCCAAGAACATATATTGTTTCTTTTGCTGATTCGGATGGAAATAGGATTTCGGATGTAGATTTTGATTGGGTTATAAAGAGCACATTCGGCGATAAGATAATTCAGGAAACTGATCATAATACGATTAAACTTCTAGTAAAAGACGAGGACTGCATTGGCAGTTCTTTTTTATTGCAAGTATTGATAAGAGGTATCATTAGCAGCGAAATCTCTATTATGATTATGGATATATATTAAGGAGGGGATGCAGGTATAGATACTGTTTTAAAAGATATAGGCACCTATAAAAATAAACTTATTTCGGCTTTTCTGAATTCCCCCGATATCTGTGAACTGATGCTTGGGAAATCATATACGGAGGACGATGTGGATAATGTAGTCTATGATCAGATATTTCCATATTTGTATGTGGATGACACACAGACTCAAGAAAAGTCTTACATATGTGTAGAAGTAGACGTACCTCGCACTTCTAATTTCACAATTAAAAACATGAAGCTCATTGTCTGGGCATATTGCCATAAAGGTATTATGCGTTATTCCAAAAAGGGCTACGTTGGAACAAGGGCTGATTGTTTGTCGGATATGATAGACAGGGAATTAAACGGCTCTCAGAAATTTGGCATAGGTGGATTAAAACTCGAATCCATGACATACTTTATGCCAAGCAAAAACCATTACGGCAGACAGCTGATCTATACCATTCCAGAATTTCACACGAAAGCGCAGGTGTGATATGAATCTATACAGCGCTTATGATTACCTATGTAATGAACCGTATTATATAGAAGGAATCGGAAATGTCAGGTGCCCCACACTACGGGATATCAGAAAGGTTACCTATAACCACTTTTCGTTGTTTTCAAATATTCTGTCTATGACAATTGAAGATTATGTTGATGTCTTTGGGCTTTCTGAAGCATATCAATCATTGGACGAAGATCAAAAATCAAAATACACTATCTTCTATTTGATGTTGTTTGGTAATACACAGTTGCTTTTAAGTATGCTGAAACTATTTATTGTTGATAGGATCAAGCTTAATGAAGAAACCAATGAGTTAATTACCTATAATGTGGATGAAAATGGGAAAGAAAACAGCATAGGAATTATTTGTAATGAAAATTTCGACACCTTACGGAATGAGCTTCAATGTATATTAGGCATTAAAGAGCCGGCAGAAAAAGAACAAAAGTTTAAAAATGAGTATGCCCGAAAAATGTATGAGCAATTTAAGCAACACGCTCAAAAGCAAAAAAAAGAAAGTGATGAAAACTTTGCATTCGATAATATGATTAAAAAATACTGCACTCATAATAAGGTCGGTATTAATATCCTAAATGTCTGGGATATGACATATTATCAGTTTGTTACCATGTTCAAAGAGTATGGCAATGGAAGGCAGCATGATTTTAGTGATATGATGGCTGCAAACACTTTCTCTTATAAAAAATCCACCGACTATAAGGCGATGGATTATATGAAAAAAATTGAATAATTATAAAACCAATACCACTGTTGATCAGTGGCTTTTTTATTTTAAGGAGGAAATTTATGAACGATATTAATATGGCGAACAGGCAATGTTGTGATCTCGATATTAGAGATTATAAAACAAAGGCACCCTGGATGGATGCTAAATTTTGCAATACCACTACAATGGGGTTCTCCAGTGATCCTGTGTTTGCAATGAAAAAAGGGGCTAAAGCAATCAAGTTTGACAATCCTCTTGACGGGACTATTGCTTTAACATTCCAGATGGCTCCATTTCGGCTTTATGCTATGCTGAGCGACGGTGAAGTAGAAACTTCTGCTGTTATTGCAAGAAAAGAAACAGTCAAAGCAACTGCAGCTGGAACTCTTACTTTGTCAAATGTTCCGGTTTCCGGTACTGTATTTGTTTATGCAGAAGATGATTGGGGCGGCACAGCGATTAAAGGTACTGTAGCAGAAAAAGCATTTACCGCTACAACGGAAGGCGATATTGCATTAAATACCTCATACGTTGTTGGCTACTTAGAGGCAAAGACTGATGGTGTCAAAAGAATTGTATTCAATAACATAAGGGTACCGAAAGACTTCTATATTCAGATGTCAACATTAGACAAAAATGAATCAGGAGAGATTGTGCCGGTCAGAATGACAGCTTATAAAGCGAGTCCGCAGAGAAATCTCGACTTATCCTTCTCTTCTGAAGGAGATCCAGCAGAGATCACGATCACGTGTGACTGCCTGGAAGACGAAAATGGTGATGTCCTGGATATGATCGAAATCACTGACGAAGTAGCGTAAGCATACATAGAGGGTGGGGTAATACTCATCCTCTTTAAAAAGGAGAGATAATATTGATTAGAGAATGCAAAGTATTAATGAGAAATAATCTGGTAATGGTAGTGGACTTTGAGGGAAAAGAAGTTCAGATGCCATCAGATAACGGCGATGAGGTAAATATTTATGTTGAATTACAGGACAATAAATTTACTGTAGTCTCGAAAGAAAAATATGATAGTTCTTTAAGACCTATAAAAAAAGAAAAGACAGTATATAAAAAAGAGCGTGTGATAGATAATGAGTGATAAGGGAGTATAACACTTGTTATTTATACAAGATTGTTGTACTCCCTATTTTTTACGGAATGGAGGTGATATTAATTAATACTAAAAAGTTTGATAAAGAATACAGTTGTCAGTGGACATTAGAATATCTGTATCTGAAGAAATGTGGTATTCCATATACGTTTGTAAAAACGGAGGATAATGTAACCACTTGGAAATACAAAAAGAATTACCAGCTTTTCGATGCTTTGAAAAATTTCTATAAGAATTTATAAGGGAAGTAGGTGCCGATATTTGAAGAAATTTCTCAAATCACAATGGGGAGCCGGGTTATCAGGATGTGTTTTTGGTATCGCCATTGCTAATTTGATTGTCTTACCTGCTATTAAATATTGGTTATATATTTTTTAATAATTGTATTCACAAATAAAGAGAGGGTTTAACATGAAAAAAATTAAATTTTATTTAAAACAGTTCTTGCCATTAACTTATTATTCAAAATACAGAGTCCAGAATGGGCATAAAGAATTAGCAATCTGGACTCAGTGGTTTTGCAAACCTTTTAATATTAAAAGATTTACATTAACTAATTAATGGAATTCCGTTCCATTACATTTTGGACATGGTGGCATAGTATCTGTATTATCATCTAATACTACCACTTGTCCACATCTAAGTAAATTTACAAAATGTCTCTACCAGACAAAGTTCAGTCGTCTGGCAGGGGCATTTTTACATGGAGAGTAACAGACTGAACTACTCTCCTCCCCCTATTAAAAGAAAGAAGTGATGAAAATAAAAGAATGTATTATGTTAGCAATTGATTCCTCTACCTCAAAATCGGGGATCGCTATTTTTAAAAATGGCGCCTATCAGGAAAGTAGCCTTTTAGATTGTACTAACTTTAAAAATATGGAAGATCGGTTCAAAGAGATGTCTTTGAAATTGATCCATATATTAGACAAATACAAACCGTATATAATTTATATAGAAGAAACCGTTGTAAATAGAAATGTTGCCGTGCAAAGATTTCTCACCAGGCTCCAAGGGGTAATCTATGGCTATTGTGTACTAAATGACTGCGAGTTCAACACAATTAGACCGACATCGTGGAGAAAATTAGCTGGGATTGATCAAAAGGGTAAAAAACGTGATGATTTGAAGAAACTTGCTATTAATGCAGTATATCAGCGATTAGGAATTATTGTTGGCGATGATGAAGCTGAAGCTATTCTTATTGGAATTGCTGCTCTGGAGTTATATAAACAAAGGACACCTGTATGACATCGATGGAATTAGAAAAATTTATATTCGAAAGAAATCATCAACTATCACGCGAAGAGATATTGCAAGTAATTAATGTAACGAAAAACCCAATGATTGACCATATTTTATTTAATAATGGAGAGTGGTCTATGTGGGATAAATCTGGTAGTTTTTATTGTTTTACTCAAAAAAACAAGTTAAAAGGAGAATATAATGCCCAGAATAAAAACAGTTATTGAAGATAAAAATAAAATAACAACTATTAAAGAAGAGGATGATTGTATTACATTAGGAGTATATGAAAAAAAAATGACACCTAATTTTATAGGCGCCATTCAAAACGGTACAAAAATCACTGCAACAAAAAACAAAATCACATTTCAAGTACTGTAAACACACCATTGCCATTATCTTTTAGTTTCCGATTGGTTTTAATTATAATTTTGTTTGCATATTCTATTGTTTCAATTTCAAAACCGTTTGGATAAGTAGATTTGCGATGAATACAGTCCGCTGTAATTTTTAAATTTTCTTGTTTGATTTCAGAGAAATCTTTGCAAAATCCAGAGGTGTCAAGCGAATACTCACCATTACCAGAAAACGTATATTCGTACATATAAAAACTCCTTTCTATGATTACTTGGCTTAAATGCCTGTAAGTAAATTATAGAGGAAAATAAAGGAAATATCAACAATAACATTTAGATTATCAGCTTATTTAAAAGCTGTTTTAACATTGGAGGAAAAATTATGAATTTTAATATTACAAAAACTGTTTTAACACTAAAAGAAGCAAATGACTTTATCAATAATGTTGCTTATGCTGGATTCTCAAAAACTGAGGATGGATCAATTCAATACAGTCCATTCTTTCAAAAATTGGAATTAAAATCTAATTTTCTGGATTATTACACCGATTATCAGCACCATGAAAAGGTTGCGGATGATTATGCGGATTTTGCAAATTTTGACTTTGAATTTGACAGTAGAACAAGCCGAATCTACTCTTCCATTCAGTTCAAAGATATCCTGGAGTACATAGATGAAAAGGTGGAATATATTAAAAGTCAGGCTTTTTCTAATTCAAACACAAATGATAAAAATTTCGAAGAACTGTTTGTTATGTATTTGTCACCATTAGTCTCCAAACTGAATGAGATGTGTGAAAAAGAAACGCAGCGTATAGAACATGAAACCAAAGCACTCGTGGAAGCCGAAAAGTTATCAAAAGCCCAGACGAAACAACTGGAATATTTAAATGCGGTAAATGAAAATTTCACTCCCGAAGAACGTGCTAATTTAGAGAAATCTATGGCTGATAAAGATGTGGATATGAATGATCTCTTATCTAAATTAGCCGATAAATATTTTATTAGCGACAAGCACAATGACAATGTCGAAAGTTTATTTAATAGCCAGCAGGAAACTATCAAAAAACAGAATGCGGAAATAAAAGAGCTGAAATCCAAAGATAATGGACGTAATGTAATTAATTATAGAAATTAGGTGATAAATTGGCAGCAATAAATTCTATCGGAGCATTAAAAAAGATTGCGCTCCAAAAAATGACTGCGGCACATAACGAGGCAAGAGCAGCGTCATTTGTTGATTTAGAAATGGAAGTTGGGCGTTATTATAATGGGACTGTACCAGATGTTTATATACGTACCGGCACACTCATGGAATCGCCCGATGTCAGCCCCGTATCGAAAGGCGGAAATTCTGTAGAATTTGAAGCCAAGATGGATGACAGTATATCATACAGTACTGGTACCTATAATGGATTACAGGTAATAACCGCTACCAACGAAGGAACAAGCGGTACAATTGGTAATCATGGATACTGGGAACGGGCAAAAGAAGAAATGAAGGAAAATACCATTAGTGCATATTCAAAATATTTTAGTAGATAAGCATCCCACATGAGGTGCTTTTTTAATGTAAAAAAGGGGGATTTAAATGGCTGAAGATTTTATCCTGCGAGTCCGGGGTGAACTAGACCTAAGCTCAGCAGAACGCCAATGGAGTACTTTTATATCATCTAAAGACAAAACGTCCTTTGTGGTAAAAGCAGATCTTGATTTTGGCAACACTTTAAAAGAAGTGGATCAAATTAAATCTAAGATTGCAAAAGAGTTTGAAGGTGCTCTTGGGATCGACAGTAAAACGGCAAAGCGTTATGCGAATGCGCAATACAACGAAAGTCGTAAAGAGCACAAAAAATACATAGCAGATGTCAACAAAGCAGAAAATGAGGTGGCTGCTAATAAAAGGAAACGACTTCAGATAGCCACTAGGGAAGAAAGTGCCAGAAGAAAAAAAGAAGAAGCTGTAGAAAGTCGTTGGCAGAAAAATTTATATAATCAAGAGCAAGCCCAAGCTAAACAGGTTGCTAAGATCAAAGAAAATGATCTAAAGCAAACACGGAAAGCGGATGCAACTGATAGGCACCGACAGGTTCAGCAGCAAGTTGCCGCAATGAAAGCTAATGCTTATTCGAAAAATGCTCATAACAATTCCCTTGTTGAATCGGGGAAATCGAATATAGCAAAATGGACATCTGAGTATAAGGATCGGGCTAAGCAGATTGCTAAGATACAAAGCGATTTTCAAGATGGCAAATTTTTATCAAAATCATCTTCGATGTCAAAAAGTTTAAGACCCTATTCCAATCAAGAAACAGAACTGCTTAAACAGGCAAGACAGTACGAAAAAATTTACAACAATGCTTCTAGTAATATCCAAAGACATTTTAATCCAGAAGATTCTTTTAAGTTAAACGATAAAGCTTTAATAGCAAATTTCAACAATTTGGAAGACTCTGCTAAACGATTTGGTAATACCATGAAAGCTGTTTCTAATGATTCGACAGGATTTATTTCAACTTTCGAAGCCACCACAGCATCAAACAAAACATTGACTTGGTTAAACAATAATACAAAAGCCGCCAAGAAATATGGTGACGCTTTAAAGCAATTAGCAGAACAGCAACGCAATAATACTGATAAAAGTATTGCGGGCGATCTACAGAAACAAGTAAATGACATCAAAGCCAAAGCCTCTCTTGAAGGTTTGACTGGTAATGGATTCTTTAGCGAAATTGGACGTGGATTTAAAGCAATCTCCCAGTTTGTCGGAGTCTATGGTATTTTACAACGCGTGGTTAGTACGGTTGGGCAGATGGGAACGGAAGTTATCAAGGTCGATGATGCTATAACACAGTTACGAATGTCAACCGGCGCAAGCGCAGGCGATGCTTCAAAGATGATGAAAACGTATTCAGAAATGGGCAAAGAGCTGAAAGCAACTGGGGTAGATGTAGCAACCAGCGCAACTGAATGGCTTAAGCAAGGGAAAACCATCAAGGAATCTAATGCCTTAGCTAAAGACTCAATTGTTCTATCTAAAATTGGCGATTTATCTTCTGAGGATTCTACCAAATATCTGACAAGCGCAATGAAGGGGTATGATGTTGCGGTTGAAGATACCAGTAACATTATCGATAAATTATCAGCAGTGGATCTTGTATCTGCGACAGATGTAGGAGGTCTGGCAACCGGTATGTCGGAAGTTGCAGCTAATGCAGATTTGGCTGGCATATCAATGGATAAATTGTTAGGTTACTTGGCAGTAATCGGGGAAACCACTCAGCAAGGAATGTCATCTGTTGGTACTTCACTTAATGCAGTTTTCTCCAGAATGGGTAATATTAAACTTTCTCGTTTAAAAGATTATCAAAATGACGACGGGGAAGATCTTTCAAACGTAGAAACCGTTTTGAAAGGTGAAGGGCTATCTCTAAGAAATGCGGAAGGTGAATTCCGAAACTTCGGTGATGTTCTGGACGAGACTGCAAACAAATGGGATTCCTTCTCTTCTGTTTCACAACGTGCTGTTGCGAGCGCCTTTGCTGGCACTCATCACATGAATGATTTTATAATCTTGATGCAGAACTATGGCACTGCAATGGATTATAGCAAGGAATCGGCAAATTCATCTGGGCAAGCGCTTGAAAAGTTTTCTAGTTATCAGGATTCCTTGACGGGTAAATTGGAAGGATTTGAAAATTCATTTCAAAATATCTCTTCGTCTGTCCTTGATTCTGATTTTTTAAAATCTGGTTTAGATATGGGATCTGGATTTTTAGATTTCCTAGATTCTATTATAGATAAAATAGGCATATTGACACCTTTATTAGCGGGGGCTGGATTAGGTGTTGGTATATCAAAATTTGTAAAGAACTTCGATCAGCCACAAATCCATAGGCTGTCTCAGTTTTCCGATATTTCTGAGTGGGTCTATTATGGGGGAGAATATGCCATAATGGCGGCATAAACAATTCCATGAGAAGAAAGTTCTAAAATAACAAGAGGATTAATTGCTTGAATCCCTAACACTAATTACGCTAAAACATGACCGCGAGGTGGGTGTGAATGCAGATGAAAATCAAAAAAGTTAATTAGTTGCATATGGCAAAACATAACAAAGCACCGTTTTGGTGTCCTAAGTGCGTATCTTAAAAAATGGGTAATAAGCAGCTAGCCATACCAACGTTTAGTAATTCTATATAATCCGGTAGTAAAAATAGCCAACGCTATGCCGGGATAAAAGTATGAATGGTCTGGAGTGTTCAACGGGCACCACTCCTCGCAGTAATTTGAAGCCACAATTCTAATTGCTGTTAATGTATGTCCTAAGTGTAAATTTAAAATAAATTACTCGCCACACAAGTGAGGATGATATAATTGTGTGAACATACGTTCCAACTACTCTCCTGTCAAAATTAACTTATTTATTTTATACCAATATTTTTTTAGCTTTAAAACTTAGAAATAAAAATTTATCACTAATTTTATTGAAGAAATATTTTACATGACTAATATACCACATGATTGACAACCTTGTTTTTCTGATGTATAATTAATTTACCTTAGAGGTAAATTGGAGGTGGCAAAGACACTGGAAATCGAATTCAAAACAAACAAACTAAAACGAGAATGTTTGGAATATAATGTTGCAAGTCGTGCATATGGTGAAAATATGGCAGGAAAAATCATACAAAGGATAATGGAGTTAAAAAGTGCAGATACTGTTGAAATGTTAGTGCAGTATTCTATTGGACGATGCCATCCATTAAAAGGAAATAAAAATGGTAAGTATGCAATGGATTTAGCGCATCCTTATCGATTAGTATTTGAAAAAAAAGAAAACATTTTGCAGTTAGTGAAAATAATATCAATTGAAGATTATCATTAACGCATGAAATATAAAAGGAGGTTATTATATGTTGCATAGTAAAAATACTATAGCTGTTCCACCAGGAGCCACTATACGCGAGCAATTGGAAAACCGTGGCATGCCTCAGAAAGAATTTGCGTTACGCATGGGGATGAGTGAAAAACATATTAGTCGCCTAATTAATGGTAAAGTAGAATTAACTCCCGAGGTTGCCTTAAGACTTGAATCTGTTCTAGGACTACCAGCTAGATTCTGGAACAATATGGAATCTGTATATAGAGAGCAACTTTCCCGCGTAGAATCTGAACTAGACATGGAGAATGATGAGATAATTGCATCGAAATTTCCTTATCACAAGCTAGTATCTTTGGGGTGGGTTCCAGCTACAAGAAAGATTAACGAAAAAGTAGAAAATCTACGAGCTTTTTTTGAAGTAGCTAAGTTAGGCTTGCTAGATAACTTACGGATTCCTGGAATTGCTTTTCGTATTAACGGTGAAAATGATAAAAGCAACTATTCTCTTGCTGCATGGGCACAGAAAGCTCGAATTGAAGCAAGAAAAAAACCTGTATCCTCAATAAATATTGACAAACTAAAAATCATTATTCCTGAGATAAGAAAACTAACCATAATGGAGCCTGTTAATTTTTGTAAACAGCTTCACAAGATTTTATCAAGTTGTGGTATTGCCATTGTATTTCTTCCTCATATCGATGGTTCTTTTCTTCACGGTGCTTCCTTTGTAGATGGAAACCACATTGTATTAGGCTTAACGGTCAGAGGGAGGGATGCTGACAGATTTTGGTTTAGCCTTTTTCATGAAATATATCATATTATAGAAGGTCACATTAATAGTGCTGAACCTACGCTAGAGGATCAGGAACGCGAAGCAGATATATTTGCAAGAGATACACTAATAGATCCATCAGACTTTGATTCATATGTTAAAACCGCAACATTCAGTAAGACAGAAATCATTAATTTTGCTAATAAAATAGGCATTTCGCCTGGCATAGTTCTTGGCAGGTTGCAAAAAGAAAATCTTGTCCCTTACAATCGTTACCATGACCTAAAAACCCAGTATCAAATATCATAATTATTTGCGCTGTTGTGAAATATTGAATTTTTTACAGTGTCATTGCTGTATTAGCATTACTTGATCTTAACCGCTGTCAGTCATTTATGATAATTATGATCAATCTTTGAGGTCGGAAATGGTTCCCCGACACACTCTTTTAGAGTACCTGAGATGCTGGATACACCGCCCAGCCAAGGATAATTATGTAGTATTTTGATATATAATGAAGTAAACCAGGATAAATTCAAAATACTTACAAATGTCAAAGGCGATTTTCTTTGTGAATGAGCGATTTTCATAATTTTCATCACAAAACATTGTATAAATTGCCAATAGTCAACTTTTAATCGATGTAGTATACTATAAGCAATAAATTATATCGTTTTGGAGAGATGCCAGCAGAAATGCAAAGTAAAAGTAGAAGAGATGGCCTACTTCCTGATTGGGGGCAAATAATAACCATAGAATATCATCGTGGACGATGCGCTGTCTAAAAAAGTGATTTAAGCGTCTGTATGTTGGGTACAGGCGCTTTTTTGGAGAGAAAATATGCTTACTACAGAAGATTTATATATCCAGGATACTATGCCAACATGGTCGGATATAAGTTTGATGCTTTATAAAGAATTTACAATTAATTGTTTACTCCCTAAAACCTTTAGATACTACTTGGAAAATGATGTTGTGATAGATGTTGTTTTTAAAGAATGGGCTATGAAGCACTTATGGGCGATACACCATATTGATACAAAAATCGACAAACATGATCTGTTCTCCAAGATTGACGAGGGCTTATCTTTTGGTGATTTTACGACAACTGTGGCAATGAGAAAGCGGCTAAATGATTGCAAAGACAGGTTAAGGATGTTTGCATGCATTTATCATATATTAGAAACTGGAAATATTTTTTATATTGAAGGTGGAAAATTGCAGAAATCTGATATTCGTGTAGACTATTTGAAAAGCAAACTAATCGGTAATAAAGGCGTCAATGTAGGAATGCGATTAGAGGAGGATGTATATGTTCCTCTGACAATGCTGATTGACAGGGCTATAAATCCGCTAAAGACAGTCGAAGGTTTACAAGCACTAAAAGTTGATAAATTAGAAATTTTTGAATCTCAGAAAATAGTTAAGGTAATTACATAAAGAAACCATGTAAATCGCCTTAGCATAAAACGGATTATGAATGTTCTCGGTTATATTGAATCATTTCAATCAAATCAGTGTGTACACCGCCCTGTCAAAGATAATTAATTCAAGTAAAATTGTGTGGTGGCACAAACTGTAGACGAATGCTCCATAGCTTGCAATCTCTTTCTACCTTTCTCAATGTAGGACAACAAACATTGGATCTGAATCAACGGTATTTCACAATGTATACCAACAAACATTGTATTTGAGACAAATGTATTTCGCAATGTATACCAGAAAACATTGCTTTGATTAAAAAGGTAAGACCAGTACTCTTCTACTGGTCTATTTTTATTTACTTAATTTTCGCCCCGCATTTATTACATATCAACTCGACTTTGTTTGTGAGAAAACCCGTTAAAAGGCTATACTTTTTGCGCACAGGAGTAAACTCTGTACCACCACATTTTGGGCATTTTTTGGTATTCGCGGTTGGGGCACTTTTTCTTTCGTTAAGAACTGCAGTTCTATGATCGAGTGTTGTATGTTTTTCTAGTACAATACTTTGCTCACCGCAGTTTTTGCATCTGGTGGCTATTAGTTTTTTGTTTTCTTCGAGCGTTGCTTCGAGACAATTACATTTTTCACATTGAAAATCGTCAAGGTAATCCTGTTTGCGAATATCTATATTCATTTTTTTACAATCTTCGCAATATTCATAATACTCTTCCACTTTATCAACACATTTCCAATTGTCACACTCACAATTTGGACATTTTTTGTTAAGCTGTATTCCCATAGCCCCGTCCCTCCTAAAAATCTGATTTATTTTACTTTAGCCCCGCATTTATTACAAATCAGATCAACTTTATTTGTTAGGAATCCCGTTAAAAAGCTGTATTTCTTCCTGACAGGAGTAAATTCAGTTCCACCACATTGGGGGCACCGCTTTGAACTTAATTGAGGTACAGGCTTGTGCAAATTATTTATTGTTGTCTTTTTTTCAAGCACTATATTTTGATTATTGCAATTCTTGCATCTTACCGCAAGCAACTGATCGTTTTCTTCTAAGGTACCTTCTAAGCAATTGCATTTTTCACATTTATAGTTTGACAGAAATGATTGTTTATCTATTTCCACACAATGCAAACATTTATTACAAAACTTCATATATGCGCCAACATTGTCAATTACAGCCCATTCATCTGCTCCACATTTTACACATTTTTCGTTCAATGAAACAACACTCTCTTCTGGAAAATTTAACATAACTAACCTCCTTGAATAACGTATTTTATTAATTGTACCAATAATCGAATAGAAAGTAAATACACTTGCTATTAAAAAATATCGGAAATATTAAATCTATTGTTGGTAGAAACGGCTCTCATAATATTCCAGCCGTAATGGATATGCTAAAGGGACTAGACGCTGAAGTTCAAGGTACTATATTGAATATGTCAGAATTGAGTCAAGAAGAAAAAAAGGCTGTGCTTGCTTTTAGCGGTATTCAAGGGAGCGCTGCTGAAGCCGCACTCGGAATTACTGCAACTGGCACTGCCGCTGCTGGAGCAACTGGTTCAACATTAGGGTTCGGAGCGGCTTTGAAAGGGCTAGGCGCCACCCTTGCTGCTAATCCGATTTTCTGGATAACAACATCATTAACCGCAGGAATAGGCATATGGTCAGCATATCAACAATCAGTACGAAACGCTATCGAATCAACAAATGAAGCCACTCAAAATTGGACGGATCAAAACACATCTCTGGAAGATCAAAAGAAGAAACTGAGCGAGTTAAAGACAGAACTGGATTCAGGCAATTTATCAGATTCGGAAACTTATAATATCAAATCCCAGATATTAGATATACAAAATCAAATTGTTTCCACATATGGAAATCAAGCTGAAGGAATTAATCTAGTTAACGGGAATTTACAAGAACAATTAAGTATCCTTGATGACATCCAAGCGAAAGAATCCTCGGAAACACTAAACAAAAACCGCAGCAACTATGAAAATGCCGAAAAAGAAATGAAACGGCAGCGTAAATATCAAATCGGTGCAACTGGTTTTGTTGATCAAGAAGATAATAAAGCTGGTCAAGAAATTCTGGGTATTGCTCAAAAATATAAGGACAAAGGTATTGTCCCAGAGCTTAAAGATGTACAGGGTCATTCTGTTTACACTATATATTTTGAAGGTGATACTTCCCAGGCTGATGAAGTCATTGATAATTTCAGTTCTGATGTCGCTAAACTAAAAGATAAATATGGTGACGACAATAATTATATCAATTCTACTTTGGGAATGACAGAAGACCGTCTTAACGAAAACCAGAAAATATTAGATGATTACGAAAATAATTATAAGACTTACCTAAAACTTCAAATGTATGAAGAAGGAACGGGTAAGGACAAATCAACGGGCAAAGATAAACCTCTGGAAACTTTAAATAAATACAGAGAATCTATTAAAAAGTACAATGCTGCTCTGCTTAAAGATGATGAAGATTTAAAGTCCAAAGCTCTTACAAATTTTTCGGATGCACAAAAGTCAGTTGATGAATTGCTAAAATCTAATCCAGATTACTCTTTTGTTTTTGATGAACTTGGCGAAGCTTTAGACAAAGTTGCTGCTAAAGAATACGAATTTACGTCTGCTTTAAGTGGTAAAGACATATCCGAATCAAGCAAAAACATCAAAAAATATGGGGATGCATTAAAAACCCTTAAACTAGATGATGTTGATGTCGAAAATGCCATTCTGACAGATGGTGTTCAAACTGGAGAAGATCAAATTCAAGGGTTAGCAACTGCTTGGGGTATAACAGCCGATTCAACAGAAGCAGAAATTAATAATTTCACCGACACCTTAGTTAAGGCTGGAATTATTAGCGGGCAAGTTGCTTCTGATATGGCAAAGGATACCGAAATAATTCCAAGAAAACTCTCAGAATTATTGGTTGACGACGAAGGAAAAGAAACTTCATTTAGCAAGCAAGTGGGTTCCTATGAGAAGTCACTGGACACATTAAAAACAGCGATGGGTAAAGTCAATGCGGGGAATATTTCAGATTCGGAGTTAATGAATTTATTAACGGAATTCCCTGAATTAACCGATACCACAGATGATTTGGCAACTGCTATACAGAATTTAATGGGCACAACAGCTGATGGCATATTAGGCACCTTAGATGAAAACATAAAAGCACTAAATGAAGCTGGGAAAGACACCTCTGGACTAGAGAAATATCGAGATGCCATTGCAAATCTGAAAAAAGAGGCTTCCCAGACCGATTGGTATTCTAACCTCACAGATGGAATTGATAAAGCATTCTCTTCTGCAAATTCAGGGGATTCTTATGCAAAACTCATTGAATATGGTGAAAAGGCTAAAAAACTTCGTGAAGAAGGTCTTGTTGGTACAGACGATTTCAAAGAGTTTGCCAAATTCATCTCTCCAACTGGCAGTGATGGTGTCCAAAACTTTGATGAGAACATAGGTAAATTCAATCGATACTTTACGGCAGATTCAAACGAAGGTGTTCTAAACTTTTTAGATGACCTCAGCAACAAAACGGATAAAGCCGGGGAAAAATTAGCTACATTTGACGATGATGCTCAGAGTTGGTCTTTCAACATCAAAGACATGGAACAATCCGCAACGGATATGGGCATGAGCTTTGATGAAATGCTGGCAATGTTTGGTCGCCTGGAGGATTATGGTGCCCACAATAACTTCTATCGTTCCACAGAAGAAGCAAGCGAACGCCTCACCACACTGTATACAGAAGCTGCTGAAGCCGAGAAACGGCTTGCTGAAATGGAGCAGACAGGACAGTATGAAACGACAGATGAAAATGGGAATGTACAATTCACTGCTGAAAATCAAGCTGCACTTGACGAACAGCGTGCAAAGGTAAACCAATATAAACGGGATATACAAGAAACGCAAGAATGTCTGGATGCACTCATCAATAAAAGTGCTGACGATTATAACAAAGACTACGAAAATGCAAAGCACACATATGAACGTCTACAAGCGGAAAAAGAAAAGATTCTCTCAGAAGACACTTATGGAGAAAATTCAGAGGGTGTAGCAGCCGCTATTCAAAGAGATATCGATCAGATTTTAAAAGACAATCCCAAGATTAAGATATCTGTAGAAACGGAAACAGAGAATCCCCAGGAACCGAAAGAAGAAGTAGAAAAGGAAAAAGCTGAACTGCCTGTTGAAGCAAAACTAATTAATCCTGGAAAGCTATTGGATGGCAATGATCCTGTTAGTCTTGAAGTTCATGCTAAAGAAACAATAAACCCCTTAATGTCAGGAAGCAGCAATTTGGGCTTGGACACTAACATTTCTGGTGTCACAGAAAAGGTTGATGAAGCGAAAGAGTATGCAGAATCCAGCAAGTCTACTATGAAAATTGATGCTGATGATTCTAAGGCGATAAGTAAGGCAAACCAGACCGTAAGTACAATCGACGCAATGCAAGCCACAATCCCGGTAAATGCGGATACTTTTGGGGTTACCAGTTCCATTCTTAGTGCATTAGCACAGCCTTGGAGTATCAACGTTGCTGCAAATGTTAGCGGTTTGCCAAGCAGTCTTGGTTTAGGTGCTCCTAAAATAGGGGTTGCGGATGGTACTGCTCATACAAATGGTACAATACCATTTAATGATGCTTGGGCTCAATATGCAGCCTCCCAGGGATACGCTTTTGCATCTGGGAATTGGGGACTTCCCCAAAATGAAACTGCTTTAGTTAATGAGCTGGGGCAGGAAATGATTGTCCGTGATGGTGCATGGCATTTAATACCGTCAGGCGCACGCTTTATGGATTTGAAAAAGGGTGACATCATTTTCAACCATAAGCAGACTCAGGAGTTATTTAAAAACGGAAATGTTACTGGTACAGGCAAACTGATTGGTGGTTCTTCACATGCTAATGGAACAGTCCGAAAGGTAACTGGCGCTTCATATAGTACAGGAATGGGTTCACTACAGTTTGCAAGCGGAATACCAAACAACTCATCTTCCGCAAATACGCAGTCTACCAAGCAGAATACTCAGGCAACTAATCAAAACTCTCAAGCACAAGGTGAAAACACCGAAAAAACCAAAGAGTCCACAGCAGAAATAGATAACTTTGCTACCCGGCTAAGTTACTTCTCCCGTAAGACCAAAAATATCATCGATTCTATTACAGACTACATATCCTCAGCTGTAAAATCCAGCCGCTTAAAACGTGGAATGACAGCAAAAGAAAATGAGATTTCTGCCAATGAGCGCAGTTACGAAGGCTACATGAACGCTGCCAACGGTGTTGCTCTTGATGAAGTCTGGAAACAGAAAGTACGTGACGGTGATTACTCCATTGACACCATAGACACCTCTAGTGATGAAGGCAAGAAACTGCAGGAGAACATCGACAAGTACAAAAAATACTATGAAGCAGCATTAAACTGCAAAGATGCGGTGTCTCAACTTCGCCGGGAACAGCAGGAACTTTATACGCAATGGGCAAATGTGCCGATTGAAGCGTATGAAAAGAAGCTGGAGCGGTTAGGCAATGATATGGATGTGTTGGACGCCAAAGTTCAAGCAAGAACCAATACAAATACGGGTTATCTGCTTAAAAGGGTACAGACTGAAGAAAAGGTTCATCTGTCTTCCAAAAAGAGTACCCGAAGTAAAGCAAAATCCACTTTGGATAAAACTTCGAAGAAGAATGACAAAATCGGCGACAAATTAGAGAAGAAAGTCAAAAAGTCTAAGGTTAAATCTTCTACTAAGAAAAACATTACTGCGAATATCGAAAAAGGCAAGAAAGTCAGCACAAAAGGAATCAAGGATAAGAAACTGCTGTCACAGATTGAGGATTGGAATAAGTCTGTAGGCAAGAAATCCAAAGATGAGAAAGTTTTAAAAAAAGCAGATAAGACATACCAAAAGGCTCAGGACAAGGTTGATAATGTCAAAGGAGTTTCATATGGATATACAAACAAGCTCCTTAATGATGAAATAGCTATTCAAAGAAAGCAAAATAATACAGCGCAGAGCACAAAAAAGAAAACAGCTTCTATTGCCAGAAAAACAGGACACCAGCTGGATTACCAGAAATCAACGACTAAAGCTGGTAATAAACTGCTCAATGACAAGATGACTAACTCCCAGAGAAAATCTGTCCAGAAAGCTGTCAAATCAGGTAAAAAGGTTAGTACAAAAGGGCTTGAGGGGAATGCGCTTAAAGACGCTAAAAATTATAATAAAATAGTAGCTGACAACAAGAAAAACAAAGATACTACAGCCAACAAATTACTAAAGTCTAAAAGTCTGAGTAAGTCTCAACGAAGTGCAGTAGAATCAGGAAAAACGGTCAGTACAAAAGGACTAAAGGGTGACGATTTAAAGAAAGCGAAAGCTTATAATGAAGCAGTCAAGAAAAATAATGAAGCTTTAAAAGCACAGAAAACAGCTGCCGATAATGCCGCCAAAGCCCAGGCTGAACTCGCTCAAAAAATGGGCGAAGTTGCGAATCAGCAGATGGAAAACGTCAAAGCGTTTTATGAAGCAAAAGGATCTTATCTTTCTTCTAATACGGATAAAGCTGCAAAAAATCGTGATTTAAAAATTGCACAGGGTAAGGAAGTCACTGAAAATGATATTCAATCAGAAATAGATGCTAAGAGAACCGAGAAAACAAATCTAACCGCGCAGCAAAATGCCATGCAGAAGCAATTTAACTCTTTAGTTGGTTCTGGAAAAATAAAAGCAGGATCTGAGGATTGGTATAAGTGGCAAGCTGATATTGATGGTATTGGGAATGCTGCCAAAGATGCTGAAATTGAAATACAAAATCTATTAGATAGCCAGAGAAATATCAAAGTTACAAATCTCGGATATGCTTTGGACAGACTGAAAGCCGATGCTGATAAAAATCAGGATGATATTTCTTTAAATGAAAAGAAGGGGATTCTCGCTACTGCTGGTGATTACAATAAATTGAAGGCAAACAGCGAAGCCCAGGTAACTAACCTAACTGCTCAGAATGAGGAATATAAAAAGCAGCGACAGGGATTAGATGTAAATTCTGAGAAATATCAGGAAATACAGTCCAAGATTGAAGCAAATGAAGCTGCAATAAGAGCTGCACAGCAAAATCAGGAAGAATGGAATCACACAATTGAGAATCTTCCTATCGAAAAACTCAAGAAGGAACTGGAATTGCTGGATGCTCAAAAGTCATATTTGGAAAGTATCATTAATCTGAAGAAAGCACAAAACTCTGATTTAAGCAAAGATGATTACGAAAGCCAAATAACGAAAAACGATGAAGAGATCGAGAAGCAAAAAGCCATAAAAAGTGCCGCCGAAGAAAATGCTAAAAAATATGCTAATGATCCGAATAATGAGTATTTCAAACAGTATACGCAAGAAGCATTGGACGCTGACACAGCTATTAATAACCTGGAAGCTGACAATGAGTCGTTACAGGATACTATGCGCAACGATGTCTACTTCCGTGGTTTTGAGCGTGCCCTGGAAGCTGCAAATCATTTACGCAATACCATATCTGGAATCGGAGACTTAATATCCGAAGATATGATGTATGACGATGATGGAAAGCTGACAGACTTTGGTATCACAAAACTGGCAACCAGCGTAAAAGAGTATGAATCATATATGGGTGACATTCAAACTATTCAGCAGAAAATTGCTACAATTCAAGGCTTAAAAGGCGACAAAGGGTATTCTGAAATTGAATATACCGAGGATTTACGTAAAGCGCAGGAAGAACTGACAGAGGCTATTAAAAATGGTGGGAATGCAAGAGAAACTATATTAAGCATCATGAAAAGCCAGTCCAAGGCGGAATTAGATGCTATCTTTAAAGTAATCGATGCCCGGAACAAATTACTGCAAAAGACAGAGGATTATTATAATTACGACAAGAACATGAAGAAAAGCAGTAAGGAGCTTCAGCAGTTAAAAGCCCAAGCAGCTGCTCTGGATGGCGTAACGGATGCTGAAAGCCGGGCACAAAAAGCAAGACTGGATGCACAGATCAAAGAGAAAGAAGAAGAAATTGAAGATACCGTTCACGAGCAGACAATCAAGATTCAGATGGATGGTTTAGACGAGTTAAAGGCTGAATTGCAAGAGGACTACGATAAATACATCAAAGACCTTGCACAAAATCTGGACAAGATCACTGACCTAATTAACGGTGCCACCGACATCGTAACTTCCTCTTTTGGAAAAGTCGGTGAAACTATTCAGAAGATGCTGGAAAGTTTGGGAGTTGATCCTAAAAACTTTGACTGGTCTGGGCTTGGTGGTGCTGCTAAAGGCGGAATAATTGAGAAGATGCATTCAAATGGTGATTCACTGCTTGCATCCGTTAATCCGGGTGAAACCATCTTGACACAAGATTTCACAAAGATTCTGCCAGAAGCTTTATTTACGATGAAAGCTTTTCATGCTCGGTTTGCTGATTCGTTTACTGCTAAGATGCCAAATATAGAACCACGTGAATCAACGATTAACCAGCAGATTGAATGTCACCTAAATGTTCAGGGCGGAAATACCGGAGAAGACACCATAAGAATTATTAAACAACAGTTGCCTATGATAGCTAAATATACTGGAAAAGAATTTGCTAAAGATTTACGTAAGATAGGTCTTAGATAAATCTATAAAAATTGAAAGGAATGTAGATAATGGAAAAAGAATATGTGTTAAGCATAGAATTAAATGATTTAAGTGTACTTACTCCTACTGTCAATATTAATCTACACTTACAAGGCGAATTATCAGCTGAAACCCTTGATTCTATAAATAAAGAATTACCTAGTATAAAAAAGATGTTAAAAAATCAAATTCAAGATGGTCTGAAACAAATTGGACTACTTTGACAAATATCAGGAAGCTGCTCTGTCAAAGGAGCAGTTTCTATTTTAGTAGAAAGGAGGTTCTAGATGGGATATTTTAAATATAATGAAAAAACCAGTGCTACTCTTCTATCCGTTCCTCTGATCTTATGTTTCTTCGATTATCCGGAAGAACTTACAGGATTTGCCCGGGAAACGGTAAAAGGAGAAACTACGATTAACCGTAGCGTTCCAAACCAATATGGCACAAGATATACAGACTCTCCAAATGTGGAGTTTGCACTAATTAAAGAAGACCAAACAGAATTCACAGATGATGAGCAGCGTAAAGTAAACCGATGGCTTACCTCTCCCAAACTGCCAAAGTGGATAGAGTTCCACAATTCTGATGGCACAACAACCATATACCGCGGAACATTTACCGATGTCCGTTGGAAATTAGTTGGAGGTATCATTGGCGTTGTATGCCAGTTTGAGTGTGATTCGCCATATGCATGGAAAAGTTATGAGGAGCATTTTACTGCTTCCGGAGATCATACAATCTATGTAGACTTTGATGAGACTGAGGAATATGTTTACCCTGTGATGACGGTTAAAACAGAAACAACTACTGACATAGTAATTAAGAATCTAACTGACAACGAAAACACAATGAAAATTCATACTTACGCTAAACTTCCGATGACTTTCGACTGCAAATTATGCATTCCAACTGATGCTACAACACACGGTATTATTTCCTACAAAGATTTGGGCTGGGAAGATGTCGGAAATATTTACTGGCTAAGGTTACTGCCAGGAGAAAATGTAATTCAGATAACAGGTGATGCAGATGTAAAAATCGCATATAAGTGCCCACAGAAAAAGGCTGGTGGTTTCCTATGTTAGAAAGTGGAAAACGTATTTATTTATGTCAGCCCGGAAACAAATTAATGACGCAATTAAACGGTGTCCAGATTGATACGGTTCAATGCTCGGAGCACTTAAAAGATTTCTGGGAACTCAGCTTTGTAGTTGACCGTTATATCGCCACAGATGAAGGAGCAGAGATTTTATCCAATGGATATGAGGATCTGGGTGTTTACATGGAATTGTACCTGGAGGATATTGGTTACTTCCAGATGCAGGAACCGGTAGTAAGAAATGATGGATTTCAGGAAACAAAGTCAATCCAGGCTTATGATATTTCAAAAGAATTCCAGGATAAAGCCCTGACAAGTATTTTAATTAATAAAGGTACCACAGATTCATTGGAGTATTTAGCTAAAAACAATGTTGATGAACTTGGATTCGCCAAGAAATATATTATTCTGTACCGAAGCGATAACCCAGAATTATCATTGTTGCATCTTATGTTAGAAAAAATGCCTGGATGGAAAGTAGGCTTTGTTTCCGAAATCCTAAAAGACAATGAAGCGAAACGAATGTCTGTAGAGGCGGACAATACCAATATTTATGCCTTTCTTACTTCAGTAGTCGCGCCAAAATTAGACCTTATCTTCCGTTTCGATATTTTAAACAAAACGATAAATGTTTACGACAAGGAAGAGATCGGGAAAGACACAACTGTATTTATTGGATACCGTAATCTGGCAAAAGCTGTTGAAATAAATTGTGATGAGGACAGCGTATTTACCCAGTTCACAGTAACCGGTGATGATGACCTGGATATCCGGGCTGTAAATTTTAATGAAAGATGGATTCAAGACCTGTCTTTCTTTATGAACGAAAAATACATGTCATCCGAGCTGATAGAGAAATTAAAAGCCTGGACTACATATCGTGAGAAAAAGCGTCCAGATTTCATAGAGTTGTCTACAAAAGGGGCAGATCTTGAGTCTAAGATACAAGACGTAGCGCATCGTGCTCCAAATGATGGCTGCGACTGGAAACAATGGGACGACATGACGGAAGAACTGTTGAATAAGAACATGAAGTACTACAATGCGCTTCTAACAAGTCTTCAGGTTAGTGTCGATCCTGATCCTCAGTATACGAATCCAACAGACGGTACCGATCCTGAATATATTCCCTGGAAAAAAATAGATGGCACTATCGACCATGAACGTTACTTGGATCTTCTATATAAAAAGGCAAACGGATATGGCGGCTACTACACTTACATACAGGTTAAGGATTATATTCTTCCGAATATTCAGATTGCAATAGATAATCTCCTAATTCCAGACAAAGAGGATAAGCACGATTACAATAAAGAGTTTGAAACAAACTGGGATTTATATGGCGTTGAATTATTAAAAGCAAAGAAAGAAAATTATGAAAATCTAATAAAGACACTTGAAGAGTATAAAAAACCTTGGAATGAATTAACCGATGACGAAAAGGCAAAGCATCCTTCCGGAGAAGAAGCTTACAATATAGAACATAATAAGTATGTAGAATATAGTGGTTATCTCGGCAGTGAAACCACCCAAGGTACTCTCCTATTCAAACTAAAACAACTGACAGATGAAATTGAGGTTTTAAAAACAGAACAAAAAGGCATAGCAGATCAGAAAACCTCCATGATTGAGGACGTTTCTATTGAAAATGAGAAATGGAAGCTCTCTGATGATGAGTATATCATTTACAACACTCTGATTCATGATCAAACGTACACAAACTCTAATATAGTCTCGACATCAATCGATTCCACCCTTGATACCATAAAAGTGCAGGAAACACTGTATCAGGATGCGATTGACAAAATCTCAGAGCTTAGTCAACCCCAATATACCTTTACAACTGAAATGGACAATCTGCTACGCCTGGAAGAATTTAAATGCTGGCGAAGTTCTTTTGTGCTGGGTAATTTTGTCCGCTTAGGAATAAGGGATGACTATTCTGTTAAGTTAAGATTAATAGGCAGAACGTGGAACCCGTGTGCGATTACTCCAGATTTAACCGTAGAGTTTTCAAACATGATTACAAGCAGATCGGGCAGGAATGATTTGACACAGATTCTGCAAAATGAAAATGAACGGGGATCTTCTGGTGGTGGGGTTGCGCTTGGAACTGGAAACAGCAAGGATGATAAAGAGTATCTAACAACCTTGCTGCAGAAAATGATTTCCAATAACCTGTTTAATAATGCCGTAACGAACATTACCGGAAATTTACAGGTTCCCTCTGCAACGATTCAAAAATTAGTAGGTGAATATCTTCGGTTTGCAAAAATAGACGTTGGACAGATCAATGGGGATGAAGCAAGTTTCAACAAATTCTTTAGCGAATACATTGATGCTGACTATATAGCAGCACGAATTGTTATAGGAGATATCGCAGACTTCAAAGAAATTAAAGGTGATCTGGCCTTACTTAAAAAAGTTGTTACGGGTCAGATCATTGGTGATGAAGCTTTCTTTATTGAACTCACATCGGGCAATGTCCATATTAGCGATGCCGTTATTAAGGAAATGATTGCAGCTAAAATATCGGTTGCAGACCTTATGGCACATGCAGCCTCAGCAGAAATAATCACGCTAATATCTTCTGACACTGGTCAGCCTTCAATTGCATTTGCAAATGGGACTCAACAGTTCTACGACGACAAAGGCAATATCCGTGTTCAGATTGGACAGGATGTAAATGGTGATTTCAATTTTATTGTCCGGGGAGTTGATGGAAAAACAGCGCTTTTTGATGAGAATGGAATAACGACAGAAGGTATCCAGGATGGACTTATTAAGAATGACATGCTTGCTGATAATCAGATCTCTAAAAATAAACTCAATTTCCCAATCGTCAAAACCGATGAAAACGGTAAAGTATCCATCACAGAAATCTTAGATGGCAACGGTGACCAGTTTGGGATTAAGTACCAAGAGTTCCAGGATACGATTACTTCCACAACAACTAACTTAGACAAAAAAATCGAGGACAGCCTCCAGTATAAATTAGAAGTGTCCAGTTCCAACGGAAATATATTTACGAACGGTCAAATTGATACCTATCTGACCGTCACACTTTACCGTGGAAATAACGATGTTACAAATGATTACCCTGATTCCCACTTCATCTGGTCTAGGCAGAGTTCAGACTCAGACCTTGATGATTATTGGAATTCACAGCACACAGCTGGTTCCAGAACCTTACATATTACAAGAGAAGATATCTTTAAAAAAGCGCAATTCCGCTGTTCTTTTATCTTGGACGACGAAGTAGCTGCTACAACAACATCCTAAGGAGGTTTAACAATAAATGTCTATTAAAGCAAGCAATCAAATAACGGTTGTTGATATTGAAGATGTGGGCAGACTGAGTGTTTATTTAAACAGTAACCTGCCATTATCAACAATCTATGATCCAAATTCAAACTCATACGCCCCTAACTGGCAGACAACAAATTTAAAGCTGACACCTGTTATCTATTTAAATGATAAAGCGTTGGCTTTAAATGCATCAGGTCTGGCACTTACATGGAAACGAAGAGAGGGCTCCAGCTCAGAAGGAAATTTAACTGCTGGTGAAACGGTTTCTGGAGGAATCCTAACCGTAAATCAAAATAAGCTGAGTACGGTTTCCAGCGGGCTGTTGAGTTATATCTGTTATGTTTCCTATAAAGATCCCGATTCGGGGGTAACCGTCAATGCACAGAGTCTGTTGTCATTTTCTCTACTGCAGAACGCTGTTGAACTACATTACTGTTCCATTGATGGCGCAAATGTTTTTCTCTATAATTCTGCGGGGAATCTTATGGGTGACAGCCAAATTACTCTTACGGCTAACCTGAATAATGTCACGATCACAAACTGGCAGTATAAAAAAGCAGACGGAACATTTGCTGTATATCCGACTACTTCTGATAACCAGACCATATCCGGCTCAACCTTAATCGTTAAGCCCGCACATGCTATATTTTTCAATGATATTGCTGTAGTAAAACTGGTAACAAATGACGTGGATGTATATGATACCATAACCATTGCCAAACTGCGTGACGGCAGTCATTCCGTTATCGGGGCGCTAAACAATGACAGCCATACACTTCCCGCAAATAGTTCCGGTACTGTAACTTCTTACGCAGGTGCTGACTCTACGCTGTCAATTTACGAAAATGGTTCTGACATTACCAGCACATTCAGTATCACAACCACTCCATCTTCCGGTGTCACAGGAACCCAGTCTGCTGACAAAAAAACATATACCGTCACTGGAATGACCGTAGATACCGGATATGTTGATTTTGTTGCAACAAGAGCCGGGTATGCCACCATAACGAAAAGATTCGCACTCTCAAGAGTAAAAGGCGGTGCAAGCGGTTCTACAGCACGTGTTTATTTTCTGGATTCAGACACTCTGGTCTTAAACAAAAACATCAGCAATGTATTTACTCCCAGCAATGTAACGTTTAGTTCTTTTTACAGGGATGGGACAAGTGCAAACCGCACCGCTTATTCTGGACGGTTCATTATTGCCGAATCCACAGATGGAACCACATTTACTAATAAATATACTTCAAGTGCAGATGAAGCTGCAAAAACATATACTCCATCAGCCACTAACATTGCTGCTGTCAAATGTACCCTTTACGCTTCAGGCGGAGTCACCAATGCTTTGGACACGCAGACTGTCATGGTTGCAAAAGACGGCGCTACCGGGGCAACTGGCGCAGGCGGCATTTCTGTTGTAGTTGGAAATGAAAATCAAGGCATTCCATGCAATAGTTCCGGAAACGTATCACCAGCCACGGATGTTACAATCCCGTTTTACGGCTATCAGGGAACAACCAGAATAGTCTGTTCTGTTACTGCAGGTACTCTTCCATCGGGTGTTACTGTCAAATCAAATACCGCTTCAACCACTTCTGCTGCTGGTTCACTGGTTCTTGCATTTGCCGTGAATGCCACTTTAGGAGACAGTGCAGCGATGTCTGGAACAATCGACCTCACATTCAGCTGTGGTGGACAGAGCATTGTGAAAAAGTTTTCCTGGCAAAAGAACAAGGCTGCTGTAAACGGCACTAATTCCGTATTGTTTGAACTTATTTCTCCAGCTGGTAATGTAATTGTCAATTCTGCGAACAATGTCAGTCTGGAAACCATCATGTACTCCGGGACATCTGTGGTAACACCAACGGCATTTGTATGGAAAAAGTATGCTTCCGGTGCCTGGACAGTGATATCCGGGCAGACAGCATCCAAGTTGACCGTAACACCTGCAATGGTTGACGGATCGGCTTCATTCAGCTGTACTGGAACATACGATGGCAAAACTTATACGGCATATGCAACTGTCATAGACAAGCAGGATAACTATGATGTTGATGTTATCTGTACCCTTGGCACTCAGATAAAAAATGGTATGGGCTCTGGTGTAATTTATTACAGGCTCTATCAAAATGGTTCAGAGGTTGATGCCCTTAAAAGCACAAACTTCTCTTCCACCGCTCCATCTTCGCCAGCAACCGGTGCATTTTATTATCACATAGATGTAACCGCCAAAACCGTGACATTAAAGAAATATAACGGCACAGCCTGGGCAGATGCTACAGGAGCAGATTTACCAACCGAAACGTACAAGACATACCGATTAGATAAAAACTCACTGCCAATGGATGACGGCAATGTATGGAAAACAGGAAAAGTAGTTTATATTGATGGCTCTATGATAGACAGTAAATGTACTTTTGTCGTAGAAGTCGAATAGATAAACAAGGTCTTTCAGTGCCTTGTTATTTTTATGCCTATATAAGAATACGAGGCACAGGAAGGAGAAATTAAAAATGAAAGCAAGTAATCAATTAACAATACTTAATATAGAAGAACAAACCTACGAAGACATCTGCACCCACGACACCACAACCGGACTCATCGAATGCACGCACGCACAGGATCAGGGATGTGTCAGGGTTACAGAAATACAGGGGAAGTCGGAGCAGGTGCAGAGTACACTGGGGAAGAATCTACTGGATATAAAGAAATATGGTGACGAAAAAATGCGGACATCATGGACTATTGAGGGAATAACAGCTACATTTAATTCCGATAATAGTTTAACTTGTACTGGGAAGTATACTGGAAGCCAACCAAATTATATTTTTACTTATTTTACAGAGAATCTACTCCCTCTGTTAAAAGTAGGGGAAGCTTATTTTTCATATACTATATGCAAAATTATACATAAAGACGGGACAATAGAATATACAGATAGATTCACAGTTAATGATACAATCGCTAGTATTCTGATGTATTATCAATTACCAGTTAGTTCAACGTTGCCAAAAACATATTACCCTATGATATGTCTTATCACGCAAGTTACAGCCTACGAACCATTCATTCCCAACAGTCCCAGCCCAGATTATCCAAGCGTTATTAACAGTGTTGGGGATAGTGGGAAATTGAATGTGGTGAGTTCTGTTGGGCGGAGGAACCTTTTTGAAAATTCTAGTGAATTCATGATGAAGTACGTAGGAAATGCAGGAACGAAAGTAACACTAGAAAAAATTGAAGAATCAACATCCCCATATGAAAAAGCTATAAAAGTAACAATAACAGAACCAGGAACTTCATCATATAGCTCAGGGCTTTATAGTCTTATGCCAATGAATAAAATGACACCTGGTAAGAAATATACATGGAGTTTGTACTTAAAATCAGATAACCTTACTACTATAAACAAAGTAGGGCATGAAAGAGGCGGACAAAGACCTCTACCAATATCTTCAGAATGGAAAAAGTATACGTTTACATATACAATGGCATCTACCGGGGGATCTGCATTTGTGTTCTACTCCAATTTCAAAACAGGAGACAACATATATATCCACAGTTTTAAATTAGAAGAAGGTGAAGAATATAGCGACTGGACACCTGCACCTGAAGACATCACCCCAGAAAACTATAAGCAATACGAAGACAAACTATCTCTTGCATCAGTCAACCTTATATCTCCACTTCGCTCTTTGCCAAATGGAGTACACGATGTGCTGGAATGTAAAGATGGAATTTGGGGAGTTACGAGGAATGTCGGTAATGAAATATGGAACGGAAGTGAGACCTGGACAAAGTGGGGTGCTGTATCTCAAGCAGGTTACTTTGTAACTTATCATCGAATTAGTAGTTCGCAAGATTTTAACGCTAAGAATTTTTTATGTTCACATTTTGTATATGATCCTAGAATCGGAGCTGAAGTAGGGTTTGCCTGGCATTTAAATACACCTCATATTACCGTTCAAACATCAACCGCTAATTCTGTTGATGAATTTAAGACTTGGTTATCAAAGAATAATGTTACTCTTTTGTATGCTCTTGCAACACAAGCTTGGGAACCCCTAGACGATCCATCCCAAATAGCCCTGAACAACCTATTATCTTACTCAGGCAAGAATTACATATATACAACAGATCCTTTAGCTACAAACTTTTCGGTGGCAGTAAAATCACGTGCGTTCTATGAAAACTTCAAGCTTCAGGAAGAGATCAAGAATACCAATTCTTCATTAGGCGACTTAGATGACGAAATCAAAGGTGGATTTTATGATGGAATTATCAACGTAAATGAAGCGGAAGCCATCCGTAAAGCTGCCGAAACAATGCATACTCAGGTCACGAACCAATTTAATAAGGTAGATTCTAATCCTTCGCTGACTGGCACACCAAAGTCAACACATCAGACTAAGTATACTGAGTGTAATAATGCATATAATACGCTTATTTCTAAGATCAATACTGCCATCGATTACTGCTCAGTTAACAGCACGAAAACAGATGCTCAAAAGAAAACGGCTGTTGCAGATATGAATACGGCTTTCGGGACGTACAAAACGAAGTTGGCAGATTACCAGAAAGCTTATCAGGATGCGATTGATGCTATTGCTAAGAAAAAGGCGGATGATGCGGTTGATGATGTTGTGATTGGTGGAAGGAATCTTTTTAGACAGTCAGGGCATTGGGAAAAATTACCTGATACGAAATACTGGCGTAACAACGGCGGGGCTATTGATCTTGACACAACCGTTAAGTATTTAGGGTACAACACTTTACGTACTACTGTTGGCAGCGGGATAAGCGGTTATTTTGATGATTGGATAGAATTAGATACTAACAAAATTTATACATATTCAGCAATGATTAAAGCTAGCGATAATGTAACGGGGCTTGGAAACCGTCCTTTACATTATCACTGTTCATATGACAAAGCTAATAATTCTGCAGCCGTTGATACAATAAAATTCCAACAATCCACGATTGCTAATCAATGGACTTTACTTTATTTAACATTTAAACCTAAAGGCAAATACTGGCGACCTTTCGTATACATGGGTAGTGGAAGTACCATATTTAATATTGCATATTTAAAGTTGGAAGAAGGCACGAAACCAACTGATTGGACACCAAACATCGAAGACACTGATGAGAAAATAACCGAAGTATCAGCTACCCTAACCAGCACGATCAGTGACGTTAAATTTATCGTTGACGAAGACCATAAGAACATTACAAATAAGGTTTGGAAGACAGACATCATAACTGGAATAAAAGATTTAAATGTTGGTGGAATAAACCTCTGGGATTTGTCTGCTATCAAACGGTATGCTTCAGGGAGTCTTAGCGCATTAACGGGAGCTACAATTGATGCTAAAGCAGGAAAAATTACAGTCTCAGCAAATTCAGAAGGCGTTCCTGGTTGTAAAATTGATACTTCCACTCTTACTCGGAATACAAGCAATATAGGCGAGTTAGTTATTACAGGGTATTATGACCGCCCTGACTCCGATTCAAATAAATTTGAAAATGTCTTCCTTTACTATAAGTGCTTTAATAGTTCAAATGCGGAAGTACAAGCACATACAAAATTGTCTCTTCCAGTTGAAACAAGCAGCAAGTTATTTGCAACAACCATTTCTATTCCGGCAAATACTGCTTATATCAATTTTGGTGTCGGTCAATTCCCTTATGTAAAACCGTATACTTTGACTGGTATAACCGTAAAAGATTCAGCGTTATATGATATTACGAAAGGGCTTAGGGATCAGGTATCTCAGGCTTATCAGGATATTAGTGGATTTAAGCAGAATGTCAAGGATACCTATACCACTAAGACGGAGTTTGACCAGCTGAGTGTTAGCGGAAGAAACCTTCTTAGAAATACTTCATACGAAGATAATATTGAAGGAACATTAAACCGTGGAACTTACCACACCATAAGTCGGGATACAGTAAATAAATACAACGGGAATAATTCGCTTAAAATTGTGTGTAATACGGTATCTATAAGTGGTGCACAAGATGTATGGCAATACCTTTGGAAGGAAATGATTTTGGATAAACCAGTTACAGCTTCCTTCTATATAAAAGGTAGTATTGCCACTACTGGTTGGATGCGTGTGGCTACGGCTGCTGTATCTGCTAGTGCACAAACTTTTAGTATTACTACAAGTTGGAAAAAAATTGAAATTGATTTTGGCAAAGTTATTCTAGAGAGTGATTCTAGCCATATTGCAGAGTTGATCTATGGTTTCAATGCTACAGGTACTTTTTATATTAACTCTATGATGTTAGAATATTCTACAAAACCATCAGACTGGACACCAGCCCCAGAAGATACTGACGAAAAGTTTACCAATTATACCACGACCACTGACATGAACTCATTAATCAACCAAACAAAGTCAGACATTGAACTTGGAGTATCTAAAGCATACACAAGTAAAACCGAGGGAGATAAGATAACCCAAGGTTTAAATAAGTGGATATTAGAGGTTTATCAGTTAACCAGTTCTTCTATGCCAAATCCTAGGGTTGCGGATATTGAGAATATTCGGGGGAAAGTGCCGACTAAAATTATTGAGGTTGCGGATACTGCGATGAGTGCTAGTCTGAACACTGGTGATTATTATATTGGACATGCGTTTACTTATCTCTATTTTGATGCTGCCTATACATGGTCTGGAACAATTAAAACAGATGATGAGGGCGTAGTTTATCTCAATGGAGTTAAAAAAGTATCTACAACAACTAGCGTGGCTACAAATATTTCTTTACCATTTCAAGCTGGTTGGAATGTTCTTGAGGTTGTTTATAATGAAGGAACTAGCAATGACGGTTGGTTATTCAGTAGTAAATTATCAACATTATCCCAATGTAAGATCATGAACTGCTATGCTCAGGTATCCCTGAATGCGAGTGCGCTAATAAAGGTTACAGCTGATGCTATTAGCCAAAAGGTAGAAAACGATGCTGCATATGCAGAATTCACTGAACAGGCAGGAAAAATGGCTTGGTTGGTTAAGTCTGGTACGGAAGCTGCTAATATGGAGTTAACACCGGAAGCCCTGAATGTAATTGCTGATAAGATTAATTTGACTGGAAAAGTAACTTTTAGCAGTCTTGCCACTGACGCTAAGAAAAAGATAGAAGAAGCAAAGCAAGCGGGTACTGATGCTCAGGAGTCTTTGAATAATTTGACTATTGGAACTCGTAACTTAATTCCTAATACAAATCAAGGTACAACAGGTTGGAATTGGTCAAAAGAGAATGGATCAGCTGAAGTTACTGATATTGAATCACTTGGTGTAAATGCTTGCAAGTTTAAATGTATTACTGCTTCGACTGGATATCAAATGATTACGCATAGATTGAATCTTAAGTTGCTAAAACCTAATACGAAGTATACGGTTTCATTTGACATTTATACAAACATGGATTTTGGTATTGCATTATGGATTGCAAGATCAAACGCCACAGGAACATTTACGAGTACCCACAGTCAATATTGTACAGCTAATAGTTGGACTAAAGTTCAGGGAATAATCACCTCGTCCACCGAAAGCGTAACATTGGATTCCCAAATACTTTATATGACAGGGATGAATAAAACAGGAATAGAGCTCACTATAGCTAACCTCCAAATGGTCGAAGGGAATAAGATAGGAACTTGGTCGCCAGCCCCGGAAGATATCAATGACACTATCTCAGCCCTTGGGGAAGACCTGCAAGATCAGATTGACGGTAAAATTGAATCTTACAATCAGACATCCGACCCATCAACAGCATGGACAACATCAGTGATTAAGACTCAGCATACCGGTGACATCTGGTATAACGACTCAACAAAACTTACACAACGCTGGTCTGGTACTGCCTGGATGCCATTAAAAGATGCGGATGCAATTGCTGCACAAAATCTAGCACAACAAAAGAAACGGGTATTTACAGCCACTCCTACCACTCCTTACGATGTCGGGGATTTATGGGTTCAAGGTGGAACTGGTGAAATCATGAAATGTAAGACCGCTCTTGCGAGTGGAAGTTACAATGCGGCTCATTGGGAAAAAGCAAGCAAATATACAGATGATACGACCGCTAATCAGGCTGTTTCTAATACTGTTCTTACCCCGGCTGATAAGATATCGTTATATGCTACGTTTCTTAATATTCAGAATGAGTACAACAGACTAAAGCAGCAGTGTACCAATCTTGGGGTTGCTGATACATTGAAAACTTCGTATGATGCTCTTTACGCATTGTTAAACGGCATTGTGGGAACGACAGCTTTACAAAACGCTACCACTTCAGGATTTAATAAAAGCAACTATGATACACTTTATAAGAATTATGTTACTGCAAGAGAAGCTTTGGAACAGGCTCAGATAAGCAAAGTCTATGAATATACAAAAGAAGTAAAGGAAAAGTTTACGATTCAGAAAGCTTTAGCTGTTGCGAATTGGTTTGCTCAGCAGGATCAGACCATGATTGACGGCGCTTATATTTATACTGGGACAGTTACGGCGAAACAGATTACCGCTGAGAATATTTCAGGCACAAACGGCTGGATCAACTTGAGTAAGGGTACGTTTAATTATAATAACAAAATTATATGGGATGGAACTAGACTCATGATAAACGCTGACAGTCTTTCTATTGGTTCAGCAGTTGTCGCTACCCAGGGTTATGTTACAAATAGTATTAAAGATAAGGTAGACACCTCATGGCTGACACAGAAAAATGTTTTTGATAAGCTAACAAATAATGGATCGTTACAAGGCATTTATATGGAAGGTGGCAAACTCTATATTAACGGTGAGTATATCAAAGCTAATTCTATTGATGCTGACCGTTTGATTGTCGGTATGAATCCTAATCTCGTGAGATACGGTATGGATACGATGGAGCAATTTTCAACGGCTCCTTATTTTACAAAGCCGGCTACTACGACTGTTACGATGGATGATACGCAGTATTATGTTGGCACTAAATCCATTAAAGTCATAGGAACATCTGGAAATAATTATGTCTATCTAGGAACCCAAAGTACCGATTATGGTTGTATCCCGGTCGTAACGGGAAAGAAGTACATATTATCCTGTTATGTAAAAACAGAATACTCTCTTAATACCAATGCCACCATAGGAGTAATTGGTCACACTGGGATATCTACTTCCAGTTTAACGTTTCCAGCCAATGCCACAAAAACACTTAAGGAATCAGACGGCTGGGTACGTATGTCTGTTAAATATACTGCAACTTCTGATTGCCCTTATATTTCTATGCGAATTATCGTTGTAAGTGGAAATATTCCAATGTGGTTTGATGCTTTCCAGATTGAGGAAGTCGATGATTTAGGGAAAGAGCCTGGTGCTTTTAAACATGCTGGAACTACTATTATTAATGGTGAGAATATCACTACTGGCACTATATCTGACGCATTAGGCAACATAAGTTGGAATCTTGCAAGTGGAGTTTTGAACGCAAAAAAACTAAGCATCGATTCTATTAATTTTAAGTTGACAGAAGCGGGTGTTGTTACTGCCAAATCAGGAATCATTGGTGGTTGGAATATCACCCCAGAATCTATGAACCGACAGTTTACCGCAAATAATAAAAATTATTGGCTATATTTTGACACAGGAACAACTACTGATGCTTATGCGGCATTTATGTTAAGGACGAAAGCTACAACAGCCAGTGCCTGGGAAGATAAATTTTCAATCGCATGGAATGGCAAGATGACTGCTATGGATGCGGATGTACGGGGTAGAATTACTGCTACAAGTGGAGAATTATCTGGATTCAAAATAGTATCCGATAAACTATACACTGAAAAAACTATATCTGGTTCCACTTTTGAATCGTTTGTTATAAAACCAAATGCAGGCGGTACGATTGATGAACCACTCATGTTAGTTAGATCTTCTACTACACGTGACCCTGAATTAATCGTAACTAAAGATGAAGTATGGATTAGAAGACTTATAACAAAAGAGATAAGCCCACTTGCTGGCAATATTAATGTAAGCGGTACACTAAATGTTGATGATATGATCGTAACTGGAAGTATCAATCTGAGTAATCACATAGTATGGAGATTGAATGGTGGAACACTAAATTTTGCAAAAATGAGTAATAATGAAAGTATTAACATGCCATATATAGCAAATGGTAGCACAACATGGACATACAATTATATGAATATTACACCATCCATTCAAACAATGACAATTGGAGCAGGAGGAAATGTGTTGAACTTACTTGGAACCGTCAAGGAAAATGGTATTGAACTCAACTCAAAATACATGGGATTACGAAATGAAAATGGGTTCTGGGGAATGGCACCACTTGGAAATAACTCTTATTGGTTACGTACAACAAGTGCAGGTATAATTCCATTTCAGAGTGGAAATGCCGGATCTGGACATCAGACTTTGGGTACACCAAGTTGGTATTTTAGTGAAATTCGAGTTGATTCTGTATATTATAGCAAAGGTCTCAACAAAGTTTCTGACAGACGAAGTAAAGAAAACATACAAGAAATATCAGAAGATGATTCAATTGATCTTTTAAAAAATATAAAAGTAAAAAACTTTACTTATACATTTGATAAACACAAAGAAAAAAACTATGGGATTATAGCACAGGATTTACGTGATTATCTTATTGAAAATAATAAAGATATCTTTGCTGGTCTTTCTATTTCTTTAAAAGACGGAGAAAGAGTATACGATCTTAAAGCAAGAGAGGCAGATGTAACTTATGCAGTAGACTACACACAATTTATTCCAGTATTGATTAAAGCAATGCAATATGTTTTAGATCAAATTAAGAAGGAGTAATAGTTGTAAAAAAATACCATATAGTCTATAATATATATATATAATATAGGGAGGATATGAGATATGAAGAAAGCAATTTATTGTATAAGTTTTATACTGTTCTTTTTGTTAATGGGTAAGATTAACACACAGGCCGAAGAACAGTACAGGGTAGGTAATAATGTTTATGCATCCTATGACACAGAGAAAAAAGCTATTGTGATAAGTGGATCAGGTGAAATGTATAATTTTGATCAATACGGTTATGATGAATCTGGGTTATATAAGAATCCTTTAGGAAATAAATTAATTTCTAAGGAAATTATAATACTACCTGGAGTTACCTCCATTGGAGATTATAGTTTTTATTACAATTACTTATTTACAAAAGTTACTATCCCTAATACAGTAAAAAGAATAGGTAATTTTGCATTTAGTGCTTCTTTAATATTGTCAGATGCGCACATTCCAGATAGTGTTGAAGAAATAGGGGACTATGCTTTTGAAAGTACTCTTATGGCTAGGGGTTATGAAAATAATATACTTATACTACCGAATAAATTAAAAAAATTAGGTATTGGTGCATTTAGGAGAGTAAATATAAAAAAGTTAATCGTACCAAATTCTTTAAACTATATACCTGAATATGCATTTGATAATTGTAATGACTTAGAATCTGTAGAAGTTTTAAATAATATGCAAGTAATAGGTAGTAAATCATTTAGGAATTGCACAAATTTAAAAAAAGTTTTGCTACCAGATTCAATATTAGAAATTCAAGGATATGCTTTTAGTAACTGTACTAATTTAGAAAACTTTATTTTACCAAACCAGATAAAAAAAATAGGTGAGAATGCATTTAATGGTTGCATAGAACTTACTGATATTAAAATCCCTGGTTCAATGCAAACTATCGGAGCCAACGCCTTTGCAGGCTGTCGTCGCCTTTTTAATGTAACATTTTCAGAAGGTGTCCAAAATATTGATGACAATGCTTTCAATGGCTGTATACGCTTACAATCAATCACAATGCCAACAACCTTACAAAAAGTAGGGGATTACGCATTCAGTAGTTGTTCTATGCTGAAAACAGTTAAAATGAGAAATGGTGCTACCTATTTAGGAATTGATGCTTTCAAAAACTCACCGGTTACTCTTATGTCATCAAAAGGTTCCAACGTAGAAAGATATGCAGCCAGAGCGGGGATACCGTTTCAATGGGATGGCACTTACGCACCACAAGATCCCGTGAAGCCAACTCCAACCCCAGCGCCAGAAAAACCAAAAGTAAACCAGAAAATTAAGTCTGGAGATTTTACTTACAGAGTGAGTGGTGCCGGCACAGTCCAAGTAATCGCCCCAATCAACAACAAGAAAACGAAGCTCACGATTCCAGACAAAGTAAAACTTAATACCTACAACTTTACGGTAACAAGCATTGCAAAGAACGCTTTCAAATCAAACAAGAAGCTTAAAACTGTCAATATCGGCAAATATGTTACATCTATCGGTGATAGAGCATTCTACAACTGTTCAGCGCTTACAAGTGTAAAATTCGGCAGTAGAGTCAACGAAATCGGTAAAGCTGCATTCCGTGGCTGCTCGAATCTGAAAAAGGTGAAGTTGCCGACTAAAGTTACGACAGTAAAAGATGAACTGTTCTACGGATGTAAGAAGCTGACGAGTGTGACGTTGGGAAATAATACAACTACCGTCGGAAATAGCGCCTTCTCAGGATGTAGCAGTTTAAAGAGCATTACTATTCCATCACGTGTCAGAACACTGGGAAGCAAGGCGTTCTACAACTGTAAGAATCTGAAAAAGATTACGGTTAAGGGGACTGCACTGAGACGGGTTGGTAGTTCTGCGCTGAAAAAGATAAACATTCAGGCTACTATTAAAGTTCCTAAGAGTAAAGTGAGTAAATACACGAAACTGTTTAGGGGTAAGGGACAGAGCAAGACGGTTAAAGTTAGTAAATAGGTAAAATGATGGTATAAAAATATGCATGATATAACGACTTAATTAAGGAGTCTGCCGAAAGGTGGGCTTCTTTTATATCGGCAAAGACGCACAATGAAACTATAAACTTAGGAGGGTTATAAATGAATCGTATAGAAAAAACCAATTCCATATATTGTTTTGGTGATAAACCCAAAAATTATATATATAGAATTCAATCTGACAAAGATACAAAAGTGCCAACAGCCACTAAAGAATTACTTGAAGAATGTAAAAAGGTATCTGAAAAGTATAAAAAAGACAGTAGTCCAGATCCTCTTAAGTGGAAGAATAGAAATGAATTTTTGGAATGGAGAAAAAACATTCTCATTAAATACGAAGAAGCAAAGGAAAGAATGAAGCAGGAAACAGCTGCATTATTATATCACAAGTAATTGAGTTGTATGTAAGAGTCTATCTATTGGTAGGCTCTTTTTATATGACTAAACAGAAAGGATGTGTAGCCAATGTCAGTAAATCAATTAACTAACAAAGAAAATATTCTAAACGGAACAACATATTCCCAAGGCGGGTTCTTTTGTACCCTCACATCTTCAGGAGCAGATCATCCTGCTTTTGTTATTGCTCCTGACAAAATTGATAAATTTTTGAGCTGTGATTCAAATGCTCCTTTTAAGCGGGCAATGGAAAGATTTATTAGTCATGGAGGCATAGTAAACAAATGAGAAGGAGGCATAAATGCTAAATATCTTAATGTTCATTTTTGCTTTTCTATTCTCATTATCAGAAATTTTTTCACTCGTGGCTAAGAGATATGATTCAAACTGGATATTCGAGAAATGGCATAGAGTCATCCTATTATATTCATTAAGCATAGTAACCTCTGTCGCTTTGTCTTTTTCTTACTGCCTCGTTGTAAATATATTATCCAGTTAAAAGGAGGATTGGCGAATAATGATATCTATTAGATTATTAAAACATAAAATAACATCGTTGGACTACGAAAACATTACTATCAATTTCAATAATCAAATTAACGTATTATGTGGACTTGACGAGTTCACGAGAACAAATATTTTAAATACCATTGACTCTTGCTGCAATATCGCAATCAGAGCTGATTATAGCCTTATTCCAACGATCATAAAAGGTATTGAAAGAATGGGACAATCAGCAAATACTTATGCAGGTATAATCTTGATTAACGGTATCGACAATTATCAATTCCCATCTTATCAAGAGTTAATTGACTTATTCAGAGAAACTTTCCCTAAGTCTCAAATTATATTATCATCTAATCTGCCAAGTATTTTACAATGCTTAAACAGTAAAGAATTAATAGCATTAGGAAAAGGCGCTGATGGAGACATCTATGTAAAAGACTTGTACCTTAGTGAGTATGGATTACAGGGTTGGACACTACAAGAAATCCTAACGGACGTTTTAGATGTTCCCAGTAACTCTTCTATTTTATACAACAAAACTCTTGATCTGTATGACCAACATATGAATGAGGATGATGGCAAATAAGTACTCAAGCAATATCAAATCTTAATAAAAATGCTCCATCCTGCTAACCCCTTACGGAAATTGCTAGATTTACAGGTTGCAGAATGGATGGATTAAAGAGAGAGGCGCATTATGAAATATGATAATTATATGAAAATGACACTGCCTTATGTTTGTGCCGAGAAAAATGCCAAACTAAATACATACATTTACAGGGGACTTGAAGACTTATTGACAATTAAAAACATAACCCTATTCAGTATTGAGAGTTTCATTAATGATAATTCATATCTAATTGATCTTGTAAAATCAACTGACGATCTTATCATGAGTCAGCCAGTTGCATATCTACTGTTCTATTTAGTTGAACACTTACCTTATCAGACAATAGAAGCTTTCCCTTGTACAGTAGATGAACTTGAACCTTTTTTTATTTATATGGGGAAAAATTTAGATTATTGAACGGAAGTGGATTTATGGATAACAATATACTTAATGAAGTACACAGCAAGATATCTGCACATATTTTGACCGTTGATGTAAATAAAATAGCAAAGGAAAAAATATCGTTGGCGATTGATAAGCCTATTATAAAAGTACGGAAGCAGAGATGTGATCAGATTACATAGGAGAATTATAAAAATGAACACGATGAAACTAGCATTTTTAAAGATTTATTAATCATGGAGGCGTAGCCACTAAATAATATAGCGTCCTACCTGTTAAATGCAACAGAAGGCGTATTGTATGAATATTACACAGGAAAAACATAGCCCTGTGCGATATAAAATAAAGTGATTTGGAAGTATGAGAGCAAGTAAGCCAGCTCATTTTTTCAAAGAACACTTTCAAAGAGAGGTGTCCATCAACGGACACCTTTTTTGTATAGAAAATACATCAATTACTATTCAGATTATTGAAAGAAAGGTGGTTTTATGGATTACAAAGCACTCGATGGAAATGGAAAAATATCTGCGCACATTTTTACCGCTGATATAGATAAAATAACTAAAGATAAAATTGTATTAGCAATTGATGAGCCTTTCATAAAGGTGCATAAGTAAAAATGTAACTTAATAAAATAAGCCGTCATGAAAGAGTCGTTTTATCGGCTCTTTTCCAATTGGAGGAAATAACCTAAACCAGACCAGCAAACCCGCACTCAGACTGAATAAAAAGTATATTTAATAGGATACCTGTACATATATTAAAATAAATATGCATTGCTACACTTATGGTCTGAAATAATGTATAATAAGGAAATTTAGAATTTGTAGAGGAGGAGATTTCGATTATGAAAGATGAAATAATATCTTTAATGGCAGACTTTGGTGAGTTTACTTTAGATTATTTTATACAAGATGGTATTATAAAAGATTTGCCTATTGTTGGTTCCGTTTTTAGTATGGTAAAAGTAGGTGTAGATGTTCGGGACAGAATTTTTGTAGAGAAAATAAAGAGTTTTATTGAGAACATAGATAAAAACCAAAAATGGCGAGAGAAATTTAGTGATGATGAAGAGTGTAATAAGATATCCAAGCAACTCCTGTATATAGTCGATTCATGTGATGATGATAATAAGTTGAAATTAATAGGAATAGCATTTAACTATTTAGTAACTGGAAAAATAAGCAGAGATGAATATTTTTACACTGTCAATATAATTTCAAAATCATTTTACCCATTTTTAAAAATACTATTAGATATAGATGAATCTGATAAACGTTTTAAAAATGATGATACGAAGTATGATTATTTTGGGATAACACATTTGTTGAATATAGGTGCTCTTGATTTTGACGGTCAAACGATGGCAACTTTCAACTCTAAAACGGGTAAAATCGAATCGCCACCATCTGTAATAATTGCAGTAAATGGATACAGTGAATTTTTAATTGAATTATTAAATAAGATGAATTAATCTATCTTTCAGGTGCTCCGTAGAATATTGGAATATGCACTCTAAATTTCAGTTTATATATAAGTTGTCAGGACAACAGATATCATAAATTATTTGGTGTTCTGTATTTTTACACACTACATGAATGAATCAATTATAGGAATGTAGTTTCTCTACAGTCTGAGACCAGCAAACACGCTGGTCTTTTTTAATGTCTAAAAACAGGAAAGAAAGAGGAAAATAACTATGACAAAAACATTAGCAAACGGAGATATCGTAACAATCTACAAAGCACTCAATGATGCATCATCTTTTATGAAGAACAGTGCGATTAAGCTGCCATCGGGAATGATGTGGTCGCTTAGAAAAAATATGAAAGCCCTCTCTCCCATCTTCGAATTAATTTCAGAAACGGAAAAGGAATTATTTCAAGAATGTATGAAGCCAGAATTTCTACAGGAAGTCACTGATGACCAGGGCAATAAACAGCAACAGATCAAACAGGAATTTATGCAGGAATTTGTTGCAGCTGTAAATGTAAAAATCAGTGAACTTTCATTGCAGAAAAATGAGGTTGTTCTGGATGCAATTCAAGAAAGCGATATAGAGAAATTTGTAACTGATTATGATGGAAAGATTTCTATGCCCGAATTGGATGCATTAGAGTTTTTCATCGCACCAACAGAAAAGGAGGACAAATAATATGGAAACATTGGAAAAATTAAAAGTCAACGGCATATCTGAGTTTGATTGTTTCTTCATCAATGACACTATGCCAGATATGTTTGAAGCCGTTATCAAATCGGAAGACTACTCTTCTGTCGTAAAAGAATTCAGCAGTATTGAAAAACTGGAGATTCTTGACGTAAATGGTTTAGTCAGAAAGATGACAACTGCTTTCAGCACATTAAAAGAAGTCAAAGCTATCTTCAACATGTACACGGACGAGGATGGTAAATTTATTACGCCTTTCCGAATCAGCTTAGCGCCACATGATTTAAAAGAACAGGTTGATAAATTAGAAAAACAGGTAAATCCTGTCATTGACGAAAGTGCAATGTCACTGGACGAATTTAAAGCTTATAAAATTAAGCAGCTTGGTAAAGTTTGTACCTCAGCTATTTATTCGGGCACAGAAGTAGAAACATCAAAAGGAAAAGAAATGTTCAGTTACAACTTAGAGGATCAGTCTAATTTAAAGGATCTTTTTGCCACCGCTACTGCTACTGGATTGGGTTGTCCGTATCATCCCAACTCTGGAAGCTGTGTGATTTACACGGCTGAGGACATTGTAGCGATTTATCTATCTTTATCAGCCCATAAACTTTATCACACTACTTATGCCAATGCGCTTAATACATATATCCGAGATTTGTATGATAAGGCTGAAATCAAAAAAGTAACCTATGGACAGGAAGTAACAGGCAAGTATAAGGAAAATATGGACGCTGCTCTTGCCCAGGGCGAATTAGCTCTTAAAGCTCTTTTAGGCGATAATACTACTCCTCCTGAACCTGAAGAACCTACTGATCCTGAAATCCCACCGGAAGAAATTACTCCACCAGAAAGCGGTGATACCAATGCAGACAGTGACAAAACTAATTAAGATTACGCTCAAATATCTATTCATTGCAGCATTTTGCGGATTAATCTACTCAGGGATTGAGCTCTTGTGGCGTGGCAGAACTGCGCCTGAGATGTTCTTTTTAGCTGGCATATGCGGATTATTTATCTGCTGGCTTAACAACATCTTTACGTATGAGCTAGATTATCTTCTGCAAATCATTGTTTGTGGAATATTCTGTACCGGTGCGGAATGGATCTGTGGCTTACTGTTTAACAAGGATTATCATATCTGGGATTACCGTGGACTGCCTTTGTCTTC